>ERZ1645192.1221-NODE-1221-length-21620-cov-8.164340_pt1 | contig 21620 bp, 14 predicted proteins | sample MGYA00575354_ERZ1645192 | MGnify/ENA primary metagenome ERZ1645192 (study PRJEB40844, sample SAMN11349763) | freshwater sediment metagenome | isolation source: river sediment | host: Sediment | place: India: Faizupur Khadar , New Delhi | collected 2017-02-21 ... | reverse complement strand
TCGGCGGCCACGCGCTCGGCGTCCAGGCGCGCCGCTTCTTCTTCCGCCGCAGCCTGCGCAGCGGCTTCCGCAGCCAAGCGTTCGGCTTCGGCCTGTTCGGCGGCCACGCGCTCGGCCTCCAGGCGCGCCGCTTCGGCGGCCTCGTCGGCTGCATCGGTCGTGTCCACCACGAACGGGAGGCTTGCCTCCGGCAGGGTATCCCGCAGCGCGGCGATGCTCGCCGCCAGGCCGGCATACACCGGCACTCGATCAGGTGTTGCCTGCAATGCGTGGGTCGACGCACGGATCGCCTCGGCCATCTCCCCGAGTGCCGCAACGCCGACGCCATCGGCCGGTGCGCGCGCGGCGAGCAACCGCTTCACGTAGGTTTCCGCAGGCGCCGTGAACGCAGTGACGGACGGCACCTCGGTCATCGCGAACGCGCCGTTCAGCGTATGGATCGCGCGCAGCAGTCCATCGTTGACCGCCGCGTCGCCATCGCGCGCAGTGGCGAGCCACGCATCGATGGTTTCCAGGTGACCGCCGACCTCGGTACCGAGGATCTCCAGCAAGACCGGATCCACCCGAACCGTGGTGGTATCGCCGGCTGCATCGCCCGGCAGCGCTGCTTCGAACTCGGTCGATGGCACCGACGGTTCGCGAGTGGGCGCGACATCCAGCAAGACTTCCTCGCCAGCGCCGAGGCGATCTGCCACGCCCTCCATCGCGGCAAGGTCCACCGACAGGCTCGCCTCCCCGCGCAGGGCCGCATGCAGTTGCGGCAACACGTCCCGCACCTGCGACACGAACGCGACGACGGCGGGGCTCGCGGAACGCGAGCCGTCGAGCACGCGGTTGAGCATGTTCTCGACATGCCAACTGAACTCGCCGAGGGTCTTCGCGCCGACCAGGCGGCCGCTGCCCTTGAGCGTATGGAAGACACGCCGGATCGGGCGCAACTGTTCCAGGTCGTCCGGACCGCGACGCCAGGCGGGCAGGAGCTCGTCGAGGTTGGCGATCTCCTCCTGGAACTCCTCGAGGAAGATCTCGCGGATCTCGTCGTCGATCTCGTCGCCCGCGGCATCGAATCCGGCGCTCAGCGCCGGCGTGCCCGACTGCGCGGTCACCACGACCGCAGCCGTGGGTTCGACGGTGGGCTGCGCGGACACTTCTGGCACCGCAGGCATGGCCGGTTCGGCCGCGGCCCCATGGTCCGCCGGCGCCTGGCCATCATCGTCGAGCGGCCAATACCCGAGTCCCTCGATGCTGGCGCGGGCGCGATCCAGCAGGTCCAGGCGTTGCCCGAGCGGATCGCGCAAGGACTCCAGGTAGTACTCCATCCCCGCGAGGGCTTCGGCCAGGGTGTCGAGCTCGCGACCACCCGGGACCTGCCGTTTCTCCAGCAATTCCGCCTGGCTGTAGCGCCTGAGTGCCTCCAGGTACCCGGCCGGCTCCGGCAATTGCAGGATGCGCATGGCACCGGCGACCTCGGCGAGGAGGCGCGGCACCGGGTCCAGGCTCGCGTGGTCCCAGTTGGTCTCGACGAAGGCCACGAAGGCGTTGCGGACCTCAGTGAAGTTCGCGGCGGCCTCGCGCGAGAGCGCGCCCATGACCTTGCGCGACTCCAACGCGAGTTGGTCCTCGCCGCCCTCCGCGGGACCTTGGCCGAGACGCGAAACCTGGTCGTCAAGCGAGTGATCGATCTGGATCAGGGCGCCCGCAACCTCCAACAGCGCGTCTTCGCTGGGCGGCCGCACGCCGGTGGCGATGTCCCGCACCACCCGCCGCTGCTCCAGCACGACGCCGCGAGCCGCGTCCAGGCCCACCATGCCCAAGGTCTCGCCGATGCGCTCGAGCGCATCGGCCTGCGGTTGCAGGCCTGCAACGTCGGTCAAGCCCGCGCGCAGTTGCAGGTCCAGCGCATCCTTGACCCGGAGCAGGTCTTCCTTGAGCGCAGCGGCCACGGTATCCAGCAGCGCGCGGTTGCGACCCGCCAGGCTTCCGCGGGCATGCTCCAGTTCTGCCTCGGTCGGTTCGACCAGCAGGCTCGGCAGTGCCTCCTGCGCCAGCGCTTCGACCCCGCGCGCGTTGCGCAGCTCGTTCAGCAGGGGCAGCAGCACGATCGGGATGTCGCGATGGCCGCCCTGCAGCCGTTCCAGGTAATCGGGAAGCTGCACGATGCCGCGCATCAGCGCGGCGCAACCTTCCTCGCGCGCCTCGACTCCGCCGGCAGCCAGCGCACGCGCGAGCTGCTCCATCTCGTCGGCGACCATCGCCGGCGCCTGCAATTCGAGCATGCGCAGGGTACCCAGCACCTGGTGCAGGTGGTCGGCGCAAGCACGCATCGACGCGCCATCGGCGGCATCCTCGAGGTGGGCTTCGATCTCGATCCGCGCCTGGCGCAGGGTCTCGTCGATCTCGGGCTTCACCCATCCGAGCGCGGTGTGGTCGATGGCATCACGCAACGCCGTCGTCATCGGGACGCTCCGCTATGGCCCCGCGCACGGTCGGGGCGAGCCTGGTGGACGGGGCCGTTCATGCCGGGGCTACCTTTCCGTCAGGCCGGCAGCTTGAAGTCGGCGACCGAACGACGCAGGTCGGCGGCGAGCTGCGCGAGGTTGCCGATCGATTCGGCGGTCTGGCTGGCGCCCTGCGACGTCTGCGCGGTGATCGACTGGATCGTGTTCATGGTCTGGGTGATGTCGGTCGCGGCATGCGACTGCTGCGCCGCCGACACCGAGATCCCTTCAATCAGGTTCGACAGGTCCGCCGACACCTTTTCGATCTCACCCAGCGCGGTACCCGCGTCCTCGGCGAGGCGCGCACCCGCGACCACTTCCGAGGTCGTCTGTTCCATCGAGCTGACCGCCTCGTTGGTATCGGCCTGAATGGTCTGGACCAGCGATTCGATGCGCTTGGTCGCGTTCGACGAGCGCTCCGCGAGTCGTTGCACTTCGTCGGCCACCACCGCGAACCCGCGGCCCGCCTCGCCGGCCGAGGCCGCCTGGATGGCCGCGTTCAGCGCCAGGATGTTGGTCTGCTCGGAGATGTCGTTGATCAGTTCCACGATCGAACCGATTTCCTGCGAGCTCTCGCCCAGTCGCTTGATGCGCTTGGAGGTCTCCTGGATCTGGTCGCGGATGCTGTCCATGCCGGCGATCGTCTGCCGCACGACGCCGGCGCCGTTGGTCGCGATCTGCACCGAACGCCGCGCCACTTCCGCGGAGTCCGCCGAACTGCGGGACACCTCGTTAATGCTGGTCGCGATCTCGTTGATGCGGTCGGTCGCGGAGTTGATCTCCTGAGCCTGGTGCTCGGCGGCATCGGCCAGCTGCATGGCGGTGGCCTGGGTTTCCTGCGCGCTGGCGGAGACCTGCACCGAGGTGTCGTTAATCGTGGCCACCAGGGTACGCAGCTGCTCGACCGCGAAGTTGATCGAGTCCGCGATCGCGCCGGTCATGTCCTCGGTCACGGTCGCCTTCACGGTCAGGTCGCCTTCCGCGAGCGAGCCCATCTCGTCCAGCAGGCGCATGATCGCCTCCTGGTTGCGGTCGTTGAGCTCCTTGGTGGTCTGGTAGCGCAGCCGGTTGGCACGCCCCAGCGACCAGATCAGGCCGGCCAGGGCGGCCAGGGCCAGCAGGCCGGACAGGATGCTCACCCAGACGCCACCGATGACGCTGGTGTCCTTCAACGAACCGAAGGAGGTGAACGCCGCGAACAGGTTCTCGCTGTCCGACAGCAACTTGTCGGAACCGGTCGCGAGCGCTTCGGCGGAACTTTGCGCCTTGATCAGGTTGCCCGAGCTGGCCACGATCGCGTTCAGGTCCGTCTTCATGCCCTGCCAGAGCGTGAAGGCCTGGTTCAGCGGACCGACCGCGCCGGCGGCGGTGACCTTGGTGATGTCGGCGCCGCCATTGCGCAGCGCGTTCATCGAACGATCGAACACCGCGGCGTCGCGGCCCAGCGCGCCGGCCGCGACCTGCGCGCCGGAACCGCCTGCCCGCAATTCGGCGATGCGGCGGGCCATGGCCGCCGAGGTCACCACCTGCTGCAGCGCGGTGAACACCTGGCCGGAGCCGGCGCCACCCGTGGCCAGGCCGCGGACGACTTCGTTCAACTGCGCCTGCAACTGGGGCACCTTTGCGGTGAAGCTGTCGGCCTTGCCTGCGAGCCCGAGCACGGCCTGCTGCGAACCGGTGACCTCGTCGGCGCGCTTGGACAGCGGATCCCACGTGGCGCTGACGGTGCGGATCGGCCCGGACACGCCCACTTCGTCGCCGAAGCGTTCGTTGAGGGTCTTGATGTCCGCGTCGACTTCCGCCTTCGTCGCCTTGAACGCTTCGAATGCCGTGGCATCGCCACCGATCGCTTCGCGCCCCTGGTTCGCGAGGCGCTGGGAATTCAACTGCAGGCGCGAGGCCGCGGTGCTGGCGCTACCGCGTCGCGATGCCTTGGTCGTGGCATACAGGGTATTGCCCGCGAACACCACCAGCGACCCCACCAGCAGCGCGATCCACGCATTGGTGCTGAGGTTGCGGCCCTTGCCGGCGACGGAATCCATCAGAGTGCTCATGTTGCGACCTCAGGCTTGCGGAGTTGGCCGCGGATCACGCGGCGGCTTGGCGGAATTCGGGGGTGCGGGTCAGGCGCTCGAGGCTGAAAACGCCCCAGGCCTGGTCGTTCACGCGGTAGGCACGATCGATGAAATGCGCGTAACGGCCATCCGCCACGCCATCGAGGTCGACGCCCTGCGCCTCGACGAAGCTGCGCTGGCCGAACAATTCGTCGATCGTCACCGCGACATCGCCGCCCGACTGGCGGACGACCAGGACGCGCTGGCTCTCGTGGATGACCGTGCGCTCGCCCTCGAGGAACTGCTTGAGGTCGACCACCGGCAGCAGGGTGCCGCGCACGTTGGCGACGCCCAGCATCCACGACTCGGCGCCGGGGATCGGCGTCACCGCCGGCATCGACAGGATCTCGACCACCTCGTCGAAACCCGAGGCCAGCCGGTGCGCGCCGACCCGGTAGGCCACGCCGCGCCAGAGGCCGGGCGCATCAAGCTGCTCGGGCAGGCCCGCCACGTGGGCCAGGCTGCGTTGTTCGTAATCGGCCAGGACCAGGAAGGGCGAACGCGCGTCGCGTGCGCGCCGGGGCACCTCGCGCACGCGCTTCGAGGGCCGGACATCCGCCGTGGGCTCGCTTGCGGCCGGCTCGACCTCTGCTGCAGGCCCAACCTCCGCGACCGGTTCGACCGCCGCGGCTGCTTCGTCGGCGGCCGCTGCAAGCTCCACGGCCGGCTGCTCCGCCTGCGCAGGCAGCGGCTTGGCGGACTTGTGCTTGTTCTTGCCGCGCTTGGCCATCGCGTCAGTGCCCGACCAGTGCGTTGATGCGCGCGACCAGGTCCTGTTCGCGCGGCGGCTTGACGATGTAGTCCTTCGCACCCTGCCGCAGGCCCCAGACGCGGTCGGTATCCAGCCCCTTGGTGCTCACGATCAGGACCGGGATGTGGCTGGTCTCGGCGTCGCGCGATAGCGCGCGGGTGGCCTGGAACCCGTTCATGCCGGGCAGGACGACGTCCATCAGGACGAGGTCGGGCTTGTCGCGCTTGCAACTGGCGATGCCGTCCTCGGCGTTGCCCGAGGTGGTGACCTGGTGGCCGTTGCGCTCCAGCAACTGGACCATTACCGCCGCTTCGGTCGGCGAATCCTCGATCAGCAGAATGCGTGCCATGCGTGCCCTACCCCCCGGTCAGGCGTTGACGTACGTCCGAATCGCTCCGAGCAGTTCTTCCCGCGTGAACGGCTTCGTCAGGTACTGCTCGGACCCGACGATACGTCCCCGGGCCTTGTCGAACAAACCGTCTTTCGACGAAAGCATGATGACCGGCACAGATTTGAAGGTCTGGTTGTTCTTGATCAGTGCGCAGGTCTGATAGCCGTCGAGCCTCGGCATCATGATGTCGACGAAGATGATCTGCGGATGATGGTCCGCGATCTTGGACAACGCCTCGAAACCGTCCGTGGCGGTGACGACCTCGCAGCCCTCGCGCGCAAGCAGCGTTTCCGCCGTGCGCCGGATGGTCTTGGAGTCATCGATGACCATCACCCTCAAGCCCTTGAGGCTGATGTCCTGTCCGTTCTGTTGCGACATGCAATCCCCTTCGCCCGCACGTACCAGCCACGGCGGATGGCCGCTGGGCAGACCGCTTATATCCCAGCCTCGACGTGCACTGTCAAGCGCCGCGACATGGCGCCAGCCGGGCGCCTCGCGGCCGCTGGTAACATGCGGGGCCACCCCTGCTGAGCGCTCGCCCGCCGTGAAACCGCTCGACGTGATCGTGGTCATGGATCCGATCGGAACCATCAAGACCGCCAAGGATTCGACGTTTGCGATGTTGCTCGAGGCGCAGCGCAGGGGGCACCGACTGCACTACGTCAAGCCGGGTGGGCTGGCCGTCGCCGGTGCGCTGGCGGTGGCCCGGGTGGCGCCGCTGGGGGTGCGCGACGACACCCACGAGTTCTTCGAATTGGGCGGTTGGTCTCAAATCGCCTTCGGGCCCGGCCAGGTCGTCCTGATGCGGAAGGACCCCCCGGTCGACGCGGATTACCTGCACGACACCCAACTGCTGGGCATGGCCCAGCGGCAAGGTGCGCTGGTGGCGAACGATCCGCAGGGGCTGCGCGACTTCAACGAGAAACTGGCCGCGCTGCTGTTCCCGCAATGCTGCCCGCCCACGCTGGTCAGCCGCGACGCCGCCGCGCTCAAGGCCTTCGTCGGCGAGCACGGCGACGCGGTGCTGAAGCCGCTGGACGGGATGGGCGGGCGCTCGATCTTCCGCGCACGCGCCGGCGAGGCGAACCTCAACGTGATCCTCGAGACGCTGACCGCCGGTGGCCGGCACCTCGCCATGGCGCAGCGCTACCTGCCGGAGATCACCGATGGCGACAAGCGCATCCTGCTGGTCGATGGCGAACCGGTGGACTACTGCCTGGCGCGCATTCCGCAAGGGGACGAATTCCGCGGCAACCTCGCCGCCGGCGGTCGCGGCGAAGGCCGGCCGCTGACCGAGCGCGACCGCTGGATCGCGGCCCAGGTGGGGCCGGAAATGCGCCGCCGCGGCATGCGATTCGTCGGCCTGGACGTCATCGGCGACTGGCTGACCGAGGTCAACGTCACCAGCCCGACCTGCATCCGCGAGCTCGATGCCCAGTTCGGGTTGAACATCGCCGGCACCCTGTTCGACCGCATCGAGGCGGGGCTGGCGGGCGCATAGGCGCATGCAGGCCGAGGCTGCATCCGCGCTCCCGGCACCGCCGGCGATCGGCGAGTCCTCCCGGCTCGGCGCCACCCTGGTGCTGTCGGCGCTGGTGCACGCGATGCTGGTGCTCGGGATCGGCTTTGCCGCGGAGGACGCGGCGCCGATGGTGCCGACCCTGGACGTGATCCTGTCGCAGACCCGCACCGAACTGACGCCGGCGCAGGCCGATTTCCTGGCCCAGGCCAACAACCAGGGCGGCGGCGAGCACGACCGCAGCACCCGCCCCACCGCGCCACAGGCCGGTCCGCTGCCGCAACCGGAGGATGGCCTGGCGCCCCGGCCGCTGCGCGCGCAGACCCCTGCGCCCAGCCCGCCGCCGGATGCCCGGGTGATCTCGTCGATCCGCGCCGAGGAGGCGGTCCCGACGGCACAGCCCACGCCCGACGTGGCGCCGGCACCGTTGCCGCCCGGCCAGGAGAAGATCGCGCGCGACATCGAGATGGCACGGCTCGCGGCGGAGATCCAGCTGCGCTCGCACCAATACGCCAAGCGCCCGAAGCGCAAGTTCGTGTCCGCCAGCACCAAGGAGTACGCCTGGGCGCAGTACCTGCGCGGCTGGGTCGACCGGGTGGAGCGGGTCGGCAACCTCAACTACCCGGACGAGGCGCGCCGGCGCCGGATCGGCGGACTGGTGGTGATCAGCGTCGGCGTGCGCCGCGACGGCTCCGTCGAGAGCACCCGCATCATCCAGTCCAGCAACATCCCGATGCTGGACAACGCGGCGATCCGGATCGTGCAACTGTCCGCGCCGTTCGAACCCCTGCCGAAGACGCGCGAGGACCCCGATGTCCTGCACGTGACGCGCACCTGGCAGTTCCTGCCGGGCGGCGAACTCCTGGATCGCTAGCGACCGCTCACAGGAACATGCAGTCGACCAGCGCCTGTTCGACGCCGATCAACGCGGCCAGCGCCGGTTCCCATCCGGAATCCGGGCGCATCGCCAAGGGCTGGAACACCTCGTCGCCGTTCGCATCCGCAGCGCCCTGCCGGATCCCGAGGTTGCCCAACACGACCTGGAACGCCCCATCGCCCGCCTCCAGCGCGAGGCGTCCCTTGGCCAGGCCGATCCCCGCCGCGTCGCGGAACTCGACCCGGCTGATCGCGACCAGCCGCCCGCCCTCGGCATCCACCGAGACGATGCCCGCCTGGCTGTCCGGCCTCGCCAGGCAGACTTGCGCCTTGCGCACGATCTGCGCGGGCATGCCGGGAATGGCATAGCGCGTCCCCTTCGCACGCAGCACCTGCCGGGCGTCGGCAGCGCCGTCCGTTTCGATGGCATGCCCCAGGAATTGCGCATCGTCGGCCAATGCCGGCGCGGTCGCCAGCAGCACGAGCAGGATGCCGTGACGATAAGCCATGGGGAGTCGCGTCCTTGGAATGCCCAGCCGCACGATATCGATCGGACATGACAGGCGCGCTGCACTGGATCACGGTCCGCGCAAGTGGTGCCGCGCGATACCGCTCACCCCGACGCTGCGCGCAAGGCCTCGCGCTCGGCGATGGTCTGGGCGACGTTGTCGCGCAGGTAGGCGGGTTCGACGCGTTCCGGGGCGACCGCGCGCCCCTCCGCCAGCAAACGCGCGCCCAGGCGGGCGACATCGGCGGCATGCGGCAGCGCCGCGGCATCGACCGCAACGAGGCGATCGCCCATCCGCGCCTGCAGCAGGCCGTCGGCGGCCGCGAAGCCGGTGCCGACGCCCTGCCAGCCCGTCCCGGCGGGCAGGACGCAGGCGGCGGGCGCGACCACGCGTTCGTCGCTGCGGGCGTCGACGGCATCGCCCGAGCGCCGGAATGCGGCGACGTAGACCTCGCCCATGCGCGCGTCGATCGCGGCGAGCACATCGCCATCGCCCGGCGCACGCATCGCCAGCGCAGCGAGGGTGGAAACCGGCAGCAGCGGGCGATCCAGGCCCAGCGCGATCCCCTGCGCGATCGCGATCGCCAGCCGCACGCCGGTGAACGCGCCGGGACCGCGGCCGACCGCGATCGCATCCAGCGCGCTGCGGGCGATGCCGGCCTCGGCCAGCACCGCCTCGGCCCAGGGCAGGGCCAGTTCCGCATGCCGGCGCGGCGCAACCTCGAAGCGCTCCAGCACTGCACCATCGGCGTACACGGCGACCGAACAGGCCTCGGTCGCGGTCTCGAACGCGAGCAGCTTCATCCGGCGTCGTCGGCGGCCGGCTGCCACAACTCGACCACCGCGCCCTCCGGATCCTGCACGTAGCCGAACTTGCCCTGCTCGGTCTCGTCGTAGCGGTCCAGCACCGTGCAACCGGCGGCACGCAGCGCCGCCAGCATCGCGTCGAGTTCGTCGACGCGGAAGTTCAGCATGTAGGGCTTGTCGCCCGGTTCGAAGTAGCGGGTGTCGGCGGCGAACGGCGACCACACGGTCAGCGCATCGGCGCCGGTGTCCGCGCGCTTCCAGGGCAGCAGCGCGCCGGCCCAGCCGGTCGGCACGTCCAGCCCCAGGTGGCGGCCATACCAGTCGGCCAGCGCCTGCGGGTCGTTGGCCTTGAAGAAGATCCCGCCGATTCCGTGGACGCGTGGCATGTCGCTCATGGCTGCCCTCCCGCGGGCATCGAGTGTGGCCCGGATTGTGCCGAAAAGAACGCCTGCACGTCGGCGAGGTCGCGGGTGGTGGGCAGCGGCGGCAGCGAATCGAGGAACACGCGGCCGTAGGTCTTCTGGGTCAGCCGCGGGTCGCACAGGACCAGCACCCCGCGGTCGGTCTCGGTGCGGATCAGGCGGCCGGCGCCCTGCTTCAGCGCGATCACTGCCTGCGGCAGTTGTTCGTCGCGGAACGGATTGCCGCCGGCGCGGCGGATCGCGTCCAGGCGCGCCTCGAACACCGGGTCGTCGGGCGCCGCGAACGGCAGCTTGTCGATCACCACCACCGACAGCGCGTCGCCGGCGACGTCGACGCCCTCGCGGAAACTGGCGGTGCCCAGCAGCACCCCGCTGCCGGACTCGCGGAAACGTTGCAGCAGCACGTGGCGCGGCTCGCTGCCCTGCACGAACAGCGGCCAGGGCCCGTCGCGCAGCGCCTCGGCGGCGTCGCGCAGGGCGCGATGCGAGGCGAACAAGAGGAAAGCACGGCCGGCGGAGGCCTCCAGCACCGGGCGCACCGCCTCCAGCACGGCGGCGCCGAATTCGCGCGCGGCGGGTTCCGGCATCCGCGGCGGCAGGTAGCACAGGGCCTGGCGGTCCCAGTCGAACGGACTGGGTTCGATCAATTCCGCGGCGTGCTCGATGCCCAGGCGCTGGGCGACATGGTCGAAGCGCCCGGCCACCGCCAACGTCGCCGAGGTGAACACCCAGGCCGCGCGCGACTGCTCGCGATGCGTGCGCAACGGCCCGGACACGTCCAGCGGCGTGCGCTGCAGGCGGAAGCCCTTCGGCGTCAGCTCGTACCAATGCACGCTCGTCGCGCCGCCGGTGCGGTCGAAGCCGGCGTCGTCATCGTCGTCGCCATCGGCGGCATCCGCCGCCTGCTCGCCCAGCCAGCGCCGCAAGCGGCTGAGCTGGTCGCGCGCGCGCAGGTGGGCGGCATCGAAGCCGGGCGCCGCCTCGCGCAGCGGCGCGAGTGCCTCGACCATGCCGTGCAGGGCCGCGGACAGCGTCGCAAACGCGGGCTCGATGTCGACCTCGTCCAGCGCGCGCCATGCCGTGCCGCGCACCGGCAAGCCGTCCATCGCCGCCCGCAGGCTGCGCGCCGCCTGTTCCAGGGCGAACGCCGGCGCCTGCACGCTGGCCAACGCGCCCGGCACGTCCTTGCATTCGCCGACCACGTCGCGCGCGAGTTCCACCAGCGGCCGCGCGCCCAGCCCTTCGCCGAAGAACTGCGCGGCCAGCTCCGGCAACTGGTGCGCCTCGTCGACCACGAACGCCTGCGCGCCCGGCAGGATCTCGCCGAAGCCCTCCTGCTTGAGCGCGAGGTCGGCCAGCAGCAGGTGGTGGTTGACCACCACCAGGTCCGCCGACTGCGCGCGCTGGCGCGCCTGGACCACGAAGCACTCGCCCCAGAACGGGCATTCGCTGCCCAGGCAGTTGTCGGCGGTCGACGTGACCTGCGGCAGCAGCGGCGAATCCTCGGGCAAGGCATCGAGCTCGGACAGGTCGCCCATGCGGGTGCGCCCGCTCCACGCCACCACCCGCTGGAACTGGGCGGCAATCTCGCGCGACGCGAACGCGCCCTTCAACAGATGCGGCTCGCCCTTGGCCTGCTCCATCCGGTAGCGGCACAGGTAGTTCGAGCGCCCCTTCAGCAGCGCGGTCTTGAGCCCGGTGCCCAGCGCGTCGCGCACCCGCGGCAGGTCGCGCAGGTAGAGCTGGTCCTGCAGCGCGCGGGTGCCGGTGCTGACGATCGTCTTCATGCCCGACAGCAACGCCGGCACGAGGTAGGCGAAGGTCTTGCCGGTGCCGGTGCCGGCCTCCGCGAGCAGGACGTCGCGGTGCTCGAAGGTGTCGGCGATCGCCATCGCCAGCCGCTGTTGCGCGGGACGCGCGACGAAGCCGGGGATGCGCGCGGCGAGCGCGGCCTCCGCCGACAGGGCGTCGCGGACGCCCGCGGCGAGGCGGGAGGCGGGTCCTGCCATCGCGGTCAGCGCGCCGGTTCGGGAACCGGATCGGGCGGCGCCTGCTTGGCCGGATCGCCGCCGCCGAACCAGTCGCGGATCGCCTGGCCGGCGCGTTCCAGTGCGCTCTCGCCTTCCTCCGGCGGGGCGATCGGATTGCCGAACTCGTCCAGCGCCGGCGGTGGCGCGAAGGCGCAGGCCTGGTAGCTCGGCGCGTAGCCGGCGACGAAGGCGAAGCGGCGCGCGCCGGGGCAACCGGCGTCGGTGCTGTGGCCGTCGGCGACCCACTGCCAGTCCAGGCCGTCGCTGGACAGGCGCAACGGCGCGCTCGGCATCCGCGCGAAGGTGTCCGACCACACCCGCATGCCGCCGGTCGCGCCGTACAGCCCGGTGGGCTGGTTCTGGTCGTTGCCGACCCAGACCACCGCCAGGTGGTCGCCGGTGTAGCCGGCAAACCAGCTGTCGCGGCTGTCGTTGCTGGTGCCGGTCTTGCCGGCGGCGGACAACCGCCCGAGGCCGTCGCGCACCAGCGGCCGCCCGGTCCCGGAGCTCACCGCGTACTGCAGCGCGGTGCCGACCAGCCGGGCCGCCACCGCATCGCCGCGTTGCGCCGGCGGCGGCGCCGCGTCGTAGCGCTTGATCGCGCGGCCGCGCGAGTCGAGCACCCCGCGCACCGCATGCAGGGGCTGGATGCGTCCGTCGGCGGCGAGGAACTGGTAGAGCTGCGCCATCGCGTACGGACTCTGGTCGACCGCGCCGAGGATCAGCGAGGGCTGCCCATCGGAATTGATGCCGGCCAGGGTACGGATCAGGTCCGCCAGCCGCTTCGGCTCGACCTCCATGCCCAGCCGCACCGTGGCCTGGTTGTAGCTCTGCGCCAGCGCGTCCTGCAGGCGCACCGTGCCGTGGCTGCGTCCGTCGGAATTGCCGGGCTTCCACGTCCGCGCGCGGCCCAGGCTGACCGAGATCGGTCCGTCGCTGATGGTGCTGGCCAGCGACCACTTGTCCGGCTGCGCCAGCGCCAGCAGGTACACGAACGGCTTCAGCAGCGAGCCGACCGGGCGCCTGGCGTCGATCGCACGGTTGAACCCGGCCTCGGTGACATCGCGGCTGCCGACCACCGCCAGCACGTCGCCGTTGTGCACGTCGGTCATCACCAGCCCGGCCTGCAACGGCGGCCGGCCCTTGCTGCCCAGCGACTTCAGGGTGCGCACCACCGCGCCTTCGGCATAGCCCTGCGCGGCCGGCGACATCCCGGTCATCACCGACAAGCCGGCGCCGGAGATCGAATCGGCCGGGTAATCACGCGCCAGCTGCTTGCGCACCAGGTCGACGTAGGCCGGGAAACGGTTGGCGGCCAGGTTGCCGGCGTTGGTGGTGACGCCTAGCGGGGCCTTGCTGGCGCGCTGCAGCTCCTTGTCGTCGATCAGCCCGCTCTCGTGCATCTTCGTCAGCACGAAGTTGCGGCGCTCGGTGGCGCGCTCGGGGTTGCGCCGCGGGTTGTACCAGGACGGCCCCTTGACCATGCCGATCAGCAGCGCGACCTGCTCGGTCGACAGGTCGCGGAGGTCGCGGCCGAACCAGAACTCCGAGGCCGCGGCCACCCCGCGGATCGCCTGCGCGCCGCGCTGCCCCAGGTCGACCTGGTTGAGGTAGGCCTCGAGGATGGTGCGCTTGTCGTAGCGCGCCTCCAGCAGCAGGGCGAACAGGATTTCCTTGAACTTGCGGGTGTAGGTCTGCTCCTTGCCGATGCCGAGCAGGCCGCTGCGGGCCAGCTGCTGGGTCAGGGTGCTGGCGCCCTGGCGGGTGTCGCCGCCCGATTTCACGTTGACGAAGACCGCGCGCAGCATGCCGCCCAGGTCGATGCCCATGTGGTGGTTGAAGTCGCGGTCCTCGACCGCCTGCAGGCCGGTGACCAGCAGTTCGGGCACCTCCTCGATGCGCACCAGCCGGCGTTCTTCCTGCTGCTGCCCGTAAAGGGTGGCGATGCGCGCCGGGTCCAGCCGCGCGCTGCGCAACGCGCGGCGGTTGGCGATGTCGCGGATGGCGAGCACTTCGCCACCGGACAGCGTCACCTCCAGCCGCGCCGGCGCGATCCGCCCGTCGACGTCGTCGAAGCCACGGCTGGCGATGTGCCAGCGCCCGCCGTTGCGCGCGTAGGTGCCGGCGCGCTTGCCGTCGCCGGCGTGGTAGGAGGCGGCGTCCAACTCGGTCTTCAGGGTCTGCGCGTCCATCGCCAGCCCGGTGCGCAGCAGCAGCGGGCGCGCGTAAACGCGCGTCGGAACCTGCCAGCGCAGCTTGCCGAAGCGCTCGCCGACCTGGTGGTTCAGGTACAGCATGTAGGGGATCAGGAATCCCAGCAGCAGGGCCGCACCGGCCAGGCCCCAGGTCAGCAGACGCTGGCGCCAGCCCGGTTGGCCGCCGGTTTCGCCTTCCTCGTCGTCGTGCAGGTCGTCTTCGTCTTCGATGCGGGGCATGGGTGGGCTGCTGGCGGCCTGTACGCGGAATGCGACAATGGCGGGACGTCGCGGGCGAGTCTAGCGCAGGGGTCGCACGGCCCGGCGTCGGCGTTCGCCCCATCCTTCAGCAGGAGTTCCGCCGCATGCCGATCCCCGCCGACGCGCGTTTCTGGCTCGCGCGCGCGCTGGGACTGTGGCGGCGCGGCTGGGCCAGCCTGCGCACCCGTGGCCTGCGCGCCAGCTGGGCCCGGCTGCGGGCGCAGTTCGCACGCCGGCCAGCACCCACGACCGTGCTGTGGCGCCCCGAACCCACCCCGTTCGCGCCGTTCGCGCTGGCGACCTCCGGGCAGCCGCGCGCCAGCGTGGTGATCCCGGTGCACGGGGCGTTTCCGCACACCCTCGCCTGCCTTCGCGCGCTCGCGGCGCATCCGCCGGCGGTGCCGTTCGAGGTGATCGTGGTCGACGATGCCTCGCCGGACGACACCCTGGCCAGGCTGGGGCAGGTCGCGGGCGTGCGGGTGCATGCGCGCGCGACCAACGGCGGCTTCATCGCCGCCTGCAACGAGGGCGCCGCGCTGGCCCGCGGCGACTGGCTGGTGTTCCTCAACAACGACACGGTCCCGCAGCCCGGCTGGCTGGACGCGCTGCTGCGGACCTTCGACACCCAGACCGATGTCGGCCTGGTCGGCGCCAAGCTGGTCTATCCCGACGGCCGCCTGCAGGAAGCCGGCGGCGTGGTGTTCGCCGATGGCGCCGGCTGGAACTACGGCCGTGGCGAGGATCCGGCTGATTGCCGTTACGCCTACCTGCGCGATGCCGATTACCTCAGCGGCGCGGCGATCGCGCTGCCGCGGACCCTGTTCGAACGGCTGGGTGGTTTCGACATGCGTTACGCCCCGGCCTATTACGAAGACACCGACCTTGCCTTCGCGGTGCGCGCCGCCGGCCTGCGCACGCTGTTCCAGCCCGCGGCCGTGGTCGCCCACGACGAGGGCGGCACCGCCGGCACCGACCTCGCCAGCGGGCCGAAGGCGGCGCAGGCGCGCAACCAGGCCGTGTTCGCCGCGAAATGGGCCGACGCCCTCGCGCGGCAGTTGCCGGCCGGCACCCTGCCGACCCCGGCGCGCCTGCATCGCGACCGCCCGCAGGTCCTGGTGATCGATGCGCTGACCCCGCAACCCGACCGCGATTCGGGTTCCGTGCGCCTGGTGAACTTGATGCGCCTGTTGCGCGACGAAGGCGCGCACGTGGTGTTCCTGCCCGCCAATCGCAGCGCAGACGGCGCGTACACGCAGGCGCTGCAGGCCCTCGGGATCGAATGCTGGCACGCCCCGTGGGCGCCAGGCACCCCGGCCTGGCTGCGCGCGCACGGCCCGCGCTTCCACGCCGCGATGGTCAGCCGTCACTACGTGGCCAGCGAAGTCTTCCCGCTGCTGCGCCGGCACGCCCCGCAGGCACGCCTGCTGTTCGATACCGTGGACCTGCATTTCCTGCGCGAACGCCGCGCCGCCGAACTCGCCGGCGATGCCGCCGCGTTGCGCGCCGCCGATGCCACCCGCGCGCGCGAACTCGCGTTGATCGGCATGGCCGATGCCACCTTCGTCGTCAGCGACGCCGAGCGCGCCCTGCTCGCCCGCGAAGCCCCCGGTGCCCGCGTGCGCGTGCTGTCGAACCTGCACGTCCTGCCCGCGCCCGGACCCGGCCGCGCAGGGCGCCGCGACCTGCTGTTCGTCGGCGGGTTCCGCCACCCGCCGAACGTGGATGCCGTGCGCTGGTTCGTCGAGGCAGTGTTCCCGCGCGTGCGCGCCGCGTTGCCCGGGATCGGCTTCCACTGCATCGGCGGCGACGTGCCGCCCGCGATCGCTGCGCTGGCCGACATCGACGGCGTGCAGGTGCACGGCCACGTGCCGGACCTGCGGCCCTGGCTGGACGGCTGCGTCGCCGCGGTCGCACCGCTGCGCTACGGCGCCGGGGTCAAGGGCAAGGTCAACGAAGCGATGGCGCATGGCCTGCCGGTGCTCGGCACGCCAGCCGCAGTGGAAGGCATGCACCTGGTCGACGGCCACGATGTGCTGGTGGCCGCGGACGCAGAGGCGTTCGCTGCCGCGATCGTGCGCCTGCATGGCGATGCCGACCTGTGGACGCGGCTGGCGCGCCACGGCCGCGACAACGTGGCCCGGCACTTCTCGCTGGATGCCGCCCGCGACGTGGTCCGCGAGACCTTCCTCGCGCGCTAGGGCACCGCCTGCCGCGCGCGCTCGACCCGCGCGGCGAAGGCATCGAGTTCCGGCGACGACGGCTCCAGCACGCGCGCCTGCTCCAGCGCGCGTACTGCACGCGTGACCTCGCCGGCCTGCAGGCGCTCGTCGCCGAATGCCAGCCAGCGCTGCGCCAGCCGGTGGCGCGCCTCGGCGCGACGGCTGCCATCGGGATCGAGCTGGCGCCATGCATCCAGGCAGTTACCGGCCTCGCCCAGGCGGTTATCGCGCAGGGCCTGCTCAAAGCACTCGCGGGCGGCCATGCCCATCGCCCGCGATGCGGCGACCACGGCGGGATCGCGCGGTGCCAGCGCACGCGCGGCGCGCAACGCGTCCCAGGCGCTGTCGCCCGGTGGGGTGAGCCAGTCGCCGCGGGCCTGCGCGGCACGCGCTGTCGCCAGCAAGGCATGCGCGTCGCGGATCCGCGCCGGGTCGGGCGCGGCTTCCACCCGATGTTCGCTGCGCAACAGCTGGCGGGCCTCGCGCAGGCGTGGATCGCCCGGTGCGAGCCGTTCCGCTTGTGCCATGGACGCCAGCACGGCACGCGCATCGCCCGCCTCCGCCTGTCGCCGCGCCTGCGCCAGCAGGCCATCGACCACGGCACCGCTGCACGTCGCCGGCAGGGCATCGGGCACGCTCTCCAGCAGGCGATGGCAGGCCGCCTCGGCCTGCGCGAGGCGACCCGCCCGCACGTCACGCTGCACCCGCACGGCCGCCTGTTCCAGCAGGCGCGCGACGCCGGCACGCAGCACCGGCAGGTCGGCATGGCCCGGATCGTAGGCCTCCGCACGCCGCACCACCGCCATCGCTGCGCCGAGGTCGCCGGCGACGAGCGCGGCGTGCGCGGGACGCAGCAAGTCGGCCAACGCATCCTCGCGCCCTTCGACCGCGCGCTGGTTGCGCGGCGACAGCGCGAGCACCCGCCGGTACAGCGGCAGCGCCGCCGCATCGTCGCCATCCAGGCGCCCGGCCGCACGCGCCGCCTCGGCGCGATCGAGCAGCGCATCGACGCCGGCCAGGCCGGCTTCGCCATCGCGCAGGCTTGCCTCGACCGCGTCGATCCCGGCCTGCGGCGCCTGCAGTTCGCGCGCCAGCCGCAGCGCGATCCGCGCTTGCGCCGCCTGTCCCGCCGCGGCCTTGGCACGCGCATCGGACAGTGCCGCGCGGGCGACCCGGGCCAGGCCTTCGCGCGCCTCCACCTGGTCCGGCTGCAGTGCGAGCGCCGCCTCGTACAACTCGCGTGCGCCGCTGCCGTCGGCCATCGACAGGCGTCCGTCCTGCAAGGCCCGCTCGGCGCGGGCACGCAACGCCGCGGCATCGGACTCGGGCCACCACCAATCGGCGAGGCGCGAGCCGATGGCGAGCGCCGTCACCACCAGCACGCCCCCGGCAGCCACCGCCCAGCCCCACCCGCGTGGCGGACGCGACCAGGGACGCGGGCGTTCGCCGGGGATCATGCGCGGCGCGCGGACTGGATCCCGGGCAAGGCCTCGAGGCGCGAGAGCAACTGCCCGAGCTGCCCGAAATCGGCGATGCGCGCCTGCAACTGCACGCGCACGCGGCCATGGCCGCCACGCACCGGCTCCGCATGCAGGCTGGCCACGTGCACGCCGACCTGCGCGACCAGGGTGGTGATGTCCTTGAGCAGCCACTTGCGGTCGACGCCCTCGATGCGGATGCCGACTTCCTGTTCGCGCCGGCGGCTGCCCCATTCGACCGGCAGCACACGCGCCGGCTGGCGTCCGGCCAAGCGCAGGAAAGCCGCGCAGTCCGGGCGATGCACGCTCACCCCGCGCGCACGGGTCAGGTAACCGACGATCGGTTCCCCCGGCAGCGGCTGGCAGCAGCGCGCGACCTGCACCAGCAGGTTGTCGACGCCTTCCACAGTGACCGCACCGGGGCCGGGCGGCGCCCCGTGGGCCGCGGGCTTCGCGACGGGCGCGGCTGGCGTCGTCGGAGTCGGCTCCTGCGCGGCGCGCTCGAGGTCGAGCAAGGCGCGACCGACCTGGTTCGGACCGACGTCGCCCAGCGCGACCAACACCAGCAACTCCTCGACGCTGGCCGCGTTGAAGCGCGCCAGCACCGGCGCCAGGTCGGCGTTGAGCAGGCCCAGCCGGCGCAGGTCGCGGTCCAGCAATTCCCGGCCGGCCTGCAGGTTGCGCGCGCGGTCCAGCTTGTTGAACCAGGCGCGCACCTTGTCGCGCGAGCGACCGCTGGCGAGGAAGCCGGCGCCCGCCTGCAACCAGTCGCGGCGCGGCTCCGCGGTCTTGCCGGTGAGGATCTCCACGCGCTCGCCGGTGCGCAGCTGGGTGTTGAGCGGCACGATGCGCCCGTCGACCTTCGCGCCCCGGCAGCGATGGCCGACCATCGTGTGCACCTGGTAGGCGAAGTCGAGCACGGTGCCGCCCTGCGGCAGGTCGACCACCTCGCCCTTCGGGGTGAGCGCATACACGCGGTCTTCGACCAGGTCCGCGTCCATGCCCTGCAGCGGGGTCGCCTCGCCCTCGCGGGCGGCGTCGGCGGCCTGCTCCAGCAGCTTGCGCATCCAGGCGATGCGCTTGTCCATCGCCGCCCCGCCGGCCGCGCTGCCTTCCTTGTAGCGCCAGTGCGCGGCCACGCCGAGTTCGGCCTGCGCGTGCATCTCGCGGGTGCGGATCTGCACCTCCAGGGTCTTGCCCTCCGGCCCGATCACCGCGGTGTGCAGCGAGCGATAGCCGTTCGGCTTGGGCCGGGCGATGTAGTCGTCGAACTCGCTCGGCACCGGCAGCCACAGCGCGTGCACCACGCCCAGCGTGGCGTAGCAGGCGGCGACATCGTCGACCAGCACGCGCAGCGCGCGCAGGTCGTAGAGCTCGCCGATCGGCGCATCCTTGCGGCGCATCTTCTTCCAGATGCTGAAGATGTGCTTGGGCCGGCCGGCCACGTCGCCGGCGATGCCCTGCGCCGCCAGCGCGTCGCGCAACTGGCGCATCGCGGCATCGATGTAGCGCTCGCGGCCGGCGCGGTTGTCGTCCAGCAGGCGCGCGATGGCGCCATAGGTGTCGGGTTCCAGCACGCGGAACGCGAGGTCCTCCAGCTCCCACTTGAGCTGCCAGATGCCGAGCCGGTTGGCCAGCGGCGCATGGATGTCGCGGGTGAGCTGGGCCAGCGCGCGCCGTTCGTCCCCGGGCAGGCGCTCGCAGGCGCGCATCCGCGAGAGCTGGCGCGCCAGCACGATCGGCACCACCCGCAGGTCGCGCACCAGCGCCAGCAGCAGGCGGCGCATGCCCTCCGGGTTGCGCCCGCCGCCGTGGTCGCGATGCAGGGCCCACACCCGGCTCGCCGCGCGCTGGCCTTCCAGCAGCGCGTGCAGGCGCTCGGGCACCGCTACCCCGGCGCCGGCGGCGATCGCCTGCACGTCGACCAGGGCATCCAGCAGGGTCGCGGCCATCACGTCCGCATCGGCGTTCAGCCCGGCGAGGATCGACAGGGTGTCGGCCAGCACGTCGGGGGGATCGCGCATCGGCGCGCCCGCCTCCGCGCGCGCGCGCCACAGCGCGGCGAGCGGTTCGGGCAAGGCACCGGCCGGCAACCGCGCGAGCGCGGCAGCCGGATCGATGGCGGCGACGTCGGGGGACATGGCCTTACAGTAGCGAGGCGGCGCCCGTGCAGCCAGCGATCACGCGCGGCGCAGGCGCTGCACCCGCGCCGCCACGCGCTTGGGCGAGATGCCGCCCTTCGCCCCCAGTTCCTGCGCGAACACCTGCACCCGCAGTTCCTCCAGGTCCCAGCGCAGTGCCTGCGCCTCCGGGTCGTCCGGATCGGCCGCCGCCAGCGCGGCGACGAACGGCGCCAGCTCCAGCATCCGTGCCTGGTCGCGGACGGGGTCGCGCTGCGCACGTTCGCCGCGCAGCGCCAGCGCCTTCAGGTAGCGCGGGTATTCGGCGAGCGCCGTCGCCGGGACCTCGCGCAGGAAGCCGGGCGGCACCAGCGCCGCGAGTTGCGCACGCATGTCGTCGAGGTTGCCGCGCGCCCAGCCCATCAAGGTGGATTCGAGCTTGGCCCGCGCCTCCGCGACCAGACCCAGGATCGCCTCGGCCTGGCGCAGGCGCTGCATCGCCTCGCCGAACAGCGCCTTGCCGATGGCATCGCGGCATCGCGCGAAGGCCTCGGCATCGCGCACCGCAAGCAGTCCGTCGGCGGTGAGCGCCTCGAATGCACCGTCGACCAGGTCGGCGCGCAGTCGATCGGCATCCTTCAGGCCGTCGCGGCGCGGATCCGCCGCCTCGATGGCCGCGTACAGCAGCGAGATCTTCGGCTGCACCGGCAACTGCTTGCGCGCCTGCTTCAGCTTGTCGGCCAGCGCGATCGCCAGCAGCCGGCGCACGCCCTGCGGATGCAGGCGCTCGGCCACCTCGCGCTGCGCGTGCAGGGCCAGCGACACGGTCTCGCCATCGTCCTGCAGCGCGGGATACGCCGGCACGCCGCCCGCGCCCGGCACCGACACCGGGACCGGCGCGTCGGGGAAGGCGGTCAGGCCCGACGTCGCCATGCCCTGCGCCGCGTGCCGCGCGAACGCCTGCGCCGCCCGTTCGCCGAAGCGCGCGCGCAGGTCCTCGAGGTCGCGCGATTCGGCCAGCACCGCCTTGCCGTCGAGCAGCCGCAGGTTGGCGCGCAGGTGCGGCTCGATGCCGGCGGCATCGAAATCGGTCGCGGCCACCGCCACGCCCGACAGTCGCTTCAGGAATTTCGCCAGCGCGCCTTCGATGCTGTCGGCGTCCGGCTGCGCGAAGGCTTCGGCGAATGCGCGGGCGAAGTCCGGCGCGGGCACGAAGTTGCGCCGCAGCGCCTTCGGCAAGGCGCGGATCAAGGCGGTCGCCTTGTCCTCCACGAAGCCGGGCGCGAGCCACGAGAGCCGCGCGGCGTCCAGCGCGTTGAGCAGGTGCAGCGGCACCGCCACGGTCATGCCGTCGTCCACCGCGCCGGGCTCGAAGCGGTACTGCACCGCCAACCGCGCATCGCCCAGCGCGATGTAGGCCGGGAAGCGCGC
>ERZ1645192.1220-NODE-1220-length-21634-cov-9.674359_pt1 | contig 21634 bp, 15 predicted proteins | sample MGYA00575354_ERZ1645192 | MGnify/ENA primary metagenome ERZ1645192 (study PRJEB40844, sample SAMN11349763) | freshwater sediment metagenome | isolation source: river sediment | host: Sediment | place: India: Faizupur Khadar , New Delhi | collected 2017-02-21 ... | reverse complement strand
CCCATGTCGCCCTCGGCAACGAATAAACTGTCAAGCTTGGCCAGGAAAGGTTTATCGCCTCCGAATAAGTTGATAAGGCCTTCAACATCCTCCGGAACCAGCCAGGTATACTGCCATGCATTTCCTTCAGTATAATCACCCCATTCATGTATCGACCGGAAAGGACTGAATGGTTCGCGGAATTTCCCGTTATCAAGCTTTGCTCTCATAAACTGCCTTTCCTGATCAAAGTATTGTTTATATGATTCAGCTCTTTTACTATAATATTCGAAATCATCGTTTTTCCCGAGTTTTTTTGCCATCTCAGCAATACACCAGTCGGATATGCAGTATTCCAATGCCTTTGCTACCGATTCCTTTTCTTTATCTGCAGGTATGTAACCCTTCTCCTTTAAATATTTCAAGCCATAATCATCCCGGGCTGAAGATGCTTTCATGGCTTCATATGCGAGATTAGCATCAAATCCTTTGAATCCCTTGAAAAAGGCATCAGCAATTACGGGAACAGCGCTGTACCCTACCATACAATCCGTTTCATTGCCCATAAGGTGCCATACAGGGAGCTTGCCCTGCTGTTTATAAATATCCAGCATTGTATTTATCATATCGGGAACACGTTCCGGTTGGATAAGCGTAAAAAGAGGATGCTCAGCCCTGTAGGTATCCCACAGGGAGAATATGGAATAATTCACAAATCCGGGATTGTGATAAACCTTTTTGTCGGTTCCCCTGTAGTCTCCGTTGTGGTCATTGAACAAAACAGGATGAGTAAAGGAATGGTAAAGAGCTGTGTAAAATGTTCTCAAATCACTTTCATTTTTCCCCTTAACAGTGATTTTCCCGAGTTCTTTATTCCATTTGGCTTGTGCTTCAGCAACCACATTGTTGAAATTCCAGTCGGGTATCTCAGCGTTGATATTTGCCAGTGCATTTTCCGCACTTACCGGAGAAATACCGATCTTCAGCATCACTTCCTCATCATTGGAAGTTGAAAGGTTGAGTATCCCGACTATTTTAGCACCCCTGGCAGAATCGCCTGATATAGCTTTATCATCATTGAACAGCTGAAGAGATTCTGCTGGTTTTGAGGTCCTGATTGCAAACCATAATCGTTGATCCTTTGCCCACCCGGATGAAAACCTGTATCCGATATAAGTCCGGGCATCGGCTTTCTTAAGGAATGTCTCAGCCGGCTGATCCCATCCTATACCGCTGGTCAGATTTATGGCAATGTGAGCGTCTTTAGTTTCGGGGAATGTATATTTATGAAAAGCCACTCTTTCCGATGCCGTCAGTTCAACACGGATATCATACTTTTTCATAATAACTGAATAATATCCTGCCTTTGCAATTTCGTCTTTATGCGAGTATAATGATGCATAGCCTTCAAGAGGGTTCTTTAAGGTTCCTGGTGATGACTTTATTTCGCCTGTATATGGAGTGACAAGCACATCTCCGAGGTCGCCTATTCCGGTTCCGCTGAGATGGAGCTGCGAAAAACCTGTGACAATACTGTCGGAATAGTGATATCCCGAGCACCAGTCCCAGCCTTTTACATAGTTGACAGGGCCTGTCTGTACACCCCCGAATGGCACGTTTGCACCGAGAAAAACATGACCGTGGTATCCGGTGCCTATAATAGGATCGACATATGAGGTGAGATCAACAGCTTCATTCTTAACGGGTTTTTCGTTTTTGCAGGCAGAGAATATAATTAAAACTGCGAGTATGAAATATAGTTTCTTCATGGTATAAAGTTTTTTATTGCTATTATGCTTGCGATTTTCACATAAAAGATAAAAATAGAGTTTCTATCTTAATAAACTCTCAAAGTAAGGTGAATCCTTTAACCTTAAGACCCGCACTCACACGAACTGGTCTTAATTTGAATCACTAACTCTTTTTTACAATCCAAAACTAACCAGTTCTTAATATCCAATAGAATAATTGTATAACTTACGATAGGAAATATACTTTATACGAATGGTACTGAACTCTTAATCTACTTTAAAGAATGAACAGGAACAGCACATTGACCGATATGAGTCCGGTAGCCGAAGGACTTTTAAGAATCCACAAAATTATCTCGCGGGGTCTGAGCATTTCCATCAGAAAGTGTGATGAGTACCTTGTGAAGCAGGGAATACCATCCGGGGAAGCGCTGCCGGAAGGCAATGACGGAGCTGTCCCCGGTAAAATAAAAAGTTTTCATAAACCGGATTTGAACTATGAGCTTTAATGATAAAGTAGTAATCGTTACAGGTTCAGGAAGAGGCATCGGTCACAGCATCGCTCTGACTTATGCCACTGCAGGTGCCAGGGTTATACTCGCTGAAAAGGACCCTGAGGCCGGAAAAGATGCCGAAGAAATGATAAAGTCGGCGGGCGGCATGGTAAAATATGTAAAGACTGATATTTCTGATCCTGAGGATATCATAAATATGATCGGGGAAACAGTAAGGTTATTTGGCACTATCGATATATTGATAAACAATGCAGGGATCTCAAAGTGGGTTTCGCCGTATGATCTGACTGTTGAGGACTGGGATGCAGTATTAAACACAAATCTCAGGGGCACTTTTCTTTGTTCAAGAGGAGTCGCCGGAGTAATGAAGGAAAATGGAGGAGGTTTCATTGTGAATATTGCCTCGACAAGAGCATTCATGTCTGAACCAGCCTCCGAAGCCTATGCTGCATCCAAAGGTGGTATCGTTTCTCTGACTCATGCCCTTGCTGCATCCTTTGCCGGTGATCATATAAGAGTCAACTGTATCAGTCCCGGGTGGATTGAAACAGGGGATTATGGCAAGCTGAGGGACCAGGATCATAAGCAACACTTATCCGGACGGGTTGGTAAACCTGAAGATATTGCCAGAGCCTGTCTTTATCTGACATCACCTGGAAACGAATTCGTTACCGGCGCCAACCTTGTCATAGATGGCGGCCTGACCCGGAAAATGATATATGAACCTTAAGATAGTATTTGCATTATTCTATCTCTGATTTTACACCGTCGTCATAACATCTGCACTGACCGACCTGACCGATCCGGGTTTTATTGCATTGATGATCAGAACTCTATCAGATCACACGCTCCGGTATGTAAAAGTCATTTTTCGTAAGTCCGCATTTTGCTGCGATATACTTGCAGTAGTCAAGACGGCCTGTTTTCTGATCGCGTGTATCTGAGCCGAAAGTGAATTTAAGGCCTGCTTTCTTTGCGCTCAGTATAAATGATTCATGAGGTACGCGCACCAGGTCATTGATCTCGATTGCAATGTTTCTTGCTTTGGCGGCATCAATTATCTGCTGTAAACGCTTTTTGGTCCATAACTTATCGTATTCCCGCTGGATGGAAGAAGGAAGGAACAGAGGGCATGCAAAGATATTTAAAGGTTCATCGCCTGTGAGGATATTCATGTAGTGCTTCATATTACTCTCCATAAAAACCTCGGGATCCTCTATATAAGAAGCGTATTCCCACACGCTGATTGTCTCTCCGTATCCGTTCCCTTCAGGAACAACCTGGGGGTCCATGGAGACATAATCGGCCTGGGCTATCAATTCCCGTGAGAGATTTTTTGACCATCCGGGGCTCATGGGCTGAAGCCCGATATAAACAGGATAGGATTTGAGGGAATCTATGTAAGCTTTCAGTGCTGCGTCATCCCGTATGCCCCAGGGAGCTACATTCTGCATAATCCCAAACTTTATGCCTGTTTTTTTGGATTTGGCTACAATATCCTCAATGGTTTGCTTCTCGGACCTGTGCACATGAAGATCTATCAACGGGAAATCGACCTGAGAGGAAGTTTTCTTTGCAACAGGTGCATCATTTATAAAATTATTCTCAACTGTTCCGGTCTTATTAATTATTCCACCTGCAACAAAAAGCCCGGTGGTCTGTAAAAATTTCATTCTGTCCATCATTTCTGTTTTTTGTTTTTGCAAATGTAATAGATATCACTCTTTGTTTTTCCCCTGCCAGTCCTGAACAAAGGTTTAAAATTAGTTGAATAAACAAATGTTTGTTTTATTTTTATTCTCTCCTGCTTATTTGGGAGCCTTTAAAATAAAAACTTAAACTGATGAAAAGAAAAGTTTGTTTTTTGCTGGTTCTTTTATCAATCGGATGTTACTCATGGTCACAGACCATTGAAAAAGGGCCTTACACAGTTTATGTAATAGGGGAGGGAGTCTGGCACATCGAGGACGCCAACAGCAGCCGACCTGCCGGTCTGAAGACTGATAAGGACGGTAAAGTTCTGAGCATGAACAATTGCTCTGACATGTACCTGGTTACGGGAACGAAAAAAGCACTGCTCATCGATCTTTCCAATTTCATAAAATGGGATACCACAGCCGTTGAGTCGTTACGTTCTGTTGTTTCAGAGATGATCGGGAACAATGAGCTTTATATTACAGTCACCCATAAGCATGGTGATCATTTGGGCATGCTTCCGGCTTTTAAGGACGATCCCAAGGTGAAATTCTGGATCCCTGAAGCGGAATTCAGAGGTATGGATATATTTCCGGAAGAAAGGACCACTTTTTTCCCGGAGAATGCATCCCTGGATCTTGGAGGTGGGTATTTGATCACAACAACAGAGGTTCCGGGCCACACTGATCATGGGACCTTATTCTTCATCAAGGGCAGGGATCTTGTTTTTACTGGTGATGCACTGGGTTCAGGGAGCGGGGTATGGATTTTTAATTATGATAGTTTCATCACATATGCCGGAAGTATAGGGAAACTGATCAGATATCTGGAAGATCCGGCCAATCTTATCGATCTTGAAAAACTGGTCCTTTACGGCGGACATTACTGGCAGCGCGGAACACAGGAAAAACTTACAGCCCGGTATGTTTATGACATGAAGACGCTGACTGAAAAGATTAAACAGGGTACATCCGAACAAATACCTGTATCCAATCAATTTAAATATCTGGATACCAATTTCAAATATGGCACGGCGACAATTACCTGGAATAAGGAGGATGCCGCGAAATATGCCGGTACGTTCAGCAGGAAATAGTATAGCTCTCTCCGGTACCTATCCGCACTGGCTTCCTGAAAGTTTCAGATCCGGCACCAGTGATTGTTACCTTATTCAACTCAATAGATCCGTTAAGAACATCCAGAACGACCGTCATCCCTTTCCGGCCTTTCGATATTCCGGCAGTTCCGTACGAAAAACCATTCGACCAGAAATACTTCCCTTCACGGTTTGCAAACCGTAGTTCCTTTGTCACACCGGAGTAGTTGAAACCGCTTAGAGCAAGAACAGCAGACCAGCTGGCCATGGCACGGCCATAGTGATGTCCGCATTCGGCTTCATTGAAAGGGCTTCGCTTCCTGCCGTCATAGCGGTCTCTTATATTGGAAATGCATTTAAGTCCGTCATCTGTCTGTCCTTCGTAAAGCATGCCTATTGCAGCCGTGTATTCAAATCCTGTCATCACCTCGGTAAAGTACGGAAAAGGATTGGCCGGACGTGAGCCTGGATAAGATGCCATAAGCAATGCTGCTTCGTTTCCGAGAGCATAACTCCTGAAGCAGTTAAAGTAGTCTGAAAGATCGCTCTTATAGTTATACTTCATTATGCTCTTAAGGGTTTTTGCCACGTTTTCCTTTTTTACAAGATAACCAAGGTCGCAGACATGCGCCAGATACTGGCCAACCAGCTGATCGACAAGGCAACCTTCACCAAGCTGGTAATCAGGATTTCCGTAGTCAGTCGAGCCCATTCCCACAAGCTGTTCCCCGGGGATCTTTTCCTTTTTGGGAATAATAATCCTGTGTATATAGTACTCTCCGTTAAACAGGTTCTCGTCGATCCATTTGCTGCCGTTTGCAAAGAGTTTCCCGCATCTGGCTGCCATTTCCGCGTCCTTTGCATATTCGGCCATCTTTTCCATCGCTTTAAGTGCAGCCAGGTACCAGATCGTCATCTGGGGATTAGGGCCATAGTATTCCACATCCATGGTGTTATGCTGGACACCTTCCATAACCCCGTCCTGATCACCGTCCCAGCCACCCTCAGTCCAGGCATAGCTCAGAGCACTTTTTGCCTTTGGATAGAGCTCTTTGAGGAATTCATCATTTCCCGACAGCTGCCATTCCCTGTAGAGTTTTACAATGCATCCCATCTGGCCATCGGCAGCTACTTTTGAGAAAGCGGTGGCCTTTTCGAGAGGAAGCTGAATCCGGAAACTCATAATTCCCCCGGGAGCTGTTGCCGGTCCGAATTCCAGCCTTCTCATTCTGAGCGCAAGATCACCGAAAAGAAATGCGGTGGCTGTTTCATAGTTCCATACATGGGTGCATGATCCGAAACAGCAGCCGCTCCTGTCATTGCAACCTTCCCAGGCATAGAAATTTCCGTCACTGAGCCTGAAGCAGGTCTGGCTCCTTAAGGTGCTAAGGTTAAAAAGGGCGGCCTCTTTCACAACATCAGGCAGATCAGAGGAACAGAATGAGTCAACGAATTCAATGGTTCTTTTCTCAAGCTCTGCCAGAACTATGGCAGTTTTGGTGATAACGTCCCAGGCTCCGGTGTAAACAGTTGCGTAATGGTTCCTGAGTACCTCTTCCGACCATGCCTTCCTGTTTGGAAAGTACCAGGTGAGCAGGAATCTGACAGATCTGGATTCACCGGGTAATAGTCTGTTGCTGAGGGCCAGCGAGGCCATAGGTTTTGCCGATATCTGATCGGTCCTGTTGTCAAGCATCCCGTCGTCAGAAAGGTCATCCCAGAAATCAAGGATTGAGGTGCCCCATCTCTCAGGCAACCAGGCAGTTCTGTAGGATAATTCGCCTGGTGATATGCAAGCAAGTGCCATTTCACCCCATTGTTCCGATATTTTATCAACCCCTTCCGAAGTAAAATGTATTCCGCTTATATTGTTTTCTTCAACAAACCTGTTTTTATTGGCAACTGCCTTACCGCCTGAACCATCTTCTCCAATAAAATTCTGCATGGTACCGCATACGGTGAATGACACCTCCGTAAGCGAATCGTTGGTCAGTTCAAAATCAATGACCGCCATCGGAATACTGCTGTTTTCGACATCACAGGGTATCAGTGGATTGAATCCCTTCATTTTTGCTTTCAAGGGTACATGTGGAGTTTGAAGTGAAACCTGGCCGAATGGATAGGCGGCTTCAAAGGAAACCTCTTCAAACCTTGGAAGGCCATGGTTTGTAGCAACGGCACCTGATCCTCCCTCGTACTGAAAAAACGGAAGCGGTCCCTCAAGAAGTCTGATGTCCTTTTTTCCGGCAGATTCCGTATATAAAACAAAAAACGGAGAGTTATTTCTTCCTGATCCCGGATTATAACCTTTTGCAGGCCGGTTCATTATCTCCCAGTCCTGCAGGTTCCCTCTTCCTCCGAGTGATACTGTACCGGTTCCGATACCACCTATCGGAAGAGCAATGCGGTGAATATGATCCCTGTCATATCTTTTCAGGACTGGCCAGGAAGTGACAGGGAACTGGATACCGTCCTGCTGGTGGTGAAAGAAATCCAGATTCTTTATAAGATGAGGCGAAATTGATATCGCACCGGCAACACCGCCGACATTCCCAATGAATGTTCTTCTTTTCATACTGACACAGGTTTTATACCAAATTTAGGAATTTTATAAATCCTTAAGGAAGATCAAAAGGTTTATTTAATCGCACTTCTTCGCATGAAAATGCCCTGTTTCCTGATATGCTTCTTCAGGAGAATAACAGGTAATTTAACTGGTTACCGATTCATTTTATAACTTTACCTGAAACAGATCTCCCATGAAGACACGATTAACATATATGGCTTTTATGCTAAGCGTGGCAGGCTTACTGCCGGCATCATATATTGCTAAAGCAGATAATCTCGTTTCAAATCCCGGATTTGAGGCTTCACCGGTAAATCCGGTCGGCTGGAACATTACCGGTCCTGCCGAAGGGATGCAACCCCTTACAGGAATTGACAATAAAGTATTCTTCAGCGGCAGGGCAGGTCTTAAAATGGAAAGCTCCAATCCCAACTGCCACGGTAGAGCCGTTCAATCAATAGGGATATCCGGAGATCAGACATACCTTGTTACCGCAAGGTTTAAGACAGCGGATATAAGTTCAGTTCACAAGAATGTTCTTATAAGGGTTAAATGGTTCAGGGGGGAGGAGCAACTTGGTTACAACTACATATATACAATTGACGGCGAGACGGATGGCTGGTTTCGCGCATCAGACAGGATCAGAGCAGTGACCGGAGCCACAACCGCTGAATTGTCCCTGGAATTCAGATGGAGTACGGGAACCATCTGGTGGGATGATATTTCATTTGAACCCTGTGCTGAGGTTGCTCCAAGGAAGATTAAAGTCGGTACTTTTTATTTCCGTCCTCCAGGTCCGACGGTGGAGAAGAACATCGCATCAATGAGTGAAATGATTGATAAGGCAGGCAGGGCAGGATGTGATATTATTTGTCTGCCTGAGGGCTGGCCAACCTGCAATACAGGTCTTGGCATGCAAAAAACAGAATCCAATACCCTCGAAGGAAGCGCCTCGGTGATGATGGCGGAAAAAGCAAAACAGTATGGGATGTACATTGTCTCGGGCCTCTACAGCTGGGTCGGAGATACTTTAAAGAATGTTGCTGTACTTTATAGCCGGAAGGGAAAGATCGAAGGTGTTTATGAAAAAGTACAGCTGCCTGATTCTGAAACCGAGGCCGGGGCTGTCCCGGGAAATGAATTCCCGGTGTTTACCACCGATTTCGGTAAAATAGGGATACTGATTTGCTGGGACAGTTTCTTCCCGGAAGTATCCAGGATTCTTGCTGTTAAGGGTGCAGAAATCCTGTTTTGTCCGATCTGGGGAGATGTCAGGGGACCGGATTCCTGGAAAGTGACTGCTCGCAGCCGGGCAATTGACAACGGAGTGTTTTTCGTCACTAATATCTTTGACGGTCACAGTGTAATTGTCAATTCTGCCGGTGATATCCTTCAGGAAAGCGGAACACAGGGAACACTGCTGACGGCAGAAATAGACCTGGAATATAATCCGCCCTGGAACTGGATCGGGAATGCCGGACTGGGCATCTGGAAAGGTGTCTGGCGGAAGGACCGGCGAACCGATCTCTTCAATGTTCCGGGAGAATAATATTCGTTGAAATTATTATTTCCAGAGATTTTCCCCGTATTCCCAACCCTTGCGGGCAGGTTCCTTGATATAGGCATCCAGCTCCGGATGATTCCTGACTTTCATATTTGCAGCATCGTATTCAATGCGGGTATTAAATCTCTGAGCCAGTACACCTGTGAGAGCCATCTCCACCATGCCTGCTGAATAACCGAAGTTCGAACCCGGCAGTTTATTGTTTTTGATAGCGTCGACCCATTCGCGCTGGGGATTTTCCTCGAATGTTCTCGGGATGGTTTGAGCCGGCAGGTTTTTCTGATATCCGTCCCATTCTTTTTCAGGTACAAGGATTTTAGGAGTATTCGGACGGCCGCCTGTCATAAGGCACTGTTTGTCACCGACCATGATCATGCCGCTCCCGGGCAGCTTTTCAAGGTTCCACTCCGGACGGTTTTCAGGTTTCAGTCCTCCTTCATACCAGCGCATGGTGACAGGTACTTTGTTTCCCCGTGCCGGGAAATCCCAGCGAATAATTGCTTTGTCAGAAACGAATCCGTTATCGGGTACCGGTGACTTGAACTCGGTTTCTGCCACAGAAGGCATTCCCAGATCAAGCGACCAGTAAGGAGCGTCAAGGGTATGGCAGCACCAGTCTCCCATTTCCCCGTTGCCGAAATCAAACCAGCCTCGCCAGGTCTTGGGGGCATATATTCCATTATAGGGTCGGTATGCAGCAGGGCCAAGCCACAGATCCCAGTCAAGATATTCAGGGACGGGTTGTTCTGCCGGTGGAAAACTTTCGGGTTTGTCAAAATAGAGGTTTTTTCCAAAGGTTGGTCCATCAAACCAGGCAATTACCTCGGTAACATTGCCGAGTATTCCTGCATCATACCATTCTTTCACCTGGCGAATGCCGTTTGTGGCATGTCCCTGGTTGGCCAGCTGGCTGACTACCTTGTAGTATCCGGCTGCTTTCTTCAGGGTTCTTAACTGCCATATATTGTGTGCAAGAGGTTTTTCCACAATTACATGTTTGCCAAGTTCCATGGCAGCCATTGCTGCAGGGAAATGAGTATGGTCGGGAGTACAAACCATCACCGCATCAATTTCCTTGTGCATCTGGTCGAACATCACCCTGAAATCCTTATAACGCCTGGCATCAGGGATTGCTTTAAAGCCTGCCGCTGCCCTGTTGTCATCAACATCGCACAATGCGACGACATTCTCGTTCCAGAGCGGATCTTTCTGGTTGATCACCCTGCTCCAGTTGGCCTGACCTTGTCCTCCAACACCTATTACCGCAATATTTAGCTTGTTGGTCTGGGCAGAACTTATAAGGTTGGGAATAAAAAAGACACCCGCTGTAAAAGCGCCTGTTGACTTGATAAAGTCTCTTCTTGTTTTCTTCATGGCTTGATGTGGTCTGGTTAATTTGACCTTTAAATATAAGATAAATATATCTTACTTGATTTTATAAACCTAATTATTCCGTCTTGTAAGAAAAGCGCAGTTTCTGAGTTGCAAAATCAGGTTTGTTCAGCGCGACTTACCTGAAATGACAAATTCAGAAATATTTGGACAGCATAAACACCTGAAAAGCAGGTTTTAGACGAACATTTGCCCTGATTTTTTGTTTAACAGTCTGAATTATTAATACTGAATATTATGGAAAGGTCGGCAGGTTCTAAAAGGAGGTATTTCAGGGTCATCACATTTCTTGTTCTGGTTATCGGAATCGCAAACGGTTGTTCAAAAGCAGATGACCCGTCTGACGGTAATGGCGGCAACAATGGAGGCAATGATCAACCGGGAGCAAATGAGGTATGGATCAAGGGAATGGCCTATGAGCCGTCAACCATTACTATTACGGCAGGTACAACAATCAAATGGACTAACAAAGACGATGTTGTTCATACAGTTACAAGTGATAACGGGTTGTTTGACAGCGGCAACATAACAAGCAGCAATACATTTAGCCGTCAGTTCCCGACTGCCGGGACTTATTCTTATCATTGCACGCCTCATCCCACGATGACTGCCACTATTGTTGTAAATTAGGCAATAACCGGTTATGTTAAGAGTGTCTTATTCAGTTCTTAACGAATCTGTGAATTGTTTAGTTTTCTCCCGTATATTCAAACCAGTCAAAATCGGCAGGCGATTTGCATGGTTTACCGTTACCTGTCGTGTACAATCCGGCATAGAGGCCTGTAAATCCTCCTGCAGTTTCTGAGCTAAGGAATCTCGGATTGGCTTTCTGGACTTCCTTCAGATATTCATTGCCCTGGGAATATAGGAAGGTAAAGGCGGAGGGTTCTCCTTTTACAACGAGCTTTACCGGTCCGGGTTTAAGTATGTGTTCTTTTGATTCATAAACAACATCACCGAAACGAAGTCTGGAAACAAGCACTCTTCTTCCTTTTGACTGTTTTATGATTATATCGAAATGTTCACCGTTGTTTATCAGGATGAGCCCAGCTTCTTCATTGGCTGCCGACGGTTGAAATTCGACCATGGCAGATACGGTGAATTTCGGATGCTGTATTCTTCTTCCGGTAAAGGTTGGTGATTTCCGGTTCTCAATTGTCTGATCGGATCCTGTAAGCCTGAGGAAACCTGGGCGTGCCGAAAACGAATAGTTGTTTTTTTCGGGATATCTGAGGAAGTTCCATTCCAGGCCGGGTGTTTCCTTATCGAAGCCGGTCCTTGCCGTTTGAGGAGAAAATGCTTTCAGCGGCAGTGTAGGGCAGGTCATGTTAACCGATACTGTCCCGTTGCCGTTAATAACTGGCCATCCGTTTTCAGGCCATGAAACAGGAGCCAGACAGGTTTCCCGACCGAGAATATGATGAACTCCTCCATACATTGCCTGAAGTTTCCTGTATCCATGAAACACCATCCACCATGATCCGTCGTGAGCCTGAACCATATCGGCATGACCTACACCCTGGACTGGCAGGCTCTGACCGATATAGTTGCAGTGTGTAAGGATGGGATTGGAAGGATTCGAATCGTATGGTCCCCATATACTTCTGCTGCGGGCAATTGTTTCGCTGTGTGCCTCTTCAGTGCCGCCTTCGGCCGCCATGAGGTAGTAAAATCCGTCCTTTTTATAAATATGAGGACCTTCGGGAGCCCTTCCGCCTGTGCCGTTCCATACTTTTCTGCCGCCCGGGATCAGTTCACCGGTTTTTATGTCAATTTCATTCAGGATGAATGTCGATGAGATAACATATACTTTGCCATCGTCGTCAAAAAACAGATCAGGATCGATGCCTCCTACCTTTATCAGGATAGGATCAGACCAGGGGCCTGCAGGATCTGTTGCCGTGACATAAAAATTGCCTTCGGCCATAATGTTAGTGGTTATCATGTAAAAAGTGCCGTTATGGTGCCTGATTGTACAGGCGAAGATGTTGAGCCCTTTTGGCAGCTGAGTGTTCCGATCTATGCAATGTCCTATCTGTTCCCAGTTCACCAGATCTTTGCTATGGAAGACCGGTACACCGGGAAAATATTCGAAAGTACTTGTAACAAGGTAGTAGTCATCACCCACCCTGCATACGCTGGGATCGGAATAAAACCCTGGAATAACGGGATTCCGGTAAGTTGCTCCGGTTGTCTGGGCGGAAGATGTTGATACTGCAAAAAGCAGGAACAGGAATGCGAATAATACTCTTTTCATCTTATTGGGTTTTACTTTAATTAACAAAAATCCGCGACCGTCCAAAGCCGGGCCGGTTTGTTTAATCCGGCTGGTCATATGTCTATAAAAGTAATGCCTTTTTTACATATTAGGTCAGATATTTCAGTTAACTTTGGGTAAAACCTTCTCATTATGAAAATTTCATCATTCCTTTTTACTGCCTCATTGATTGCAGTCTTTTTTCTTCTGCAGGGTTCTCAAACCGGAAAAAGAGTTCAGAAGGTCGGATCGTTCTACTCTGCTGAAGCAAAGAAGGTTATCGATGGCAAATGTTACGGATGCCACAGTGCGGCAGGTCAGTCGCAGAATGCAAAGAATGCCCTGATGTGGGATAGTCTTCCGGGCCTTCAAAAATCAAAGCTTGTCGCATCACTTGATGATATAATCCGGGTGCTTAAAGAGGATGAAATGCCGCCGGCCGGCGCTGTGAGGAGGAATCCTGAAATGAAATTACAGCCCGGTGAAAAAAGGATACTCCAATCATGGGCGGAATCCAGAGCCGATAGTCTGCTGAAATAAGAACTCTTTGAATCCTAAAGTTATCCTTATGAAGAAATCAAGAATTGCTTTGCTGGTATTGATAATACTGTTCATTATCATACAATTTATTCCATCCGGTATTCCTGAAATCAAGGCTGAAGATGAAAATAGCATCTCAAACAGCAATCTGATAACCGGGCCTGTATTGGACCAGCTGCGAACATCCTGTTTTGACTGTCATTCGAACCAGGTAAACTTTCCGTGGTATGCGAAGATTGCTCCGTCGTCATGGCTGCTTGCTGATCATATAAAAGAGGGAAGAGGTCATCTGAATTTCTCTGAATGGGAAAATTACAGCAAACGTGAAAAAACAGGATTGCTGGAAGACATCAGGGATGAAGTGGAATCAGGCAAAATGCCGTTGAAATCCTATCTTCTGATGCACCGGAACGCAAGACTGAATCCTGATAAAATCTCGTCCCTGTCCAGGTGGACCGCGGAAGCTGCGGAAAAAATCATGGAATAACTATCCTGAAACTGTCTGTAAGAATCATAATTTTGTTGGCAATAGTCCCGCATCAGGAGGCGGTAGCTGATTTTTAATATCAAAATCGAATAAAATGATAAGAGTACAAAAGCTGTTTACCGGAATTGTTTGTTTCTTTTCCCTTATTACTGCTCCGTTATTGGCACAGGGAGGTGATCAGATACTTGACGGGATAGGAGAAACCGGATTAATTGCCCGTTACCAGTTCAAAGGGGATGTCAGGGACTGGTCGCGAAATAACCTGCATGCCATCATGAATGGCACGGATTTCAGTTATGTGAATGACAGTCTTTTTGGAAATGTGCTATCATTATCGGGAAACAGCGAAACTTTTGTTTCCGTTCCCGGTGAAGCGCTTAAGGGAGAGGAATCCCTGAGCATAACCGGATGGATATACCTCAGGTCCTCAAAAAGCAATCAGGTTTTTTTCGATTTTGGAAAAAACAGTAAATCACATCTCATTTTTGCCCCGGCAGGGACAGCCGGCAGGGAAGGCTGCCTGGCTCAGATTTTTACAGAATCCGAAAAGTTTTCTGCATCTTCGCCGGCTCCTGCATTAAACAAATGGAACCATGTAGCGGTAGTGTTGGATGTTCCCTCGAAAACTCTTAGCACTTACGTTAATGGAGCTCCTGCCGGTAAAGCTGAAAATGTTGCAGTTATCCTGGAACATCTGTTCGATTATAGTTCGGAAGGAAGCAATATCCTTTATATAGGTAAATCACTGGAGCCGGGCAATAATTTACTGAATGCGAAGCTATATGATTTAAGGATATACAGGATCCCCCTGAGCGAAAGGCAGATTGCCAGGATTTATTACAGCGCCCTGAGGAAGGAAGATCCCTCAGCCGGAAGAAGAGGAGAAGCGGAACGGAATCTCCCGGCGTTTCCGGAAGCTTATCCTCAGTTATATAATGAATTTCTGACAGATGTTCCTGATATCCGGGTGGAGACGACAGCGGGAACCCTTCCTGAATTACCGCGGTTTGTAAAAGGAGTTTACAGCGGTAATTTCAAAGGGCCTGATGTAAGGGTGCTCTGGCCGGCTCCGGTGGATAACAGCCAGGTACTTGCCCCGGGTACCTATGTTGTCACAGGAAAGGTTGCAGGAACAGAACTGCAGCCCAAAGCTATTGTAACCGTCAAACAGGCTGAGGGAAATACCGTGCCTGAACGTACACTTGAGACTTTTGGTCTTGACCAGGTTACTCTGAACATGGATATTCATGATCACGATACAAAATTTACTGAGAACCGTGATAAGTTTGTTAAAGGACTGGCGGCTGCCAATCCCGACAATTTCCTGTATATGTTTCGCAACGCATTCGGGCAGAAACAGCCTGAGGGGGCGAAACCCCTGGGAGGATGGGACAGTCAGCAGACCAAGCTGCGCGGACATGCAACAGGTCATTATCTGAGCGCCATAGCCCAGGCATATGCCGGTACCGGCTACGATCCTTCGCTAAGGGATATCTTTGCCGGAAAGATGGAATATATGGTGAATACCCTGTATGAGCTTTCAAAACTCTCGGGACAGCCCTTAAAACCCGGGGGGGAAAATGTGTCAGATCCCGGGGCAGTGCCTCCGGGGGCGGGTAAGACGGACTATAATTCTGACCTGAGTGAGGAAGGAATCCGGACTGACTACTGGAACTGGGGAACAGGATTTATAAGCGCTTATCCTCCCGATCAGTTTATAATGCTTGAAAAGGGAGCCACTTATGGCGGATCGGCTGGCCAGATCTGGGCGCCGTATTACACCCTGCACAAAATACTGGCCGGGTTGATGGATGTTTATGAGATCAGCGGTAATGAGAAAGCTCTGGAAATAGTAAAGGGGATGGGCAGCTGGGTACACGCCCGCCTGAGCCGGGTTCCGAAAGAAACCCTTATAAGCATGTGGAACAGGTATATTGCCGGGGAATTCGGAGGAATGAACGAAGCTATGGCGCGTCTTTACAGGCTAACCGGAGACGCCACTTATCTTGAAACAGCTAAATTATTCGACAACATAAGACTGTTTTACGGAGATGCCGGACATTCACACGGTCTGGCCAGAAATGTAGATATGCTACGGGGCCTGCACGCCAATCAGCACATACCTCAGATAATAGGTTCGCTCGAGATTTACAGGGACTCTGATACTCCGGAATACTTTCACATTGCCGACAACTTCTGGGAAATGGTCACAGGCGATTATATGTACAGTATCGGAGGTGTGGCAGGAGCCCGGACCCCGAACAATGCAGAATGCTTTACAGCCCAGCCGGCAACGCTCTATGAGAACGGATTTGCGGCGGGAGGCCAGAATGAGACATGTGCCACCTACAATATGCTCAAACTTACCGGAAGCCTGTTCATGTTCGATCAGAAGGCGGAGTATATGGATTATTATGAGCGCGGGCTGTACAATCATATTCTTGCTTCCGTCGCCGAGCATTCACCTGCAAATACATATCATGTACCCCTGAGGCCGGGTTCTGTAAAACAATTTGGAAATGAAGATATGGATGGTTTCAGCTGTTGCAACGGCACCGCTCTCGAGAGCAGCACCAAACTTCAGAATTCAATCTATTTCAGGAGCGCCGACAACAGGGCCTTGTATGTGAATCTTTATATTCCTTCGACACTCAGATGGACGGAAAGAAATATAACTGTTACGCAGGCAACAGCCTATCCGAAAGAAGACCTTACAAGGCTGACCATAAACGGAAAGGGGAAGTTTGACCTTAATGTGCGCGTGCCGCATTGGGCGACCAAAGGCTTTTTTGTGACGATAAACGGCAAGGATCAGAAGATTAACGCATTACCTGGGAGCTATCTTACAATAAGCCGCAAATGGAAAAACGGAGATGTAGTCGGGTTGAGGATGCCTTTCAGTTTCTACCTGGAGCCTGTTATGGATCAGCAGAATATAGCCAGCCTGTTTTACGGACCTGTACTTCTGGCAGCTCAGGAGTCTGAACCCCGGACTGAATGGCGTAAGGTGACTTTAAGTAAAGAGGACATTGGCAGATCGATATCGGGAGATCCTGAGAAACTCGAATTCAGAATAGACGGTGTTGTATTCAAACCATTTTATGAAACCTACGGTCGCCATTCGGTTTACCTCGACGTTTCTCTGAAATAATTTCCGGTTTACTGAGCCAGTTTTATTACAATCCTGCCGGCTTTCGGGCGGATCCTGAAGCCGGTCTCTTTGTTCGTAGATTCAAAAGTTCCCTTTGAAGTCTTTACTGAATATTCATATCCCTCGGAACTGCAGTCAATCTTAGTGCTGCTGATACTCGTGAAAGGCAGCTTCTTATTCTCTGCTGTTGTGAAATCCAGAAACCAGTCTGCAGCCGTAAAGTTTTTCAGTTCCATTTTTATCTCCCGTTCGTTCATATCGATAAGCAATGTTCCTTCAATCGATTTCAGCGGCCATTCCATATGCAATATTCCTTTCCGTGGACTTGTGATTTCCGGGTCACCGCCGATAAGCGGGATTACTTTATCTCCGGCTTTGACTTTAAGTCTTAAACCTGCAAGATGCTGTTTGTCGCTCCACAGAAAGCCGTCTACAAAGGGCAATGTAAAAAACTTGCATTCGTTTGAGGAAGTCGGTTCCTTTTCATAAACTGAAGGGATCATCTCGTTAAAAATATGAATATCCCTTATTCTTAATGTGTTATCTTCCCATATTATATTTGCACGGTAGAACCTGCTGTTGAACCAGACGGTTTTCAGATTACCCGGAGGCAAATCATTATTTACGGTGACAGAAGTGGCCGGAGTCACTTTGTAATTTCTTCTGAACCATTCTCCTGATTCTGCAAGTGTTTCTACCCTGATGAGGTTTTGGTCGCGAAGGCTTGCAATAAGCGGGATTTGCAGTTCCAATCCTGTTTTCATAGCGTCCCAGGTAAAGGAATTTTCCTGTCCGGCCTGAGTGTATGCAAATTCCATGCACTCACCGTATACAAATTCGTTGAAGTACCAGTTAACCCACAGGGAGTCGCCTCCTCCATGTTTGTAAACAGGTTCGAGCGTAACGACACCCTGCCCGTTGCTGCCGAGTCCGCTGTCGTACTGGCGGATGGGATCGCTTCCCAGCATCCTGAATACCGGCACGGGGATCTGGTTTCCGGCACTCTGTGCAGGCATATAGGAGTTAAGTCTGCTCGGGTAATAAGCCTGGTTCCAGTACCCTCCCCAGAGGGTGTATCCATCGGTGCCGTACTGATCCTTGCAATTTGCGGATGCGATAATATTGTATTTCCCGTGCAGGTATTCGAGGGTATGTGCATCAATAAACCAGGAAGCCACCGACTTCGGATAATATCCGAAAATGGAAAGGAAATCGCTCATGTAAACATCCGCAAGCCTTTCACGTTCTTCCGGAGTATACCCTGTTGTAAATCCGATGTTTGCATGCCAGTCCCAGGGATAGCGTCCCCGCCAGGTCAACCCGGCTTTCTCCGCCATGGGCTGAGGGATTTCCCACCAGGCGCCAATTTCAAACAATCCTGCCGGAAGATCTTTAAGAAGCTTCTGGTAGCGCGGGTCGATCAGGGCATCGTACTGAAGAAGAAAAGTTCCTCCAAGATTGTACTTCTTCATCAGCTCAATTTGCCTTACTACCGTCTGATACAGCACCTCCTGCGTAATTTTTGCATCCCTTGGTTCCAGGAGCCTTATGAAGTTGATTATGTTTACAATTTTAGGGCGGTAAGCGTTGCCGTCCCGGGTCTTTTGTGCAAAGGCGGGTTGCCATGCTATTGTTCCGGTCAGTATGAATATGGCAATGGAGATCAGGATCTTTTGCATTTTTTTTGTCAGGTTTCTTGAGGTTAAGTTCATGTTTTGCCTTTGCTGTACTGTTTTCATTATGCAGGAAATACAAACAACAGGCAACTGAAGCAGTCAGGATTCAGAAGATGAAGATATGAATAAAATTAAAGATTAATGGCTTCGATGAAACCGGACCCAAAACTTATTGTTTCCTGATCGCTCCGCTGATTCCCCTTCTGAAAATCATAAACCACGACAGCTGGTAATATTCTGCAGAATCCTTATCAGCGTGAGATAATGGAGCTTTTACGGGGAATGGGACAAGAACGTCATTCCCGGCTTTCCAGTTTGCAGGAGTCAGTACCTTGTGATCATCCGCTGTCTGAAGGGCAATAACAGTTCTCAGAATTTCGTCGATGTTTCTGCCGACTTCCAGAGGATAGAAGAATTCAGCTCTTATCACATTATCCGGGTCAACGACAAAAACACCCCTGACATCCCTGTTGTTATCCGTTTCTTTATGTATCATGCCATAAAGCTTTGCAATCGTCAGACCGGTATCATCGATTATCGGAAAATTGATCTTTGTTTGTGAATAATTCCTGTACTCGATGCTTTCAAGAGCAGCTTTCCATTGTTTGTGTATTTCGAGAGGGTCAGTAGACACGACGCAAAGCACTGCTCCGATTTTGTCAAATTCATCCTGAAGCGCTGCGAGTTCGATAAGTTCAGTCGAGCATACAGGTGTAAAATCGAGGGGATGACTTAGAAGAATCTTCCAGCAGGTGCCAAAATCATAGGGGAAGGTAAACTTTCCTGAGGTTGATTCACAGGTGAATGAAGGAGCTTTTTCTCCAATCAGCGGAATCCTGAAATTCCTGTTCTCTGTTCTTCTCAGGGGAAGTTTTCCAAACCTCTCCGGGCCGAAAATTTTTTTGAAAGAGAACATTTCTTAGTTGTATTTTAGCGTTAGTGGCCAATGGTGCTTAACTTACTTTTATTGAAACAACATGCAGTAAAATATGTTCAGAAACAATCCGTGTTTAACATTTTTTTTAGTTCAACCGGAAATCTAATAATCAACAAGTCAGTACTTTGTGTATGAATTATCCTTCCGTTCCAAAGAAACGGATACTGCATGCAGGGAAAAGTTGTAATTTGGTTGGATATTTGATTCAGGTCACCATGTTCCAGATTAAAAGAATATATCTGCTTTTGTTGTTAGCAGCGGCAATCCCTGAGGTCCATGGTCAGATACTAAGTGATACCTCTGCCATAGGTTTGTTGAAGAAGGGTGTGGATGATATTTACGGATTCAGGTTTTCCGAAGCCAGGCAGGCCGGCAGGGAGCTCACCCGTTCTTATCCCGATCATCCTGTCATTTACCTGTACAACGGGATGCTTACATACTGGTCAAACCATCCGCTTACTCCTGAAAGCAGGGCCTCTGAAGTTTATGAGAAAGAGATGAATGAATGCATTATTCTGGCGGAGAAGGAAAGGGACAGGGATAACGATGCAGAGTATCTTCTGGCGAATCTGGGCGCCAGGGGAATGCTTCTGATGTATTATGCCGACAACAACCTTCAATCGAAGATCAATCCTATGGTAATCGACACCTACAGATATATAAGGCAGTCGTTTAATTATGCTGATGTTTATCCCGACTTCAATTTTTTTACCGGGCTTTATAATTATTACAGGGAGGCATATCCTGAAGCCCATCCCATTTACAAGGTGCTTGCCTTCCTTTTTCCGAAGGGAGACAAGGCAAAAGGCATTGCCGAAATGCAGAATGCCGCATTGAATTCCATTATGCTTAAGGCTGAGGCATATTCATTCCTGTCGTATATATTTTTGAACTTTGAGAATAATTATCAGCGTGCACTTCCCTATACCAAAGGACTTTATGATCTATACCCTGATAACCTTACTTATACCTCAGGATACATAAAGAACCTTCTTCTTCTGAAGAAATATGATGAGGCTGAGAATCTGATGAAATCTGTAAGAAGCGGAAGCGGCAACAGGTTTTTCATGGCTCAGATGTCCATTTTCGACGGAATAATCCGGGAGAAGAAATACCGCAACCTCGAGGAAGCTGAGAAGTACTACAATAAAGGGATAAGCGAACTTTCACCGTTCGGATATTACGGGCATGATGCATCATCCTATGCCTATTTCGGTCTGAGCCGCATCAGCGGCTACAGGTTTGACAAGCAGAATAAAAAGGCATTCAGGAAGATGGCCAATGAACTGTCATATTATCCCAACATAAACTTCGATAATTGATACCGCACTGAAATAGTACCGGCTTCAGAATGCTCCATTCGGTACTCTTCTTAATTTTCCACTGCCCGGCGGGGAGCGATGAACAGGAATGCCCCTGAGGGTCAGCCGGATTCACTTTGGTTTTGTAATTCTGAAGCAGGTCTGTGCTAATGGTTCCCGTTCTCGAGAAGGAATGGAGTTTCCTGGTAGACGCAATAGTTGAGCCAGTTTGAGAAAAGAAGGCTTGCATGGCTTCTCCATTTCACAACAGGCTCACTTTTCGGATCATCATTCAGGAAATAGTTCCTTGGTATCTTGATGTCGAGTCCCTTTGCCACATCCCTCTCATATTCATCTTTAAGGGTAAGCGGGTCATATTCCGAATGTCCGGTCACAAATATCCTTTTAAGGTCGCGGGAGGCCACCAGGTATATTCCGGCTTCCTCTGAATCTGCAAGAATTTCCAGGTCGCTCACTTTTTCAATATCCTCTTTTCTTACTTCCGTATATCTTGAATGAGGTGCTAGAAATTCATCATCGAAGCCCCTCGTCAGAACATGTTTCCTGTTGTAGATCCGGTGACTGAATACGCCTGATTTCTTTTCATCCATCATGTATTTCGGGATCCCGTAATGATGGTAGAGACCGGCTTGCGATCCCCAGCAGATGAACAGGGTGGAAGTAATGTGCTGATCGGCCCAGTTCATTATTTTCACCATTTCTTCCC
>ERZ1645192.1218-NODE-1218-length-21656-cov-11.279432_pt1 | contig 21656 bp, 17 predicted proteins | sample MGYA00575354_ERZ1645192 | MGnify/ENA primary metagenome ERZ1645192 (study PRJEB40844, sample SAMN11349763) | freshwater sediment metagenome | isolation source: river sediment | host: Sediment | place: India: Faizupur Khadar , New Delhi | collected 2017-02-21 ... | reverse complement strand
CACCTTTTCCACCACCTCGAGCTGAAGATCCCGACCCCACTCCAACTTGGAATCCGTACCCTTAATGCTGGGGCTTGAACTCCTCACTTACGGGAAGCCCCCCGTTTCCACGCCGTAAAATTGGCACGCCGACTCGCTCACCATACGCCCCACGCACAACGTTGGAAAAAACCCCATCCTTATCTTATAATTAAATGCGAATCTGGTTGCATTTTGCAATTGAAAACCCGGCATGGTGTAGGAGGGAGCAGTGTTAAGACCTAACGATACGAAAGGCAAACTCATCATTGTTGAAGGCATTGATGGGTCAGGCAAGTCGACTCAGATCGACCTGCTCTATAAATGGCTGCTTCGGGCAGGCTATTCGGCATATTTCAGCGAGTGGAACAGCTCAGCATTGGTAAAAAGCACTACTCGTGCCGCCAAAAAGGCGCAATCCTTCACCCCAACTACCTTCAGCATTCTGCATTGTGCCGATTTCGCTGACCGTTGGGAAAACAGCATCTATCCCCTGCTTAAGGCAGGCGTCATTGTTTTAGCAGACCGCTACGCCTTCACCGCCTTCGCGCGGGACGTTGCCCGCGGTGTTGATCCCGAGTGGGTTCGCAACATGTACTCCTTTGCGATCATGCCCGACGCGGCGCTGTACTTCCGTGTCCCGTTGGATGTTGCCGTGGATCGCATAACCGGCGCCAGATCCAGCCTGAAATACTACGAGGCAGGCATGGACCTGGGCCTTTCCGATAATATCAACGAGAGCTTCGAGCTCTTCCAGGGCAGAATCCTGAATGAATACGACAAAATGGAAAGTGAATTCGGTCTGACGATGATCGACGGCACCAAACCGGTCAAGGAGCAGCAGAAAAAAGTCCGTTCGATCATCAAAAAGATCCTCACAGGCTTTGAGGGGCTGCCTAATCCCAACAAAACTCCGATTTCTGTGACCAATCCTCAGGCGGGTAAACCTAAAAAAGGAGGCTCAAAATGAATAAGGCAACCTTTTATGGGGCAGGTTTCCCTTACCGCGATATCGGAAAACTTCCCGGCAAGCTGATCGTGCTGGAGGGGACCGACGGCGTTGGACGCTCCACGCAAATCAGAATGTTGCGCGGTTGGCTGGAAGAAGAAGGTTATGCGGTTTCGGATACCGGGCTGACCCGTTCCGAACTGACCGCCTCAGGGTTGGAGTTCGCCAAGAGCGGGCACACACTCGGACCGCTTACAATGAGCCTTTTCTATGCGGCGGACTTTGCCGACCGGCTGGAAAACCAGATCATCCCCGCCCTCCAGGCTGGATTCGTAGTGCTTTCGGACCGGTATTTCTACTCTGTGCTTGCCCGCGACAGCATTCGCAACATTAACCACATCTGGTCAAAGAACCTCTACGGCATCGCTCTCAAGCCGGACCTGATCCTCTACATGAAAGCCAGCATCCCATCACTGGTAACGCGCCTTGTGCATGGTCGCGGCTTGAATTACTGGGAATCCGGCATGGACCTGCACATTGCGGATAACGTCTATGACAGCTTTGTCCAATACCAGGGCATGATTTTGAACCAGTTCGATCTCATGGCGGAGGAATACAACTTCCTCACCGTCAACGCGGACAGATCCCCAGACGAGATCTTTGAGGATCTTAAGGTCCCAATTCTTGAGCTGTTGCATAACCGGCTGACCAAAGGAAACAAACCAAAATAGATTCAGCAACTTACCCCAGCATGCCCGGGGTAAGTTCTTTAAGGAGAAGGTATGGGCAAAATCCGATCTGAAGCGGTCTGCGTTTACGGCGCGCGGGTCATCAACACCCATGTCCTGGCTATGCAAGCTGAAATTGAGGGTGTGCTGGAAGCGCAGGATATCGAATACATCCACCGTATGCGTGTGGCTTCCCGCCGGCTGCGCAGCGCCCTGGCTATCTTTGAGGACTGCTTCACGGGCAAACAGTTCAAAGCCTACTCCCGCGATGTGCGGGATGTCACCAGGTCGCTCGGAGCCGCACGGGACCTGGATGTGCAGCTTGCCTTGTTGGAAAACACCCTGCCTGAATTTTCCAGCCCCAGACTGCTGCCGGGGATGCGGCGGCTTGGATTACGCCTTAAACAACAGCGGTCTGAAGCGCAAAACGAGGTCATCACCTCCATCCAGAAGCTCCAGGCGGACGAAACCCTGAAAAACCTTGCTGAATGGGCTGCGCCTTTCGTGGATATGGCGGCAGGAGTCTATCTTTTTTCTCCGGCGCTATACGAGCTCGCCTTCAGCGGCATCAACGCCCGTGTCCGGGAGTTGCTTGAGCACGCGGCATATATCCAGGACGAAGGCAACGTAACCGAACTACACAATATGCGCATAAGCGCCAAGCGCCTGCGCTACACCATGGAAACTTTTGCTGACCTGTACGGAGCCAACCTAAAACCCCTGATTAATCAGACGCGAAAATTCCAGGACTTGCTCGGGGAGATTCACGACGCCGACGTTTGGATTGCGTTGATCCCACGCTTCATCCAGGAGGAAAACGAGCGGATTACCATCTATTTTGGCAACGATCGACCTTTAAAGAGGCTTCTGCCAGGGTTGGAGGCTTTTCGCGCGAACCGGGTGGAGAAACGCGGCGCGGATTACCGGCGTTTCCTCGAGGTATGGGCAAAAACCGAAGAAGATCACCTTTGGGAGGAATTGACCAGGTTGATTAATGCGCCGCTCAATCTCGAAGCGGCGCTGCGTTCGCTCCAGCAGGCTGAGAATCTGAATAATACGCCGGAAGAGATTCCTGAGCCCCCCTCCGCCGAAGATTAGCCCAATCGCTGGGTTAATCGTTTTCGGTTAGCTTGCCTTCCATGCGCCGCAGGAGCAGGAAGTTGATAATCGCCACAACAACCATCAGCACCAGCAGAACAATATAGCCAATTTTCCAGTTTTCCTGCCCCACCATCATTGTGAATTCCGACATGCCGCCAATGCCCGAAATGAGCGTGAGCGGCATAAAAATGCTGCTGATCAAGGTCAGTCGCCGCATGATGGCATTTGTGCGGTTCGAGGTAGCTGCCATGCCGTTGTTGACCAGGGAGAGGTGAATCTCCATCAGGCTTGTCACCTGGTCACGCGCGGTTTCTGAGATTTCATAATAACGCGAGAGATGATCGTAGACGTCCCGGTAGAAGTAGAGGGATTTCTCCGCGATAAACGGGCTGTCCTGCCGGATCAGTTTACTGAGCACTTCGCGTTCATAAAAAACCGATTTCCGGATGGTCATCAAGTCGCGCCGCGAATCGAGCAGGCGCGAGAGGTCATAGTCCGGAGAATCTTTCAGGATCTCAGCCTCATCGCCATCCAACCTGGTTTCTATCCGGTCAATTGCCAGAAACTTTCGATCGACCACTGTGTCAATCAGCAGGTGAAGCAGAAAAGATGGTCCGGACCTAACTTTCTGGGTCTCGCGTTCAACCAGGCGCTCCATACCCTGCATAAATGGACGGTTATCGCTGTCACGGTGGGTTACGCTGATGACGAAATTTTCCCCAATTGCCAGGTTTAGCTCATGCGCCAGCACCCCATCCGGCGAGGTCTCGAAAATATTGAAGACCATGAAGGAATAATTTGGAAACAGGTCAAGCTTAGGAAGCTGTTCTTCGTTCAGGCAGTCTTCAATGCTGAGGGGGTGGATGTTGAACAGGCTGATTAGGGGTTCCAGATCGTCTTTTGTGGGGTCGCAATAATCGAGCCAGAGATACCCCCCGTCCTGGGCGGCTTTGATCGCGTCTGTTATGGACGGAACGTACGAAAGCTCCCCAACCGGGTTGATAAAAAAGAAACGTGAATAAGTTTGCCTGCTAAGGGGGTGTTCCTGTGTAAGTTCAGTCATGGATATCCTTCGTTTTTGAATGGTGTGGAAGAATTTTTACAAGGGGTGAAAACGGGTTCCAGTCCAACAGTCTGGCAAAGCGGAGGGGGGAAATCTTTCGCTGTGCCTGAATGACGCGCCGCTTTGCGAACATTTCACCAAGCCCCCTAAGCGCGTCCCGTTTGCCGCGGAAGAGAGCCTTGCCGGCGGGCATAAAAACACCAGCCAGGAGGTAAAGCAGGTTGAAGAAAATATGGGCAGGCAGCATGAGGTAAAAGAGAAACCCCGGCATATTCTTGACGAAAACCCAGATCAGATTTCGATGCCCGTAATAGGTTCCAAAATCGCTGCGATAGCCTGTGCTGCCCGAGCCAACATGCCGCACTACCGCCTCGGGGAGATAAAGGAAAGGATGCCCAGCCAGTTGAAGCCGCATGTCGAGGTCGGCATCTTCCATGTACGCGAAGAACTGTTCATCAAACCCGCCCACTTGCTCGAAGGCACCGCGGGGATAGGCTGCGGCTGCCGCGCAGGCACTCATCACAAACCGGGGGCTAACCGCGCTTTTGGTTGCAGGTTGGTTGTGGTTTTTCCGCCACACAAGACCGCTTGCGTGGCAGACGTTCCATTCCCCATCCAAAAGGGAGGGATCGCTATCAAGCAAGAGACGCGAAGCGAAGCAGTAATTGGGATGAGCCACCGCCGCCTGGTGGAGTGTCTCGAGCCATCCTTCCTCCGGGAAGGCGTCGTTGTTCAGCGCCACGATGTATTCCCCCGCTGCCGACCTTGCGGCGAGGTTGTTTCCACCAGCGAAACCCAGGTTGGTTTCAGAACGAAGGAGTTTAACCGGAACGTCCTCAATACTTGCCAAAACTTCCGGGTCTGGCGGTTGGCTGGAACCGTTATCGAGCAGGATTACCTCAAAATCCCGGAATGTCTGTGCCTTGAGCGACTGCAAGCAGCGCTGCAGATATTGTTCACTCTGCCAGAACAGGATCAGAATCGAAAAAAAAGGTTGGCTCATGTTCAGTTCCTTGCTTACGATATTATAGTTTAGGAAGGCAATATGCAGCGATTTGAAACAAGCCATAATATGCTTGTATAATTCAGCGCATATCATCTACAGGACAATGAAAATGGCGAAATCGACAGGAAAGCAAAAGTCAGGAAATTCAGCAACAAAGAAGGCTGACAGGGTTTCAAAAGGAAAGCCGTCTCTCCCGCTTTGGGCTTTGGCGCTGATCGTTGTTGTTGTTTTTGTGGGAGCATATCTGGTGATCGAACGTCTTGAGAAAAAAGAGCCTGTCGTGAACACGTTGCCTTCGGAAGTCAGTGTTGAAGATGCTGCGAAATTGAACCAGAGTGATTGGTTCTTTCTGGATGTGCGTGAGCCTTCCGAATGGGAAGAGGCGCATATTCCCTATGCCACACTCATTCCTTTAGGCGAGCTGACCGCCCGACTGTCGGAAATCCCAAAGGATAAAAACATCATCGTCGTTTGCCGGTCTGGCAATCGCAGCGCGGTAGGTCGCGACTTGTTGTTAAGTTCTGGTTTTTCCAGCGTAACCAGCATGGCAGGCGGGATGAGTACCTGGCAGGCTAAAGGAAACCCGGTTGTCACTGGTCCGTAAATGAATCTTTAGCGGGGCAATCGAGGCACATCGGAAACGTTGCGAAGGTACGGTACCTCGCCTCGCAAAGGGCGGCTCTTCCCGTCGCAATTAACTCCGCGTGAAGCCGACCACCCCCTATTGACCGGGTCAGGTTCATTTGAATCACACACCCCGGTTCGGGCGGCGGGTATACCCCATCCGTTCCTATGGTAAGATTAGAAGCTGTCTGATGCACAAAAAGGTGACTCTATTGGCCAGTAATTCTAAACCTGTCTACGACTCTGCAAACAACCGGGTTTCCGCGATTTCCGAATTGAAGGAATTGGGAAAATACCGCTACCTGCTCGGACAATTAATCCGGCGGGATATCCTCACACGCTACAAACGCTCGGCGTTGGGCGTGGCATGGACGATGCTCAATCCACTGGGCACCATGCTGATTTTGACCTTTGTGTTTTCTAATTTCTTCAAATCAGCTCTGCCAAACTACCCTGTCTACATCCTGAGCGGTCTACTGGTCTGGAACTTTTTCTCACAGGGCACAAACGCCGCTATCAGCGGGCTGGTTTGGGGCGGCACGCTGCTAAAGCGCATCTACATCCCAAGCAGTGTCTTTGGCGTTTCGGCGATCGGAACGGCGCTGGTAAACCTCGTCCTTTCGTTAGTGCCGCTTGTGATCGTGATACTGGTGACTGGGGCACCATTTTTCGCTTCGATGGCATTCTTGCCTGTCTCAATTTTGCTGATCACCGCTTTTACGCTCGGATTTGGCTTGTTCATCTCGTCGCTGGCGGTCTTTTTCCCGGATGTCGCTGAGATGTACCAGGTTTTGCTGACCGCCTGGATGTACCTGACCCCCATCATCTACCCAGAGAGCCTGATCCCCGAGAAATGGCTGCCCCTTTATAAAATTAATCCCATGTATTGGATGGTAAAGATGTTCCGCTTGCCAATTTTTGAGGGGCGACTGCCAACCTGGCAGGAGTTTTTGCCTGCCTTAGCCTGGGCAATTGGCATGCTCGTGATCGGATGGGTCTACTTCACGTCAAAGACAGAGGAGTATGCCTACCGTGTTTGAAGGAAAAGAAGTGGATTACCAACCCCCCGTTGCCCAGCCAATCATCCAGCTAACGGATGTTTCGGTCAGTTACCGATTGCCTTCCGAACGCATTGGCACGTTTAAAGAGTATGCCATCCGTAAGCTGCAGCGCAAGATAAAGATCAACAAGTTTTGGGCACTAACGGATATCAACCTGCACGTGAACAGAGGCGAGGTCTTCGGGCTAATTGGCAACAACGGGGCGGGCAAAAGCACCATGCTGAAAGTAATATCCAAAGTCCTCAAGCCAACCAAAGGCAGAGTGGTGGTCTATGGCAAGATAGCGCCGCTGCTTGAGCTCGGCGCGGGTTTTCACCCCGAACTTTCCGGCAGGGAAAATGTCTTCCTCAATGGCGCGCTGCTTGGTTACAGCCGGTCTGAGATGGAATCGGTCTTTGATGAGATTGTCGAATTCTCCGAGCTCGAACAGTTCATCAACGCGCCTGTCCGCACGTATTCATCCGGCATGTTTGCCCGGTTGGGTTTTGCGGTGGCAACTGCCCATGTGCCCGAAATTCTGATTTTGGATGAAATTCTAAGCGTGGGAGACGAAGCCTTCCAGCGGAAATGTAACCTGCGCATGAAGAATTTCCAGCAGTCCGGCACGACCGTGCTGATGGTTTCGCACGCCTTGGACATGCTGGAAAAAATGTGTAATCGCGTTGCCTGGATCGACAAAGGCACAATCAGGAAAATGGGAGAACCCCATGAAGCCATTTCGGCATATCGGGAGGTCAATCTGTAATGGAATACGTTCCAACCGCAATTCCTGAGGTTGTTTTACTGAAGCCTAAGGTGTTTGGAGACGCCCGAGGTTTCTTCCTCGAGACTTTCCGCCAGTCTGAGTTTGACGCTTTTTGCGGGCACCAGGACTTCGTTCAGGATAACCACTCAGGTTCCCGTCGGGGCATCCTGCGCGGGCTCCACTATCAACTACGCCAAACACAAGGCAAGCTCGTGCGGGCAGCTGTGGGCGAGGTCTTCGATGTCGCGGTCGACATCCGCCAGGGGTCTCCAACCTTTGGAAAGTGGGTCGGCGCAGTCCTTTCAGCCGAAAACCGCCACCAGCTCTGGGTCCCGCCTGGTTTTGCCCACGGCTATTACGTTATGAGCGAGTGGGCTGAATTCTATTACAAAGCCACGGATTATTATGCCCCCGAATGGGAACGCGGCATCCTTTGGAATGACCCGGCAATCGGGATAGAATGGCTTTTGGTGGCGGGGAAACTACCCACCCTTTCGATCAAAGATAGCACGGCGCCTACCCTGGCTGAGGCAGAAGTATTCCCGGCTGGCTGGTCCGCGCGTGGAAGGTTTAAGGAGTAATAATGAAAAACTTGCTGGTAACCGGAGGCGCGGGCTTCATCGGCTCCAACTTCATCCACTACCTGTTGCTGCAGGACCCGGACGTAAAGATCGTCAACCTCGACGCGCTTACCTACGCCGGCAGCCTGGAGAACCTCAAAGATCTCCCCCATCCTGAGCGCCACCTGTTTGTGCACGGAAACATCACCGATCGCGACCTGCTGGATAAGCTTTTTAGTGAGCATCAAATCGACACGGTCATCAACTTTGCGGCTGAATCGCATGTGGACCGCTCGATACTTAATCCGGGAGTCTTCGTTGAAACCAACGTTGTCGGCACCTACACCCTGCTCGAAGCTGCCCGCCGTGCCTGGACCGTTGATAAGATCGTCCCGCTTGAAGAAACCCGCTTTCATCACGTTTCCACGGATGAAGTTTTTGGCACGCTAACCCGCGAAGACCCGCCATTCGAAGAAGCCACTCCCTACGCCCCGCGTTCGCCCTATGCCGCTGCCAAAGCCTCCAGCGATCACTTTGTGCGTGCCTACCACACGACTTTTGGCGTGCCGGTCAGCATAAGCAACTGCTCCAACAACTACGGTCCGCGCCAGTTCCCCGAGAAGCTCATCCCTCTGATGATCCTGAACGCGCTGAACGGAAGACCGCTGCCTGTCTATGGCGACGGAATGCAGATCCGCGACTGGCTCTATGTGGACGACCACTGCGAAGCTATCCTGCGCATCGTAAAGCATGGGCGGGTTGGCGAGACCTACTGCGTTGGCGGCGACAACCAACCCCCAAACATCGAAATCGTCAGGAACATCTGCGATATTCTCGACGAATTGCAGCCTAATTCTGCCTATTCCCCACATGACCAGTTGGTCACATACGTTGCCGACCGACCGGGGCATGACCGACGCTACGATATTAACATAGCCAAAATCGAAGCGGAGCTCGGATGGAAACCCAGCCACAATTTGCGCCAGGGTTTGGTGGACACGGTAAAGTGGTATCTGGACAACCCCGCGTGGGTTGAGGCGATCACAAAGCAGTCAGATTACGACAACTGGCTTCACAAGAACTATTCAAGCAGAAAGGCGTAGACATGAAAGGCATCATCCTCGCAGGCGGCAAAGGCACCCGGCTCTATCCGTTGACTATGACCATCAGCAAACAACTGCTGCCGGTATATGACAAACCCATGATCTACTACCCCCTTTCCATGTTAATGTTGGCGGGTATTCAGGACATTCTGATCATCACCACCCCCGAAGACAGCGAGCAGTATCGGCGCCTTTTGGGCGATGGGAGCAGGCTTGGGATGAACTTTCAATATGCTGTTCAGGCGGAACCCCGCGGGTTGGCAGACGCGTTCCTCGTGGGCAAAGATTTCATCGGCGACGATAAGGTTTGCCTGATCCTTGGAGACAACATCTTTTTTGGGCACGGGCTGCCGCTGGTGCTGCGCAGCGCGGCTGAGGTGGAAAGCGGCGCCGTCGTGTTCGCTTATCCCGTCCGGGACCCCGAACGCTACGGCGTGGTGGAATTCGATGAAAACGGCACAGCCATCAGCCTGGAAGAAAAACCCCTAAAACCGCGTTCCAATTTCGCCGTTCCCGGAATTTACTTTTACGATAACCGTGTTGTTCGCTACGCTGAAGAACTAAAACCTTCCCCACGCGGTGAAATTGAGATTACAGACATCAACAAACGCTACCTGGGGGACGGCGAGCTCTCGGTCAAGGTGTTGGGGCGGGGCGTTGCATGGCTGGATGCCGGCACGCATGAATCTTTGCTGCAAGCATCCATGTTTGTGCAGGCAGTGGAAGACCGGCAGGGTATGATGATCTCGTGTGTGGAAGAAATTGCCTACCGCATGGGTTATATCGACGCTCAGGCTCTGCGAAACTGCGCCGAACCGTTTTTGAGCAATGAATACGGGCAGTATTTGTTAAGATTTTTAGGCGAACAAAGCAAATGAAAAAGATATTGCAGATCGGAACAACGGGTCAACTTGGCTGGGAACTCCTACGTGCCTGTGCGCCGCTTGGCGAGGTGGTAGGCTTGGATTATCCCGAGGTGGACCTTTCCGACAGATCCGGTCTGCGTGAAGTTGTGCGAAAGGTCGCCCCCGATATTATCATCAACGCCGCTGCCTACACCAACGTAGATAAAGCCGAAAGTGAACCCAGCCTGGCACGCGCGATCAATGCGGTTGGTCCGGGGGTTTTGGCGGAAGAAGCCAAAAAGGCAGGCGCGGTATTCGTGCACTACTCCACGGACTATGTGTTCGATGGCACCAAAGGCACCCCATACGTGGAAACCGACCAACCCAACCCGCTGAACGTTTACGGGCAGACCAAGCTGGAAGGCGAGCAAGCCATCGCCGCTTCGGGCTGCGCCAGCATCGTGCTGCGTACCAGTTGGGTATACTCAATGCGTCAGGGTGGTTTCGTGAATAAGGTTCTGAAGTGGGCTCGCACTCAGGAAGTGATGCGCGTGGTGGATGACCAGATCAGCTCGCCAACCTCGGCGCGTATGCTGGCAGAGATCACCGCGCTGATTCTCGCGCAGGGTCGGGAGGATGTATTTGATTACATCCGTGAAAAAGGCGGCTTGTACCACTGCGCCGCCGCCGGCTCATGCAGCCGTTACGAATGGGCAAAGGCGATTCTTGAAAACGATCCGTGCAAGGAAGAGCAGATTGTAAAACAGCTTGAGCGGGCGAAGAGCAGCGAATTTCCTGTGCCAGCCAACCGCCCCACAGTCTCGGTGTTGGATAACAATGAAATGATTCAAGACTTCAACCTTTGCTTGCCTCCCTGGGAAACAGGCTTACAGTTAACCATGAAGTAAATAAGATCAGAGATAATGTAATCATAATGAATAGGTCCACGAGTTTGAAGGAAGTTAAAGCACAAAAATCACATTCCATCGCGGTAATATTACACCTTTTTTATACTGAGCTTTTTGATGAGATACGAGCCACGTTAGATAATCTTGGGGGGAACTTTGACCTTTATGTCTCGCTTCCCGAAACAAAAGCGGAGTATATTGAGACAATCAAAGGTTTTTATCCAGATGCGCATGTGTTGATAGTGGAAAACAGAGGGCGAGATTTAGCCCCTTTCCTCGAGTTTCTCAAAGTTGTTTTACCATTAGATTATGATTATTTGCTCAAGATACACACTAAAGAAACAATCCATAGATTAGATGGGGATGAATGGCGTAGAGATGTTTTCTGCAAGCTGCTTGGTTCGAAAGATCACCTGCAAACCATCTCAACGGTTTTCTCTAATAATCCATCCCTGGTTATGATCGGTCCTAAAGACCATGTACTTAATGCGCGTTACTACATGGGTAGCAACCGGGAAAAACTTCAGTCTCTGTTATACAAAGCAGGTTACCCCCAAGCCCTTCCCGAATCATTTTCTTTTGTGGCTTCAACGATGTTTTGGGCAAAACCGGGTATCTTCGAACCTTTACTCAATATGGGGATCGAACCTGAAAACTTCGAGAGTGAACCTTTGCCTTCCGATGGCTGCTTACCGCATGCCTTGGAGCGCTTTCTTGGCTTATTGGCAGAACTCCAGGGTGGAGAAATCAGAGCAATTAAACAGGACGGATCGATCGTGGAGCCTGACCCCAACAAAATCTTTCCGTTCGCCGCGCCACCCACTCTCCTAAAATTACGCGAGTTGAAATCCGTAGTGTTTTATAGCGCATACGCGGAAGCTTATGCCATTGAGCATCTTCGAATAAGAGCGCCTTTTGCTGCGGCAGGTGTCGAGATTATTGAAGGTGTACGCAACGGTATAGCCGACCCTGATTTGGCTGGGGATGGGGACGCAGTAATTTTCCAACGCGAATTCCCAAGAAACGTCAAGCTTTATGACCAAATTATTTCCAACGCGCGTGCCGCTGGAAAATATGTTTTCTATGAACTGGACGATTGGCTGTTCGATTTACCCGAAAACCATCCTGAGAAAGTTCAGGAACTTTATAATTCCGCCCTTTTACCGATGCTCACAGCCGTTGTTGAGGCGGATTTGGTCCTCGTGGCGACCGAAGAATTAAGTCGTGTGGTGGAAGGATTCAATCCAAACGTTATCGTCCTGCCCAACTACTTGGATGACGCTTTATGGCATCTGCGAACCCCTGGGATCGCGCCAGAAAATCAGTTGGTGAAGATTGGCTATATGGGGAGTAACTCCCACACGCCAGACTTAGCGCTTATAGCGCCTGTCATAAAAAAAATACTAACAGACAAAGCTGGCAAGGTACGGTTGGACGTCTGGGGCACACCCTTGCCTGACGAGCTTACAGATGTTGAGGGTGTAAACTGGCATCCATCCCCCACGAATATCTATACGGATTTTGTTAAATATTTCCAAACACTTGATTTCGACATCGGGATAGCCCCACTTGCGGATAATCCGTTCAACCGCTGTAAAAGTGGGTTGAAATTCCTGGAATACAGTGCCAATGGCATTGCTGGAGTCTATAGCAGAATTACCCCTTATGCGACAATCGTCGATCATGGGACCAATGGATTCCTGGCGGATGATTCACAAAAATGGTATCAATACTTGACCCGTTTGATCGATGAACCGGAGCTTCGAGGTCAAATTGTCAGGCAGGCGCAGGAAGATATTCGCAGGCATTGGTTGTTATCGCAAAACATTAGAACCTGGAAGGATATCTTTTGTAGGATTAGCAATCAGACGTATGTTGAAGATCCAAACAAATCAGTAAGATCAAACACGATAAACAATATTAACAGGCAGCTCTACCTGAGTAGAGAAAACCAGGAATCATACGCACTGAAGCGTGAAAGAGAGTTTAACACCCGCCTTAACGAGTTGGAGGTAACACAGCAGGAAGTTGTTGAGGGCTTAAATGCTGAGTTGGCTGGGTACAAACACGAGCTCAACGAAATTCACCAAAACAGACTTTGGAAAAAACTATCTGCGTATCAAGCATATGTACATAAACAACAATTTTTAATAAGAAAAGGTTTAAGGCGCGTTGCCCGAATAAAGCGCATAATTTTTGGGGTCTCTGGGAAAAGAAGACAGGTAATGATCGATTCGGGATTGTTTGATGCCGAATATTATTTGAGAGTAAACCCGGATGTAAAAAACTCTGGCGCGGATCCTCTGGCGCACTTTTTGAATTATGGAGGAAACGAAGGACGCGATCCATCTCCTGACTTTGATAGCAGTTGGTACCTGGAAGCAAATCCGGACGTAAAAGCTAATGGAATCAACCCCTTGTTACATTACCTGTTATATGGAAAAGGCGAGGGCAGGGCTGCACAACCTGTAACATTCACTCAAAACATTTCGTCTTCGTCCATTCAAAATTTGCAATCAAACGCAAACTCGACCAAATCGATCCCGGATTACTTCCTGCTCGCCCCAAAGATTCAGGAAATATTGGAAAGAAAACTACGGGAAGAATATGTCATTTCGCTGAGTCACGACAATTATCTTTCGATTACAGGCGGGGCTCAGATTTACCTTGCGGACGAACAGCGTTTAATTAATCAGCAAAACAAAAGCTATATTCATGTCTATCCATATAAAAAAGAAAACACTCTGGTCTCTTCAGAGAAAATACTTTATGTTGGCGTCAACGTGGATGGTGAACCAGCCTTTGAAACAGAACCAAACGAACTGGTGACTGCCCTGACTGCTCTTGAAAACAAAAAACTAATGAAGCTCGTCATTCACCATACGATGGGATTTAATCTTGTGACATTACAACTCTTCCTCGATTTTGCCCAACGGAAGGGAACCTTCTGGTTGCATGACTATTTTTCGCTCTGTCCTTCATATAATTTGAGACGGAATGACAATGAATACTGCGGCGCACCCGATATTCAAAGCAACGCTTGTCAGTTGTGTAAATATGGTCATCAAAGGCGGCTTCAAGCACCGGAAATCGAGCAATTGTTTCGTGAAAATCAGCTTGATGTAGCGGCGCCTTCGCGGTTTAGTTACGAATTATGGCAATCGCGTTTTCCGATACAATCTACCCCCCACATTATTCCGCCGGCTGCCTTAAAATGGAAAAACAACACTCCAGCTGATCTAACCAAAGGGATTTTGCGGATAGGATTCCTGGGTTATCCGCTCGACTACAAAGGATGGCAGGCATGGTTGCGGTTGACTCAGGAACTCAACGGAAACAAGAGGTATGAGTTTTTTCATTTTTCAACCCAATCGGGAGCTCTCGGAAATTACACAAGAATTGACGCACGCGTGACCAAAGAAAACCGGCTGGCTATGGTTGAGAGTCTGCGCCAAAGCCATATTGATGTGGCTTTTCTTTGGTCAATAGTTCCGGAGACTTTTTCCTTTACTTTACATGAGGCTCTTGCGGCTGGTTGTTACATCGTAACCAACCCAAACAGTGGAAATATCCAGGATTACATTAAACGTCATCCAAAGCGCGGTAGTATCATTCAGAATGAGACGGAACTTTTTGAGTTTCTAAGATCAGACGATCTGGTCAATAGCATCAATGAATATCAAAAATACGGAAAACCACAGGCTGAGTTAGTTTTTGGGAGCCTTGAGGAGATTGAATGATGATCGTTTTCACCAGTATTACTCTCAACTATCTGCCTAAAGCAAAAATATTGGCGAAAACGCTAAAACAGCTCCATCCTGATTGGCAATTCCACCTGGTTATCAGCGACAAAATCCCTTCGGGCATGGAAAACTTGTTCGGGCAGGAACTAAATCAACCCATTTTTGATAAGGTGGTTTGGATTGAAGAACTGCCCATATCAGACATTAACAGCTGGATCTTCAAACATAGTGTTGTAGAAATTTGCACGGCTGTTAAAGGGCCTTATCTCAAATACCTGGCAGATCAAGGCTTTGAGAAGGTAGTTTATATCGATCCTGACATCGCGATTATTAACTCCCTTGACCATATTAATACATGGCTCGATGAACATGGAGTTCTCCTGACCCCGCATCTTCTGAATTACACAGACAATCCTCAATCCATCCGGGATAACGAGATCATGGGCACGATGCGGCATGGAACGTTCAATCTGGGCTTCCTGGCAGTCAACACCTTGAACAGAGACGGTCGCCGGTTTGTCGATTGGTGGAACGACCGACTTTTGGATTATTGCTATGCGGATTATGAAAAAGGTCTTTTCACTGATCAGAAGTGGGTGGACTTAGCACCATCTTTTTTTGAGGATCTGCTCATCATTCGCGATCCGGGCTATGACGTTGCATCCTGGAATCTGGATTGTCGAAAGCTAAGTTTTAATGAACAGGGGCAGCTGATTGTAAATGGCAGCTTTCCACTTCGGTTCTATCACTTCACCGGCTACGATTCCGGGGCGGGAATGAATGTTGTGAAATCCCTGACTTCCGGAGGAGAAAATCCGGTTGTGAACGAACTTTGGGCTTGGTACATCCGTCAGCTTGAGGATAATGGTCATGGCGCAATTGGGAAAACGAAGAGTTTTTACGATACCTTCGATAATGGCACAAAGATAGAGAAAGATATGCGTGTGACTTATCGTGAGTCACCTGAACTGCAGAGAGTTTTCCCGAATCCCTTCAGCACGGATAGCGGCAAGGGGGGGTATTTAAAATGGTGGCGAAAAGACAGAAAGCCAAAACAAGACACCAGACAAGAAAAGATTGCCGTTGTGCCCACACCTCAGCCGGCGGCTGACATTATCACCAGTCAGGAGAAAACACAGGCGAAGGTCTATCAAGAGATGCTGCTGAGAGAAGCTAATGAAAAAGATCAGGAGTTTGTCCCCCTGCTTAATAAATCTTTTGATGCTGCCGATTCATTGATCAAATTAATCGCATTCTATCTGCCCCAATATCATCCCTTCCCGGAAAACGATGATTGGTGGGGTAAAGGCTTTACAGAATGGGCTAATGTAACGCGTGCTGTGCCTCAATTCCCAGGGCATTACCAGCCTCACCTTCCGGGTGAACTTGGTTTTTACGATCTACGTGTGGAAGAAGTGCATTTTCGTCAAATTGAGCTCGCAAAACAGTTTGGGCTTTATGGATTTGGTTATTACCACTATTGGTTCGGTGGTAAGCGACTGATGGAAATGCCTGTGGACCGCTTTTTGCACAATAAAAGGATGGACTTTCCGTTTTTGTTGATCTGGGCAAACGAAAACTGGACACGTCGGTGGGACGGGCTCGAAAATGATATCCTGATAGCTCAGAACCATTCACCCGAATCTGACAAAGCGTTTATTTCAGACCTGGAACCATACCTCAGGGATGACAGGTACATTCGCATGGGAGATCGCCCGATTATTGTTGTATATCGTGCGGATACCTTGCCAGAGCCAAAAACGACCGCAGAACGTTGGCGGGAACATTGCGTAAAAAATCATCTTGGTGAGCCTTATCTCATTGCAGCCCAAACTTTTGGTCTGAGCGACCCAGGATCAGTGGGTTTTGATGCCGCTATGCAATTCCCGCCTCATAATGAATGGCACAGTGGCGATCTGATGATCCAAAATTCCGCTGAGCTCGCGAACCCTGATTTTTCCTCCTATATTTTCAGCTATCCAAAGATGGTCGAGTTTCAGGAGAACCAGCTCGAAACCACAAGTCCCTATCCATTGTACAAAACGGTTTTCCCAAGTTGGGATAGCGAACCCAGAAAGCCTGGACGGGGAACAATTTATGCCGGTTCCAGCCCGAACCTTTACCGGTGCTGGTTGCAGACAGCCTGTAACTGGACGATAAAAAACCACCCTCATGGAGAAAGATACCTGTTTGTTAATGCCTGGAACGAGTGGGCTGAAGGCGCTCATCTGGAACCTGATCGCAGGTTTGGTTACGGATATCTTGAAGCCACGAAAGATGTGCTTTCTAAACTGTTGGATTAAGAACAAGCTATGATAATTATCCTGATAAAGGAAAAAAAATATGATGAAAACAATCGGAGTGAAGAAGTTTGACAAGTTTAAACGATGCAGTGACGCAGAGTGGCTTGACCTTCTGAAGAGGAGTGTGACAGAAAGTGTTATCAACGGGGTTGTCTTCCCTTCTTTTCCTGGGAAGGACATCCAGGAGCGATTTGTAGGGAGTTCATATGAGGCGGCCTTAACAGAAGCCTCAGAGTTTTACACATACCTAAAGCAAGCGGCCGCGGACTTGGGCAAGAGGGTATCAAAAAAATCTCGCATCCATGATTTTGGTTGTGGATGGGGACGCTTCACTCGATTCTTTATGAAAGATGTAGCGGGAGAAAACATCTATAGTTCAGATGTAATGCCACTTGCGATCGACATATGTAAACAAAGCGATCTTCCAGGTCAATTTGATGTACTTGAGCAAGGTGGTGAGCTGCCCTATCCAGACCAATTTTTTGATGTAATGATGGCGTATTCTGTTTTCACGCACCTACCAGAAAAGGTTCACCTCCATTGGATGAGGGAGTTAGCCCGGGTTAGTAAGCCTGGTGCTGTTTTTTGTCTGACGCTTGAACCACGTTTTTTTATTGACCGCATCAAAAACGCCGACAGAGAGTCTGGTAATGTTTTTCTACAAGGGTTAGCGCGATATGCACCAGACATCACAGAGCTTTACGAAAACTTTGACCACGGCAAAATCTCCTACCTGTCAACTGGCGGTGGAGATAATCTGACTGCTGATATTTATGGAGATGCTGTTGTTCCCTTGTCGTTTATTGAGAAAAACTGGAGCGAATATTTTGAGGTAATCTCATATAAAGATTTTCCTGACAAAATCTGGCATCAGGCAAGGCTGGTTGTACGAAGGAAAGCGCATTAGCCGCTTTTCTGTTTGAGAGAATCAATAAATGCAAGCAGGAATAGGCTGAGAGTGCTCATCCTGAGCTGAAAAACATTGGTGGAACATGAAGGTAGAACTGATTCTGATAAAAGCGCAAAAAGCATGGCATATCTTAAAAAATCAGGGTGTTAAAGCCTTACTCAACCGATTAAAGTCAAAAACAAATCTTAGGACAAGCTTGACCAGCGAGTGGTTAACCACCAACCCCACAGCTGCTAAAACAGATGCCAAAGCAATTTTCATCGGAAAGACCCTCAGCAAAGAAAAATTGAGCTCAAAAATGACCTCCCAACTGTTGGGATCAGAAATCAGGATCGCTCTTTCGCACGATAATTACCTTGATAATGTCGGGGGTTTACAGCTAAAAATCGCTGATGAACAACTTGAGACAAACCGCTCCGGAAAAGGTTTTTTGCACATCTTTCCCTATGGTGCCGGTCTGACTCTGGTGGAGTTCGACCAAGAGTCGGTCGTTGGCATAAACCTGAATGGAAACTGGATAGGTTACACCCACCCTCAAACCCTGCTTGAATATCTTTCAGAGTATTCATCCGAATTTGCTATCGAACAATTTTCCATCCATCACTTCATGGGTTTTGACCTTGAATTTATTGATAAGTTAATGGCAATCTTTCATAATCCAAAGGTCATTTTTTGGCTGCATGATTTTTTCTCACTATGCCCTGGTTACTTGTTGCTTCGTAACGATTTGGAATTTTGCGGAGCGCCGGATGTGGCGAGCAACGCTTGTTTGCTCTGTATATATGGAGAAAGAAGAAAACCGCACCTCAAAGCTTTCGAACATTTCTTTTCGCGTAATAACATCGAGGTTGTTTCACCTTCCGAGTTTGCTCTTAAATTATGGGAGAAGGGATTTCCGGTGAAGGGAGTCCCATCGATTGTTTGTCCACATGCTTCATTGGAATATCAGGAACCAACGCCAATTGCTTTACAACCTTCACCCATAAAGATTGCGTTTGTCGGTTTTCCTGTACACCACAAGGGGTGGGAAACCTGGTTGAAGTTAACCGATAGGTTTGGGGCAGATCCCAGATATGATTTTGTGCTGTTTTCAGAGGCTCAGCGCCCTTCGCGCAAATTTAGAAATGTTCCCATCTCGGTAACGAAGGAATCTCGAGATAAAATGGCAGAAACACTGCGGGATCACCATGTGGATATTGCGTTCTTATGGTCTATCTGTCCAGAGACCTTCTCTTTTACCCTGTACGAATCACTTTCAGCAGGCTGTTTGATCTTAACCAATCCGAATAGCGGCAACATTCAGGCATATGTCAGGGAGCACCCGGATACAGGCAAGATCCTGGAAAGTGACCAAGCGCTTATGGAATTGTTTGAAAGCGGAAAATTGGCGGACTATCTGGATGTAAGGAACAGAGAAGGAAAACCATTTGCCAGGCTTGTGATAAACCAGGAATGTTAGGGAATCCAGAGTGACATAAAGATTATTCAAGTCAGGCGGTTTCTTTCGGTAACATCTTTTAGGGCATTATGCCTCTAAGGTGCTTGATTGATATGTGTATCTCTATTATTATTGTTCCCACATAGGAGAAAGTTAATGGAGAACAAAGCCCCACTGACCAAGACAAGAATCGTTTCTTTTGACGTCCTACGAATCGTTGCAATTCTTAATGTAATTATTGTCCATGCAGCATCGCAAGTTTTTGTCGGCTCCTTCTATTCCGGAGGTTGGATTGCCGCCAACTTTTTCGCGTCTTTTTTCCGCCTTGGAGTGCCTTCGTTTCTGATGATCAGCGGAAGCCTTCATCTAAACCCGGAAAGAGAAATCGAATGGGGCAAATTCTACAAAAAGGTTTTTCTACATATTATTGTGCCTCTCCTTTTTTGGTCTCTTGCCTACTACCTCCTGATTCCACTCATTCAGCATGAAGCAGTCACCTTTAATTTCATGGAGTTCTTGGCGCGATTTCTTGACAGCAACGTTTACTGGCATCTCTATTTTATGTACATCATTATAGGTCTGTACATATTAACGCCATTCCTGAGAGTATTCATAAAAGGGGCTTCCCAAAAGCTAATCAGAACGTTCCTCCTGATCTGGGTTGTAAATGTCGCGATTGTTCCTTTGTTTACGCGTATTACAGGCTTAAGAATCAGTGCTAACTTATTGTCAATTACGGGGTTTGTTGGCTACTACATTGCAGGCTACTATCTAACAAGAACGCAGCCTAAATGGCACCCGGCTTTTTATTTTCTCGTTTACCTGGCAGCCTCCAGCGCAACTTTCCTCGCAACGCATTATTCAAGCGCAGCGGCAGGATCACCAGTTGAGTTGTATTATGACAAGTTTTCGCCCAACATCATGTTGGCAGCGGTGGCGTTCTTTCAGTTTATTCGGAGCATCAACTTTTCTAACCTCTACGAAAACAACAAAGGCTTCAAGGTCGTTGTCACCACCTTAGGTAAGACTACGTATGGTGTATTCTTCATCCATCTGCTGGTGCAATCAGCATTGTTGTTTGGCGTTTTTGGGTTTCAACTCTATTCAGGCACGGGAAACGGTTTCATCTATATTCCTCTGACGTCATTGGCTGTTTATGTCATCTCCACAGTAATTGTGCTGGTGCTGGGAAGGATCCCGTTGGTGAAAAACCTGGTCAGTTAATGGATCAGTCCTGGTGTTTTTCTGCTTTCTGATTTCTAACCACAAAATACACCGCGACGCCAACCGCGGCGGCGGCTAACAGCCAGAGCCAGTTACTGGGGTTTTGCATCAGGCTGACCGTGGTTGGGCTTTCTGTAGCTGTTGGTGTAACTAAAAGCTGGCGGGTGGCGCTTGGCGAGGGGCTGGGGGTGAGCGTGGGGCTGGCTTGCGGCGTCTCGCTGGGAGGGGCGAGGGTGGGCGTGTTGGTTGCCGGCGGGGTAACCAGCAGCAAAAGACGGTCCCCCGGGTAAATCACGCTCGAGGCAGTCAGATAATTCCACGCCATCAGGTCCGCGGCGGTAATGCCGTACAGTCCAGCAATCCAAGCCAGATTCTGCCCATCGGTCACCGTATGGTAATACTTCCCATCTGCTGCCGGGGTTAGCTTTTGCAGCGGGCTGAGAGGCAGCTCCGTTGGCGTTGCTGTTTGGTCCGGACCCTTGATCACCAGTTTTTGCCCAATCGAAAGCGTGCTTGCCTCCGTCAGGTTATTCAGCTCCAGGATCGTTTTTAGGGGCACACCGTATGCCTGGGCGATGGTCGAAAGATATTGGTATGCCTGTACCTCATGGACAATCGATCCATTCGCGTTCGGCGCCGCGATGCTAACACTGCCTTGCGGCGTAGCTGTGATCATCCCTCGCGAATTTGGACCCGCGATGGTCAGCTTATCTCCAGGCCATAGCACGTAACTATCGGAAAGGTTATTCCACGCCAAAATCTCTTTGATGGTCACGCCGTAAGCCACCGCGATGGACCATAGACTCTGCCCGGTTTTGACCACATGAACATAATTGCCATCTGCGTTCAGATCCACTTTTTCAACAGGGGTGACAATTCCATAGCCCACCGCAGGCTGTCCGGGTGTGCCGCCGCCGCCCGTCGGCGGGGTGGAATCACAGGTTTCGCCGGAAATGTAAGCAGCCTGAAGGATGTAATAAGTCATACCGTTGGAGGCGGTTGCGGTTCCAGCCCCAACGTGGCAATAGTTCGGCGTGGTGGCGGGGCGCATGTGATCATAATCCGCCCACATCACCATGATCTGGTCAACGGTGCCGCCGTAGGCAACCGCAAAGTTCTCTGTCGCGTATACCTTTTTCCCTGCCCCGTACCCTGCGGCGGAAATGCGCCCAGCAACATCACCAATATGCCAGGAGAGCAAGTTATCCGCCATCGTTTGGGCTGTTGCCTGAGCGACAGCGTTAATGGTGGCATTCTCGATCAAAGTCGGCAGCCCGTTAGCCATCCGCAGCACGTTCATCGCGGCAATAAGTTCGTAGGCGGCAAC
>ERZ1645192.1217-NODE-1217-length-21662-cov-22.783311_pt1 | contig 21662 bp, 15 predicted proteins | sample MGYA00575354_ERZ1645192 | MGnify/ENA primary metagenome ERZ1645192 (study PRJEB40844, sample SAMN11349763) | freshwater sediment metagenome | isolation source: river sediment | host: Sediment | place: India: Faizupur Khadar , New Delhi | collected 2017-02-21 ... | reverse complement strand
TAACTTGGTGTTTTAGTGTCTTTGTGGCAAAAACAAGGTTTTCGGAGCAGACTCAATTGTCATTAGTTTATTTTAAAAAACAACATACTTTCATACAAAAAAAAACATTTAATTATCCAGATCCACTCCCGGTGGAGATGAACTTACTCATTTATGAAAAAAATAACTTTATTTTTGCTTGGAATTTTACTGACCGTTGGCGTGAAAGCCGATGAAGGAATGTGGATGCTGCCTCTGGTGGAAAAACTCAACATCCAAAAAATGCAGGGTTTAGGTCTGACAATGACCGCAGAACAAATCTACAGTAACAACAACACGAGCCTGAAAGATGCCGTAGTAATTTTTGGCGGAGGATGCACCGGAGTAATGGTATCGCCTGCTGGACTACTCTTTACCAACCACCATTGCGGCTATAGCGCCATTCAGCAACTGAGCAGCGTGGAACACAATTACCTGAAAGACGGATTTACAGCTGCCGAACTTACCGATGAACTGCCGTGTAAAGGATTGGCGGTCACTTTTCTGGTAAAAGTGGAAGATGTGACACCGCGTGTACTTGAAAAAACTGGCAATCTGACCGGAAAAGAACGCGAAAAAGCGCTGAATGAAATCATCGAAACCATCCGGAAAGAAGCCAAAGGCGAGACAAACTACACGGCACAGGTGCGATCTTTCTATTCCGGAAACGAGTATTATCTTTTTGTATATGAAAGGTTTAACGATGTAAGGCTCGCCTACACACCTCCATCATCGATTGGAAAATTCGGCGGTGAAACCGACAACTGGATGTATCCGCGCCATACGGGCGATTTCTCGGTATTCCGCGTATATGCCGATAAGGATGGAAAACCGGCAGAATATTCCGATAAAAACATTCCTTATGTACCTAAACGTTTTGCTGCAGTATCCAACAAAGGTATGAGCGAAGGCGATTACGCCATGATACTGGGCAATCCGGGTTCGACCGACCGCTATGCTACCTCTTTTGCCATAAAAAACCGGGTGAAAAACGGCAACAGCGCCCGCATTGAAATGCGCGGCGTAAAACAGGAGGTATGGAAAAAATTCATGCGGGCCGACGAAGCCATCAACATAGCCTACGCCAATAAATTTGCCGGAAGCTCCAACTACTGGAAAAACAGCATAGGTATGAATAACGCCATAAAAAACTTGAACGTCATTGCCGAAAAGGAAAAACAGGAAGCTGAATTCACAGAATGGATAAACAGTAACGTTTCGCTGAAACAAAAATACGGCAACATACTCCCCGAACTGAAAAGAGACTACGAGTTGATTGACAAAAACCAGAAGGCTATTGAATATCTTCGTGAATCACTGCTTGCCGGTGTGGAATTGCCGCGAATGGCAAGTGGAGTGGACAGAATGGACAAAAAACTGCCTCTGGACTCCAATATGGCTTTTATAAGCAATATCTACAAGGATTATTACCCCGAAGTGGACAAGAATGCTTTCACTGCATTGCTGGAGGCTTACCGCAAATCGGTAACACCGGATGCTCTGCCCGAAATCTACAAAACCATTGATAAAAAATTCAAAGGCAACTATTCAAAATACACCGACTATTTATTCAGCAAATCGGTGTTCACTTCGCAGGATAAACTTGTGAAAGCGTTGAAAAAGAGCAAGTATGATTTAACAAAAGATCCGGTAGCAGTTTTCGGTAAAGATGTTCAAAAGAAAATGACCGAACTGCGCACAAAGGAATATGACGAGGCATTGGCAAACATTGATAACAACAAACGACTCTACGAAGCCGCTCTGAAAGAATGGTATGCTGCCAAAGACAAACCGATGTACCCGGACGCCAATTTCACCATGCGGCTTACATACGGTCAGATACTGGGATACAAACCGGCAGATGGGGTTGATTACGAATTTCACACCACTACCAAAGGCATTCTTGAAAAGGAAGATCCTGAAAATCCGGAATTTGTTGTGCCCGAGAAACTGAAAGAAGCCATTGAAAAAGGCGATTATGGGCGATACATCGACACCAAAACCGGAAAAATGCATGTGGCATTTATCAGCACAAACGATATCACGGGTGGAAATTCGGGCAGTCCCGTATTTAATGCAGCAGGTGAAGTCATCGGGCTGGCATTCGATGGTAACTGGGAAGCCATGAGCGGCGACATCATTTTCGAGCCCAATTTGCAACGAACTATCAGCGTGGATATCCGTTACGTACTTTTCGTGATGGAAAAAGTGGGCGGAGCCGACCGGTTGATCAAAGAACTGACTATAAAATAATTTATCAGAGCATTCTTTAAAAAAAACAGATTACATTGGCTATCTTTGTAATCTGTTTTTTTTGCAACTAATATGGGAGATAATCTGAAGGAAAAAATGATTGGTGCTGTTGCCTGGACCTCGATTGACCGGATCGGGATGCAGGCAGTTCAGTTTGTTGTGGGGCTTATTTTAGCCCGATTGATTTCACCCGAAAATTACGGTTTGATAGGCATGGTGATGATTTTTTTGCCTGTTTCCACATTGCTGGTCGATGGAGGTTTCGGTCTGGCATTGGTACGCAAACAGAATGCTGATGAGATGGATTTCAATACCGTTTTCCTGTTCAATATCTTTGTATCCGTCATTCTTTACCTTTTCTTGTTCTTAGCCGCACCTTTGATTGCTGCATTTTTCAATGAGCCCCAGCTTGTCAACATATCCAGGGTTTTGTTTCTGATTATTTTAATCAATTCATTGTATCTCATTCCGATAGCTAAAATGCAGCGAAATCTTGACTTTAGGGGAAGTGCAAAAGTCAATATTTTTTCCATTCTTTGCAGCGGAATCATAAGCGTAATACTTGCATTCAGCGGATTTCAGGTATGGGCACTGGTTTTACAGCAGGTTTTATTTCATTTTTTCCGGCTGATCATTTTTCAGTACTATGTAAAGTGGAAGCCGAAATTCATGTTTTCTTTTCGCGTCATTCGGGATATGGGAGCTTTCAGCCTGCATCTACTTGGCACAAACGTATTAAACGCTGTATTTAATCAGATTTACATCGTTATTCTGGGTAAGTTTTATTCAAAATACGAAACAGGGCTTTACACACAGGCCAACAAACTCAACGAAACGACCAATTCCACTTTTCAGACAATACTGGTTGGCAGTACATATTCGCTTCTGGTAAAAATTCAGGATGATGAAGAACGTTTTCGCAGGGTTTACAGAGGCATTGCCTCAAAAATTTCGATTGTAACTTTCCCTTTCATGTTTGTGCTGGTGAGTGTCGCTTTTCCACTGATTTTCGTCCTGTACTCTGAGATTTGGGTGAAAGCGGTGCCTTATTTCCAGTTGCTTACTCTTTCAGCCCTTTTTGCACCCTTGTACGGACTGAATGTAAATGCCCTCAATGCGAGAGGTAAATCAAATATTACATTCAGAGTGGAAATAATCAAAAAAACGCTCATTCTGATTTCGGTACTGATATGTTTCCGGTGGGGAATTATGGCTATGCTGACTGGCTACATTGCGGCATGTTACATAGCATATTTCATTTCAATGATTTACTTAAAATTAAACCTGAAACATAAACTGAGCCATCAAATAGCTGATTTCGTGGGTTGTATCGGCGTCGGACTTGTTTTGGCATTGAGTAACACAGGTATTTCATTTTTGATTGAAAATAATTACCTCCTGATCGCACTGCAACTTACAGCTTCAGCAATAATCTATCTTATCTTCGTACGGCTATTTTACAATGAGTTATTTTCCCAAGCCCTGCATTTCGTTTTTGAAAAACAAAACTCAAAAAAAACAACAGATGAAACAGTCATCTAAAACTATTCTTGACACACAATTTGGATTAATGGTGTGTTGTATGTGTCCTTAATATAAAAATAGAAAATAAACGCATGAAAGTACTTTTTCTAAGTTCGTGGTATCCGTCGGCTGAAAATCCGGCTTTTGGTGTATTTGTAAAAGAGCATGCTAAAGCCATACATACTACTTCTGCTGAAATTGTGGTACTGGCAGTGCTGGTTTTTCGTTCTGGTGATTTATTGAAAATTCATGTGAAAGATTACAAAGATGAAAGTGGTATTCGGACAATTGAAATCATTATCCGCTCAAGGTTTCGGGATATTATCCATCATTTGGTTTGGTTTCAGAAGCAAATTGTATATCATTATTTCAGAAAATTGATTTTAAAAAACTTCCAGCCCGATATTATTCATTCCAATGTCATATTTCCGGCCGGAATTACCGGCGATTTTATTGCCCGAAAGATTAACAAGCCTCATATCATCACCGAACACTGGAGCAAAATTGGCGATTTATTACGAAAACCCGTTTTTTCAGCATCAGCCCGCAAAGCCTACACGAAAGCCCGCGCAATACTTCCTGTATCTGAATTTCTGAGAAATCACCTGCTCGATTTACTTCCGGATTTACCACCGACGAAACTCCGGGTTGTTCCGAATATTATCGACAGCGAAACATTCGCATACGTTGAAAAAGAAGTTTCGGATGAACTCCGGTTTTGTGCACTGGCAACATGGGCTACCAAACGTAAGCCCGACAAACTTCCGGAACTATTTATCGAAGCATTAAATAATTTTCATCTAAAAACCGGGAAAAAAGTCAGACTGACAATGTTAGGTGGCGGCGACCGCCTTGATGAGCTGAAAGCGCTGGCTTCAAAGCAAAGCTATCCGATTGAATTCGCAGGTTCTATTCCAAAACCTGACATAGCACTACAAATGCAAAAAGCCGACTTTTTTGTTCATGCGAGTACCATTGAAACCTTTGGAGTGGTGGTTGCAGAAGCACTGATGACCGGAACTCCGGTAATTTGCTCCCGGGTAGCTGCACTTCCGGAACTGGTTAATCAATCAAACGGAGTATTGTGCGAAAATTCTGTCGAAAGTTGGGTAGATGGTATTGAAAAAGCTGTAATAACTACGTTTGATAACCAAAAAATAGCTCAAACAGTTAGGGATAAATTCAGCTACCGGGCTGTTGGGCGGAAAATTGAGGATATTTACAAAGATTTATAACAGTCTATTCTTTCCAGGCTCTGATTAAAGCTTTCCGAAAAGACGGCATTTCGTTTTCCATCGAAAAAAGCAGCCAACCTTCTGAAAACTCGTAAGACATCTCTCTGTTTTCCAACATCTTACTGATTTCTACTGCATCGTTCTCAAAATGATACGTACAGACACACATTTTCAGGTTTTTGACCTGTGAGAAGAATCTGTTCATCCCTTTCAGCGTCTGTTTCTCATAGCCTTCCACATCGAGTTTAATAAAATATTTCTCTTCCTCCTTTACTTCCACCAGGTTGTCAATTGATACGTGTTGTTCATCAGTTATATCAGAAAGATATTTGGTGACGATTTCCACTTTTTCTTTCCAGGGGGCGAAGGTCAGTTTCAAAGCTTCATTCCAGTTTGGTTCACATTCTATCAGATACAGTTTCTTCAGTTTTTCGATGAGCGAAAGCGACAGACTTCCTTCGGCAACTCCACCATCAACCATGATACTTCCGTTTTCGACCTGAAAAGCATCGGTAAGATAAAGATGCGCCGATTTTTTATCCTGTTCTTTGCTGATACTTCGCATGGTCCACATTACCTGATTTCGAGTAAAGTTTCGGGGAAAGTAAAGTTTTTTACCTTCAAACAGCACATAGTGGAAAGAAACCGACTCATCGAATAGCACCTCAGGTATCAGATTATCGTATTTCAGCGCCCATTGAAAAGGGAACGGGCTATAACGATGATGTTTCAGAAACCGGATGAGTTCACTTTCTTCCCAGGTAAGTTTGTTTTTGGTTTTGTTTCTGTAATAATTCAGAATTTTCTTTCTTTTCGCTTTATTTTCAGGAGAATCTGTGAATATATTTAAGAAATTTTGAATAAAAAGTGGTGCTGACTTTTGCCAGATAAGCTTTAGAGATTTCATTTTTCAATTACAATTAGTTATTTGTAGCTGGCATTTCCGATTAATTTTGCAATCCACTCAACATCGCCGTGGAACCAACTCATGACCAAACCAACGAGCGATCTCAGTTTCCAAACCGGTTCGTGAAAACCGTAATGTGTAATGGAGTAAATATAATCTTTACGTGCACCTTTGAAATCTTTTCGAATAAGTTTGTATCGGCCTGATCTGGAATAACTTACAACAAGCCTGTCGGCAAAATGATTATCGATTTCCTTTTTAGTAAGACCCTGGCTTTCAAATAATCCGGGATGCCTGGCCATCAATTCCTGAATGAGCAGATAATAGCTTGCTGTCATTTGTCCGGTATACGTTTTGGTCACCTGATTGGGGTAAATACGCCAGTGTCCGAGCGGCTGTCCGACGAAAGCAAACTCGCCTCTCAGAAGCAGTTCGAGAGTAGTGGGTATATCCACCAGCGGAAGTCCGTGTTTCTGAATAAATCCTCCTATTTCATCCAGCTTTTCTTTTCGTATAACTATAGTAAGTGCAGGAATAAGCGTGGAATAAATAAATCTTTTTAAGAAAACGCCGACCGGTTTATTGTTGAAAAGTTTTTCATCATCCATGTTTTGCGGAGCCAGGTAATAATTTTCCGAAAGATCGACAGACGACAAATATGCCTTACCCCACGAAAGAACACATTCAGGTCTTTTTTCCAATACATCCACCTGAATTGATAGTTTTTCGGGCAGCCACACATCGTCACATTCAAGAATGGCAATATATTTTCCCCTACATTTTGATAAGGCAAAATTATAAGATTCACCGAGTCTGAAGATTCCGATATTTTTTTGAGTATATGCCTGAATGCGGTTATCCTTACCTGCATATTTCTCTGCTATGGTAAATGTTGCATCTGTGCTACCGTCGTCAATGATTATCATTTCCCAGTTAGAGTATGTTTGGTTCAGCACCGACTCAATGCAATCAGCAATGTATTTTTCATGATTATAAGTAGGTGAAATGATGGAAACCAAAGGAAAGTTGTCAATCATATAGTTCAGTTTTTTTACGTTTTTTATTCTTGTGTTTCATTATCTCCATTTTCCTTCTTTCCACTTTACACTGATAATTTTATCTTCCATGAAAAATGGTTTTATCTGTCCCTGTTCTGTTTTTCCAAGCATTTGTACACTATTATTCCTCACTTCCACCGATTTTTCGTGTGGATTAAAATTGAATTCCAGAAATATACCTTTAATCATATCCTGCAATTTTACTCCGTCAATCGTTTCATCGGTTGATTTCAGCCACTGCCGGTTGTCAAACTTTGGAAATTCCATCCTGATTTCTTTCCATTCGGTATCATAAAAATGAATGTAGGAACTGCATACAGGTGCGCAAACGGTGTTGATTACGGCGATGAAAGAAGATTTATCTTCGCGTTGGAACAGCATCATCTCAAATCGCGAAACAGATGTTGTCCTTATACTGATATAATCAGCCACAGTATCGAGATCAAGTAATGTAACTTTTCCTCCAAACAGATTTTCGAGGGTATCTTTTCCGGTTTTCTGGTAATTTTCAATCAATTCCAACTTGTGTGAACTCTCCAGCGAAGGGAGCAGATAAGCAGGCATATCGGTAAAATATTTGATTATGTCCTGAGCCTGTACTCCAAAGTTAATATTGAAAATTAATAAAGAAAAAAACACTAATTTATTGATATTCAATTTCATACGAAGATTTTTTATTTTTTTTAAATTAAGGACGTATAGCCTGTCCCGATTTATCGGGAGAACACGCCTCCCGATAGCTATCGGGACTTCATTCTCATGGGTGAAAATTTGTGTTTAATGGCTGTTTCATATTATTCTGATTTTATTGTATCTGGTTTTAACGCAGGAATTTCCAAAGGAACGCTGTCCTGCACGGTTCGGGTGGAATTAAACGCTTCCAGGTAGCGCCGCCACAATTCACCCCAGGAGTTAAATTCTTCTTTATAAACAATACCTACTCCCTGGATAAACGGTGCTGCCCGCAGCGAATACCTGTCCACGGTGTGGTTGTAGGCTTTGAGCCGGTATTTACCGTTTTCGGTGAGCAGGTATTCCACATCCAGATCGCCGATAATTTTATTTTTCGTAAAGTTATCATCGCGATAGCCTATATTACCGTTGACGATAAAACGATTGTTCGGTTGATACATGATTTCACCTTCGTATTCGTTTGTCATGGTGGAGCCGTATCCGCTGCTTCGCCAGTTGACACCCAATGAGAAATTGGATGAGAACTGTGAAAGCCAGTTGTTCAATTGTCCGAATGCCGTATTGGATAGAAATGAGGAAATGGTGCTTCCGGTAGTCGATGCAAAACTTGAGGCAGTACGGTTGTATTCCGGAGTATAAAATTTATTGAAAAGCAGCAGATAAACCATCTGCCGGTTCATCATTTCTTCGGTATTAATCAGGTTGCGAACCTGCATTTTCAGGGTTTCGTCGCTCGACGGAAGATCAATGTCAAATTTTATAGTCGGCCGGGTAAGTTCATCGGTGAGATTAAGCACCGTATTCACGGGCACACTGCTCCGGCCGGTCGACGAGAGGATATTCTGATCCATCAAATCGCGCAATGACGCCGTGAGTGAATAGATAGCGCGGATATCGAGCTGAGCCCGAAGCGGATCGCCCGACCAGGTGATGGTGCTGCCCTGATCAATTTTGAACTGTTTTCTTAACAATTCCTGTAGTGTAAAAAGATAAGTTCCTTTAGAAATGGTGTAATCGCCGTAAAGTTTCATATCCGTTCGGTCATCGTACTCCAGTCGCAAATTGCCTGTTCCGTTGGCAGCAAGCATATCACCTGCCTGAGGATCAATAATCAGTTGTATGTCAGCATCGGGAGTGATATCCATATTCATGGTCAGATTCATGAAAAACTCATTCTTCGGTGATTCAGGTTTTTGCTTTGAAGCCAGTCCGGCAGAATCCCGTGGATTGACAAAGGTGATAAAATCGTTTTCGTTGGCAATTGAAGCCCCTCCTACCGAAATATACATTTTTGTTTTGGGTTGAGATATTGCATCGATGTCGATATTGGTATATTCGTCTTCACCGTAAATGTGCACATCACCGGTTGCATAAGCTTTTCCATAAAAGAAATCGTTGTCGGTAGCTTTTGTATCGAGCGCCAGCAGGTTGCGGGCACTGATTTCAAAGTCGTATTCATAATTTTTGAACGATCCGTCGTGTTTTACTATCCCGTTGAGTACTCCCTTGTTTCTTTCGGCATCATACACAGTAATATCCTTCATTTCGATGGATTTTCGGGTAAGGCGTATGGAGTCGGTGAAACTGTAGGTTGTTTTCAAAAAATCGATAGTCAGTTTCGTATTTTCGGCCAGAACACTGCCTTCAAATCCGATATTTTTTGTAGGTCCGAACATACGAACCGATCCAGTTCCAAGGCCACTCACATTTTGTACAATTCCTCCCAGCCATTGCTGCAAAAAGCCCAGATTCATTTTATCGGCATCAAACATAAAATCGATTGAATCATTTTTCAGCGAATAAACGCCGTTGGCAAGCGCTACAGTATCCTTGTTTTGGAGGAAAGTACCCGAAACGAGCAGTTCGCTATTGTCTCTCATCCATCCGGTGTAGATGTAGGCATCGCCCAGCAGCGATTCATTCAGGTATGCATCTTTCACAAATAGATTTGATTCAAAAACCGGTTTGCTGAGTACTCCGTAAATGCTTGCAATGCCCGAAGTTTTTCCTTTGATGGTCAGTGCTTTGAATTTAAACAAATCCAGTATGTAATCGATTTCGATTTCATTCATTTCCACATCGAGTACATCCGAATTGTGTTTCGAAAGCAGTCCGTCGATTAAAATATACTGATTGTTGTTTTGAATCCTGAATTTTTTCACGTCGAGCGTTGAGTCCGGATTAACGGCTATTTGTGATGGGCTGACATCCCACACGGAATCAAAAAGTATGATTTGTGTCGGTTTGAAATCTATCAAAGCTGAAGTCAGATCGTTCTCTTTGAAGAGTTTGGCAGAAGCCTGCAATTCGCCGGCATTCACTACCGAATCGTTGTTCTGCCATCCCACCTGCGTGTACAGCGAATCGTTTTTGGCAGCTGCTTTCAGGTTCAGATTCAGAAAGTCTTTTGCAAAATTGTATCTTCCGTTGGCAAGCAGGTTCAACTGGTTTTTTTCATTATTCAGACTGACAAACAAATCCTGAATTCTGCGTTTACCGAACGAAAGGAAGGGAGTTTCGGCTTTGATTTCGAGCTGGTTGTTTTTTTCATCCAGAAATCCCTTTACCGAGGTAGTACCATCCAGTGTAAAAGGCAGTTCGAATACTTCTGAAAGCAATTTCGTGTCGTTTATGGTCAGATCAATGTCCATCTGATTGTCGCCGCCGTTCGTTTTACGGTTTCTGATGACGTTTTTACCCGAAAGCGCCGGCAGATAATTCTGCAGAATGGAAGTCACTGTTTGAGGTATGGTGCTGTATTTGAAATTTCCATCGAAGAATCCGTTAATCAGGTCGGAAGTGATGGTAAATTTTGATCCGTCGCCCACTTCCGATTCAAAAAGCAGCAACTTCATGTCCAGCGTTTTTCCTTTGTTGACAAAAAGAATGCTGTCCAGCATCAGGTATCCGTTGAGGTTGTCCAGCGAATTTCCCACCATATTGGTATTGCCTCTGAAAGAAAGCAGAGCATCTTCGTATTTATCGGTTATTTTCAGCTTGTTGATATCAGCTTTTTCGACCAGCAAATCGAAATTAAATACCGGAAGTTTATGGGTCAGATCCACCATTCCATCGAAGTCGGCAGTAAGGTTGGGGTCGGCAATATTCACACTTCCTTCGAATCCGGTTCCATCGTAATTTCCATCCAGCGTGATATTTCGATACGTGTACTGATTCAGGAATATTTCGGGAATACTGCCGCTCAGAGCACCTTGCAGACTTTTATTCTGAAGTTTTGATCCTTTCGTGTTAATTTTGAAAGCGGTTTTTCCGAGTGTTTTGGTATTCAGGAGCGTACCAAGCTGAAAACTGCCTGATTCCACCGTTCCGTTGTAAAGAATATCGCGCATATTGTTTTTCAGTTGCAACAAAATATCGGTTTTCAGACTTCCCACGTCGGTTCTTACATTTCCGTAAGCTACCAGATTGCTGAAGAAGCCGGAAATATTCCCCTGATACTTCACAGTGCCCAATCTTGAGAGTTCTTTGGGGAGCACGAAAGGTTTCCGGGTGAGTTTTGAAATCAAGTCCTGCGCTTCACCCTTATTGATGCTGAAATCCCGTATATCTGCATAAATAAAGGTTTCTTCAACGTCAGGGATACCGTTCATATCCACATTTGCCCGCATTGAAAAGGAGTTGCGGTACTGAAATTCAAGATCCTGAAGTCTGAAACTCGAAATTCGCCCGGATAGCCGTCCCTGAATTTTCACCGGATCTTTGATGGTGGAAAAACCGGGAACAAATGCCGATAAATCTTTCAGCACCACGTTGGAGGGTTTGATCCTTGCGTGCCATCGTACTTTGTTCCGGATATCACTGAGGCCTGAAATGCTGTCGTAATCCATGCGGACTGAATCGAGTTCCAAATTCGAATCGGGCAATTTCAGGGTTAGCAACGGGAACCGGAAACCGTTTTTAAACCCCTGAATCTGCGTACTCAGATTTTCTACTGTCAATCCCGATTTTTCTTGGGCGCTCAACGACAAAATGGTTGCTTTCAGCGAATCGCCGCTAAAATAATCCACCGCTATCCTTGCATTTATATCTTTGATTGTCAAACGGTTAATATCAAATTTACCGGCATCGCTCAAAGCTTTCCGTTGCAGGTTGTGGAGTTTGAACGAAGAATTGGTGATGCGAATATCCCTGAAATTAAATTCGACCGGCGAAGGCTCCTGTTGCTTTTTCGGTTTTTTGAATGCCCTGATGATAAAATCGAGGTTATTCACACCGGCCGTATCAGTCACCAGATTTCCTTCCAACCGATCCAAACGGAGCTCGTTGAAAATGATTTTCCCCTCAAATAATCTTCTGAAATTGAAATCAAGATACCCGCTGCGGGCATAGAGCAATGTGTCTTTTTTCAAATCCTGAATATACAAATCATTGAATTTGAATGTGTTGAAAAGCCGGTAGTCAACAGAGCCAACGGACACTGTAGTTTGAAGTTTTTCCGAAAGACTTTTGGTAATCCGCTGTGCAACATAGTTTTGCACCTTACTGACATTCAGCAAGATGAACAAAGTTGCAATCAGCGCAATGATACCGAGCAACGTAAAGACAATGATATTTCGGAATTTTTTGATGATAAAACAGGATTTTAATTACAAAAGTAACTAAATTTTCGCTTTTAGCATTGCAAAGAGCGTATTAGTTAGTACTTTTGCAGAGTTTTGATAAAATACACAAAAATTAAACCAATCGGATAAGATTAAGTACCCGGAATGCTGCATTCCACCTGTGACAGGATAAAATCAGGAGGTTTACAGGTAATTGTTTCAAACAAAAGCGGAACGAAAATCGTTTCATCAGTCATCGTATTCTGATAGAATTATGCAAAAAAATATAACTGTACTCGGGATTGAATCTTCGTGTGATGATACTTCAGCAGCCGTTATCAGAGATGGGGTGATGCTATCAAACATTACTGCCGGTCAGAAAGTGCACGAAAAGTACGGAGGTGTGGTGCCCGAACTGGCATCGCGCGCTCATCAGCAAAACATTATTCCGGTGGTTGACACTGCTCTGAAGGAGGCCGGAATCGAGCCGGAAGAACTCACCACCATTGCATTTACACGCGGCCCCGGACTGCTTGGCTCGCTGCTGGTTGGCACTTCGTTTGCCAAAGGCATGTCACAGGCACTCAACATTCCGCTGGTGGAAGTCAATCATTTGCAGGCACACGTGCTGGCTCATTTCATCAGCCTGGGTGCTGAAAATGAGGAATTCCCCCAATTTCCGTTTCTTTGTCTGCTTGTATCGGGCGGCAATTCGCAGATTGTGCTCGTGCGCGATTACCCGGATATGGAGGTCATCGGGCAAACCATTGATGATGCTGCCGGTGAGGCTTTTGACAAATGTGCCAAGGTGATGGGACTTCCCTACCCGGGCGGCCCGCATGTGGACAGGCTGGCAAAGGAGGGGAATCCGAAAGCTTTCAAACTGAACAAACCTCAGATAAACGGATACGATTACAGTTTCAGCGGGCTGAAGACTTCGTTCCTGTATCTGCTGAGAGACAAACTGAAAGAAAATCCAGATTTTGTGACCGAGAATATGAATGATTTGTGTGCAAGTCTTCAGGCTACTGTGATTGACATTTTGATGCATAAACTGCTGAAAGCCTCGCAGGACCTGGGAATAAAACAAGTGGCAGTAGCCGGAGGAGTTTCGGCCAATTCGGCTTTGAGGCAGGCATTTCACGACTATGCAGCTACGTATGGCTGGCAAGTGTACATACCGCCATTCAGTTTTACGACCGATAATGCAGCGATGATTGCCATGACCGGATATTTCAAATACCTGAAAGGTGATTTTTGTGATTTGAACGAAACTCCTTATGCCAGGGTGAGCAATTTGCTGGCATAATTTTCATAAAAACAGTCAATTTGAAAAGCCAGTTTCTTTCATGACAACTTTTTTAATTAAAAACCTAAAAACTGATGAAAAATCTACTACCCGAAAAACTCCGGCCATTCAGCAGCGTGATTTATTTCATGATCATTCTGGTTGTGTCGCACTTCTTCTGGAAATTCTTTGTGATCGGCGACGAAAGCAATGAGCAGGTTACCTTTTTTGGTTGGAACATTTCACAGCCTTTCAACTACATGGCCCGGCACATTGCAGTAATTACCCACTCGTTGCTCGATTGGATCGGATATGATATTACACTTAATTCTAATAACGTAATCCGGCATAATATCAGTAAAAATGCAGTCTGGATTGTGTGGAGTTGTACGGGTATCAAGCAGGCTTATATTTTCTTCTGCATCATAGCCTTCTATCGCGGTCCGTGGCTGCACAAGCTTTGGTACATACCTGTTGGCATTGTTTTGGTATATCTTTTCAATATATTTCGCATCACCATCATCACCATTATTATTGACAAATATCCGGACCAGTTTGAACTCTGGCACGAACACATTCTGAAATATGCGTTTTATGGCCTTATATTCCTGATATGGGCACTGTGGAATGAAAAGTTTGTAGAAAAAAAGCCGTTGAGTTAGCTTTCACCTGCCATTAGGTTTCTATCCGGCGAGTTTTCCCCTTTTCAGGTGTAATCAGAATATCTTTGCTTTTTCGCCGTTGATTACCCGGAGCCCGTTGGCCGCCAGAGCAGTCATTTCGTCTTCACCCGGATACACAAATACAGCAGCATAAGGTTCAATCATTTCTTTAATATCACGCACTACGTAATCATTAAAAGCCACTCCACCCGTCAGAATGACGCCGTCTGCCTTTCCTTTGAGCACTGCGAGCATGGCTCCTATTTCTTTTCCGATGGTGTATGACATGGCGTGCAGCATTGAGGCAACGTGAGTGTCACCTCCTTCTGCTTTTTTCACCAGCTCCTGCACATCGTTGGAGCCTACGTGAGCTATGAGTCCGCCTTTCCCGGCGAGTTTTCGGAGCAATTCGTTTTCAGTGTATTTGCCCGAGAAACACAATCTGACCAACCGGCCATTATCCAGAGTACCTGCACGTTCAGGTGAAATGGGTCCGTAACCATCCAGTCCCTGGTTCACATCCACTACCCTGCCCTGCCGGTGAACCGCTACGGTAACACCTCCGCCCAGATGTGCAATGACCAGGTTGAGTTCTTCGTATTTTTTACCCACCTTGGCAGCATGGTATCTTCCGGCTGCTTTATGATTAAGTGCGTGGAAAATGGACTGTCGGGGTATTTCGGGAAGTCCGCTTACACGAGCTACATCATCCAGTTCATCTACCGCCACCGGATCGGCAATGTAGGCCTTGCATCCCGGAATCTGACGGGCAATTTTATCTGCCAGAAATGCACCCAGATTACTCGCATGCTCGCCACGTTCGGCTTTGCGAAGCGCTGCGAGCATCCGCTCATTCACTTCATACACTCCCGACTGTACCGGAGGCAGCATACCACCACGACCCATGATTATAGAAAAATCGAGCGCTAATCCCTTTTCTATCAACGAATTCATTATCAACTCATACCTGAAGTCAAACTGATCGATCACATGAGGAAATTCCATCAGTTTTTCGACAGAATGACGCACCGAAAAAAGTTCAGTCTGCTTATCGTCTTCGTAGACAGCCACTTTGGTGGAAGTAGAGCCCGGATTGATCACGAGAATTTTATGCATATTGGATGTATTTTATTTGACAAAGATACACGATTTTGTTAAAATACGGATATTTTCAGGGATTTTTTTGACATTTTGTCATTAATTGCATGGCAAATCATTTTCTTATAACCTGTAAAAAAACATCCCGAAAAAATTGAAACCCCTGACGGATTAGCTATGTTATTTTAATGAAAAAACTGTTAATGCATTCATTTTACCTTTCATTTTTTTATATATTTGTAAATCAACAGATTATAAAAAAAATCAACATTTGGTCTTTTTTTTCATCGAACGCTCTATACAAAAAAACTGTTTTTCAACCACTTATGTGACTTTTTTTATTCAAGTGGAACAGAAGTTTTTTCAATCCATTTTTTTATCAATTTTGAAAACTTAATGTACATAAATCTTTCCCCATGCAAAATTCATTAAAAACCTACACGCTCAGCAACTATAAATTAATACCTCAAATATCCGGCCTGTCGGATGAGATGATTGAAGCCATAGAGGTAGTTGGACGCGTATTGCCCTTCAAAACAAACAGTTACGTGGTAAACGAGCTGATTGACTGGACACAAATTGAAACCGATCCGATGTTTACCCTCACATTCCCGAGGCGCGAGATGCTTGAAACAAGACACTACCAGACGGTAAAAAAACTACTGGATGAAAATACTGATAAGGCTTTACTGGACAGAAAAATACACAAAATACGGATGGAACTGAATCCAAATCCCGCGGGACAGGAACATAACGTGCCCGAAATGAACAGTATCAAACTCAAAGGCATCCAGCATAAATATCCCGAAACCGTTTTGTTTTTTCCGAGTCAGGGTCAGACCTGCCACGCGTATTGTTCGTTTTGTTTTCGCTGGCCGCAGTTTTCGGGCATGAGCGGATTCAGGTTTGCAATGAAAGAAGCAGAACTTCTGAAGCAATACCTGATTAAAAACAAAAAAGTGACCGACCTGCTTTTCACCGGCGGCGACCCGATGACGATGAGTTCACGGTTACTTGCAGGATATATCGAGCCGCTTCTTGAGCCCGAATTTGATCATATCCGCTCCATCCGAATCGGCACAAAGTCGCTTTCGTATTGGCCTTATCGCTTTCTGAAAGATGATGACAGCGATGATATCATCCGATTGTTTGAAAAAATTATTCAATCGGGAAAAAATCTTTCCATTCAAGCTCATTTCAATCATCCCGTAGAACTTTCGACCGATGCAGTCAGAAAAGCCATTTCGCGTATCCGCAGCACCGGCGCTCAGATCAGAACTCAGTCGCCGCTGCTCAGGCACATCAACGACAAGCCGGAACTGTGGGCAGAAATGTGGCGCAAGCAGGTGGACTTAAGCTGCATTCCTTACTACATGTTCATAGCCAGAGATACCGGTTCGAAACGATATTTCGAACTTCCACTGGAGAAATGCTGGGATATTTTCCGCAAAGCATACAGGCAGGTAAGCGGACTTTGCCGCACGGTTCGTGGTCCGAGCATGAGTTGCTCTCCCGGTAAAGTGCAGGTGCTCGGCGTGCAAGAAGTGATGGGCGAAAAAGCCTTTGTGTTGCGGTTTTTACAGGGCCGGAAACCCGAATGGGTGGATGTACCGTTTTTTGCCGCGTACGATCCAAAAGCTACCTGGTTTGACGAACTTGAGCCGGCATTTGGAGAAAAAAAATTCTTTTTTGAGAAAAACGAAGCTACAAAACCGAGAGATCCTGAATTCCTTTTTGAATAGTTCTGTTTTGATTTTTTTATACTGAAAAAACCGATACGAAATTTGTAAATTCATATCGGTTTTCTGATTTCAGCCTTCACCCGATGAGCCGAATTCATGCATCAGCTTATTTGCCGGAAACATCAGACGGTGAATTTTTCAAAAATAATATCTAATCAAAATAAACTTTTGCATTCATGTTTTTTACCCGTGATTTTGTCCAGTTTGTCACCTTTTCGCGGTCGGATGGACTCAGATTACGATTTACATTGAAAATTACAATCGGAGTTTTCACCGTATCCGGATGAATGTATGTAACTGAGTATGAGCATTTAGTGATTTGCGGATAAAATTCCCTTACTTCAGCCAGAATTTCTTTTCCCTTATTTTGTATATTTTCCAGGCTATCCAGTCTGTTTTGAGTTTGCCGGAGCGAGAATCCGGTAGAAGTCAGCTGATTATTGAGTGTTTCTACTTCTGTAAGTCTTCTTTGGGTTTCCGAATGCAGTTGGCTTTGATCTGTACCGCTCAGAATTTCTATTTTAGCCGTGTCCAGATTTAATTCCAGTGCTGTTTTTTTAATATCGGTTTTGGTTTGGTTCGAAACACCGTATCCCGAATAGATCAGGCGTATGGACTTGTTCGAAGGATTGATGTTACTATCAAAAAGATAACTGTTTTCCTGTACAGAAACAGTTGCGATGAGATTCCTGGCTTTATCAGCAAAATCTTCATTTTGAACGAGTTTATAACCGAAATAAACACTTGGAATAGCTGTAACAAGCAGTATGAAAGTAATGTAATGATTTACCCGCCGGGCTCTTTCTTTATCCACAATGGTTCGGATAGGGAATTTGAGTACCTGCGACACGAAAAGTGCAGCTACAGCAATGAAAACCGTATTGATGGTGAATAAATAAAGTGCACCGAAAAAGAAACTGAACTGAAAAGTGGCGAGTCCGTAACCGGCAGTACAAATAGGAGGCATTAGCGCTGTGGCTATGGCTACGCCCGGAATTACATTGCCCTTCAGTTTGCTGCTCAATGCCAGCATACCGGCCACACCGCCAAAAAGGGCAATAAAAACATCGTAAATGGTAGGAGAAGTGCGTGCAAGCAATTCGGAATGGGCAGTATTTACCGGCGAAATGAAAAAATAAAAGGCCGAAGTGATGAGGCTGACAACCACTGCAAATGTAAAATTTTTAATGGCTTTACGGAAAAGCAAAAAATCATACGTTGCCAGACTGTAGCCCATTCCGTTGATAGGACCCATGAGTGGCGAAATAAGCATGGCACCAATTATCACCGCCGTGGAATTCATGTTGAGCCCCACTGAAGCCACTAATATAGCACATATCAGTACCCAAAGGTTTGTGCCCTTAAAAACAACTCCTTTTTCGACTTCGGAATGAATCGTTTCAAAATCCTCCCTTTCGCCGGCTATATTGAAATAGCTCAAATATCTGAATATCTTATTTTTCATGGTATAGCCTGTAAATATCGACAAAGATAATAAATTAATAAACAGAAATTGTTATCAACTCATTGTACAACAAAAAACAGATTGAGAAAAAAAATCATTTTTCTGCTTTCGACTTTGAATCGATATTGAAAGTCAGTATTGTATGTTTTTTTCCTGTCTTTTATTTTCCGGGTCTCCAGCGATTGAAAATGCTGGCTGTTTTCGGAAAAATGCCGTTTTGAGCAGTACGCACATCTTCGGTGACGTAGAATGCGTTTTCATCAAATTCTTTAATCAATTTATCTATTTTTTTCATCAGCTGACGTGCCACTACGGTTTCAATCACATCTACCTTACCGACCGAACCCTCGCCCCTTACCAAAGTTGCTCCGAATCCATTTGCATTGAGTAGTTGAACTAAAGTGGAACCGTTTTCTTTGGTATAAACCCGGTAAAGCAACACACCAAAAGCCAGCTTATTTTCAATTAAAATGCCCACATAAGTACCTGTAGCATAACCACCTGCATAAGAAAGATAAGCTATGAGGTCACTTGCCCGGGAGAGAATTTGTGATATGATCACAATCCAGATGAACACTTCGAAAAAACCGATGACAGGTGCAATCCCTTTTTTTCCTTTAGAAACAAAAATAATGCGAAGTGTACCAAGCGTCACGTCACAAATACGCCCGAAAAAAATCATAACGGGCAGTAAATAAGGATATTGATCTAAAAAATCGAACATAAGATGATAAATGTTAGTTTTGAGTTCTGAGTTCTGAGTTCTGAGTTTTGAGTTCTGAGTTCTGAATTCTGCTAAAAGTTATTTCTAAAACCAACCTTTTAAACAAACCATTCGTCCGGAAAGTTTACCAGATAAACCTGATCGGTAGCGCGGGTCAAAGCTGTGTAAAGCCACCGGTAATATTCGGCATTTATCTGATCGTCGGGCAGGAATCCGTGGTCAATAAATACTTTTTTCCACTGTCCGCCCTGTGCTTTATGACAGGTAACTGCATAGGCAAATTTCACCTGCAGGGCGTTGAAAAACTCGTTTTCAAGCACTTTTCGCACCAGCTGCCTTCTGTTGGTTATTTCCGGATAATCTTCGGCTACGGCCGTAAAAAGCCGGTTTGTCATCTCATTCATCTGTGCCGGATTTTCAGCCGTCAATCCATCCAGCCATACGCGGGCATCAATTTCCCATCCGTAATCAAGCGAACGCAGCGAGAGATCTGCAAACCGAAAGCCGTACATTTCACGGTGTTTCCGTATGCGGGTAACTTCCAGCACATCGCCGTTGGCTATAAAATCTATTTCGGGATAGGGTTTGTTCCAGAAATAATTATTCCGTGTTACCATCAGCAAATCGCCGTTTGAGAGTTGCTCTTCGCGCATCATCACCCGCGAGCGGATACCATCGTTGTAGAGGTTTGCCCGCTTGTTGGAGCGGGTTATCACAATGGTATCCTCCACACCCACCCCGCTGTACGAACGCTGGATGGTATCAATCAGTTCCATCCCGGCAAGCCGCTGAATATCTGTAAATGTGTTTAATTTGAATTTCGGATGCTCGCCGGTAGTTTCCTGTGCCAGATGCATCCTCAGATTGGTTGCATGAAACAAAATGCCACTTTCCAGTGCCTGACGAACCACATAAGTGAGTTCAAACTCATCCACATGCAATCCGAATGATTTCAGCGCCTCGGTTTCGAGTGCCGGACTTTGTGTCTGCTCCACCGGCGGGAGCTGTGCGGTATCACCCAGCAACAACAGACTGCAACCATCGCCACTGTACACGTATTCGATCAGATCATCCAGCAGCCGGCCACTGCCGAAAGATGCATCCAGACGAGTATTGGAAATCATGGAAGCCTCATCGACGATGAAAAGCGTGTTTTTATGAAGATTGTCTGACAGTTGAAACCGAAAATCAGTAATGGATTTCTGGCGGTAGATTTTCTTGTGGATGGTATAAGCCGGAAATCCGGAATAGGCCGAAAGCACTTTGGCTGCTCGACCGGTGGGTGCAAGGAGTACTGTTTTTTGTTGCAAAGCATTCATAGCACGCACCAGCGCACTTACAATGCTCGTTTTTCCCGTTCCTGCATATCCTTTCAGCAGGAAAGCCTTTTCGGAATCGGCGGACATGATAAAAGCCCCCAGCAGATCTATCAAAACTGACTGCTGTCCGGTCGGTTCGAAACCAAATTCCTCTCTGATTTTCCTGCTGATAAAGTCGCTTAACATGCTTGCAAAGGTAGAGAATATTTATTGCATATTTAGCTAAAGAAAAATTCAATTCCTATGAAAACAAATTTGTAAAAGTATTGGGCTGTTTCAGATGATTATCGCAATTATTTATTATTTAACGTGAGTTCGAAATAATTTTTGTTCGTAGGACATCTATTTCAATAGAATGAATTTATCGGTTATATTTTTCCCGCAGGGAATATATCCCCTACGGGGAATTAGGTCCTGTTTAATATATAACTCGTCTCGACTTTTAAAACATAGAGAACAATAGTCTTATTTTATTGAATTTTCGTGCTGTTTTATTTAATTTCGATAACAATAGTTTAAAAATATCGAAGATATTTTTCACTATGTTTCCGAATATATGAGAATAAGTATAAATTATTCTATGTTTTCTATTGTTTTAAAAAAAGTCAAGATGACTTCATATTTTACTATTGATATTAATTCCCTATGGGAAATTAAAAAGCATTCAGGCAGATGTCCTTATTCTTATATCGAACTCACGTTATTTAGTAAAACTGGTTCAACACCATTTACCCAAGTGAATGTCGATAATCGGCGTAATTTGTGTTTGAAAAATAGTGTCAGAGTTTAAAACACCGGCAATGTTTAAATAACGAACTCGTCTCGACTTTTAAAACATAGAGAACAATAGTCTTATTTTATTGAATTTTCATGCGTTAATTGTTTTTTTAGTTGTCGCATGGAACTCGCATGCCAATTTTCATCTGAATTGGTGAATGCTTGCGTTCATGCTCGTTTCGTGCTGTTTTATTTAATTTCGATAACAATAGTTTAAAAATATCCCTGCCTGCGGCAGGCAGGGATATTTTTTCTACTTGTCCGTCCTTTGGCGGATGTTTTCGAATATATGAGAATAAGTATAAATTATTCTATGTTTTCTATTGTTTTAAAAAAA
>ERZ1645192.1216-NODE-1216-length-21698-cov-8.400360_pt1 | contig 21698 bp, 13 predicted proteins | sample MGYA00575354_ERZ1645192 | MGnify/ENA primary metagenome ERZ1645192 (study PRJEB40844, sample SAMN11349763) | freshwater sediment metagenome | isolation source: river sediment | host: Sediment | place: India: Faizupur Khadar , New Delhi | collected 2017-02-21 ... | reverse complement strand
ATCCACCTCTGGGTGGCGAAAACCCATTATTCTGCGGAATAATGATCCACCCCGGAGAAACCCCGCAGGAACTCCACCGCGTTCATCCTTTTACGGCCGGCGAGCTGCAGGTCGGTAATCCGGAGCCAACGGTCGCCACAGGCGATTTCCAGGCTGCCTTTACCATCAGACCGAACCGTCCCGGCGAGGGTGCCAGGAGACAACAGGTCGCCGGTAGCAGCCCTGAAGATTTTCATTTCAGTCGCCACACCGGTGCTCCTGTTCCGGAGCGTCGTCCAGGCTGCCGGCCAGGGTGAGAGTCCCCTGATCAGGTTGCGCAATTCCTCTGCCGGCCGGTTCCAGGCGATGTGCATATCCTCCCTGAAGAGTTTGGGAGCGGGATTCAGAACGCCGGCGCCTGACAAAAGCTCCTCCTGGGCTACCGGACGGAAATCGCCCGTGGCCAGGGCATCCACGGTTTTCAGCACCAGCTGTGCGCCTCTGACCATCAGCCGGTCGTGGAGATCCCCCACCGTATCTTCATAACCGATGGCTTCCTTTTCCCGGAAAAGAATCTTTCCGGTGTCAATTTCATGCGACAGAAGAAAGGTGGTCACCCCCGTTTCGGTTTCCCCGTTGATGAGGGCCCAGTTGAGGGGGGCCGCTCCCCGGTATTGCGGTAACAGGGAGGCATGCAGGTTAAAAGTCCCCCAACGGGGCGCCGCCCATACCACCTCGGGCAGCATTCTGAAGGCTACCACCACCTGAAGATCTGCCTTCAGGGCAGCCAATTCCTCCAGAAAACCAGGATGCTTCAGTTTCTCGGGCTGCAGTACCTTCAGCCCGGCGGCCAGGGCATATTGCTTCACCGCACTCTGCGTGACCTTCAATCCCCGCCCTGCCGGCTTGTCAGGAGCGGTCACCACCCCCACTACCTGGTAACCCCCTTCCACCAGGGCCCGCAGCCCGGCCACGGCAAACTCGGGAGTACCCATGAATACTATTCGAAGTTGCTTAGATTCCAATTATTTCAATATTAATAGATTACTAACCTTGTAATGGAGCTGTCACCGCTCAAATTTAAGAAAAAAAACGAGGGTAACCTGTAATAAAGCCCCCGGCAAAATGGGCAGTAAAGAGCCATTATAATAAATGTTTAGAATATTATGTGAAGAAGAGTTCTGAAAGCACTCACCTTTTAATCTTTGACTACATTTACAGGTTATTTCTTGAAAAATGGACTAAACCACCGGATTAAAACTCTCTTTTATGCGAAAGCGTTCTCTCAGCCATTCGCCTTTGGGTTTCATCTCTCTCCTATTGCTCCTGGGGGCCCTCACCTCCGCCGGGCAGCATCCCATGGGGAGTGATGTGCCGGCACATATTCAGATCCGCCAAATGACAGAGGCCATTTACGCTACCGATGATGAGCTGATCAATGGGACGATTTATGCCGTTCCCAACCCCGCCATCTTCGGTGATCCTTACCTGAATGGCCCCGAATGGCAGCAGGGGGAACTGTTCATCCATGGCCGGAATTTTCCGGATCAGCAACTCAAGTATGACCTCGTGATGGAGGAAATTATCCTGTCGGCCCCTGCAATGGACGATTCAAGACAGATTATGATGCTCAACAAATCACAAATCGATTCCTTCAGGATAGGCCCGGAGCTTTTTGTCCATTCCCGGACCATATTCCCGGAGACCGAAGAACAACAGTTTTATGGCAAGGTATTCACCGGGAAGCTCCCTCTGTTCCGGAAATACCGGAAAACATTTATCAATTCATACAACAGCACCACCCCTGTGGGTAAATTTTCGGGCTTAAAAAGCGATCTTCTTATGCTGGAGCATGGCCAACTAAAAGCGATCCCCAACCCATCCTCCTTTCTCGGCCTATTCCCCGCACCGATGAAAAATCAAATCCGCAAATACATGAGGGACCACCGGATTAAACTGAATAAAGCCACTTCGCGGGAGATCACGGCGATTTTTGAGTACAGTACCAACCAGGGAGCCTTCTGAAATGAGAAAAAGAACCTTGTCTGGGTGCTTTGCCCTTATGCTTTCCGCCATAGCTGCATCAGGGCAGCCGCTCCAGAAGGATGTCAGGATTCCTCCGCAGCAGAGCAATTGGACCGATTTTACTTCCACCCTGGAAAAAGAGAACAATATCAGGTTCTTTTATGATCCCTCCCTCCTTCCCGGAACTCCGGTGGTGGTGGCACCTGACAGTATGCTCCTCATGGAGGTGCTGAGGAACTATTTTTCTGCATCCGGCATTCAGGTCTCTTCTGATGGTTCAGGGAACTATTTCCTTTACCGTGATTTCAAACTTCAGACACTTCCCGGAATATTTTTTTCAGGTTCAGTTTCGAGTCATTCTCCTGGAGAGAAAACAGTTACCAGTCCCTCTAAAGGAGCCACCGTGGAGAAATATCTATCCACTACCCGCACGCTGACCACGGAGGCCGTGGACATCGGGAAGAAAGGGAGTTCGCACAGCAATCGGGTGATCCTCAGAGGGAAGGTCACCGCGGCTGAAGAGGGTGGGTCGGTTCCTTTGGCCACGATTAAGATTGAAGAACTGAACCGGTACGTCACTTCCGACCAATCGGGCCGGTATGAGATAGCCCTGGAGCCCCGGAACTACACATTAACGGTCAACAGTCTGGGATACTTTGAAAAATCATTCAGAATCAACCTCTATTCTGACGGTGATCTGAATATCACCCTCGACACCAAGTCCATTCTCCTCGATGAAGCGGGCATTTCGGCCATTCGCAACCACAATGTTCAAAGCACCCAGATGGGCCTCGACAATCTTACTGTAGCAGCGATCAAAAAGTTGCCTGTTATGCTGGGCGAACAGGATGTGGTGAAGGCAGCCCTGATGCTCCCCGGGGTGCAGTCGATCGGCGAAATCTCATCGGGGTTTAATGTCAGGGGGAGCCCCGCCGACCAGAATATCTTTTATATCAATGGTGTACCCGTCTATAACGCCACTCACCTCTTCGGGCTCTTCACCACGTTTAATCCTGATGCCATCAACGGATTTGACCTTTACAAAAGCAACATTCCCGTGGAATACGGCGGAAGGCTCTCTTCCATTTTCAATATCGATGCTAAAAATGGGAACCTGAAGAACTTCTCGGCCCGGGGAGGCATCAGCCCGGTCTCCGGCAGGGTGATGGTGGAAGGCCCTCTGGTCAAGGAGAAAGCCAGCTACCTGGCCAGTGTCAGAACCACCTATTCCGACTGGTTGCTCAAACAGGTCGATAACCATGACATCAGCCACAGTACCGCCTCTTTTTATGATGCCCTGATGAATCTCTATTACCGGATCAATTCACATAGCAACCTCTCCTTGTTTTTGTATGGGAGTGAGGATCTTTCAGACATAGCCTTTGGTTTCGGTAACCGGTATGCCAACCTGGGAGGGTCGGTCAGATGGAGCTATGATTTCAACAGAAACCTGGGATTGAACCTGGATCTGGTCAAAAGCAGGTACGCTTATGAAGAAGAGAATCATGAGGTCGCCTACCTGGCCAACCGGCACTCCTTCTCTCTGAATCACACGGAGATGAAGCTGGGATTCAGGTACAACCTGAACGACCGCTCCTCTTTGCGCCTGGGGATGAGCTCGGAACTATACGGATTGGACCATGGGGACCTCAGACCGATGAACGATGAATCCCGCATTTCGCCATTGCATTTCCAGTCAGAGAAAGCCATGGTCAACAGCCTGTATGCCGGCACCTTGTTGTCATTATCCGAAAGACTCTCCTTTGAAGGAGGTGTCAGGGGAGCCTGGTACTCGCTCCTGGGCCCTGGAACGATTTACGATTATCTGGAGCATCACCCCCGCGAAAGCACCAATATCACTGACAGCACCCACTACGGCAAAAACGAGGTCATCAGCCGCCATCGCCACCTTGACCTCCGCCTGGCCGCCCGCTTCTCCCTGCTCCCCTCCCTTTCTGTCAAGGCCAGCTATAACCGGCTGCATCAGTACCTCTTTATGCTCTCCAATACTATCTCTGTCTCTCCCACCAACAAGTGGAAACTCAGCGATCCCCATTTACCCCCTATGGCTGGCGAACAGTTTTCAGTGGGCCTATACCAGAACCTGATGCAAAATAAACTTGAATTATCAATCGAAACCTATTATAAAAAGGTAAAGAACCTGGTGGAATACAAGGACGGGGCTGATTTCCTCTCCAGCCGCTATCCTGAAACCAACATCCTGCAGGGAGACCTGAAGGCATACGGGACTGAGTTTTCCATAAAAAAGAAGGGCGGAAAGTTGAACGGATGGATCAACTATACCTGGTCGAGGGCGGAAGTAAAGGCCCTGGATAAAAACAGCGGCGAGGCCAATAACCGGGGCATGGCTTATCCGGCCAACTATGACCGGCCACATGCCGTCAATACGGTATTCAACTACAACCTCTCCAAACGGCTCTCCCTGTCGGCCAATGCCGTCTATTCTACCGGGCGGCCCGTGACCTTCCCCACTTCCATCTATTACCAGAACGGCATCCAGATCACTGCTTTTTCAAATAGAAATGCCTACCGGCTGCCCGACTATTTCAGAACCGACTTATCGGTGAATCTGGAAGGAAACCTCAAAAAGAACAAACTGGCCCACGGCTCCTGGTCCTTCTCCTTTTATAACCTGACCTCCAGGAAGAACCCCTATACCGTCATTTTCAGAAATGAAGAGGGAAAAATTAAAGGTTATGAAGTCTCCATTCTGGGGACGATTATCCCGTCTATCAATTACAACCTCAAATTCGGGAACTATGAGAATTAATCTCCTGCTCCTTTTGTTCCTGGCCCTATTTTGCAGTTGCAAGGAAGAGATTACCCTGACCACACGGAGCAATGAGATCCAGATGGTGGTTGACGGCATGATCACCGATGAACCCGGCCCTTATGCCGTGACCCTATCTGTCACTTCCCCCTTAGGCCAACCCGAACATATCCCCCTGACCGGATGTACGGTGACCATTACTGACGATGCAGGGTACACCGAAATACTGGCAGAACATAAAGACGGCCAATACCTTACACACTCCGAAGGCATCAGGGGCCAACCCGGCAGGGAATACCAGCTTTCCATTCAGACCCCCGGGGGCCGTCACTACGAAACCCCCTTCCAGAAAATGAGTCCCCCCGTAAAAATCGACTCGCTTTACAGCGAGGTCCAATATACCGAAAGAACCGATCAGCCTGGCAGCCTGCCCGGATTGCAGTTCTTTACCGATTCGGAAAAAGCCTCCGCACAGGAGAACTACTTCCTCTGGAGAATCACGGAGACCTTTCAATATGAACTCGATTATAAACTCTATGCCATCTACTACGACGGAGAGATCCTGATCAACAACAGAGACACCATTTCTGGCTACGACTCCCTCTACACCTGCTGGAAGACCCATGATGCCGGAACCTTCTTCACGGGGAGTACCTCCTCTTTAAAGGAAGCCAAAATCGTGAAGCAACCCCTCCATTATGTCGGCACCGATACAAAACGGCTCAGTAGCCGCTACAGCTTCCACTTGCACCAGTATTGCATCGACCGGGAGACCTATTACTACTGGAAAAACCTGCAGGAACAAATAACGGGCGACAACTTCCTGCTCGCCAAACAACCTTACAATCCGACCGGAAATGTCAGGAATACTTCAGATCCGCAGGAAACCGTCCTGGGAACTTTCACGGTGGCCTCCGTGACCACCAAAAGAATATTCCGGAGCCGCCCCGCACTGCCGTTTTACCTTGACAGCTGCATGGTCGGAACGGATCTCGAAAGCATGTTCAAGACCATGGGCCCGGCGTTTCTCGTCATTGGCCCCCAGGGAATGGGAAAAGTACATAAAGATTGTATCGATTGCCGGAGTAAAGGAGGCGTGCCCCGGAAACCCTCCTTCTGGACCGACTATTGAATGGTGAAGAATTTTTAAGTATTGACTATGATGGAGCGAAACCGGCGCAATGCCATTTTTCTTTTTCTGATGTTGTTCGGGCTATTCGCCGGTGGTCAGACGGCGAACCGCTCTGACTGGCCGGTGGCCTTTGAAAAAATCATCCTCGACACCGACAGGGAGATCTACTTTGCAGGCGAGGAATTGCTTTTTACTGCCAGCTACTTTATTGATCAGGGGAGAATCTCTCCTCCACTCAGTCAGATCCTATATGTCGAACTGATTGATTACCAACATAAAAATCCGACACTCAGAAAAAAATTCAGGATCACTGATTTCGAAGTGTCCAACAGATTGATCCTCCCCGGCGATATGCCCTCCGGGAACTATCTGCTCAGGGCTTACACCCTCTACCAACAGAACCTTTCACCTTCCTTATATGGCAATCGTTTTATCACCGTTCTGAATCCGGAATCCACCACCCCTGAAGGGGAGATCCTTTTTCGTACGACCAGAGATTCCTGCTTTGGATCCAATGGTTTCCATCCCAGCCCCAACCTGCATACTGAAGCCCTTCTGCCGGAAGGGGGAAATGATATCTCTCTGGTTCTCACAAGCCAGTCCCCATGGCCCGCCCCCTCCAGGGTCAGAGTCTCTCATTACACCAGCGATTTCAGGTTAGTCGACGACACCCTGGTCTCCCTGACCAGGGAAAAAGCAGAAATCCGTTTTCCCCTTCAGGCACCGGTCACCACGGGGATACACTATCTGGTGGTCTCCTCACCTGCCGGAAAGCGCTTAGCCCTAGAAGCCCTCTTTCAGCCCATGCCTCTCCGGAAAATGGAAGTGGTCACCGCAGGGAACAGATTCCACCCGGGGCAACAGATTCAGGGCACCTTCAGGGCAGCGGAGGGCCCCCTCCCTGAAAAGGTACAGGTCAGCGCCGTCCTGCAGGGAGCTACCCTCTCCGGTCAACCCGGTATTCCGGAGACCTACCTGAGACATCCCTGGCTGGTGGAAGCCTGGTTTATGAGTAAACCCTGGCTGGCCCCATCTGAAATCAAGCAGATTTTAACGCGCCATACCCACTGTCTCGACACCCTTCTCTTTTCAGGCCAGAAAGCGCCTTCACCGCTTTCCCCCCCTGAATACCTTCCCGAAACACGTGATGTCTCCATCAGCGGCATCATGCGCGATAAAGAGAGCGGCGCTCCCCTGCCGGGAAAGGATGTTTTCGTCTCAGTGCTATACAACCATCCGCAATTACATATCAGCCGGACCAACTCCAGGGGGGAGTTCATCGTTCCGCTTAACAGGCTGACCGGCCTCAACGACATTTTCATCACCCCTGAATTCACCGGAGAGAAGGCCAGCAGCCAGGAGATCCTCATTAAAATGCCCTTTTCAGGAGATATCCCTCCTCTGGGAGAGCAGCCGCTCGTCCTCTACCATGATCAGAGAGAAATAGTGGAGACCATGTATTCCAATTTTCAGATAGAGCAGAAATTCAGGGGGCGTAGTGAGGAGGAAGCGGATAAGAGGGAACGGGGCAGTGATTTCAACATTGACGGGGCCAAAACCATCATAAAAAGTGAAGATTACATCAGACTGGACCACTTGCGGGAGATGTTCGGAGAGCTGGTCAACAATGTCCTCATCCGCCGGGAAGGGGAGCGGCATATCATGAAGGTGCTCGACCGCGACGGGCGTCCCCTGCCCGGCCACCCCCTGGTATTACTCGACCATTTACCCGTGTTCGATATCGATGCGCTGCTTGAAATCCCAATAGCGCAAATTGAGAAGATCGAAGTCATCAATACCACCTATATCCTGGGACTTCACTCCATCAACGGAATCGTCATGCTGACTACCAAAAGCAGCAATTTTGGTGGCATGAAATTCAATGAACCCTCCACTTTTCTGCAGTTTCAGGCCCCGGAACCCCCTTTTACCCCGGCGCCCTCCGCCAAGACCACTGGCCATGAGACGCCCGATTTTCGTACGACCTTGTTCTGGAATCCCCATATTTTCACGGAAGGGCAGGAAGGCTCCTTTGATTTTCAGGCTTCCGACAGGAAAGGGGTTTACACGGTCGTGGTCAAAGGCTACGCATCAGACGGAACCTGCTATTATGGCAGGAAAGAGATTGTCATTGAATAAAATAACCGATACAAAAAAAGATCCCGGCTGGTATAGCCAGGATCTTTTTGTATTCATTTAAAAAGGGCCGGAGGGCAATTCCCGTAAAAACTAAGATTGAAGGAGAAAGTAGAGACTGATCCCCCGGCCCCGGAGTTTTCAACTCAATGGGTTACAATTTGGTCACCGTGAACTTGGTTCCGCTGTTCTCGACCTTCAGCACGCGATAGGAAGGATACGATCCGCCCCAGGAGGTCCAGCCATCTTCCACATAGGTTTTTGCGGCCCGGTCAAAGGTCCCTTCAATGATCTGCACGGAGCCATCGGGGTGCCCCAGGGTGAACTTGTAGTTGAAGGCAGGCCCGTCCCAGTCCATCACATTGATGTAGTAAGTTCCCGGAGGATCCGAAAGCCAAATGGCCTTGTCGACCTCAGGATTGGCAGTGGTCGCTCCCTGGTCGCTCCATTCGGTATGAGGATACGCGGGCGTATCACTCCACACTACCATGTCATAATCGGCCGATCCTGGCCAGCTGAAGATCACCGTCAGAAGGGTGGGATCATTGTAATTCTTGACCTTTACATTAACCATTGGATAGGTCTGGGCCGGATTGAGCAGATAATGCTCAGCGATACCGAAGACCCCCACCTCAAACTGGCCCGTCTTTTCAACAGCCGATGGAAAACCATCATCGAAAAAGACAATCATCAACTGGGCCGTTTTGGTGTAAGGCGCCAGCACTGCCGGGATGATCTTGTAATCATCTTCGGTCAGGGTGCCGCTCTTCTGCGCAGCACTGAAGGTAATCGACCGGTCAATCGGTTTATTGATGGTAATGGTATAAACCAGAGTATCCCCTTCCGTTACCGTACCACTGCTGTTGGTGGTTGTAAAAGAGGCCAGCGGATAGCCATCGGGGCTCACCACAGGACTCGCATCCTGCTCGGCTGTCTCAATCAAATCGCACGAAACGAATGTGAACAGCAAAAGGATCAATCCTGACGCTAAATATTTAAATAGATTTCTCATTCTGATGATTTTTAAATTTTTACTACCATTCATCATAACTCGTTGTTAGAACTTGGGCGTGAATTTCTCCCAGAAGATTCTGTTTCCACCTGAACCCGGATAATAATAATAAATCTGAATCACGCCGGTCACAGGATCATAGCTGTTCACCTTCGTCGGATCGTTGGGATCACCCGACTTGGCATCAGAGCGGTTAAAGGAGATGGTCACATTGTTGTCGTCATCGATCTCAATGTAGGTGTAGTTATCTTCCCATACCCCGAAGAAGGTTTCCACCATGGTAGCCGATACGGGGGCCAGCTCTTTTTCGTCAAGTCTTATGCCACCATAGGGTTCATCAGGATAGGAACCGCCTGCCGTCGGGTGGAAGTAACGGATTTCCACGTCATAAGGACCGGCATGGGGGTTGAAGAATACATAATTCAGCTTGATGTTGAGCAACTTGCCGTTATTGATGATCCTGTCATCCCCCGTTACGCTTTTGACTTTCAGGGCCAGCACAGGAATGGGATCCAGCGGGGGCTCATTGCCTTCGGTCAGCACGGTGATCGGGACCAGGGCCAGGAAGTTGTCGGCGGCTTTCAGGGTAACGGTTTTGGTGTCGAGGCGGTAGTGTTTGCCTGCGATGGCCGTGGAAGAGGGATCTGCTTCAATAGTGACGGTGATATCCTTATCCATTTCCTTCGAAGTAGGCCCAATGACCTTCATTTTGACGGTATACTGGTATTCGGCTCCCGAAGCAACCGGTGCAAACGTCAGGGAAGTAGCCTCAAAACTGGCCAGATTGGGACCATCATCATTCAGGTCGAGCGATGACTCATCTTCGATCAGACAAGAGTTAAGAAGCCCCAAGCCCAGCAACACAATAAAAATATATCTTAATGTTTTCATAATTCTACCTTTAAATTATTTTGCCCAGAAAATCTTTTCAGTAAAAACATTGGGTTGCGCCGGAACATTATCTCCGTTGGAAGAGAATTCTCCGGAAGGATAGGCCAGCCTGACCGGCCGGTCAGGAGTGGAACCCTGCATGGAAACAGGCAGGTTGGCAGGAAACTTGGTCCTGTTGTAGTCGAACCAGGATTGTTCTGCGGTGATCCCGTTGGTGGCAATCCATTTCTGGGTGATGATGGCTTTGATTTTGTTGGGAGAAGCATCCCATCCCACCAGATCCACGTTCTGCAGATAGTAACCTTCCGCACCGGTAGCCCCCAGGTAGTTGAAAGAGGCCTCAATTCCCTTCTGATAAAGGGTCTTGGCATCGTCACCCGTGGTGATCAATCCTCTCTGCCGGGCTTCAGCCTGGTTCAGATAACATTCGGCCAGAGTGTAAATCACGGCATCCATCGAAGCACTCTTCAACAAACCGGGACCCAGGTTGGACACCAGAGCAGGCATGTACTGGTCCACCACCGGCGTGTCATAATCCAGCAATCCCTGGGGAACGCCCAGATGATCTGTCGACGGCTTCTCATAGATCCTGTCAATACGCGGATCCTTGGTAGCCTTCAAATAGTTGATAATATAATCAGAGGCGCAGGTGGCATTGTTGTTCATCTGAATGGTTCCGGATGCATCCTTGCCATAAGCTTCCCAGAAGGGGCTTTGCTTGTCTTGCTGGGCCACATAGCCCGGATTGACACTGGCATCCTCCGTAATGAAGCCCGAACCTTCCTGAGCAATGATATTGAGCTGTTCCTTGATATAACCATCCCTGCCCGACATGCTGGACTGGCGCACCAGAATACGCAGCTTCACACTGTTGGCAAATTGCTTCCAGCTGTCCATATCGCCACCAAACATGATGTCGTCGGCACCGGGAACCTTATTGGAGCGGTTATCATCAATCAGCTTGATGGCCGCTGTCAACTGAAGAATCAGATCTTCATAGATCAGCTTGGCATCATCATAGGCAGGCGTCGCCTCACCACTGCGCTGCAAAGCCTCAAAATAGGGAATGTCCCCGTAGGTGTCGACCAGCAACTGGAAATGATAGGCCTTCATGATCTTCCCGATGGCCTTGTAACAGGAATAGGTGCTGTCCAACTGGTCCAGAATCTGATACTGCTTGAGCGCACCCGAGTAGGTGTCGTTGAAAATGCCCTGGTAAAAGGAGGAGGTCACATTGTATTTGTACTCATCGGTATACCAGGAGAAACCATCACTGGTACTCCAATTGTACATGAACATGTTACCCAGCGTATTCAACCGCCGGTCATTTTTGATCACCTGGGCCGTGTAAAGCTGTGCCGTGGGAAGCACCAGGTCGGGAGTTACCGTAACCGGATTGTTGGGATCGATGTTTACATCCAGAAAATCCTCGCAGGATGCCAATGAAATGATCACCAGCAGCAACGTGAAATATTTGATTATATTTTTCATAGTTCTTAGATTTTAGAATTCAACATTTAAACTGAACCCCATCGACTTGGTCGGAGGAGACTGGAAGTATCCGCCGATACCAATTCTATTGTCATTGTTGTTATTAAACTCGGGATCCGAGAAGTGGTTGTCTGCAGGCAGCCAGGTAAAGAGGTTTCTTCCGATAAATCCCAGGGAGACCTTTTTGAGGGGGGTCTTGTTAATGAGGTTGGCAGGGAGCTCGTAACTGACGGCAAGCTCTCTGAGTTTAAGGGCTGTGGCATCCTTCACATAATTGGATTTGACATCGTTATAGACGTCGGTCCAGTAACTTTGACGGCCATTGGCCACGGGGATGTTTTTGTTTTCCACATAGACGCCGGGGCTGGTTTCGATGACCGAGTTGGGAATCACAAAGTCCTGCCTGTTGGCCGAGACACTGGCCAGTGAACGACCGGTGAATTCCATTTGTTCGGAACCCTGCTCAAAATACTTGTGGCCCGTACGGTAATCAAAGGTGGCTGCCACCGAAACCCCCTTGTAAGAGATCCGGCTGTTCAAACCGACGATATAATCGGGGATGGTGCTGCCCAGGTTGGCCAGGGCCGATTCAGTCAAAGGATGGCCGCTGACCGGGTCCACCACAATGCGGCCCTGGGGATCACGCTGGTACACATTGGCCTTGATCTGCGGGAATTCTTCCCCAACCACCGCATATATACCATACTGCCCGGTAGTGGTCACGGCCACTTCATCGAGCCCTTCATAAATCTCGTTGACCACCGTCTTGTTGGAGGTGTAGTTGGCACTGATATCCCACTGGAAATCCTTGGTCTTAAAAACAGACCCCCCCAGGGTAAGTTCAATTCCTGTGCCTTCCAGTTCCCCGATGTTGGTCAGGAAGCCTGTGGCCCCCGAAGCCCTCGACGGCGTGGTGTTGGTAATCAGATCAGAGGTGATGGTTTTGAACCAGGAGGCATCGAGCCACATCCGGCTGTCGAAGAATCCCAGGTTCAAACCAACCTCAGAGGTATTGATCTTTTCCTTGGTGATGTTGGCATCCACCGCACTCCCATCAAGATAGAAACCATTGATGGACCCGAAGGGGAATCCTGTCGCCTGGTAATACTTCTCATTGATACGGTAGGGAGAAAGGTCATTGTAAACCGTCGAGTTACTGCCCGTGATTTTGGCAAAGGAGAGGATCTCATTGTTTTTCAACGCCTCGATGGCATCGGTCAACACAAAGGAGAGCCCCACCGCCGGATAGAAATAACTGTTGTTCCCCTTGGCCAGGGTAGAGGTCCAGTCATTGCGGCCCGAGAAGTTCAGGAAGAGGAAGTTGCGGTACCCCAGCGTGAAATCCCCGTAGAACCCGAAATAACGTTTCAGCTCTTCATCCACGCTGCCGTCGAGTTCCCCCGTACCATTGGAGATATCGTAGAAACCGGGAATACTCAGGTTATTGGCCCTTAGGGTACTTCCGCGATAGTCGGTGGCATAGACCGTTCCCCCGAGAATGGACTTCAGGGAGAAGTCTTCGAGAAACTTGAAATTGGCGGTGAAAAGCCCATCACCGGTGTAGGTCTTGGTCTGGTATTCGGAGTCTTCCACGAAGGAGGAGACCGCACCAGCCGAAGGCTGCAGGTCGGCATTGTAGGTCTGGGCCGCACGCCAGTTCTTGCCGTTCCCCCATACATTGTTCATCCCCCCGCGGGCGGTGAAACTGAGCCAGTCCAGGATATCCCAGGTCAGGTTCAGGTTGCCGATGAAACGGTTCGACTCATCGATATTCCTGTTGGTACCGATCGCCCAATAGGGGTTCTGATAATAGGCATTGTAATAGTTGTCGGCATACCCATAGCTGAGAGGATTCTGCCAGTCCTTATAGGTCGACAGCGGAATGTTGGCCGAGGTGTTCAGGATAAACCAGTAGAGCGGCCTGTCCTGATCACCGATGCTGCTCCCCACCACATCGGTCTTGTCGGTAAAGAAAGTGGTGCTGACCGAGAGTTCAACCTTACCCATCTTCTTGCTGGCATTCACCCTGAAGGTATTCCTTTGATAGGTATCATCAGGAACAATCCCGTCGGTGCGCTGATCGCCAACAGACATATAATAGCTGCTGTTTTCGGTGCTTCCGCTCAGATAGACCGTATTGTTATAGGTGTCGCCCGTTTCGAAGAAATGAAGGGCATTGTCTTTCACGGGGGCATAAGGCACCATTTGGGTTGCGAGGCCATACCCTTCGGGGAAGGTAGGGCCGATCTGACGGAGAGTCCCGTCAAAACGGGGGCCCCAGTTGGTGTTTTCCACGGCATCGTAAGCCCCTTCCCATCCTGTTCCATACTCACTCTGGAAATCGGGCATATAAGCCACCATCTCAGCGGTATAGGCAGCATTGAGTCCTACGGTGAATTTCTGCCCCTTCTGGCCGGTTTTGGTGGAGACCAGAATAGCCCCATTCCCTGCATTGGAGCCATACAACGCCGCTGCTGTGGCCCCCTTCAACACGCTGATGTCAGCGATGTCACTCGGGTTGAGGGCATCAAAGGCCCCCTGCGAAGCGATCGAACCATCGATCACGATCAACGCGGAGTTATTGCCTGTGATGGAACGCAAACCTCTTAAAAGAATCTGGGTGCTGGGATTCACCCCATTGTCCTGGACATTGATCTGCAAACCAGCGACCTTACCTGCCAGGGCAGAAGCCACCCGGGTGGGGGCAATCTTAACCAGCTCCTCCTGGTCCACTTTCTGGGTCTGATAGGTAATCTCCCGTTTCTCCCTTTTGATCCCCATGGCGGTCACCACTACTTCGTCCACCCCAAAGGTGGCAGGATACATCAGAATATCGAAACGGACCTGGCTTCCGATCGGTACTTCCAGACTGTTCATACCCACAAACGAAAACATAAGCGTCTGGGCATTGCCAGGAACCTTCAGACTGAAAGTACCATTCATGTCTGTAATAGTCCCCAGCGTACTCCCTTTGACCACTACAGACACACCGGGAATAGGCGACTTGTCTTCCGAAGAAGTCACGGTCCCCGAAATATCCCGGGTTTGAGCAAACAAGCCCTGCAGCCCCAACAGAAGAAGGGCCAGTAACAGCGCAACTTTTTTCATAGAGATAATTTTAAGTTAATAAATAGAGATAGTAAACTATTTTTACCCTGTCCCCATCCAGACCTGATGGTATCTTCCGTCTTTCTCCCCGTTCTTCTCCGGAATATGCCACCATTTTGCAGGACACACGAGTCAGATTTGAATTTTAAAATAAATCCCTCCGGTTATTTACAAAAATCAATCAACACAAATGTAAAAAAAGTAATTCCATACCGCCAAGACAATTCTTAATTTTTTTTGACCTTTATTAATAAATTTTAACAAATTTAATGGGAGACAGCCAGCTCCGGGGAGCATAACCATAGGGTTAAACGTCCTTACCATGCTGTTTAACAGTATTTTAATCCTGCTTTTTAATGTTTACAAAAGTATTGGAAGCAGTTCGGTCAGTTTGTTGATGCGGCGGGTCAGGGTACGGTTCCGGTTCAGGGTTTGTAGTTCTTCCGGGGTGAAGGAGGGGGCAGGCAGGAACGGGGCATAATGGATCTGATCAATGCCCACCGACATGGCGCCCAGGATGTCGACTTCCCAGGAGTCGCCGATCATCAGGCTCTCTTTTTTGCGGGCGTTGCATGTTTTGAGGGCATGACGAAAGATCTCAGGGGAGGGTTTGGGGGATTTGATCTCCTCCGACACGAAAACCCTTCCGAAAAAAGGGTCCAGACCACTATTGGTCAGCTTTTTATACTGCACTTCACTAAATCCGTTGGTGATGATGTGCATCTGGTACTTTTGCGCCAGGAGGGTAAGCACCTCCCCGGCGCCATCGCAGAGGCGGGTCTGGAGGGGCATCCGCGAGAGATAGAGCTGGTTGAACTCCAGGCCATCAATGCCGGTGATGCCCAGGTCGGCCAGCGTCAGATCAAACCTGGCCCGGGAGAGTTCCTGCTTGGTGATGCCGTTTTGACGGTACAATTCCCACAAGGCATCGTTATGCCTGTTATAATGTGTAAAAAAGGCCTCAAAACATCCCTCCTCCAGTCCAAATACCGGAAAACACTCCTCCAGCGCAGCACAGGAGTTGCGGTTGAAATCCCATACCGTGTTGTCCAGATCAAAAAACAAATGACGGTAACGCGGTTGCTCTGCTCCCATATTCAGGGTCATTATTATGTTCAGGCCTTATACGACCGCTCCTGGCCTTCCTCCAGCAGCGGAGGCCCCGGCCGGTGTCAGCGGCTTCCAAAGGTGGCAAAAAAGAGGGACTTCAACAGATTTCAGAAACAAAAAGATCACGGATTGGTTAATTTGATAAATTTGAGGTTCGAGGTGGCTATGAATTCAGAAGAGTTGTTCATCAACAGGGAGATCAGCTGGCTTTCCTTCAATGAGAGGGTTTTACAGGAAGCTGAAGATCAGGCAACTCCGCTCTTTGAGCGGATCCGGTTCATCGGTATTTTCTCCAATAACCTGGATGAGTTCTTCCGGGTCAGGGTGGCTACCGTCCGCCGGATGGTCGATTTCGGCCGGGACGAAGAAGCCCTTCTGGGAGAGATGACACCCAAGGAACTGCACGATCAGATCCTGGAAATCGTAGGCCGCCAGCAACATAAAGTCCTCCGCATTTTCAATGACATCCTGGAGGAACTCCGCAAAGATGATATTTACCTGATCAACGAGAAACAACTCACCCACAAACAGGGGGTCTTTGTCCGGAAGTATTTCCAGCGCAGGGTCTTGCCGAATTTGGTTCCCATCATGCTCTCCCGGAAGAACTCCTTTCCCTACCTGCGTGACCGGTCGGTTTACCTGGCTGTCAAGTTGACGGGGAGTTCCTCCCCCGATGACTTCGCCTACTCCCTCATAAGGATCCCCAGCCGGTCGGTACCCCGTTTCCTGGTGCTTCCCCCCTCCGGCACTAAAAAATATGTCATGTTCCTCGATGATGTCATCCGCTATTGTTTCGATGACCTCTTTTACACTTTCGACTACAACCGGTATGAGGCCTATACCATTAAGATCACCCGCGACGCCGAAATTGACATCGACGATGACATTTCCAAGTCATTCATAGAGAAGATGGAGACCGGTCTCAAAAAAAGAAAGACCGGAAGGCCGGTCAGGTTGATTTATGACCGGGAGATGCCCACTGACCTGCTCAAGTTCATCCTCAAGAAGATGAAGATCGAAGAGGAAGAAGATGCGGTTCCCGGAGGGAAATACCACAACCACAAGGATTTCATGGATTTTCCGGAAATCGGTAAGAAAAGCCACTATTACCTGAAGTTACCGCCCTTCCGGCACAAGGATCTCCCCCTGCATACCAGTCTGCTGAAGGTACTTCGCCGGAAGGATGTCATGTTGCATTATCCCTACCAGATGTTTCTCCATTTCATCGACCTGCTGCGCGAAGCGGCCATCGACCCGCAGGTCGAGGAGATCGGCATCACCCTTTACCGGGTGGCCGCCGATTCCAAGGTGGTGAATGCCCTATTGAATGCCATCCGCAACGGTAAAAGCGTCACGGTGGTCATCGAGCTGCAGGCCCGTTTTGACGAAGAAGCCAACATCTTCTGGTCCAACAAACTCCAGGAGGAAGGGGCCAATGTGATCAACGGGATTGCCGGGCTGAAGGTCCACAGCAAGCTGTTGTGGATCAAACGTCAGGAGGGAACGGGTTATCGCAATTATGCCTATATCGGCACGGGCAACTTCAACGAAAGCACAGCCCGTATCTATGCCGACGAGGGGCTGATGACCTCCGATCCGCGGCTGGCCGACGAAGTGGCCAATGTCTTCGAGTTTTTTAAGCACAATTACAGGCATTTCGACTACCGGAACCTGATCGTCAGTCCCTTTGGCATGAGGGAATTCTTTGTCAAAATGATCCGCAGGGAGATCAAGCTGGCCCGGAAAGGCAAACCTGCCTGGATGATCCTCAAGATGAACAGCCTGATCGACCCCGGAATGATGGAGAAAATCTACGAAGCCTCCCAGGCCGGCGTCCAGGTCAAACTCATCGTACGTGGCATCTTTGGCATGAAAACAGGGATTCCCGGACTGAGTGACCACATTGAAGGGCTCAGTATTGTGGATAAATATCTGGAGCATTCGCGGATTTTCGCCTTCGGCAACGACGGCGATGAGCGTTATTTTATCAGTTCTGCCGACTGGATGCCCCGCAATCTCAACCGGCGCATTGAGGTGGCCGTTCCGATTTACGATCCCGATATCCGCAACGAGCTCAGGGAGATGCTCCAGATCCAGCTCCGCGATAATACCAAAGCCCGGATCCTCGACCCTGAGCTGCGCAACCTCTATGACCGGAGTGATCCCATTCACAAATACCGCGCCCAGGAGGATTTTTATAACTTCATCCGTAAACAGCACCACGTCATCATGAAGATCTACCACAATCCCCGCTGCTCCCACAGCCGGGCAGGCCTCAAATACATGGAGAAAAAAGGATATGACCTGGAGATCCACAAGTATCTGACCGAGGGAATCACCGAGGCCGAGCTGCGTGAGATCGTGGAGAAAACAGGGAAACACCCTCTCGGGCTGGTACGCACCCAGGAGCCTCTTTACAGGACGGCGTTCAAGGAAAAAGAATTCTCTCCCGACGAATGGATCAGGATCCTGGCGGCCCATCCGCAACTGTTGCAGCGCCCCATTGTGGTCAATGGCGATAAGGCTGTAGTGGCCTTTCCCCCGGAAGAAATTGAAAAGATCCTCTGAGCCCGGGTTGCAGCCGCATCCGGAGCAACCGCCTGCCCTGACTATTGGAGGTTCAGACGGGCGATTTCCTCTTCTATCGCCTTCTTATTCCGCAGGGCCTGTGACAGTTCCACGGCTTCCCTGATGGCCTTTTTGTCGCGGTCTTCCAGGAAGACCACATAACTGCTTTTGCGACCCAGGAAGGCCATTTTCAGCCTGAGGTCCCCATGGTCTGCAATAAAGGGGGCCACCTCCCGCTCCCGGCCGCCTCTGAAAGTCACCCTCTCCCAGGTCGTCCCCAGGAAGCTGCCGTGGTATACATCGGCGCTTCCCGGGGCAACACTGTCGGTAAAGGCTTCCAGCGCTTCATCGTAAATCCTGATGCGCTGGTGAGCCAGACGCCCGCTGCCGTAATACTGGCTGGTGAGCACCAGCTCCCCGTCGGGCGTCACATCGGCCCGGAGATAGGAACGGGAGAGATTTTCCTCGGGCAGTTGTTGCAGGTGCACATAACGGGGCGTCCGCTCAAACTCGCCCTTCGTGAGCAGGAAACGGTTTTCCAGCCGCGCTATCCGGGCCCTGGCAGAATCCAGACTGACCTGTCGCCGCTGAAAAAGGGACCACAGTACTTCCTTGCGCAGGTTGGTGGCCGCATTGACCGAAATGGCCGCCTTGGGATGCAACAGCATCACCGAATCGATCTGCAGGAGCGCAGTGGTCGTATCGCCACCCTGCAGCAGCCCCCGCGCGACCTTCAGCCGCGCTGATGCCTTCTCCTCCTGTGAAGGCCCACACCCCAATACCACTATAAGAAGGAGTATCCCTATCCATAGGGCTTTGTCCCGGTCTCTCTTTTTCATCATCTGCATCAATTGGTCCATGTATAAGTTCTCATGACCCCGATGTGGCGGCTTAACAACTCCCACCGCGCCAAATGGATCATCACGAAGAACTAACGACTACAAAAATAGGGAATTCTCCCTTTAGAAATTAACCCCCAGTCCCAGGAAGAACTGCCTCCCCGGGGTTCCTGTATTGAATCCCCCTGACGGATCGGTATAGTCGAAGATATTATCCACACCCGCTTTCAGGTAATAATGGGATTTTAAGGTATGGGTGGTGGTCAGCTTCCAGAGGGAGAAACGCTCCAGGTCGATGACCGTCGTCTGGTGGGTACGGTCATCCATCAGGTTGAGCTTTTTCTTACCGTAGAGATTGCTCTGCAGGTTGACATTCAGCCCATAATCTCCTGCCGTCAGGCGGTAATCGGCATTGAACTTACCGGTGAAATTCCGGACGTTATCAAAAGCCTTGTTATCGATCTCGTCGTACTTTTTGGAAAAAGAGAGCGCCCCCGAAAAAAGGAGGTTGCGGACCACCTTGGTTTTGAGCAGTACATCGATGCCACTGACGGTGACATGGTCGTAATTGCGGTAGGTATATTCGATGATTCCTCCGGGTTTCACCGCGAACTCGCCGAGGTCTTCGGTGATCATCCCCGAAATATCATTGTGGAAGGCCGAAACCGAAAAGGAGACGCCCTTGCGGGTATATTCCATGGAGAGGGAGGCGAAGCGGGAATCCTCAGGTTTGAGATCCTCATTCCCAAGCAGGTACATGGGTGGCCCCGGAATCGGCATCTTAAAGGACATGTACTTTTCCTTGAGGCTGGGGGTTTTGTACCCCAAACCGTAATTACCGCGGAAGGTAAAATGCCAGACATGGAACATGGCTGACATCTGGGGGGTAAAGTGCCACCCGTAGAGGGAGTTGTGGTGGGCCCGGAAGCCACCGGTGAAGTTGAGGTTTCCGGTGGCTTGCAAATCCTCCTGGGCATAGAGGATGTAATCGCTGTTGCTTTTCTCCTCGATATTGTTGCGGGGGGCCGTCAACGTTTCGCGGAGGTATTCGGTGCCCACGGTCAGCAGATTCCACCGGGCCAGCCTGAAATTCCCCAGTAGCCTGACGTTCTGGTAGCGGTTGTCATAGTCGCTGACCAGCGAATCGGGAGTGATCTTGTTAAAAAGCTCGTAATGGTCGGAATGCCAGCTCAGGGTAAGGTCATGGCGGAGCCCCGGGAACCAGGTGGCCCTGGCCCCCCAGGTCAGGTTCCGGTTATTCCGGTCATACAGTTGCTCAGCCGTATTGTCATGGTTCTTATCCATATAGGAGAGTTTGCCTTCCACCAGGAATTCAGGAGAAAAGGTGAAGCGCAGCTTTTCATTGACCACCACGGCATCCTCCCGCTCCTGGGTGCGGTAGGTATTCCCTTTCAGCAGGTCATAGCCGTCGGTTTTATCCATGACCACAGAGGTTTGGGAGGAAAACTTCCCCCATTTCATGCCACTGCTGAGTTGGTAGTTCTGGGTGTTGTGATTGGAGAAACGGGCCGATGCCGCATGGCGGGCCACCTCCGACGGGGTGCGGGTGATGATGTTAACCACGCCACCCAGGGCATTCGACCCATACAGGGTAGATCCTGCCCCTTTGATCACCTCGATACGCTCCACATCGGCCATGTTGATCCGGCTGTAATCGATATCTCCATAGGTGTCGCCGGAAAGACGCTCCCCGTCAACCAGAAAAACCGTGTATTGCGGGTCAATACCCTGGAGGGATAACGACTTGCCAGCCGCCGTGGAGGCAAACTCCATTCCGGGTACCACCAGCTCCAACGCCTGGGTGATGTCGGTCACATCACGGCTGACCAGCTCCCTGATTCCTATCGACTGGGTGAGCACCGGGGTATTGCTGAGGCTCTTTTCGGTGCGGGTCCCAGTCACGACCACGGCATTCAGGTCAACGGAAGTCTCTTCCATTTCAAAATCGGCCTGGAGGGGCACTCCGCTGAGGGTCACCACCTTCTCCAGGGTCTGATATCCGAAATAACTGACCCGCAAGGTGTAACTGCCGTTCCGCAGACCGCTGAGCCGGTAATGGCCCTGGTCATCGGAAGCCGTTCCCATGGTGGTACTTTGGATGATGATGTTGGCGCCCGCGAGGCGTTCACCATTTGTGCCCCTGACTACCCCCGAAATGGTGTTCTGCGCTTGCAGCACCACGGGGGCCAGCACCATGAGGAGGAGTGCTGTAAGTATTATTTGTATTCGCTTCATATACCTATAAGTAATGTTTTTAGTCGTCTCATATACAGTTGTCATTAAACACTCTGTGAACCTTTCACGGAGCGGTCCCCTCTGACCATCCTCCTCTTGCAGATCCGCAACATTGCCGGTTACAGCTTGTTATAGAGCACAATATCCGGCCATGCTCCTCCTGTGGAGCCGTAACCTGTTACTCTTTCCCCCTGGCTTTACCAGAAAAGCACGGGAAGGATCAACCACAGGGGGTTGGATCCCGCTCCCCAGGGCAGGGAAAGAGGCCTTGGAGGCTGTCTGTTAAGTGCCCTGCAGAACAAAGATGAGGCATCGCACCCTCCGGAGTGACTTTTTTAGGAGAGGGCGGAAATCAGCAGC
>ERZ1645192.1213-NODE-1213-length-21715-cov-10.927147_pt1 | contig 21715 bp, 12 predicted proteins | sample MGYA00575354_ERZ1645192 | MGnify/ENA primary metagenome ERZ1645192 (study PRJEB40844, sample SAMN11349763) | freshwater sediment metagenome | isolation source: river sediment | host: Sediment | place: India: Faizupur Khadar , New Delhi | collected 2017-02-21 ... | reverse complement strand
CTATGATTTTCCACCACTTTTCCCCATTTTTCCCCCATCTTCTGGCAGAATTCTGGCAAAAAGAAAAGAGTCACAGATTTTGACTTCTGTAACTCTTTCATTTTCAGGGTGGAGAATATCGGAATCGAACCGATGACCTTTTGACTGCCAGTCAAACGCTCTAGCCAACTGAGCTAATCCCCCGTTTGAGGCGACAAAGATAAAAAATAATTTCAACACCAAACAAACGGTGGAATAGAAAAATCATTATCCTTTTTGTAAAATAACAACGCGAGGCTGCTTCTGCATTACCCCACCAGCTTGCCAAAAGCCTCATATACCAGGATGGCAGGCCACACCATAGCTTTCAGGAATCCCAGCACACCCATCCAGAATCCGGTGGCATGCGAAATGAAATAAACGGCGGCCCCGATAAATCCCAGCCCGTAAACTGCATTCGAAGCCGAGGAGTGTGTTTTACAATTTTCTGACATGGCTTTTTTTAATTTGTATATTTCCGGACTGAAAAATTACATTTTCCGCGTTTTATCGTTTAATATACTGAAATTTATTGTTCAAAGCCATGATCACACACTTTATCAACAGAAATTATCCTGACAAGAAAGCCTTGGTCACCACCACTGGCGATATCACCTACCACAGTTTACTGAAGAATATAGAGCGGTATGCCCGGCTTTTTGATGGCCAGGCGTGCACGAAGGCCGCCATCTTCAGCGAAAACAGGCCTGAATGGATCTATGCTTTTTACGCCACCCTCCAGAAAAACGCGGTCCCTGTGCCCATTGACTTCATGGCCTCGGCCGAAGATGTGGCCTATATCCTCGATGACTGCCAGCCTGAGTGGCTTTTCATCAGTGCCGCCATGAAGGAGCGCCTGCCTGGTATCGACCTGATCACAAAGCACAAACCACGGGTCATTGTCTTTGAAGAGATCCCGGCTAACGACACTGTGAAAGAAAGCGAATGGCTGGGGCCCGAAGATAACGATTCCACAGCGGTGATCATCTACACCTCCGGAACCACGGGAAGTCCCAAGGGGGTCATGCTCTCCTTCACCAATATCCTCGAAAACATGTCAGCAGTCATCGACTGCAAGATCTACATCCCCGAAAGACAGGTGATGATTTTCCTGCCGCTGCATCATGTCTTCCCGCTGGTAGGCTCCATGATGATCCCCCTGTATAACGGATCGACCATCGCCATGGCACCCTCCATGCAATCGGCCGACCTGCTTAAAACCTTCAGCTACAATGAAGTAGGTGTATTTCTGGGGGTCCCCCGGCTTTATGAACTGATGTACAGGGGCATCAAGGCGAAAATCGACAAAAGTCCCGTGGCCAAGGCGCTCCTCTGGATGGTCCTGAAAACCGGATGGCGCAACCTGGGACGGAAAATCTTCAATAAGGTCCACCAGTCCTTTGGCGGCAAACTGCAATACATGATCGCCGGCGGTGCCGCCCTGAACAGGGAAGTGGGCACCTTCTTCTACGGAATAGGCTTTGATATCATGGAAGGCTTCGGAATGACTGAAGCTGCCCCCATGATCACCTTCCCCCGGCCAGGCAAAATTAAAATCGGCTCCACGGGGCAGGCCCTGCCCGGTCTCACCATCGAAATCAGGGAGGGAGAAATTGTGGCTAAAGGCCCCAGCATCATGAAAGGGTACTACAACCGGCCTGAGGAAACCGCCCAAACGGTTATTGATGGATGGCTCTACACCGGCGACCTGGGATACCTCGATAAGGAGGGCTTCCTCTTTATTACCGGCCGGAAAAAGGAAATCATAGTCCTTCCGAACGGGAAAAACATCAACCCCATGGAACTGGAATCCAGCCTTGAAAAATTCTCGCCCGCCATAAAGGAAGCCGGGGTAACCCTCTACAAAGAGATGCTCCATGCCCTCATCTTTCCAGATGCCGGATTTCTGTCCGAAAACCATATCGAAGATCAGCAGGCCTGGTTCCGCGACCAGGTCATCGCTCCCTTCAATGCCGGAGTCAGCTCCTACAAACGCATCATGCAGTTTACCCTGATCTCATCGGAGTTGCCCCGCACCAGGCTCTCCAAACTACAAAGGTTTAAACTGGCGGAACTAATCGAACAAAAAAAGGCAGCCAACACCAACCCCGATGAACCTCAATCCCCGGAATTCCTGGCCATTAAAACCTTCCTGGAAAGCCAGGTCGATATGGATGTTTTACCTGGTCATCACCTTGTGTTTGACATCTCGATGGACTCGTTGGGCAAACTAAGCCTGATCGATTACATCGAGAAGAGTTTCGGCATTAAACTGGATGAAGAACAACTTCTCAAATTTCCATCCCTGGGTAAGATGGCCGAATACATCAGGAGTCATAAACTATTCCACAAGTCAGATGCCGACACCACCTGGTCGGGCAACCTGAAGGAGGATGCAGAGGTGATTCTTCCGAAAACCTCTTTTCTGCTGGCTCCTGCGGTCAAATCGGTGAGAGCCTTCTTCAGATTGTTCTTCCGGTTTGAGGGATCAGGCATGGAAAATATTCCCGAAGGCCCCTGTTTCTTCGCCCCCAACCATGAAAGCAAACTCGACGCCTTCCTGGTCCTCTCCTATCTCGACCGGCCTACGCTCAAAAACACGTTTTCCTACGCCAAAAAAGAACATGTCAAAAGCGCCCTCCGACGGTATCTGGCCGCACGCACCAACGTGATCGTCATGGACCTCAGCAAAGAGCTGAAGAATTCCATCCTGAAAATGGCGGAAGTGGTAAAACAGGGAAAGAAAATCCTGATTTTCCCGGAAGGAACCCGCTCCCTCACCGGGGAACTGGGCGATTTCAAAAAAACCTATGCCATCCTGAGTACCGAGCTGAACATACCTGTAGTGCCGGTGGTCATCCACGGGGCCTACGCCGCCATGTCGTATGGGGAGAAGAAAATCAACAGGGGTCAAAAAATCAGCATCCGCTTTCTCCCCCCTGTTTACCCCGGAACCATGAGCCCCGAGGAATTGAACAAACAAGTGAAAGACGAAATTCTGAAGGCCAAAAAAGGATTTTTTAGGGACTAACCAGGATCTGAATTAACTCCAAGGCACTAATGCAGGTTTTGCAGAAGGGCTGTAAAAAGCCGGGAAATGCCTCGTGTTCCTTAACGTTTTCAGGAAAATGCTGCTCTTTGTTGACAATGCGTCATTCCTTTATGGCGGAGGTGATGCGCAATGTGACAGGTCCCTGCAATCCTGAAGGTTTGAGCGGCGATCCTTTTTTCGGCCCGCTGATGGTCCAGGTTCTACGCTCCTCCACAGGCAAGCTGTCGTCATAGACCAGCCGGTTAAACCAGGTATTGGTCACTTCCACCGAAAGCTGGTTCACTCCCGGTTGAGCCCATCTTGAGATATCCACAACATAGGGAGGGGTCCATACTTGTCCGGCCTCTCGCCCATTGACCAGGATGGTGGCCGCCACTCCTACCTCTCCCAGGTCCAGCTGCAGTGTGGTCCCGGAGAGTGACGCGGGCAGGGTAAAAGCCGCTGAATAGACCGCGGTTCCCGAAAAGGATTTTGCAGCGGGCGGGAGATCGAGCGTTGTCCATGGTTTCAGCTCTTTCAGCGGCAGGCTGGCGGGGGCATCCCACCCCGACGGGAAGGAGAGGGTCCAAGGCCCCTCTATGGCCATTTCCCGCACGACCCTTGTCGCAGTTGAACCAGAACCAGTGGGGCCACCCGGTTTTTCTCCCTGGCGGAAGAGGATAAAGCATGCTCCGGAAGGAGGAAGCTCCAGCGGGACCCCGGTGAAACCCTTCTCCTCACGGACTCTTTGTGCCAACGCCATTTCTCCGGTAACCGGGTCCCAGATTTCAACTGTGCCGGCAGCCCTGAACACAGGCATTCCGGAGTAGCCCTCCTCACTGGAGGAAGTCACAAAATACCAGTCGGCATCGCCGGCCCCGCGATGAGTCCACAAAAGACCATTGCCCTGTACGTCGGGTTCCACTCCTGATTGCAACAGGGCGGCTTCCAGGGACACTCCTGAAATAAGGTGGCCCTTACCGATATTCCGGACCCCCGGCCTGTGGTCCGTTCCCCAAAGATGGCTTACCAATTTCTTATACCGTTCTGCTGCCTTCTTACCACCAGTCAGGGTAGCCATGCCACGGGGAGGATCACCGACTATTGTGGCACCTTGTTCAAGCATGGTCTTCAGTTTTTCGAGGGTCTCAGTCAACAGACGCGGTGAATCTTTGAGCCAGAGCAGCCGGTAGCGGATGCCTTCTGGTGTAACGATCCATCCGTCATGCACCGACAAGCGGTTCAACAAAACATCGGTATTGCAATAATCATAATGATATCCTTCAGGGAAGGGGGCATCCTGCAACGGTTTGTGATCCAGTTCATCGCCCAGGTACCAGAGTACATCGGACACCGGCTGACCACGTTCGAGCAAGTAGGTGCATCGAGCTAGTGAGGTCGTAAACGATTTCATGTATCTCCACCAGGTTTGGCCCCTCAGAAATGGGGTGCCTATTCCTGATCCAAACGATGTACCCGGAGGGAGCCAATCGGTGCGCGGGTTATGGGTATAGGTATGAAACACCAGATGGGAGACGCCTTCCGCAAAATGGATGTTGGCGATATGCCGGAGCATGGCCGGTGATTCATGGTAGGTCAGGTTAAAAGAGGTAAAGGCTTCTGCGGCCAAACGGGGTTTCCCATAGAGACGGGCAGCGGAGGCAGCAGGCTTGATGGGTTTGAAGTTCATACTGCCCACATACCCTTCGCTCCGGGGATGCCAGAATTCACACATCGGCACATCGGCATATTTGTAATATTCGAGTATATCGGCAGGAAAGACATCGCCCGATGCGGTCTCATACGCTACGGCCAGTCCGTTCTGGTGCCCCAGCTCCACCATTCTGCCGTAGAAATTCTTCACCAGCAGGTCGTTCAGGGTAGCTCTCCAGTCGCGCAAAAACCGGGTGGTGGTTTCAGGTGCCCCCACGGTATATCCCATCAGGGCAGGAAACCAGCTCCACAGGCTGTATCCCCTCAGTTCCTGAAACCGTGCATCCATTCCCTCGGTCCAGGTCTGGGTTTCACACTCCCAGCTATCGAGGAGCATCCCCTGCATAAGCCCATTCCCCACTGGACCGTCATGACCCGACAACCGCCCAATGTATCCTGCAAAATGGGCTTCCGCACCTTCCGGAGAGAGTTTATTGCATTCCCACCCTGTGGCTTCGGGCGGAGCCGGTCCATTCTTTTTACCTGTATTTACATGTCCCACTCGCATGACCGTCCATTGGCCCGCGGGGACCTTCCACGACAGATGGCCCTTTTCATCCATGCGGGAGGTCAGGTTCCGTACTTCCCTGGGGTCGATCCACGTGTTCGCCGACTGTTCCGGATAAGACCCCCGGTCGAGACCGCGTAATGTCCATCCGGCCTGCGCTTCCCAGTTGTTCATTCTCGCTCCGGTGAAACAACGGATCCAGGAAAATATCATATCGTGCAGGTTGTCAATGGTGATCCGGTATTTCCGGGCAGGCACCTCCGCACAGGCCATGGTAAAAGGCTGGTTGTCTTGCCAGTTGCTCTGGGGTAAATCCATCCGGGCCACTTCCGCAACTTTCTGAGGAAGGATGGCCTCGATTTTCACGGTGACGCCAGGTTCATAACACCAACTGTGGTTGAACGACTGGATCGATGGAAACTGAACCCTCCGCAGGGTGATTTCACTCCCGAAGTCCATCTCCACCCATACCGGTCCTTCTCCACCCTTGAGCACTATTTTCGCTCCCTCGGGGCTTCCTAAATTTTTCTCCCAGGGAAGGTGATCCAGATTGCTGGTCACCGACCGGGGGATGAGGGGCGTCACACTGTCACCCTCTGGGGTCGGAAAGGCAATGACCGCCACCTCCCGGTAATCCCTCCATGGTTCGCCGCCTGACAGCGGTGGGGGAAGCACAATGGTCTGCCCAGAACCGCCCTGTACATCGGTCCGGCTCCAGACCAGATGACGCATGGCATTCTCCGGGGTGATCCAGGGCCCTCCCGCCATGGCCCAGCCCGGACAGTTCTGCATGGTAAAACGTAAATCCAGCCTCCGGCACTCCTGCGCCACATGATGAATCATATCGTCCCAGGGTGCGGTGAGACATTTGACCTGGGGTGAAACCCCGGGCCATTCGCCGCCAAACTGCCCGTGAAAAAGCTGAATCCCCCGGATTCCCGCTTCCCTGATGGCTTCCAGATCGGCCGTAATCCCCGCTTTCGACACGTTGCCCCCGATAAAATGAAACCAGGTCTCGGGATGATACAACGAAGGGGGTTCAAGAAACCTCTTCCTGTCCTCTTCACTGAAGGGATGACGCACCATTTCAGGGCGGGGTCCCCATCCATCGGACGGCCCTGCCCCGGCTGATTGTGCCTTTGCCCTTTCATGGGGCCATGCCGCCACAACGAACAGCCATAATACGTAACGGAATATATTTTTTGTCATAGGTCCGGTTGTTTCTCCTGCATAGACAAAATTATGTAAATAATTGAAACGCGCCCGGCCTTGCATCGTAAGACGCCCAATTTCTCCCTACACAGGGAATGGGAATTATGGTGGATTTTCCTTAACTTTCAGGCATGATCCAAAACCAATGAGCAGTATGAAGAGCCTGGCATTACGGATATCCGGAGTATTTATCCTGATGATATTTGCCCTTGGAACAACAGCACAGGAAAATATTTCCCCGGCAAAGGGTGATTTTTTCCCGTTTTCGGTATGGTATAGCGGAGGGAAAGCCCGGGCACCTATGCTCTCTTCCCTCACCCCCCAGTCGGAACAGGAGTGGCGCAACGATCTGCAACAGATCAAAAAACTGGGGTTCAACACTGTACGCACGTGGGTCGAATGGGCCGCCTGCGAACCGGAACGGGGAAAATACAACTTCGGGAACCTGAAGCTGCTGCTCAGGCTTGCCGAAGAGACCGGACTAAGGGTATTTATCCAGATTTATGTTGATTCGGCACCCGACTGGGTAGCCCGTGATTTTCCGCACGCCCTTTTTGAAGCCCACAGTGGCGATAAAGTATATCCTCAGGCGGCTCCCGGTGTGTGTACCGACAATAGCGATGCCGCGGAGGCTGTCCTCGGTTTTTTCACTGCCACAGCACGGGTGGCCTCCGCCTCCCCGGCCTTCTTCGGCTGGGACCTCTGGAGCGAACCTCATATCATCAACTGGGCCTCCCTCGACTTCATCCCCAACGCCCAGTTCTGCTTCTGCCCGGGCACAAGAGCCAAATTCCGCCTCTGGCTCGAAAACAAATACGGCACCCTGGCTGACCTCAACAAAGCCTGGTACCGCAACTTTACCGACTGGAACCAGGTGGACCCGCCCCGTTTCAGTACCATCCTGAGCTATACCGATTTCATCGACTGGAAGAGTTTCATCTATGAGAAACTGATGGATGACATGGCCGCCCGCTACCAGGCCATCCGCAAGGGCGACCCCACCCATCTGATCACCGCCCATGCCGTAGGGGCCTCCCTTTTTCAGTCGCCCCACGTGGGCGCCGGCGCTACCGATGACTTCCTGATGGCCCGCCCCCTCGATTATTACGGCGTCTCCATGTATCCCAAACATAATCAGCCCGACAGGGCCTGGTCGCTGACTACCCTGCGCGCCACCACCGACTTCATCCGCAGTGCCAACCGCGAAAAAGAAGGCTGGTTCGTAGGCGAACTGCAGGCCGGACTGGGCACCGTTTCGCTGCTGGTGAGCGACCCCGTGACTGCCGACGACCACCGCATCTGGGCCTGGTCAGCCATCTCCAAAGGCGCCAAGGGGGTGAATATCTACGCTTACTACCCCATGTCTACAGGTTATGAGGCCGGAGGTTACGGCCTGATCAACCTCGACGGCACCCTCACCGACCGGGCCGTGAAAGCCGGCGAGATGGCCGCCGTCGTCGACCGCAACCAGGAACTCTTTCTCTCCTCGCGACCCGTGAAGGCAGAAATCGGCATCCTTTATAACCCCATGACCCAGATGGTGGGCGGCATGCAACGCCGTGACTACCCAGGGGCCCTGTCCAACTCCCTCCTGGGTTACTACCAGTCGTTCGCCAACCACAACGTCCCCATCGATTTCATCCACCGCGAACACATCGAAAAGGGCGAGCTCTCGCAATACAAACTGATCATCCTCCCTTTCCAGGTAATGTTCACCGCCAAAGCCGCGGAAGGCCTGCGCGAATTCGTCCGTAACGGCGGCTACGTGCTGGCCGAAGCCCGCATGGCCTGGAACGACGAATACGGCCATGCCTCCGGAATCATCCCCGGCCTCGGACTACATGAGCTCTTCGGCGTCCGCGAATTGGAAGTCCGCATGAGAGATAAGGTCACCCTCGCCTTCAGCGCATCCAACCACCCTGCCCTGGCCGGACTGAAAGCCGGAGAACTCCTCAAAGGCTCCCTCTACGCCGAATCCCTTAAACCACTGGAGAACAGGGATGTTCAGATCCTTGCCCTAACCGCAGAAGGCGACCCCGCCATCGTCTGTACCTCCTTCGGAAAAGGGAAAGCCATGACCGTGGGTAGCTTCCCGGGCATGGCCAACTTCCCGGAAGTGGACCCCGTCAACGACACCTTCTTCCTTAACCTGCTCGGGTGGGCTGGTATCGAAAGACCCTTCACTACCTCCCACGACGGCCGCACCTCCAACCAGGTGGAAGTCCGCCTCCAGGAAACCCCCAGCACATCGGTACTTTTCGTGTTGAACCATAGCGAGAAACATGAAGAAGTCACCATTGACCTTAACGTCAGAAAAGAGGGTTGGTATAAAGTACGTGACGTGATCACCAACAGTGAATCCAGGATTCAGAGTTCCGGAAATATTCTAAAAATCAGCACATCACTTGATCGCAAACAGGTGGCCGTTCTGGAAATAGGCCCGGCTTCCTGAGAAATTACCGGACCACCTGAATTCATTACTTATCCTTATATTTGGTCATCCGGAACAGATTCTGGTAAAAACTGAATTCTTTATGATCTCCTTCCTCCTTCTTTTTTTTCTGGTAGCCACGGCTGGTTACGGGCTTTATGTGTATAACCGGCTGATCAGACTTTTCAATTACACCAAAGAGGCGTGGAGTGGCATTGACGTGCAGTTGAAAAAAAGGCATGAACTGATTCCCCTGCTCGTAAAAACCGTTAAAGGTTATGCCGCTCATGAACGCAACCTGCTCGAGACCATCACCGATCTGCGCTCGCGGGGCATGGCTGCCGGTTCTCTTAAAGATGCCGAAACGGCCGAAGTGGGCCTCTCCAAAGCCCTGGGCAACCTGTTTGTGGTCGTCGAAAATTACCCCGAACTGAAGGCCAACCAGAACTTCCTGGAGTTGCAACGAGAGATCTCGAAGGTGGAACATGACCTCCAGAGGGCCCGCCGTTATTACAACGGAACCGTGCGCAACTACAACATCCTGATTGAACAGTTCCCTTCAAACCTGATCGCCGGATTGGCCGGCCACCGGCAACGCGATTACTTCGACCTCGACAACCAATCGGAACGGGCGGCTCCGGAACTGAGCTTTTAAATCCCGGCCGGAACCATGAATTACACTTTGACCCAACATTATGTAAACACAATAATCATGTCTATAAAAAAATGCCTCTTCTCTCTTCTGGTTGCTTTCCTGATTTTTCCGGCTGCCGGGCAGGAGAGGATCCTCTCCTACGACACCCGGATCACGGTGGAAAAGAGCGGTGATTTGCAGGTCACTGAGGTGATCACCGTGGTGGCCGAAGGGAACGCCATCAAAAGAGGCATCTACCGCACCTTTCCCACGCGCTACAGCAATCCTATGGGTACGCGTTTTAAGGTGGACTTCCAGGTCAGCGAAGTGCTGCGCGATGGCGTCCCCGAACCCTGGTTCACTGAAAATAAGGACAACGGGGTGGTCGTCTATATCGGCGACCGCGACCGTGAAATCACCCCGGGCACCCACACCTACACCCTCACCTACCGTACCTCGCGCCAGGTGGGTTTCTTCAAGGAGTATGACGAACTCTATTTCAACGCCATCGGGGGCGACTGGGTTTTTCCCATTGAAACCGCCAGGGTGGTCCTTCACCTCCCGGAAGGGGCTTCGGTGGTACAGAAAGCCGCCTATTCGGGCCGTACCGGCGCCACGGGCTGCCAGTGCTCCCAGATGGAGGAGTACAACGGCGTCACCACCATCATGAACAGCCCCCTCCTCCCCGGGGAACAGCTCACCATTGCCGTGGCATGGCCCAAAGGATTCGTCCATGAACCCACGACTACAGAAAGGTCAGGACGCTTTCTGAAAGACAACCTGCATGTGCTGGCGGCCCTCCTTACCCTGGCCCTGGCCCTTCTGCTCTACCTCCGGAAATGGAAAGCCGTGGGCAAAGATCCCCGGAAAGGAACCATTATCCCCCTCTTCGATCCTCCACAGGGGTTCAGTGCCGCCACCACCGGCTTCCTGCATAAGATGGGGATGAACGAAAAAATCATCACGGCTCTCCTCGTCGATATGGCCATCAAAGGATATCTGAAAATCGACAAAAGCGGGAAAAAATACCGGCTGGATCGCCTTCCCGAAGCCGACCCCGACCTCACCCCCGAAGAGAATGCCCTGGGCGAGGCCCTCTTTTCGGGCAGAAGCCAGATCCTCCTCGACCAGAAAAACCATGCAGCTTTCCAGAAAGCCCACAGTGCCGTTGAAAAAAGTATCAAGGAGCAGATGATCCCCACCTATTTCAAGGTCAACGGCAAGCATCTCCTGCCCGGTGTGCTGGGGTCGGCTACCGGCGTCGCTGTCACTTTTATCCTGGCCCCTACCCCCGAAATCCCCATGTTCCTGCTTTTCCTGACTATAGTGCTCCTGGCATTGTTTGCCTGGCTCATGAAAGCCCCCACGCCACGGGGAAGGGAAGTGATGGACGAGGCGGAAGGATTTAAGATGTACCTCTCGGTAGCCGAAAAAGAGCAGCTCGACAAGGCCCATGAACCTGACCTCACCATAGAACGGTTTGAGCAGTTGCTCCCCTATGCCATCGCCCTGGGAGTGGAAAACCAGTGGGGAAAGAGATTCGAGAACGCCCTGGCCCGGTCGCTGACAGAAACCCGCTCTTACAACCCTGCCTGGTATGCCGGAACCTGGAGCACGGCCGCCTTCTCCCCATCCCGTTTTACCTCTGACCTGGGGAAAAGCTTCTCCTCGGCCATCTCTTCGGCTTCCACCCCTCCCGGAAGTGCCTCGGGGAGTGGGGGTGGAGGGAGCGCCGGAGGGGGTGGCGGAGGCGGCGGGGGTGGCGGCTGGTAAGCCCCCTGAGAACCTTTCCTCAATTCGCCCCGGCTCCTCCTGCCTTCCCCTGCAAACAGGGTGGCTGCGTTGATCCCCTTCACCAAAGCCTCCTCTCCCGATCAACAAATGAGTGGGAAACACTCAGCAGAACACCACACCAAAAATGGGAAGAACACTGCATGCTCTGTGTTCAGCGACCTGATCAAATAACTCCCCATTCCTGAAATAGAAATAATGGGCTACGCGATGGGCATTATCCGCGAAGCTGTTGTTTTATTCCCGGCGAAAACGTAACTTGCACAGAATGAATTCTAAAAAACCGCAGAAGTGTGACCGCTCACGGTGCAATCGTGGCAGGCCATATCCAGGCGGTTCCAGGTATTGAATACAATACGGCGGTGCACATGTTAAGAGGAGTGATTCTGTTTTTTATGCTCCTTGTTTATTTGCCCGGGATTGCCCGGCATTTTCTTTTTTCAGGATACACCCTTTCCGATGGCCTCTCCCAGTCGGTGGTGACCTGTATCTTCCAGGATTCCCGCGGCTTTCTTTGGGTGGGGACCCAAAACGGACTCAACTGTTTCGACGGGTACACCTTTACCGTACACACCTACCGGCCCAACGATTCCACCTCCCTCTCCAACAACTGGATCTACGGTATTGCCGAAGATCCCGGTGGCAACTTGTGGATAGGCACTAAAGGAGGACTCAACCGCTATTCTCCAACAGACAAGAGGTTTACACGCCTCCATTACACCACCCCCTACCCTGCAGAAGTCTCCGGGTATGTTTATGATGTCATTTGCGGCAGAAACGGCCTGATTTATATCAACACCCCACCCCTCCTGACCGTTTGTGATCCAAAGGATCTGACCTTTACCCATCGCCTTTCTCCCCTGGATTATGACGGCAGCGTCAAAGACTATAAAATTCCGTTGTTAGAAGCCCCCGACGGCAGGATCTGGATGGGATCAACCCGTGGCCTGGCCTGCTACTCCCCTGCCGAAGGCACCTTTTCACTCTATACTTCCCGCACGGAAATCTCCCTCTCCAGCGACAATATCACGGCGCTCTGGCAGGACGCAGGGGGATGCCTCTGGGTAGGAACCCCGGGCGGCCTCCACCGTATGAACCAGGACCAAAAAAGCTTCTCCCTCATTCTCCAGGCCAGAGCAACTACCCTCTCCCAGGGCAATGACTTTATCAGGGCCATCACCGGTGACCCCTCAGGTGCCCTGTGGGTGGCCACCGAGGGCGGCGGCCTCCGACGGTTGACCCCCGGCCGGGACGGAAACCTGGATTCCGAAACCTTCAATACCGGCAACAGCACCCTTTTTCACAATATTATCCTTTCCCTGGCCATCGACCACTCTGATAACCTCTGGATCGGGACCCTCTCGGGCCTCAACAAAACAGACCTCAAAAAACAAAAATTCACTCTCTACCGTAAAAGCAACGATCCTTCCTCTGTGGACCTCTCGGGGAACGTCATTGCCTCCCTCTTCAGGGATGAAAAAAACCGGCTCTGGGTGGGGACCTGGGGCCAGGGGCTGAACATCTTCGACCGGAACACCGGCGGGGTTGATCATTATGCCACCCACACCACCGGCAAGTATTATATCCCCAACGATTTCGTCCACACCATCTTTGAAGACTCCGCTCAAAACCGGTGGATCGGCACCCGCGACGGACTCCTGGTCTTTGACAGGGAAAAACAACGGTTCGTGAGACCGGAAGAATTCCCCCGGAACCATGGTCTGCCTTCCTTCCGGGGACTCCGGATCTTCAGGATGATGCGCGATAGCCGGGGTTACTTCTGGATCGCCACCCAGGACGGCCTCTTCAGGAAAGGAGCCGGAGACAAGGAACCCGAGCACTTTACAGCCGACGCCGGTACACCTCACAGAATCGGCAGCAACCTGGTCTACAGCGTACTGGAAGATTCCAGGGGACTGATCTGGATAGGCACCACCAAGGGAGTCGACGTGCTGGACCCCACCTCGGGAAAAATGAGCCACTTCAGGAAAAGCGACACCACGGCCATAGCCCTGGCCGATGACTTTGTGACCTGCCTGTGCGAAGACCACCAGGGCGACATCTGGATCGGCACCACTTCCTATGTAAGTAAATACGCCAGGCAGGAACGTACTTTTACCTGGTATGGCAAGGAGCAGGGCGTCCCGGGCAACCTGGTCTACGCCATTCTCAAAGACCGGGGCAACAGCATATGGATAGCCACGGGAAACGGCCTATGCCGTTACGATCCGGTATCCGCCACTTTCCGCACCTATACTCCTGAGGAGGGATTGCAAAGCCCCGAGTTTAACCTGGGCGCCTCCTTTCAGGCCCCTGACGGAGAGCTCTTCTTCGGGGGCATGAACGGCATCAATGCCTTTTACCCCGATTCACTCCAGGATAACCCTCACATTCCCGCGCTGGCCTTCACCTCGGTTTGGAAGACCTCCGGAGGAGTCAGAAAAACACCCCACTGGAAAGACGACCACACCGTGCTCTTCAATTACACCGATTATTCCTTCACCGTGGAATTCACCGCCCTGGAGTTTACCAATCCCCCCAAAAACAGATACAAATACCGGCTGGAGGGGGGAGGTAATGTTTGGACAGATCTCGGAAACCGTCACTTCATCTCCTTTTCCAACCTTTCACCCGGAGCGTATGTTCTGTGGGTTACCGGCTCCAACAATGATGGCGTCTGGAACGAAAACGGCATCCGCCTTAACCTGATCATCCGCCCCCCCTGGTGGCGTACACGCCTGGCCCTGGTCTCTTACTTCCTCCTCTGTGCAGGCGTTATTCTTCTGATATTCAGCAGCCGCGAAAAACGCCACCTCAGGGAAAAATCCCTCCTGGAAGCTAAGGTCAGGGAACGCACCCTCCTGGTGGAAGCACAGAAAAGCGAAATCATATTGAAGAACAACGAATTAAAGGCTCTCAACACCTCAAAGGACAAATTCTTCTCCATCATCGCCCATGACCTGCGCAACCCCTTCAACGCTATCATCGGTTACTCCGAACTGCTGCTGATGGAGTTGAAGAAGACCTCTCCCGAAGAACTCCAAAAATCCCTGGAAACGATCCGTGACTCCTCCCGCCAGGCCTATGAACTATTGGAAAACCTCCTGTTATGGGCCCGCGCCCAAACCGGAGTCCTCGCTTTCAGGCCTGAACCTGTCCACATGGAAATTCTGATTAACGAAGCGGTGACTTTGCTTAAGCCCCAGGCTTCCCAAAAAGCGATCACCCTGCATACGGGGGCGGTCTCACCGGTACAGATCCGGGGCGATGCCAATATGATCAGGACCATCGTGAGAAACCTGCTCACCAATGCCATAAAATTCACCCCTTCAGGAGGAGAAATCCACATTTCCCTCCACCTGGAAGAGACAGAGTGTCTGCTGGAAGTCACAGACAACGGGACAGGCATTTCCAGGGAGCGGCTTCCGCATATTTTCAATATTGGCACGGCCCATAAAACCAAAGGAACAGAGGGAGAACCGGGAAGCGGCCTGGGCTTGATCCTGTGCCGCGAGTTCGTGGAAAGACATGGGGGAAAAATCGGCGTGGAGAGTACCGAGGGAAAAGGCTCCCATTTTTGGGTCAGATGGCCCATCAACGAAAAAGGCCATGAAGACTCTTTGGCACACCAGTCTTCATGACCTCAGAAAAACAAAACGACGTATGGTTTAACCGTTCTCCCTGTAGGGTAAGTGAAAAAAGGCCAGAACCGTTGCCGCATTTTCCCGGTTGATCCGTAAATGGAGTTTTCCATCCTTGTAAACCATGTAAATCGATTCACGGTTCTGCTTATCGCAAAATACGCACCCCAGGGCACTATCGCAGGAATGCATCTTATAAAGCCGCAGTCCATTGCGGGTAGACACCAGCTCAAGCAAGGCCATACACCTGAATTTTCCGTTGCAGCAAACCACAGGCACCCTTTCAAAGACCTTCCCTTCAACCATACAGGCCTCTACCTTCTTCAGAGGGGCCTTCAGCACCCATCCCTCATCGGTGACCAGTTTGATCCTGGAAAGCCCCATTTTTACCTCATCACTGAAATAGGTTTTACCTTCAATGATCACATAGTTCATTGCGCCCAGCGTACTGCCTGCAAAAAACAGCATGAATAGGGCAAATAACATAACGACTTTTTTCATGGCTTCATCCTCCTGTTTTGTGAAACATTGTTTTGCTTTGATAGTTAAAATTACCAAGGCTTCAAGGAGGATCCAAATCCTTTCGATGTAATGGGGTAATTAACCGGTAACCCGATTACCGTATTAAATGAACCACTTACAGAGAATATGCGCCCGTTGAGCGACTACCGGAGCTTGTTTTTTTCTATCAGTTCGAAAAACCGTTTCTGGTAACTTTCGCTGACTGGAATATGCTCATTGCCGATCTTGATGTGCCTTCGCTCCACGAAGTCTATTTTATCCAACGCCACAAACCAGGATTTATGAACCCTGCAGAAACGGGGTTCCCTGAGGATCTCCCCAATCGCCCGGGCATTCATCAGGGTCATGATTTTTTTCCGCGAAGTCACGATCCGCCAGTAATCCCCCATCCCCTGGACATAAAGGATCTCGGAAGCCAGAAGCTTCTCCATGCGGGTTTCTGTTTTCACAAAAAAGTACTCCTGCTCCTGGGACGGTGCAGTCACGGTCTGAGGGGCCACGGGTGCAGAAGGGAAATAAGGATCTGATGGAGTATGTTGATCTGGGGAGGGTTGAAGCTCTGATGCAGAATGAAGTCCGGCAGTGGTTGGAAGGTCTGATGCAGAATGAAGTCCGGCAGGGGATGGAAGGTCTGAAGCGGGATGCGGCGCAGGAGATGGAGCGGTCTGGGAGTGCGCAATGGCTCCCTCGGCTTGCTGCCACCTTTCGAAAACCTTGTTGACCCCCCTGATGAACCGTTCAAGGGAGATCGGCTTCAGCAGATAATCGGTGACATCCAGGTCAAATCCCTCTGCCGCATACCGGTCAAAGGCAGAGGTGATGATGACCTGCGGCCGGTTTTTAAGCGCTTTCAAGAGCTGTATCCCTGTTAATCCCTCCATCTGGATGTCGAGAAATATCAAATCCACCGGGTGACTGGCCAGAAATTCCAGGGTATCAAGGGCATGGTCAAAGGTCCTGATCAGATTCAGAAAGGGGATCTTCGAACAGTAAACCCGGATGATATCCAGGGCCAGAGGTTCATCATCTATGGCTATACAATTGATCTTCATATGTTTGTAACTGTTTTTGCCGTAATATCAAGATGTAATCGTACCGTATAGGTCTCCGTTGTTTCCCCGATGGTAAGGGTGAACTTTCCAGGATAAAGGAGTTCCAGTCTGCGCCGGGTATGAGCAATGCTCATTCCGGATGCTATCTCCTCCAGCTGCTGAAGGCTCTTCCGGAGGTCATTGGAAATAAAAAAGTCCACCCCCTGGTGACCGGCTTCAATATGGATGACAATGGCGGGTTGCCTGGCCTTGCTCCCATGTTTAAAGGCATTTTCCACAAATGGAATCAGGAGCATCGGAGCGATAGGAACCTCCCCCGTCGCTCCCTCCACGGTCATCGAAACCAGGCCAGCCTGCCGGTAACGCAATTGCTGCAACTCTATATAACTCTTCAGATATTCGATTTCCTTCACCAGAGGAACCTCGCTGGCTTCGGCCTCATAGAGCACATAGCGCATGATGGAGGAGAATTTCATCACCGCCCCAGGGGCTTCGTCTGACTTCTGGTACACCAAAGAATAGATGTTATTCAGCGTGTTAAAGAGAAAATGGGGATTGATTTGTGAGCGGAGCAGCGCCAGCTCCCCGGCCTGCCGCTGGGTGATGAGCTCTGTCCTGAGCTTCTGAGCCCCGAAGGCATCGATCAGATATCGGATCAGGATGGCATAAATGGCAGTGATCACGGTAAGACGCAAATGATCCCACACCCAAATCCATTCAAAGACCATTTCCTTTCCGGGCATAAGACCGGTGAGCTTCCAGAAAAACCAGTCCATCGGCAGCCTGATCATCAGCAGGGAAGCCACAACCAGCAATAGCACGATGATGCTTATTATCTTGTACCTGAAAGCGATCAGCCGGGGAAAGGCAAAATAAACCGCGTAAAAAGTGATGGCACTCAGAAAAAGTGCTACTACGACTTCCTTGACATAGGCCACCTCCCCCCAACCGGGAATCTTGTGCTGGCCAACATATAGCGGGAAGAGAAACTGGTTGATGATATAAAACCAGTACAAGACATGAATCCCTATGATATATTTCCTGTTCATGGGAGGGACAGAGGCCGTTTCTGACCTACAATTTACAAAATAATCCCCTATTTATCAGTGATGAGCCTGCAATCTGCCAATGGGGTTAAAAATCCGCTAAAAGGGGGTATTCTCCCGCTAAACAAAAAAAGGCGGGAACCCCCGCGATGAGGTTTTTATTCTCCTCACGGCTGGTTTCCGCCTTTAATGCCGGTGGATCCCCCGCAAAAAATCACGGGTTCATGCTCCCTTCAGATTCAGGAAAGCACCTGGAATAAAAGATAGGCCACAATCAGCGTAAAAATGATGTTGAAGGTCTGACCAATCAGGAAGGCATACAAGGGTCTTTTACTTTCCATCGCTTTCAGGTCGGCAAAACGGGTCTCCAGGCCGATGCTGATAAAGGCCAGGTTAAACCAGAAATTGGCGAAGGACTTCATCACTTTTCCCGAGGCTTTGGCGGTTTCCGGGTTGAGGAAAAAGGAAAAGACCAGAGAGGCTACAATAAATCCCAGTACGAACTTGGGAAAGCGTTCCCAGATGACCCGCATGGAAACTTTTTCGCGGCCGTTTTCGCCCTTACTGCGGTAGGCCCAGTACACCGAAATAAGGAAGGCGGCCACTCCCAGGAGGACATTTTGTGAGAATTTGACGATGGTGGCATATTTAAGACCGGTCTCCCCGGCGATGGTTCCGGCAGCCACCACGGCACCCGTGGTATCAATGGTCCCCCCCATCCAGGCCCCGGTGACCATCTCCGACAACCCCATCCATTTGGCCAGGGCCGGCATCAGCACCATCATCGGGATGGCCACAATTAGCACTATAGAAATGATAAAGGAGAGTTTTTTCTTGTCGCCGTTGATGGCCCCCGCAGTGGCAATGGCTGCCGACACCCCGCAGATGGAGACCCCGCTGGCCAGCATCGTCGAAAACTCATCATCCACCTTCATCTTCCGGGCCACCCAGAAGGTGAAATACCACACCGCGATCACCACAATAACCGCCTGAATCAACCCGAAGGAGCCGGCCGACAGAATATCACCGAAAAGTATGGTCGACCCCAATAACACCAGACCGCTCTTGACATAAAACTCGGATTGCGCCCCGGCTTTCAGCCAGTCGGGCAATTTCACCAGATTACCGATCAGCAACCCCAGCGCCAGCGAAAAAAGAACCGTCTCCAGTCCCAGGTTCTTGAACCCCGTGAACGAGGAGATAAACTGAGCCAGAAAGGCAAGCAGGCAAACCGACACAAACCCGGTCACAAAGTTCTTCAGCATCTTACCGCTCAGAACAATCCCCAGAATAGAAGCTACCCCAAAAATCAGCAGGGTGGAAAACAGGGAGACAAATAACGATCTCGAATTGAAGACATTGACGATTCCGGTGTAGTCGTTCCAGCCGGCTTTCCCGCCAAAAGTGGGGGTGGTCATCGTATACCCTGCGGCAATTACAAATACAATCATGCCGAAGCCAACCACCACTGAGCCCCAATCTTCCCCGATCAACCAGGGTTTACGGGCTGATGTACCATTTTCTGATGCCATAATCTCTTTTTTTAATCCAACGGTTTAATCAGGAATAGTCCCAAATTGTGCATAATTGGGCAAATATCAGAACTATTGCGAAGAATTCAATAAGTATAAAATGGTATTTTACACCATTTGACCCGTGAATTGATGGCCTTCTTGGAAGGATTGATTATTTTCGGCGGATTAATCCAAATCAGCTAAATACTTAATATCATGAGAAAAGCAAGTTTACTCCTGTTTATGGCCGTCCTGTTTCTCTCTTCTGGCGTAAAAGCACAGCAGGAAGAGCCTTTCAAACCTTCAGGTAAGGTAGAAGTACGCATTTTCTCCAATTTCACCTCCTCCTTTTCTGACGGGAAGAATCTCAACAAATTCGATGTTACCCGCGCCTACCTGGGCTATATCTACGATTTCTCAAGAAGTTTCCGCGGAAGGGTCACCTATGATGTGGGTAATCCCGGTGCCGGAAGCAACCAGTATTCAGGATTTCTGAAATTTGCCTATCTCCAGTACCACAAGGGCAACTTCAGTCTCATGGGAGGGATGATTCCCCAGTACCAGTATTCCCTGACCGATGAGAAATGGGGCTACCGTTATATCCTGAATCCCTTTCACAATGAGTATGGTTTTGGTACTCCCGCCGACATGGGACTCGGTGCCGAATACAAGGTAGCGCCCTGGCTGACTGCCGATATGATTCTGGTCAATGGGGAAGGATTTAAAAAGTCGGAAGCAGACTCCACCTTTAAGGCGGGAGTGGGCCTTAGCATTTACCCCGTTAAAAACCTCCAGATCAGGGGCTATTTCGACACCATGAAGCGAAATAAAGCCAATCAGCAAACGACCGAATTCCTTGCTACCTATGAGGATAAAAGCTTCAAGCTTTCTGGCTCCTATAACTTCCAGAAAGACCATGCCCTGGTCAAAGGCAATGATTACAGCGGCTACAGCATCAATGGCACCCTCTTCCTGAAGAACAGCCTTTCGCTCATCGCCCGCTATGACCTCCTGGAATCGGTCACCAAAACAGGAGCCAGCCTCCCCTGGAACATCAGCAAAGATGGCCAGTTCTTCCTGGCAGGTCTCCAGTTTGTGCCGGTGAAAGGCGTCTCCCTCTCCCCCAACTACCAGCTCTGGAACCCGGAAAAAGAAGGACTGCCCTCCATTTCCCGGCTCTCCATCCACATGGATATCAAGATCTGAGGAAAGGCGTCATCTGCCCGGTGGACGGGGTGGTTCATTCGTGGTATGAATTTTGCACCTCAGTGATTTGGAATTGTTTCACCAAATCCCTGAGAGATGAAAAGAATAATCACTGCACTGCTCCTGACGATCATCGCCGCGACAGGAACCGCTTACGGAGCTCAGGAGAGACAGCCTGAATACCTCGGGCTGCCCGGAGATAACCTTAACCTGTATGCCGTCATGAATCTCTTCCAGGAATCGGAAACCCTGGAACAGTTTGAACGTGACCTGAACAGCAAGGACTCCAGAATCAACAACCTCGACCTGAACAGGGACGGATTGGTCGACTACATCACCGTCACCGACTACCCCGATGGCCAGGTCCACAACATCGTGCTGCGGGTGGCCCTCGATGACCGCGAAAACCAGGATGTGGCCGTCTTCACCGTTGAACGTTATGACAATGGTTCCGTGGCCATTCAATTGATTGGCGACGAAGACCTCTACGGCAGGAATTACATCATCGAACCGATCTACGACGATCAATATGGGGAGACCCCCAACCCCGGCTATACCGGCAGGACTCAGGGGAGTCAGCGGATGGAAGTCGTCAGAACCACCTACGTGGAGGTAGCTGCCTGGCCGCTGATCCGGTTCATCTTCACCCCGGGGTACATCACCTGGCGCTCGGCCTGGTATTGGGGTTACTGGCCGGCTTACTGGCACGCCTGGAGGCCTTATTACTGGGATTATTACTACGGATTCCACTCCCACTGGTACCCCCATTATTACAGCCACTTCCGGTTATGGCACCACCCCAGGGTAATCCATTACCATAACCATTATTACAGCCATATCAGAGTCCACTCGCCACGCGTCAGAAATGACATCTCTGAAGGGCGCTACCGTTCCACCTATTCGCGGCCTGAGCTCAGGGAGAGAGGCCGGGCCGATTATGCCAGGCTTCAGTCGGGGGAACGGAGCAACCGTCAGGAGGGCGCTATTTCGCGAAACAGGAGCAACCAACAGGGATCCGACCGCATCAGGGGAGCGTCGGCTTCCGGGCAACGCTCCGCTGCTGCGGTTTCGGCACGCGACAGGAGTGTGTCGGCTTCCGGCCGTATTTCCAACCGGGAAGCATCAGGAGCCTTGAACCGCGACCGCAGTGCCGTGACCGGCAACCGGGGTGCCTCCGGAAATATAAACCCATCGGCAGGCCGGACCGACCGTTCATCGGTGAGCAGATCTTCCGCGCCGGCACAGACCAAATCGGCTTCACGCCCTACCACCGTCAGGTCAGGAGCCTCCAACAGCCGATCAGCCGCTGTCCAAAGCCGGTCAGACTCCCGCACTTCGGTCAGCAGATCTTCCGCGCCGGCACAGACCAAATCGGCCTCACGCGGTGCAGGGGTGA
>ERZ1645192.1211-NODE-1211-length-21729-cov-5.555366_pt1 | contig 21729 bp, 4 predicted proteins | sample MGYA00575354_ERZ1645192 | MGnify/ENA primary metagenome ERZ1645192 (study PRJEB40844, sample SAMN11349763) | freshwater sediment metagenome | isolation source: river sediment | host: Sediment | place: India: Faizupur Khadar , New Delhi | collected 2017-02-21 ... | reverse complement strand
GAGGAATGACACCTTCGCCTCATCATGCATGTGCTGGCGTAGGAAATCCGCGAGCATCGGTGAAATCCTGAGCCGTGGTGGGGTCCACTCAACTTCTGGGCAACCCATCTCCGCGATGAGCCGACGGACCCTTCGGTACGGCACGAAGGCGTGTTCGCGCAGATGCGGGCTATCGATGTCGCCATAGCGGATCAATTCCCGGATCACGAAGTTCGCGCCGATGCCGAGCGTTCTTGGCAGTGCTGCTGCGCCAATACCGCCACCCTGCTGGTCGGGGTCTGCCCACGGGGTCAACTTTTCCGCGAGATCGAATGGCTGGCGAAGGCGTCTCAGTTGGAGGAGAACTTCAACGTAGTCATCCAGGTGACGAGCCAGCTTGTAGATGATAGGAAACCGCATCATCCACTGCTCGTAGTCCTGCTGATCGACCTGATGGTCGATGTATTGATCCAAGACACCCATCCAGTCCTCAAAGCGTGCAGCCGGATTCGGATCAGTGAAGACCGTCCACCAGTCGCGGCGCTGGCAATCTTCAATAAAGGTACGATGCTGCCAGGGGAGGGTCCGGCCCATGGTGTGGAATCCGCCGAGCAGGAGGACGAGCAACCAGGACGAGCGATCGATATTTCCGGCATCGTCATCCTTGAGATTCGGAGGACGGCCCTCCGGATACGTTGTACGGCGATAGCGTTCCAGATGCTCCCCCCGTTCCTGCACCCACCACGCGTAGATTCGCTCCAGTGCCTTTTTGGGATCGATAGGTTCTGGTTCCTGTCCTTTGTCGTTTACGCCGGCATTTTGAAAGGCAGTCCGACTCTCCTCCGGTGTCTTGAGGATCTGGTACACCAACCGCCCGCGGCTATCGGCATCCCAATCGGCTAGAAGGTCGGATTCCTCATCGACTGCCGATAACCAACTGCCCATAAGACCCTTCTCATGCAACGCATCCGCGACCTGCCGCCCAAGTTCGCCTTCCAGAAGGTAGCGTAATGCCGCCTTGCGCCGCTCCTCGTCCGCCGCCTGGAGGACCCAGTCCTTCAGCTTGTCCGCAGGGGCATCGAGCTTGTCCCGGCACCAGAGGAAGAAGGCTGCTCCCTCGTCCCGGTACCGCTCCGCCAGCCGGGCATGGTCGGGCGCGAATGCCCAGCGCCTCCTCTCGTCTTCGCTGCCGCGATCGGTCAGCAGTTGCCTACAGCTCTTCACGGAGCCACCAGCGGAGAGAAACGACAAATCACCGGCCTTCTCGGCGGCGGCCTTAAAGTCTTTGATGATGTCTGGTGCAACCTCATCCCCGCCCTTCTCCCAAGCCTCCAGGGTCTTCGTCTGCAGCACTTTCCCAAGCGCCATGGCATCCTCGGGCGACACCGCCCTACCCCGTTCCAACTGGAGTATCAGGTGAGCCAGGCTGAGTGATTGCAGACGATCGCTTTGCTGGGAAAAACCGGGTATCAACAGTCTTAACCAGGTTGCCAGATCCGACGAAACAGCGGACTCAACGTCCAGCAGGGACCGGAAACAGTCGGCCTTGGTCACAACCTCCAGGACAGCGGGGTTCGCTAATGCGCCCTTGAGAACGAACTGAGCCTGCGTCGACCGGATCAAACGCTGCAGGCCCTTAGGGAGGCCGTTGGGAACAACCTCATGGGTTTCAGCCAGAGCGTGCAGGCCTTCGCTCAGCAATGCCGATGCCACCACGCGGGGCGTGGAATCCTTCTCCAACTGGGGCAACCTTGCCACCAAGGTCCGCCACAGGGAATGCCAGAAGTCGTAAGGTCCCGCGCCTCTGAGTTTCATGGACCCGGCTACCTCAGACCAGCGTTCAGCCACGGCAACACGAAGCCGTTCCAGCGCAACAGCGAGTTGCTTGCCGAGCCGCTCTGCCAGCGCCTGGTTCCGTGCAACCTCCGCCGATAGACGCGATCGGCCCGCGTCGACCTCCCACATCGCGTTGACCGCGAAGCCCAACCGCTCCTGTTCGGGGATCGGGGAGGTCACCCAGAGACTGGGAACCGTCTTTGGGAGCTCTACAAAGCCGGTTGGGCCAACCGCCAGCAACAGCGCCCCCTCGTCCAGCGCGATCTTCATCGCCAATAGTGGCCCTCCGTCACCCTGGCGCATCCAGCCCAGCTGGATGCCTTCGACTCCGTGCAGGACACGCGGCTTCCAACTCGCGGAGAACCCCTGGCCGTTGCTCCGTTGCACCACAACGGTACGAAGGCTGCGGGAAAAGGCGACCATCGCCCCGGCGACGCCGCAGAACCGGTCGAGCACCTTGCCGTCTGAGACCTCACCTCGCAGGGGCAGATGAATAGCCGTGCCTACCCAGCGATTGTCGGGTTGATGCTCCTCAAGCCGGGACACGAGCCACTGTGTTATCTCTCCGTGGTCTGCGACCGGCAACACGCCGCCGACAATACGTGCTTGAAGGCGCCCACTGACAATGGTTGGCTGGTCCGAAACCAACCAGACACTCTTAAAACCGAGTCCGAACTTCCCGGTAACATCCTCGCCCTTGTCCGAGGCCGAGAGGATGAGCATGTTCTCGAGATCACGATCGTAACCCCGTTCGCGCCCAGGAAAACCTCGGCTCCCGAACTGATTGATCGCGCGCCCCCAGTGCATGAAGGAGATTTGCTGCGTACCGGCCACGATCACGAAGCGCCGAATGCCTGCTGGCAGTTCCTCGACGTCACAATCGCCAGGCTGGTCCGGGTAGGCTTCGATCAGCTCCAGATTGCGAAGCGCATCGTCCGCATTCTGGAACAATTCGAACGGGACGCTTTCTGGTTGGTACTGGAAGTCTCTGATCTTCCGCTGCACCGACTCAAGGATCGTGCGTTGTGCATTGCCATCCCTTTCAATGAATTGCTGCAGGTCTCTCAACGCTTGTTCTTTCTTGCGGCGGTATTCTTCTGATTTCGGTGGTTTGCCAAACTCCTTTTCCTGCCTTTCATACTGGCGAAAATTCTCCAATCTTCCGCGAAGCGTGGGATGGTTATGCGTCCCAAGTTGTTTGAGGTAGAAGGGTATGTTGTCCAGCATCAGCGCCTTTGCGAGCTCGATATCGACTTGATCGGATTTATCAAGCTGATTCCATAACGGGTCGAGATGCGAGCTCCTTTGTTCGTATACCTCTTTAAGCAGATAGGTGATGGAGTCTTGCAGTAACTGGGAAAGTTGCTGATCCGTACATTTATCTATCTCGAAATGTCGAAGCACAAGCTCAACATTGTTCCCTGCATAACCCATTCTTCCAACGAACAATGTCGAGACTGTCTCATGCAGGCGCACACGAATCAGTTTGCCTAAGATCGAATGTACCGAAGCTGAATTTCCAGAATGTAACGTGACAGCTATTCGGGTATGTTCAATCGCCTGCTTCAGGGAGAACCCTGCAAGCCGCCCTCGGGGAGGGACATTCCATGGATACTGGTCAATGAGCCACTCAGGAGAATGCTGACCTAACAGACTTTTTGTAAGCGATCTGATGCTATCTTCTCGACCAAACAGGATCAGTAACCCAGATAACAACAACGGGCTGACTCGCCATGTCCAGGGTTGGAAGTAATCTCGGAGAATTTTTTCTGAAGCCGCTCTGCACTGAACTGAGGTGTCATGCGGACTATCATTAGAGCCAGCAGATTTCAGGTTCTTGAAAACATGATCCGAAAGAATCCGCGCCTGCTCCGCGTCCAACACGTGGCTGGGCGCAATGCCGCTGACGCCACTGACGAGTTCCGCACTTGGCAGCCATCGTGACTCTTGATTCCGGAGTTTCAAGTCACCGAGTACGCTCGATGCCCCCCCTTCCCGCGCGAGAACTTCAAGGTATCTATTGAACACCGGGACCAAACGGGACTGGTCGCCGCCTCGTTCCGCGATCCACTTGAGCAGCCTACCCAGAGACTTGATGGGCATCACTCCCCTCATTCCCGGCAGCAGTGCCTCGAAGCAATCCTCCCCTCCCAGCTTGTCGATCAGCGCCGACAGGAGCTGCCAACCTCGACTGGCGGAGTCGCCCAACACCCGCGCAGTCTCCTCCAGCGCCTTGACATCATCGAGCCGGACGTCGCCAATTCTATAGGCGTCATGTGCTTGGAGGGCGGCACCCAACTGCCGAAGCCCCAGCTTGCCCCGTGCAAAATAGGCCTCCCGCAGCTTTGGGAAAGCCGGATGGTCAGCAATCGCGGCAGCCAATTTCCTTGGCGTGACGAAGGCGCCAGGCTTCAGGGTGAGAGCACGCTCGATCTCATCCTCGGCGGCATCCAGATCGATCACGTCATCCGGCTTGGCTGCACCACCGTCAGCGAGCGGTAGCCACTTGGTCACCTTTATGGCCGTTTGCAAATCCAGGGAAGGCTCCCTTCTCTGGCGGTGGAGTGTGAGCAGGGCATCCATAATCACGCGCCACCGATCAGGTACATCGGTATGGTGGCCGTGTGCAAATCCACTGAGGGCGATGCGGATGGCGGCTTGCTCGTCCAGCGGCTTCAGCAAGCACTGCTGGCGCTGCGCCAACTCGGTATCGTGGCTCAGTCGGATCAGATCGACCCCGTGCAGCATCTCATCCGGTATCAGGATGTTGCCGAGGTCCAAATAGGCATTGGGGGCAGCACCAGACACCGGGGCATGCCGCAAGGTCCAGTGGAAGGGTAACGAGCACCACAAAACGTCGTCGCTGACCCGAACTTCCTTCAGGATCTGTTCGCATTCGTCTTGATCAAAGCCGGACAGTGTCAGGGTGGATATGCCCTGTTTTTCGATCTCGTCAAGCACCGCCTGCGCGCTGATCTCGTGGATATCGATTTCATTCCATTCCCGCCGGGAAAGGGTATCGGCAACTGAACCCTCCAGCAGATTCCACGGCTTTTCGGCTCCGCCGACCAGTTGACTCCACAGCTTTTGCCAGACCGGGGCCTGCTTTCGACCGAGGACCCAAAGCGTAGCGTTGTCGTGGAAATGCTCCGGATCGGCGTGAAGCAGGAACCGCAGACCACGAACCTCGTCCTCGCCAGACGGAACATGAGCAAGCGCGGCCAGCGCGGCCCTTTCATTCAACCCGCCCAGCACTCTGGGCTTGAGTCCCAAACAACGTAGCACCGCATGCTCATCGCAGGACCGGACGGCCCCATCGCTGTCGAGCGCCAAGGAAGCGGTTTCCCGGTTGATAACCACAATCCGCTCGCGGGACAGCACCTTCTGCAGCTCCCCCGCCAGACGCAATCGGGCACGCGCGGTCGTGCCCTCGGCACTGCCGAAGAGAGTTCCGGCTCCCCGCGCCTCGCGGATCTCACGCACGGAAATCGGCACGCGCCGATCTTTCTTGCAGTCAAAGCCGCCAAGAATCCGCAGCTCGGCGCAGCGTTGCAGAAGATCGGCACGATGCTGGGCCGGAACGCCCTTGATCAGCTGCTCGGACAGCTTCAGCGCGGTATCCTGAAGGTCGGTGTTGGAGTCGGCCGCCCCCGCCAGCACATCCCCCACTTTCCTGAGGAAAAGTTCCGCGTCCCCAACCGAAAGCATGGCGTCAGCAGGTGCATCCTGCGGAAAGAAGCGCGCCGGCAGGGGGAGGGCTTCGGTGTTGGCAGACAACAGTCCCTGTAGTAACGAACGCGGTAGGTCATTAACGATCCTGAAACATGCCGCGGATCCCAGATAGCTCACAATCCCTTGGACGCTCGCCGCGTTCTGGCGCAGTCCCTCCTCGCCATTCCCCACCAATCCTTGCTTCAACAGGGTGGCTAGCGCACGCCTGACCGACTGGGTTGCCCGGTAGGGACCCGCGGGTCCGGCCAGGAAGCTCTCCAGGTAAGCCAGAAGCGTCGCTTCGGCAAAGAGCTCCTTTGCGTTGACCGAAGCAAGCAACCCGAGTAACTGGTCCTCCTGCCACTGCGCGTCGACAGTCGGGCTGAGAAGATTGGGCGCATCGTCAATGGCCAGCCAATGGTGCTCAGCGATCGCAGCCAGGGCCGGAAAAAGCCGCCAGGGTCTCGCTGTATCCTTATCCGGTGGATTTGGGAGCTTGAGCACCGGACGTTCCGCCCCACGCAGAACCCAGGTGATACGCTCCCGGGTAATCTCCCGGAGCCAGCTCTGGCGTTTGGTGATGGCAAGGCGGTAGTACCTGACAAGCGCGGTATTCTTCAGCGCCGCTGACAGCGCCGTCTTTGCCTTGTTGTCGAGCCGTTCGTCGGCACAGAAGGCGGCCAATGCGGGGAGCAGCAACGGCAGCACGGTCGAGCGCAGCAGCTCACAGTTCCACGCCCGCCGTAATGACTCCTCGTTCTCGAACCCGTCCAGGGCCTGACCGTCGCAGTCATCCAGCCCATGCACCTTCTGCCGGCCCGCATCGACGAAGAAATAGCCGTGTAGCGTCAACCGGAAGTCGATCTCGCCTTCGCAACGCACCGTCTCGACAGCCTTGACCTCGTCCAGGGGCAGGAACACGGACCAATGGGTGATCAGTCGCCCCCTTCCGTGACTCCGGGAAAAGAACACGGTCCCGTGGGGGCGCGCCTTATCCTTCGCCTCCCGCGAATGCCCCTTGCTGTCACGGACATAGCTGCTCGGCCAGAGCTCATGACCATGCATCGCCTCCAGCTTTCGGTTCCAGGCATAGCCTTCCAGTCCGGAGAAGCCCAGCGTGAGAGGAGTTGCGCCGTTAACGATCCGGACCCCACCGCCGATGGGGGCTGGGCTTGGCGAACTCCGTGCCGCATCGACCGCTTCCGACCCGGTCTCCAGCAACGACAGTCGCTTCACGCCGTTATCCAGACGCACCTTGAAGCTAGGTCCTGCTGCTCCGCTTTTGCCCTGAAGGTCCCAATAAGCCACGCTCTCCAAATACCGTAACATTGGCATCAGCGCGGCCAGCCGAACCGGCAGGTCCTCTTCCGCGAGGAAGGCAAGCAGCGTCGGATCATCCCCGGGATATTCGGACACGATAGCGCCAGCCTGACTGCCATCCGTGAGAGTGAGGTGCACCTTGCGTCGGAGCGGCAGCCAAAGGATGAAAAGCCGTTCAGGGTCCGACCCCGTTTGGCCGATCACCGGGGCCAGATGGTCGCGAATCGCCCGGGCATCGGCGGCGAAGAACTGGTCCCATTCCGCATGCAGCGACTGCACGGATTCCGGACCACTCCAGGGATTTAATACCTCGGCATATGGTCGTTGGCCGTCATGGCTCAGAAAGAAGAAGGCCTCGCAGAAATGAAAGACGCTCTTCATGCCCAGCCCGAACTTGCCAATGCTGGCGGCATCGGCGGCCTTGCTGTTCTGGCCGAAGGAGCGGATGCCGAGGGCATCGGAGGGCGAGAAGCGGCCGTTATTGATGAAAAATAAACCTGGGCCACGGAGCAGGACGTGGTGGTCGTTCCCGGAAAGGCCCGGTGACCGTCCGAAATGCAGCATGGTGGCTTGCGAGTCGTCCGTGTTCTGAACCAGCTCCTTGAGGACCGGAAACCCGGTCTGGTACCTGTCCCGCAGGTTGTCCGCGATCAGGTTGATGAACTGAATGGGATCCTGGATGAACCCTGCCATATCTCCTCACTCCTCTTAATAAATCACATCCGGCGATGGACTTGTTGTTATTAGTTTTTGAGTCTGTGCTGGAACACCTCGAAGGCCCGCCCGTAGTCGGCGATGCGGTCCACGGGGGTGAAGGGGGGGTAGAAGGTCTTGGTGACGGTCTGGTTGCCGTTGTCGATTTCCCAGCTCACGGTGACTGGCGATTTGCCGTCGTGTTGGGTGAGCGCCGCGCGCAGCTCCTTGGCACCGGCATCCTTGCGGGCGGTGTTGGGCAGTCGGCGACCGGTGGCATCGTAGAGGTCCGCCTGCTCGTAGGCGCGCATGACCGGAAACTGGACCTCAAAGATCTGCTTCAGCTCGGCGAAGGTCAGGCCTAGGGCCATGGCGACCAGGACATCGATCTCCAGTAGAGCCTGGCGGCGCTCCCGGTCAGTGCGCAGGGCACAGCCCCGTTGCCATTGTTGCGTCAATTCGTTCCATGGCAGGGTTCGACGCTCGGGGTGGATACCCGAATTGTCGGCGGATTGGGACTTCCAGGTGAAGACGTCTTCGCGGATAGCGGGGTCGAAGGTGGATTGCCAGAAATCGACGTAGTGGCTGGTCACACAGCTGAGCCGCAGGACGCGGTTCGCTGCCGCATCGCTAACCACATGGCTAACTGGAAGAACGAGGGATTGCAGGTCGGTGTTGTGTACATGACCACGTCCCTTTTGCTTGATGTAGAAGTCACCCGGCACGGATAGGACCAACCCGACGAAGCGGAGCAGATCTCGGTAGTCGGTCATTGACACCAGGCGACCCGTATTGATCGCAGTGGCGCCACTGGGAACCAATGCTCCGATGAGGGTTCGCTCGTTAGCTGGAGCGCACATATCCCTAACGATGAGCCTTGCTCTCGCGGTGAAAGGCGCCGGCAACCTTCGCATCGCATCGCTATCCGGCGCAGTTTGTCGAAGCTTCACGTCCATGAATCGCTTGACGAAGTGCGCTGAATTTCGGTTAGCCTCATTGGCCAGCAGCCAACGCACCGCACCATCCACATCCCCTTCCCACTCGATGAAATATCCAAACTGGCGGGCGGTGCGCGCACCGGGTTTGGCTGAGTCAACCGCGAATCGGCGCAGGGTCTCGCCGAGCAGTGCCTCGTAGGCGGGTACCTCGGCGTCGTTGACGGGCCAAAATCCCCCGCACCCGTTTTTCGGCTGGCGGGGCTTAGGCCATTCGGGGATGGCGTTGTAGAAGTTAGTCAGATTGCCGTTACGATCGCCAGGTCGATACAAAGCGCGAGGAAGGTAATCATCCGTGGTCTCCGTCAAGTCGATGGCGTCGTAGTCAGAGCCCTTGACACCTAAACTTCTGTTGCGTGGGGTGCGGTTGAAGGGGGTGCCAACGTAAAAGTGGGGGCCGGAGATGACCCAGTCGTCGGCCGTCTGAGGCTGGAAAGTTGGATCCGCCTCGCGGGTGATGATGCCGTCGCGCTGTGCAGAAGTCTCGTCGAACATCACCGTGGCCAGGTATTCGCCCTTGAGATCGCCCAACCTCCGAGGTGCAGAAGAGAATTTCTCAAGCACCTTCAGTAGTGGTAGGCTGTGGATCTGAGGCAGTCGAGCTTCCATCGGCGGGGTATCTGCATCCTCGAACAACCGAGCAAACAGTGCTAACTCGTGCTCGGTGATGATGATTATGCGCGCTGCATGGCCACGGGTCTCCCAAGTACCGCGACTATCCTTGATACCGGGAATAGGGTCTTGCAGATCAAAATGCTTCTGTGAATCCTCAATTGTTCGCGGAAGAAACACATTTGCCATAGCTTTAAAAGAGGGTATTCGGCCTGACACATTTCCGAAGACGTTGATACTGAACTTCAGCCGTCCATGATCGTTAGTTCCAACGAATAGTGCGTATTCATTCTCGAACTGATAATGAGCTAGCAGCCGTCGGTAATATGCCTCTCGAAAGACCCCGCCCTTGGGATCGTCGAACACGCCCTCTGGATGCAGCAGCCCGGCGACGCCCTCCCAGCCTAACAACGCCCAACTCCGTTCGATGAAGTTCTTATAAAGATTGGTCTGTACCGCGGCAAGGTGGGGATAAAGGGTGCGGTCGTTGAGGAAGACGCCGGTGCCCTCACCCTGCTCGAAGGCGTCCCGGTAGGCGAAGCGGCGATGCTCCGGCTTCAGCAATCTAAGCCGCTCCTGGTTGTAGGTGGCGGACTTGGCGTCGCGCACCCCAAGCCTGGGCTCGAACTCCGCCAGCAGCGGGGCGTCGTTCCAGCTCACCTTGATCCACGGGGGGTTGCCGAACATCAGATCGAACCCGTGGGGCGGCTCGGCCTGCCCCTCGATGGCCGGTCCCAGCACCTCAGTGAAGATCAGCTCCCAGTGATGAAAGGGCTGCCGGGCGCCGATGTCACGCGCCACGCCGTACCAGGGCACGGTCCGGGACAAGGCTCCGGCGTCTGGCAGTCTGTCTTGCACCGCCGTGAACAGCCCCTCCAGGTCGATCTCGTTCCCGAGACGGATCGCGAGCAGGTGCCGCGTCGCCGGATCTTCCACGCCGACGCCAAGGAGAACCTCGGCGGCAGCGAGCCAGGCCTGGCGCCTCGGTAGATCGCGGGCCGAATCGAGCGGCCAGAAGTAGAGGCTGCACCAGGCGTCCATCAGCAGGCGCAGACGCTGGAAAGCACCGGACTCGGCCTCTAGCCGGGTCTTGATCGCCTCCTGCTCGGCTAGGGTGATGCCATGATTGCCCTCCCGCGCCTGCGGGATTGGGTCTGGCCAGACGCTGGAGACACATCTGGTCTTCTTCAGACCCGCCAAACGCTCCGCCGCGTAGTCCTCCCAGAGCCGATCGATGCGGTCGCAGATCCGCCGGGCGGCGGCAAGCTGCTCCAGGGTCCAGTCCTTCTTGACCTGATCGCGCTGCCACTGTCCGACCCGGGCGCAGTCGTCCGGCCAGAAAGAACGCATCAGCGGATCCCGAGCGGCCGGGGCCATGTCCTCGTCCCAGACCAGGAAGTGGTAGATCTCCCCTGCCGCTCGCTTCTCGCCCGGCTTGAGCTGGCGGGGTGCCTCCGCTTGATTGCCGTAAAAGCGGCCCCTGGTCAGTTGTTCCTCGCTCCAGACCGCACGGCGAGCGCCGATAAGGCTGTTGCCGGGGCGTAGGCGCAGCCCGAACCAGGGGGTGGCGCAGGTCTGATAGACATCCGGCGAACCGTTCTCCCCCTCCCGGACCTTCAGCCGGTGGATGGTGGCGAGCCAGAGGGAGAGCGCCCCGAGCTCGACGGCGGTGGGGTTGAGGTCCACCCCGTAAACGTTGTGCACGGCGATGTAGTGCATTACCCGCCGCCGCTGGTCTTCGTAATCACCAGGATCAATGGAGCGCCCAACCTGCTCCTGCTTCAAAGCCAGATAGCGATCGGCCAACTGCCCCAAGACCTCGACCAGGAAGGCCGCGGAGCCCATGGCCGGCTCGCAGATCTTGAGCGCGAGGATTTCGTCCGCCCGATCCGGGCCTATGTCCTTCAGCCGTTCCTTCAGCGTCTCCCGTACCAGGGTCGCGGTGAGCACCCCCGGCGTGTAGAAGGAGGCGCTATTGACCCGGTCCATGCCGTTGAGGTGCAGGATGAACTCCCCGGTCTTATAGATGCGGGGCTGCTTGGTTCGGGCTTCAATGACGACCTCGCCTTTCTTGAATTCTTCCAGGCGGGTCTTGGGCACGAACCAGGTTGGGATCTGTGGGTCGATGTCGTCGTCAAAGACGACCGGCTGCTCGCTGCCCTTCTTCTGCGGGGCCTGGAGGACCTGGATCAGGTCTTCGGTAGCGAAGAAGCCCTTGTAGGACAGCAGACCCTCGTAGACGCTGCCGAGCTGGACGAGGCCCAATTCCGCGTAGTTGATCCGACCGATTTGCTTGCCTGCCCGGCCCCTGGACTGACCCGTGCCCAGGCTGAGGCAGCGGATGACTTGATACAGCACCCGGTTCGCCAACTGCACCCGCTTCAGCAGCGGCGTGGACCCGGGGTCGAACAGGGTCGCGGTCAGGGGCTGGATGACGAACGCCTTGGCATGCGCATACTCGACCGCCCTGCGGCCACTTTCCCCGAGGCTGAGCTGGCGGGGGCCCTGGTCGCCAAAGAGATCGTGCTGGAGTGGCATGGCGGCGCGCCAGGGTGAGGCGTCCTCGCCCCTGACGTCCGGTGTTTGCGGCTCGCTCGCGTGGGCTTCCGGATGGAAGCCCTCGTGAATCAGCCGGAACAGACGTTCCAGATGCTGCGCGAAGTAGGTGCCGTTCTCGGTCGTGGTGCCGGGCTCGCCGCGATCAGCCAGGTCACGCAGGGCCTCCAGACTGTAGCCCAGCCGGTAGACGTCGTCGCTGATGGGCAGAATGCCCAATTCGCGGCCGCGGGCCTCGGCGTAGAGACAGAACAGAATGCGGTAGACATAGACCAGGGCCTCATGCCGGAGTTGCTCGGCCGTCACCGCACGTGAACCATCGGGCAGCGGCTCTTCCCGCTCGCCAAGGACACGGAAGCCGAGCTTCAGTTCGCGGCGCGCCTCGACCCAGCCGTTGGCGATCGCGGTGATGGCCTCGCGCACGGCTCCCTGGAGCTTTTCGGAGACGCCGTGGGTACTGCGCAGGCTGCCCGCCCGCAGCTTTTCGTGCAGGACTTCGTCAGAGTCGGCGCCCGGGGCCAGGGTGTCCCGGGAGAGCAGGGCCGCGATGGACTCGAAGGTCTTTGTCTGCTTGCGGGCGAAGGCGTCGTCGAGGTTGACGTAGAGGTAACGGCCCTGGGCAAGGGTATGGGCGTCGAACAGGTAAATCCGGCTGCCAGCCAGCAACAGCGCCCAACGCGGGCGGTTCTCTTGCTTGAAGAGGGTGGCGACCGCCTTTTCCCAGTCGGCATCCATCGTGGGCCAGCCGCCCGCGTGCGCTTCAGCCGGTGACACGCCCAGTTCCAAGGGCTCTTCGGCCTGCTCGCCGTCGCTCAGACAAAAGGGGGCTTCCAGGATGACGAGCCATGGCCGGCTCAGCCGATTCAGACGCAGGAGGGACGGGAGTACCTGCTTCTCGCTCTCCAGTTCGAGCAGCCCGGGTTCGGGAACATAACCCAGCGCGGCCAGGAGTTGTGCATGCCAGCCGCGAAGATCGGGGTCCTGGGAGCGGGTCCGTCCCTCAGGATCGGTATAGTCGAGCGCCTGACTCTTGGCGCGGAAGTAGAGGTCAGACAGGGCTTGGAGCCTGCGGGGTGTGGCCTGAGAGCCCTGGGCCTTCCACGCCTTGACCTGGTCGGCGATGTCCTTGGCGAACTGCTCCGCAAGGTAGTGGGCGGCGTAGTATTCGCCGACGTTCTGAATCGCATTGTCCAGTGACATCACTTCACTCCCTCGATGGCCAGGACCAGGCGGGTGGTCGGCTCATCGGTCGCGCGTAAGTGGGTGTTCTTCCAGTTCTCCTCGCGATCGCGCAGATATTTCTCCATCTCTTCGCGCTGGGCGCGCAGGCGAGTGGCACGCTTGCCCTCCGCTGGCAAGTCCTTGAGCTGCTCTTCGATTCGGGCGCCCCAGCGGCGGAACCACTGAGCGAGACGCTTCTCTTCCTCCGCCAGGCGCGGCTGGATGATGGCGCGGCGCTGGTCCTTGAGCTGTCGCAGGTGATGGAGACTTTGCGTGACGGCGGACTCCACGAAGCCACGCAGCAGGTCCTCGCGCAGGTTGGATGCGCGTCCGGTGTTGGCCAGGCGCTCGAACTGCGCCTCGGCGAGGGCCTCCTTCAGCGGGCTGATCTCGAAGCGTCCGCCCTTGCGAAAGGAGACGGCGTGGGTATCGACGATCAGCGGCGTACCCGCCCGCGAGCTCACCTGGCCGATGAAGCAGAACAGCAACTCGCCATCGTCGAGGTGCGGAGAGGCGATCAGGGGGGCCTCGTCGCGCTTCATCAGCATCATGAGTCGCTCCGCCAGCCATTGGAGCACCGGGTGCTGCTCGGTGAGCAACAGCTCGTTGGACCATTGGCCCTTTTGGGCCAGCGCGGCCCGGATGGCCTGGTCAACCCGGTCCGGGTCCTCGGTCAGATAGAGATGCCCGTCCTCAGGCCAGGACTCCTCGGGGATGGCCGTGGCGCCGAATACCACATCCCCCGTGGCGCCGGGGGCACCCAAGCGCCGTTTGAGATCCGGCGGGGGGGTGAGGATGAACTGCTTGGCCGTCTTCTGCAGGGGGAGGTAGGAGGGATCTTCCAGGGCCTGCTGCAGGGTCCGATAACCGCGCTCGAGAAATTCCGCATGGCTCATGAGGCGAATGCGGGAGTTGTCGACCACCGTGCTGGCGGTCCCGACCGACGGCGCGCTGGGGGCGTCGGTTTCGCCGGTGAGGAAGGCGAGCCAGTCATCGTGGCCCTCGTGACTGGCGGCCAGCAGGGTCTCCTCCAAACTGGCGCTCTCGGCCGTCTCCGGGTTCACCTTGTCGAGGACGTCCGCGTCGCCCGACAGAATGCCGCGGGTGGCGATGTATTCCTCTTCTTTCTTCGCGTCGTAGAGCTTGAGCACGCTCTCCCCGGTGCGCGTCGTGCGGTTGATCTCCTCAACCTTGTCGACCAGACGGCGAAAGATGGCCTGATCCCCGTCGAGAAATCCCTCCCGGGTGCTGACCATGAGATAGCGAACGACCGGGTTGTGGCGTTGGCCGAAGCGGTCAATGCGGCCGTTGCGCTGGATGAGGGTAATGATCGACCAGGGCAGGTCGTAGTGAATGATGTTGTGGCACTGGTGATGGAGGTTGACGCCTTCCGAAGCCACGTCGGTGGCCAATAGCAGGCGGATCGGACTGGTGCCGGTGCCGAATGACTCCACCGTCGCGGACAGGGCGACGTCCGGCATGCCACCGTGGATGGTGGCCAGCAGTTGGTCAGGCTGCGCCTCGTGCTTATCGCTGTAGGGTAGCTGGAAATGCGTCGCCAGCGCCTTCGCGAGGTGTTCCTGGGTGACCCGGCTCTCGGTAAAGACCAGCAAGCGGGGGCTGGCCTTCGTGCCTGTCCATTGGAGCTTCTCCAACTCCCTGAGTAAAAGCCTGAAACGGGAGCTGTGGGCGATCTTTTGTCCCGCGAGGTGCCGCAACAAGGTCTGGAGTTCCTCCGCCTCCGCCGAGGCATGGGTTTCCGTCCTCAGCTCCTTGAACCGCTTCTCGGCGGTCGAGCAGCAAGCCTCGGGGCTGGACAGAAACGACTTGTACATGCCCCATTGCACAATGGCGTTGGAGAAGAGGGTCTTGTCCAGCACCCGCTGCCGGATACCGGCCAGTTGCCCGTAGACACGCTCCTCCTGCGGCGTGGCCGCGATCGTGGTCTCCTCCAGCGGAACCACGTACCGTGGGGAGAAGTTGTCGCCGGCCTCGCCCCGCACATCCTCCTTGAAGCGCATCAGAAAAAAGGGCTTGATGTCCGAGGCCTCGTACTCGCGCAGTTTGGGGTCGGGGATAGCGGAGGGATCCAAGAGGCTGATCAGGCGACCGAAGGTCTCGCGCTTGCCGTTGTGGGGGGTCGCCGTCGTCAACAGCATGCTGTTGGTGCGGCGGGCCAGGCGCCGGGCAAGGCGGTAGCTCAGGTGCTTCTCCGGGTTGCTGCCACCAGCGACGTTGTGGGCCTCGTCGATCACGACCACGTCCCAGCGGGTGTCCTCCAGGAAATGGCTGTACCGGCCGATGTCCTTGAGGGTGTCGATGGAGATGATGATGCGGTGATAGACCTCGAAGGGATTTTTTGAGGCCGGGATTTTGAGTTGCAGTTTCGCCAGCCCGGTCGAGTCCAGCCGCACCAGGGGGATCGTGAACCGGTTCCACAGTTCCGCCTGGAATTGCGCCAGCATGGACTTCTTGGCGAGCACCAGGATGCGATCCGCCTGTCCGCGCTTCATGAGCTCGGACAGGATCATGCCGACCTCGATAGTCTTGCCAAGCCCCACCGCATCGGCCAGCAGCAGGCGGGGACGAAGCTGCATGATGGCGCGCTGCACGGCCTCCTTCTGATACCCCATGGGGGTGAAGGCGCCCATCCCCTCAACGTGGGGATCAGGGTCGGTCAACGGCATGTGCCGGAGTTGGGCTTCCAGGAAGAGCTTGGCTTGGGCGTAACCACCGCTTTCATCGCGAACCAGCCTGGTCCGGCGCGGATCGACAGGATCGATCTTGTCCAGCTGGGTGAGAAAGGCGGCCTCGTGACCACGGGTCAGGTCATCCGCGCCCACGCAGTAGACAATCTGATCTTGCCGGCTGCTGGCCGAGTCGACGCGGGTGACGAGCCACTCCGCGTCGCGGCAGAGAATGCGCATTCCGGGGGAGAGAACACCCATTTATTTCTCCAAGAGGGTCATGAACTCCAAAGGGTATGAAGGCCACTGGTCAGGCCAGCTCGTGCACGAAAACTCGGGCGCTGGCATCTCTCAGGCCCATGGCATCCCGGACAACCCGTTCATGATGGGTAAAGAGGATGACTTGGGTCTTGGCGGAAAAATCGGCGAGCGTGCCCAGGGTGTCCCGCGAGCGGTCGTCGTCAAACTGGATGAGGATATCGTCGACGATCAAGGGCAGCGGCTCCGAGGTCTCCATGAAGTGCTCCAGCGCCGCCAGCCGCAGCGCCAGGTACAGTTGGTCGCGCGTGCCGGTGCTCATGGCTTCAACCCGCAACCTTTCGCCATTTGCCCTTACCCCGACCAGAACCGGCTGATCGGATTCGTCAAAGTTGTTATCAATCCGCGTCAGGGAGCCGCAGGTCAGATGCCTGAAATAGACGGTGGCGCGGGTCAGGATGGGATCGCGATGCTGACGGCGAAAAGCCTCGATCTCGTCACGCAGCACCCGGGCGGCGAGCTTAAGGCGCACGTACTTTTCGGTGTGCTCGCGCACCTCCGCCAGCGTCTGTTGCACCTCATCGGCCAGTACCGATGCCTGATCGGAACCGGCCAGGGCCTGGAACTCTCGTTCGCTGCTGAGCTTGAGCGTGAAGGCCGCCTCGCGTGCCGGCCGGAGTTCCAGTTCGATCCGCTGGTTGAGTGCCGTCAGCTCGGCGACGACCGAGTCCCGGTCGACCTGCGCCGCCTCCGAGGCGAGCGCGGCGATGCTCAGCCCGTCCCCGCTCGCGATGAGCTCGGCCTCGACGTCCCGGAACTGCTGGGAAAGATCCCGCTGCTCCAGGAAACGTTGTTCAACGGTCTCCAGCTCTTCCGCGTTTGTGCAACCGGCCTGGCGGCACAGCTCAGCGAGCACCTCCTCTGCGGCACGAATTTCGGCATCGGCCTCGCGTAATTCCTCTTCGGCCTGGCGGGCCTGCTTCTGCAGCTCGTCGCGGCGGCTCTTCGCCTCGCGTTGGGCCGTGAGACGTGAACCGAGCTCAAGCAGCGCTTCACCGACCGGACGACCCGCAAGATCGGGAGCCAGCCTGACCATCAACGCCTGCACATCCTGCTCGAAGTCGCGCGCATCCCGATCGATGCCGTCGATGCGTAGCTGGAGTCCCTTCGCTTCGTCCACCCACTTCAAGCCCTCCGCAATCGCCTGGAGATAGTCTGATACCTCGCCAGGCGTGGTTTGATGCCCGCGTCCCAGCGCTTCCATGAGCGCCGTCCAGTCGGATAACCAGACGGCAAGCTCCCCCTCGGCGCGGGAGACCTCCCCCGCCAACCGCCGCAGAGCTTCTTCCAGCTCCGCGATGCTCTCCGCCAGGGCCGTCCGGCGCCGCGCATCCTGTTCGAGGGCATGCAGGCAGGCCTCGGCATGGGCCAGGAGCGGTCGCAACCCGCCGGGTGTGAGTGGTTCCGGTAGCGATTGTCCGCAAGTCGCGAGGGCGCGGCGCAGATCTCCGCGCCGGGCCTCCCGGCTCCGGCGAAGGGCATCCACCTTATCGCTCAGCTCACCCCCCAGCTCCGCCTTGTCGCGCAACCGCGATGCCCGGACCAGCCAGGCGGACATCTCCCGGGGAGGAAGTGGCACAAGGCCGGTCTCGTGCCACGCCTCCTGCCAGGACCGATCGAGGGCTGAACGTCGGAGCGCGACCATCTGCAACGCCGCTTCGGCATCCGCTTGACGTTGGCGGCAGGCCTCGAGTCGCGCTTGGGCGGCGGCCTGCTCGTGAACGCGCTGTGACTCGCGGCGCAGCCGGTCGGCGATCTCGTCGGCACCGGCGATTTCCGCCTCGAAGACCGTGGGCAAGGGCAAGCCGTCCGTGTAGGACCGGGACTCGGCCACCACGTCTTCCGCGTCGATCCACTGTCGTTTGAGCAGGTGCCAGCCCTGATCACGTCGTTCGCGGGCATGCCGCAGCTGCAATTCGGTTGGTATCTCCCCGACCAGGCGCAGCGCCAGCAGCCCCTCCTCCGTCTGGAGCTGTTCCTTGTCAATCACGGCGATCAAATCCGCCAACCGGCGGTGTTCTTCCTCGACGGCGCTGAAGTCCTGCGCGAAGCGCTGCACCGTCTCCCCGCCGGGTAAGGGGGCGCGTATCAGCTCCGCCAGGGTACGGGTCCAGAGCCCCAGGGATTCAAGCTCACGCTGACAGGCCGCTTGGTGACGGACGAGCGCGGCGTCCGCCTCAACCAGGGCATGGTCCAGATCACCGGCGTGGCGCGCTTCCGCCACCGCCTGCTGCAAGACCTCAGGGGAGATCGGGGGAGGCAGGCGGCGCAACTCATCCTGCTTGATTTCGAGCTTCCCCCGGGTGGCCTCCCTGTCCACGCGGGCCTTCTTCACCCCCAACTCCAAAGCTTCCTGGCGCCCGCCGAGCTCGGTGGCCCGGCGCCGGAAACCGAGCAGAGGACGCAGCGTTTCCAGGTCGTCAAGTGAGATATCAGGACGGATCTCCGCGAACCGCTGTCGCGCCTGCTCGGCCAAGGCGGAGCACCTCGCGAGGAGCCCAGGCCTGTCGCGTGCCGCCTTGTGGTAGCCCCCGTGCCGATCCCGCAGCGCGTCGATGGCGTCCGCCGCGGTCAGGAGTTCCTCCAAAACGACCAAGCCAGCAATGTCCTTGCCCAGCCCTGCCAGTCGTACCCCGGCCTTCGAACGAACCTCGACAGCCAACCTGCGCCTGGATAGCGCCTCTTCCCGCCGCTGCCCGAAGTGGTCTTCGAGGACGGGTACGCCATGCAGGCCGCTCAGCTTGTTCAGGATATGTTCGCGCCTGGCGAGGGCCGATGCGGAGCGGCGGATACGTTCCAGGGTACTTTGGCGCCTTGCCGCGGTGGCCAGTTCGGCATCGATGGCGTTAAGGCGCGCCGTCGCCACCTCCACCGCCTTGCGTGCCTCGTCCCAATGGCGCGCCGAGAGGGAAACCTCCCGTTGTTGCCGTTCGAGATCGGTGAGCTTGCTCAGCCCGCCATTGATCAGGGGTTTCGACGCGCGCGGCGCAAAGAGCGACTGCGCTTCCTGATCGAGACTCTCCAGCATGGCATGAACGGCCGTGCTGCCAAGCCCCGTGGAGAACAGGGCCTCGGCCTCCCGCCCACATTCGACCAACAGGGCTTGGCCGCCGCTCACCAGCCTCTCATGATCAATGCCAAAAAGCTGTTCGAAGAGCGGCTCCGCGACGCCGCCCAAGAGTCGCGCGAGGTAGTCCTCATCCAGCGGCTCACCGTTTGCAGTGAGAAGGGTCTTCTTGCGGCCCTTACGGCGGTAACAGTGCAATTCTGTCCCGTCCTTACCGCGGAACAAACCGCCGACTCTCAGCTCGGTTTTGTCATGCCGGAAGTCGTCCTGGGTCCGCTCCGGGACCCCGTAGAGGAGTGCCCGCAAGGCGCGGAGGGCTGAGCTCTTGCCCGCTTCGTTTGGGCCGAAGACCACATGCAGCCCTTCGCTGCCCGCGCTCAGATCAAGATGGCGGTCGGTGAAGGGACCATAGGCGAGGAGGTGGAGATCGAGCAATTTCATGCGGTGCGCCCTTCCCTCAACAGCCGTTGCTCCAAGAGGGCCTTGACATCCTCCAGGCACGCCCGGAGGTAGACGGCCTGCGTGGGATCCAGCGCATCAGGGCCCGTGCGCAGTTCGAGGGGGAGTTTGATGCTCAGGTCCCCGAACTCGTCCGCCAGCCTGGAGAGACGATCCGGATCCAGCTCCAGCGCGCGGATAGAACGGAGCAAGCCCCCAAAGGCGTCATCACGGCCCATGGCCGCGGCTTCCGACTCCGCTTCACGGGTATCGAACACTACCTTCTCAATCCAGAGGTTCCCTGCCCCGGCCACCTCCGCGAGCGCGCGGCACTCGTTGATGACCTGTTCCCGTGCGGCCCGGAGTTGGCTGTGGAGAGGACACGCCCCCACGATGCGCACCCGCGCCGCCACCAGCCGGTCCTCGGCCCCGCGGACGGCGGCCGAGAGGGCATGCTCCACCCGCTCGTATACCTCATCCAGGGTCACCGCCTCCGCGATATCAACCGCGCAGACCGACCAGCGCACCACATCCAGGGCACGGTGCTCGACGGACTCCACCCTGTTCCCCGCGATCGTGACCAGGGAGCAGCCTTTGGCACCGGTCTCCCGGGCGTGGCGACCTTGCGTATTTCCCGGAAAGACCACCCAGGGCTCCTCGGCAACGATTTCCCGATGGTGCACATGGCCCAGCGCCCAGTACTGATAGCCACGTGAGCGCAGGCTGTCGAGGGTGCAGGGTGCGTAGACCTCATGCCCGGGTCGGCCATCTAATGAGGTATGCAGCAGGCCGATATTGAAACGGTCGGCATGTGCCAAGGGGTATTGTCGGGCGAGATCCTCGGTCACCGCCCGGCTAGGGAATCCCTGACCGTGGATGACGACACCCAAATCCTCCAAAGGGATGGACTCGGGCGCTCGGGTGGCGAAGAAACGGACATTCGGTGGTGGTCGAAGGGTCTTGGTGATCTGGCTGGCGGCATCATGATTTCCGGCCACGATGAAAACCTTGATCCCGGCCTCCTGTAGCCGGACCATCTGGCGCGTGAAGAACAAGCCGGTGTTGTAGTCTTTCCAGTCGCCGTCGTAGAGGTCTCCGGCCAAGAGGATGAAGGAAGCCTCCTCTTCGATCGCCAAATCGATGATGTTCTCGAACGCCCGACGCGTCGCGCCTCGAATCTCGTCCACCGGCGCTCCTTCGTAGCGTTCCAGACCGCGAAGAGGGCTATCGAGGTGAACATCGGCGGCGTGGATGAATTTCACTATTCGGGTCCCCTACTATTTCAATCGCTTTCTAACGATGCTGAGTTAACCTGAGAAGCTAATTCCATTTCCCGAAGGGCAACGGCGCGCCGATATAACTCATCGATTTAAAGCGCAAAATTTGCTTTGGCTGTCGCATTAACATACTGACGGACCGGCTATGTATAAGAATTCCATGATGTACTTTCCCTGGTTTTCCCGGTCCCCTAGCCCAGATATTGCAGTTTAGTACATGGCAGGTTAGCGGGTCGATGAGGGCGAACTGATAAGCCTGCTCATTGGGTCCGGTGATGCAAAGCCTCGCCGCCCCCTGCCCTTGCACCACGTTAGAAGGGCCTTTGCCGTCCTCTCCGGGATCTCCTGATCCAGGGCGCACATCCGGCAAGGTTTACCCACATCCGCCGCCAGAATGCGCGCATGTTCCGCGTTTGCTGTCGATGGGCGAGGAGAGCACGGTTGGCCCGCACAGGGGCTTGTGGACCAGGGGATGCTGGGCCATGAACTGATGGAAGGTGTTACGGTCTGCTGCCGTGGTGACCAGCACGAAGTCGATGGGGCCCAGAATGGCCAGGTCGCCAGACACGGCGGCCACCGGCTCCGCTGAGGTGGGTGGAGGTGCCTGGCGCGACAGCAGGCCGGTGGGGGAAGGGTTCGCCACGGGCAAGGCAATGGCGCCGCGCTGATTGAGTTCCGGTCGGCCAACGCCCGGCGGGCGTTGCCCAGACAGGCCTCGCCCCGGGGATTGCTCTAGCCCAGCCAGTCACACTCCCGTTCGGCCAGGGTGAGCCGGCTAGGGTAGAAATACACTGATAAGATATCCAGTTTTATTCCTGGAATATCATAGTCGCACGTGATAACTTACTATTATTTATGATCATTTCCACCGTTGGACCTTTTTGAAGAGATATATAGTCGAGTTTACCTTGATAATGCAAAGTCATACTCTGATCAAAAGTGCAGTCAACAAATGGCATAGGAAGGGCGGAGTCTAGAATCAAATGCAACACCTCTACACTTATAGGTGTTGTGATGAC
>ERZ1645192.1210-NODE-1210-length-21734-cov-6.700171_pt1 | contig 21734 bp, 15 predicted proteins | sample MGYA00575354_ERZ1645192 | MGnify/ENA primary metagenome ERZ1645192 (study PRJEB40844, sample SAMN11349763) | freshwater sediment metagenome | isolation source: river sediment | host: Sediment | place: India: Faizupur Khadar , New Delhi | collected 2017-02-21 ... | reverse complement strand
TCCTTTGAAAAATCATCTTATGTGAAAAAATCCTAAAGGTTCTCCGCTTTGAACCATAAAATGTGCTAATTTTGTCTCGGCAGATATTTCATTGTATAAATATTTTTAAAATTGACTATTACAGAAATAAGGGATTATGTGTATCGCACACTATGTGCTTTCGAAGACGAAAGAGAAGCGGCGGCAATAAGCCGGCGTTTATTGGAATATTTTACCGCTATGGATATGCTTTTCATCGCTTTAGCGCCTCAGACAGCAATAGATGACGGTGTCTTACGTCAGATACAAGCGGCTTTGGAGGATTTAAAAAATCACAAACCCCTTCAATATGTGTTGGGAGAAACCTATTTTGCCGGTTTACAGTTTAGCGTAAACGAAGCGGTCTTAATTCCCCGTCCCGAAACGGAAGAATTAGTGTATTGGATACTGCATACACATCCGGATTTACGCGGGAAAATCATGGATGTGTGTACCGGCAGCGCTTGTTTGGCAGTAAGCTTGGCAGTAAACTATCCACAGGCACAGCTTTATGCCATCGATGCTTTTGAAAAGGTGTTAGCATTGGCAAAAAGCAATGCGGAAAAACATAAGGTAAGCATTGATTTTCAACTTCAGGATGTACTCAGCAGCGATTTTCAGCATTATCATCCCTGTTTGTTCGACATCATTCTTAGTAATCCACCCTATGTACGAGAATCGGAGAAAGCCGTAATGGCACAAAAAGTACTTGCTTTTGAACCCGAAACAGCATTGTTTGTCCCCGATACACACGCTTTGCTCTTTTATCAGGCTATTACCTCTTGGGCATACAATCACTTGAACGAGGGAGGGGAATTGTATTTCGAAATCAACGAAGCTTTTCCCGAAGAAATGCGTTGTTTATTGGAACGCTGCCATTTTAAAAATATTGAATTAAAGAGAGATATGCAAAATAAATGGAGAATGATACGGGCAAAGAAATAGGAGCATTCAAGCGATGCAATTGCTTTTTTATTTTTTTTTAATTGATAACGAATATTTTATTGTAAAAATGAAATCATGATATATTTTCCTTTGAAAAATTACGTTATATACATTTAAAAATAATAATGTGTTATCCTTATGTTAGCGTACATTGAAGGAAAATTAGTGGAAAAGACACCTACCTATGCAGTCGTCGATTGTGGAGGCGTTGGCTTTATGTTGAACATCTCATTACATACTTATTCGGCATTACCGGAAATAAATCAGAGTTGTAAATTATTTACCCATCTGTCTATCAAGGAAGATGCACATACATTGTATGCATTTTCAAGTCCAAGCGAAAAGCAGTTGTTTCGATTGTTGATTACCGTTTCGGGAGTGGGTGCCAATACGGCGCGTATGATATTATCGTCTATCAATGTCAAAGACTTGGTGGCATACATAAGTGCCGGAAATGTAAGTATTTTACAGTCTGTTAAAGGGATAGGAGCTAAAACAGCCCAACGTATCATCATTGAATTAAAAGATAAAGTATTAAAAACAGATGTTGAAATTGACGGGACTATGGTACTTTCCAACAATAATAATGCAGAAGAAGCGTTATCTGCACTGATATTGTTAGGTTTTTCTAAACAACTAGCCGGAAAAGCCATTGAAAAAATATTGAAAACATCCACTAAGGAATTGTCAATAGAAGATTTGATTAAAGAGGCGTTGAAAACATTATAAGTTTTTTTTTTGACTTAAAGTATCATAGTGAGAAGGGAAAGTAAAGAAATCAAGGCAAGCGTTATTGTATTGTTAGCATTAACAATATTTTTTTCCGTATTAGACTGCCGAGCAAGTATTTTTGCTTCTTACTTTAAAAGTGGTATCCCGCTTTTTCCCGATGATACAAGCAAAAAAACCTTACCGCAGCCATCGAATAATCCCTTCGATAGAGATCCCTCCAGCCCTTTTTATCTGAAGAATCCTAAAAATTTTTCCACTCAAATTATCTACGACCCACTTACGAATACCTATAGCTTTCAGCGAAAAATAGGAGACCTCAATTACGGTCCTTCCGGTAGTATGACCTTGAAAGAGTATATGGATTACGATATTGAAAAAGCCATGCGTGATTATTGGCGGCAACGTGCCGGCGTGGGTGTAAATTCTCAATTCCAACAGGGCATAATCCCGCAGATACGAGTCCCGGGAGAAACCTTCGAACATATCTTCGGCAGCGATTTGATAAGTATTATCCCTTCCGGTTCCGTTGAATTGAAATTCGGATTGATTCACACACAGAATGATAATACCTCTCTTGCCGTTACCCAACGCCGACAAACCCGCTTTGATTTCGACGAGAATATACAAATTAATTTAAAGGCAAGCATAGGCGAAAAGATTCATTATAACATGAGTTATAGTACCGAAACTTCTTTTAATTTTGAAAATAAATTCAAACTCGGCTATGAAGGTAAAGAAGATGAAATCCTGCAATTACTTGAGTTTGGCGATGTAACCCTCCCTTTAACGAGTACCTTGATTCAAGGTTCTCAAACCTTATTCGGTGTCAAAGCGCAAATGCAATTCGGTAAGACAACAGTTACGACGGTTGTCTCTCAACAAAAAGGCGATAAAACCACCATTACGGTCGAAAACGGTGCCGAAATGACCGATTTTGAATTTAAAGCCGACGACTACGAAGACAACAGACACTACTTCTTAGCGCAATATTTTTACGATACCTATGGTGATGCCATGAGTACCCTCCCTTTGATAAATTCTAAGGTAACCATTACCCGTATCGAAGTGTGGCGTACCAATATAGGCTCTGCGGTACAGGAAAACAGAAACATCGTTGCTTTTGCCGATTTGGGAGAACCCAATCCTTACAATCCTACCGTACAACGTACCGCAGCTCCCGGTCGCAACCACCCCGATAGTAATGCCAACAACCTCTTGCAAGGAATGGACTATGGTAAATTGAGAAATATCAACGAAGTAAGTACGTATTTGCAAACTAAAGGACTCGTTGCCGGCATAGATTTCGAAAAAGTAGAGTCAGCTCGTTTGTTAAGTCCCAGTGAATATAACTTTAACAGTAAGTTGGGTTTTATCTCTTTAACCTCCCGTTTGAATGCCGACCAGGTGCTGGCAGTAGCTTTTCAATACACCGTCATCGGAGATCCCAATGTGTATCAGGTCGGACAATTCTCCAATGAAGTGCAAACGCCGGGATGTATCGTCGTGAAGTTATTGAAAAGTACAGCTTTAAACACTAAAATTCCTTTATGGAAATTAATGATGAAAAATGTGTATTCCTTAAATGCCTACCAAGTGTCGGCAGAGGAATTTCGTTTAAATATATTGTATAAAGGGGAAGAAGGCGGCGTTGGCTTGGGTTATTTTTCGGAAGTAAGTGAAGACTTGAAAGGGATAGCCTTGATACGACTTCTGGGCTTGGATAAGTTAAATTATCAGCAAGCTGCTATCCCCGACGGTGTTTTTGATTTCGTTGACGGAGCTGCCACCACCGGAGGCACTGTTCAAGCCGAGTACGGAAGAATCTATTTCCCTTCCGTTGAACCTTTTGGTAAAGATTTGCGGGAGGTGCTGAAAAATAGCCCGGGTGCAGGAAATAAATATGCCTTCGATTCACTCTATACCATGACTAAAACCTTGGCACAACAGTATTCGGAGAAAAATAAATTCTACCTTGAAGGACGATATAAGTCTACGTATGGAAATGATATATCGTTAGGAGTATGGAATATAGCCCAAGGATCTGTTACCGTTACTGCCGGCGGTATCGTGCTGACCGAAGGAGTCGATTATTCGGTTGATTATAACGCAGGAACGGTACGCATCCTGAATCAGAATTATTTAAGCTCAGGTACACCGATTAATATTTCAGTAGAAAGTACCAACGTAATGGGTACTACCAAAACCATGTTTGGAATGCATGTCGACTATGCCCTGAACAAAGACATTGTGCTTGGTGCTACTTTATTGAATCTAAGGGAAAGAACAGAATCCTTCAAAGTCAATTTCGGAGAAGAACCCATCAACAATACCATTTGGGGTTTAAATATGACATACCAAAAAGATGCGCGTTTTATTACCAAAGCTTTGAATTATCTGCCTATTTATAAAACCAAACAAGAATCGAGTATAGAATTTGACGGGGAATTTGCTCATTTTATTCCCGGACATGCACGCGCCATAGGCAGAGGCGACAAAGCTCAATTGTATGTCGATGATTTTGAAGCTGCCAAAACAACTATCAATTTAACAACACCGGGATTTTGGTACTTGGCAAGTACACCGCAACATCAAACAAAAAAAGGTATGTTTCCCGAAGCAGCTCCCGGCACAGGCTTAGCTTACGGCTTCAACAGAGCTAAAATAGCTTGGTATATCATCGACCCTTTGTTTCATAACAATAGTTCTGCTACCCCTTCAAACATTACCTCCGACGATAAATCGCAAATGTATGCCCGTAGGGTACTTATTAAAGAAGTCTTCCCCTATAAAAGTATCGATGCTACCAGCCAAGACCCTTATTTGTCGGTCTTGAACCTGGCTTTTAATCCTAATAAAAGAGGTCCTTATAATTACGATGCTTTGGGAGTGCCGGGCATATCTTCCGGTTTGAATTCCGATGGAAGCTTGAAAGACCCCCAAACGCGTTGGGCAGGGATAATGCGTAAAATGGAAACTACCGATTTTGAAACCTCTAATATTGAATATATCGAGTTTTGGATGATGGATCCTTTTTATCAAAACCCCGCTCATACCGGTGGGAAACTCTATATCAACCTTGGCGATATATCGGAAGATATTTTACGCGACGGTCGTAAAAGTTTTGAACATGGCTTAGCTGATAACGGCAGCGATGAAAATACAGATTATACTGTCTGGGGAAGAGTCCCTGTCATTCAGTCTATCGTGTCCGCTTTTGATAATGCGGTAGAATCCAGAAAATACCAAGATGTAGGCTATGACGGTTTATACGACTCCCTCGAAAGGGTGCATTTTAACGATTATTTACAAAGCCTTAAGGGCGTACTTAGCGATATTGCTTATCAAGAAATTTATAACGACCCTTCAGCAGATAATTACCATTATTTCAGAGGACAAGATTATGATGCCGACAATACGAAAATATTAGAACGCTATACATTATTTAATAACAGCGACGGCAACTCACCTACCGATGTCGATAATCCGGAAAAGTATGCTACGCAATCTTCCTCTTCTCCAAACATGGAAGATATCAACAACGATAATACCTTAAGTGAAGACGAACGATATTATCAATATGTGATTGAATTAAATCCGGATAAAATGCAGATAGGAGAGAATTACATAGAGGATATCATGGAAAATCAAAATGTCCGTTTAGATAACGGCAATACGGTTTCCGTAAAATGGTATCAGTTTAAGGTGCCCATTCGTTATCCCGACCAAGTGATAGGCAACCTCAGTGATTTCTCGTCCATACGTTTTATGCGTATCTTCTTAAAAGGATTCAATCAAGATGTTATCTGCCGTTTCGGTAGCTTGGAATTGGTAAGAGGTGATTGGCGACAATATTCCAAAGACCTTAAGCAAAGCGGGGATTATCCTATCGGTATTACCGGTGATAATACGAATTTTACCGTATCTACCTTAAGTCTTGAAGAAAACTATCAACGCGATCCCATTCCGTACCGTATGCCGGGAGGACTTGCCCGTGAAGAACAATATTCACCTACCAATACCATCAAGGAACTCAACGAACAATGTATTACCATGCGTGTTACTAATTTAATTGATGGCGATGCTCGCGGCATTTATAAAAATACAAATTTCGATTTCCGTCGGTTTAAAACCTTACGTTTCTATCTGCATGCCGAGAAAGTGTTTGAAAACGATGACATACAGCAAGGCGACATTACTTTCTTTATCCGCCTCGGTTCCGATGCTTCCGAAAATTATTATGAATATGAAGTGCCGGTAAAATTCACGAATTGGTATGTTAAGGATTCGGCTTTGATATGGCCCACAGAAAATAATATTGAAATAGAATTGCAAAAACTTATCGATGCCAAACAAGAACGTAATATTGCCAACAGAAACGGGTCAAATTTTCCCGCCAATGAACCTTATGTTGTTTTTGACGGCAAATATACCATTTCCGTATTAGGAAGTCCAAATCTCGGGGATGTCAATGTTATCATGATGGGTATACGAAATCCTAAGAAAAAAACCTTGGGCGATAAGGATGATATGATGCCTAAATCCGCGGAGGTATGGATAAACGAATTGCGATTAGCTAACTTTGAAGAAAAAAGCGGATGGGCAGCACGGGGAAATGTGAAAGTGAATCTCGCTGACTTGGGAGATGTGTCTTTTGCCAGCAGCATCAGTACGGCAGGATTTGGCGCTCTCGAATCTACTACCTATTCGCGTTTACAAGAAACAGTAACTACCATGGATGTGGCAACCAATTTACAATTGGGTAAATTCCTCCCCGAAAAATGGAGCGTTAGCATTCCTTTCCACTATGATTATTCCCGAAACGTGAGTACTCCCGAATACAATCCTTTAAATCCTGATGTTAAATTAAAAGAAGACTTGAGAACCTATAATTCTAAAGCCGAAATAGACTCCATCAAAAAACAATCACTGGAAATTATTCAACGACAAAATATCAGCTTGATGAATGTTCGTAAGAATAAAACAGGCTCGGGAAAGAATTATGTGTGGGGCATCGAAAATTTTGATTTCTCGTATGCGTATACAGAGAAAAACGTTCAGGATATCAATTATGAATACGACGACTTAAAAACCCATACCGGTGGCTTTGGTTATGTGTACGGTTGGTCACCAAAGAACTATAAGCCCTTTGGGAATATCGAGAAGTTAAAAAATATCAAATGGTTACAGCTCATTTATGATTTTAATTTCTATCTGTTGCCAAAATCTTTCTCCTTTGGCACCGATGTATATCGCTATTATCAAGAAAGCAAATTACGAAATAAAAGCAAAGGTATTATCATTACCGAGCCCATGTATGTAAAAGCCTTTGAATGGTCGAGAGATTATGCCATCGCTTGGGATATTACCCAATCCTTGAAATTTGATTATAACGCAAAAGCCGAAGCCCTTATCGATGAGCCGCAAGGAAGAATAGATACCAAAGAGAAAAAAGATTCTATATGGTATAATGTAGGTAAATTTGGAAAAATGAATACCTTCACTCAAAATTTTAATGCCAGCTATCAAATACCTATCAATAAAATACCGATTTTCAGCTTTATCACCAGCAATGTACGTTATGCCTCGACTTATTTCTGGCAAATGGCAGCTCCTGCCGTTGATTACTTGGGCAATGAAATAGAAAATTCAAATACCAAACAGTTAAATATCAATGCAAATTTCATAAGTCTCTATAATAAATCCAAGTATTTGCGTAAAGTGAATCAAGGAACTTTTGGCAGCAGTTTAAAAGATAAACCTATCTTAAAATCGAAGCAAGAAAAATGGGAACAAGAACAAAAACAATTACGTTCGAATAAAGCCCTTGCCATTAAAGATTCTACAGATAATGAGGAAGAAAAACCAATAAAAGAAACTAAAAATATAGGGAAGGAAGTTTTAGACAATTTCTTGCGTTTGGCAATGCTTGTTAAAACTATTTCCTTTGCTTATACCGAAGGCAATGGAACGGCTTTGCCCGGTTATATGTTAAAGCCTGTTTTAGGGGGAATGTCTTTTGATAATAATTTAGCTCCCGGCTTTTTATTTGTTTTCGGACATCAAGATGAGAATATTGTAGAAAAAGGAATACAAAATAACTGGCTTACAACAAGTTCTATGTTAAATACTCCTTTCACTCAGCGACAGAACAGGAATTTGCAATTGCAAGCAACCATAGAGCCCTTGGATGAATTCAGAATACGCTTAACCGCCACCCGCACCACATCTATCAGCGATCAATATTATTTTCTTGCCGATAGCAATGGCGTTTTTGATACCTATACCCGTCAGCAAATAGGAAATTTCAGTATTAGTACTATTGCTTTATCATCCTTCTTTGAGAAAAAAGGAAAGGACAATACGAGTGAAAATTTTGAAAATTTCAAACTCTATCGTTTAGCAGTTGCCCATCGATTGGCAAACGACAGAATGGCGCGTCAGTCCGGTTATACCAAAGGTACCGATGTTTATCCTGATGGGTATGGTATGTTAAATCAGGATGTATTGCTATACTCTTTTATAGCGGCATATATGGGAAAATCTCCCGAAATGGTTGATATTGGTTCTCCTTTTTTTGAAATACCGCTTCCCAATTGGAACATAACCTATTCCGGTATTACTAAAATACCCGGTGTTAATAAAATATTCCAATCCATCACTTTATCTCATGCCTATGTATGCACTTATCAAATAGGAGGATATTCAACCAACCTGCAATACAATCCCGAAGAAGGAGATTTGCAAACCATACGCGATGCTTTGAGTAATTTCATTCCTCAAGTTGAATACGGACAAGTGGCAATCATGGAATCTATGTCGCCGGTTATTTCATTAAATATGAGTATGAAAAACAGCTTCGATTTTAAAGCTGAATGGAAAAAATCGCGTACCGTTACCATGAGTACCTTCAGTTTTCAAATATCGGAGCAATCCAATAACGAATTTATTGTCGGTGCCGGTTACCGTATCAAAGATATAAAAATTACATATAATTTCGCCGGTGTAAAACGACAGTCCATAAGTGATTTAGTGCTTAAACTCGATTTCTCGATTCGTGATAATAAAACTATTTTACGTAAAATTGAAGAAAATGTAAATCAACCCTCTGCAGGTCAAATTATTTATTCCATTAACTTCCTCGCTGAATACATGCTGACTAAGAATGTGTCTTTGAAACTCTATTACGATCATGTCTTTAATGAACCTGTCCTTTCCGGAAGTATTTCAAGCTTAACTATTAACGCCGGATTAGGAGTTAAAATTAATTTTGCTCAGCTCTAAGAACACAATCATTATAGAATAGACAATCTGTTGGAAAGAAAAAATATTTAAAATATTTATAAAAAACAGAAAATTATAAATAAAAAATTTGTACTTTTGCAATCCTTTTGAAAATAAAAGCAACATAGGTCTTGGAAATAAAAGGAATTAAGTCTAAGGAATTAAAAAATAAGATTTTAATACAACATAAAGATGAAAAGGACATATCAACCGTCAAATAGGAAACGACAAAACAAACATGGTTTTAGAGTAAGAATGGCTTCGGCTAACGGTCGTCGCGTATTGGCAGCTCGCAGAGCAAAAGGTAGAAAAAAATTAACGGTATCGGACGAAAAATTATTCGGAAAGAAATTTTAGTCTTTATTTTGTTAATCATATACAAGGAGAAAGTGATGCCAATTGCTTTCTCCTTTCTTATATACAAAAATGTATAGCATTCAGTCAATTAAAAATGATATATCCACATAACTTTGAACAAAAAATTGATTTCGACCAAATCAGAGGTCTTATTAATCAATCTTGCATCAGTACTTTAGGTAAAAGCAAAGTTGATGAAATCGTTTTTTTTGATGATTTTGAACAAATCACCCGTTTGCACGAAGAAGTGGAGGAGTTTCGACACATTTTATTAATGGAAACATCCTTTCCGGCTCAGAATTATTTCGATTTGCGTAAGGAATTACATCATTTGCAAATAGAAGGTACTTGTATCGAAATTCAACCTCTCTGCGAATTGAAAGCCGTATTACAAACCATACAGGATTGTTTGGTGTTTTTTCGTGTGCGTGCTCAAGAGGGAAAATATCCTTTTTTAAATGCATTGGCAGCTGCGATTAGTGTCGACAATGCCCTTATTCAATACATTGCTACCTTAGTCGATGAAAAGAGTAATATTCGCGATAATGCTTCTGCTGACTTACAAACCATACGGCAAAAAATACATACTATTGAAAGAGAGATACAAAAAAATCTGCGTAAGATTATGCATCAGGCAAAACAGGATAATCTCATTGAGTCTGCCGCTGAATTTACAGTGAGAGAAGGTCGTTTAGTTATTCCGGTTCCTGCTGCCAACAAACGCCGATTGAAAGGTTTTATTCACGATGAATCGGCTACAGGACAAACCGTCTTTATTGAGCCTCAGGAAATCTTTGAATCGAATAATACCTTACGTGATTTGCATTTGCTTGAGAAAAGAGAAATTCTTCGTATCCTCCTCGCTTTTACCAATACCTTGCGTCCTTCCATACCCTCGATATTGGAAGCATTCGATTTTTTAAGTACTATTGATTTTATTCGTGCTAAAGCAAAGTTTGCATTGTCTATTAATGCCGTCAAACCGTTGATTGTTAATAAATCAATAATCCAATGGCATAAAGCTAAACATCCTTTATTGTACCTTAATTTTAAGAAACAAAACAAAGTGGTTGTTCCTCTTGATATTGAAATGGGAGTAAGCCATCGGATATTAATACTTTCAGGTCCCAATGCGGGGGGCAAATCGGTATGCTTGAAAACCCTAGGTTTGTTACAATACATGTTTCAGTGTGGTTTGGCGGTACCTGTCTCCGAATTATCGGAATTCGGTATTTTTAAACATGTATTTATTGATATAGGTGATGAGCAATCGATAGAGAATGATTTAAGTACCTACAGTTCGCATTTGAAAAATATGGATGCCATTGTGCAAGGAGCAGATGCGGAAACCCTCTTCTTGATTGATGAATTGGGTGGAGGTACCGACCCTCAATACGGAGGTGCTATTGCCGAATCTCTTTTAGAAACATTGTCGAAGTATAAGTCTATAGGCTTGGCAACTACGCATTTCGGCAACTTGAAAGCCATGGCTGCTCGTACCGAAGGTATAGAAAATGCCGCTATGTTGTTCGATGAAGAAGCTATGAAGCCTTTGTTTATCCTTAAAATGGGTAAATGGGGTAGCTCCTTTACGTTTGAAATAGCGAGAAAAATAGGATTCTCCGAATCGATATTGAGGAAAGCCATTGCTAAAATAGGTACTGCTCAGATTGATTATGAGTTTCTATTGCACAAACTAGAAAGAGAGAAAATAGAAGTCGACAGTCAAAAGCGTATGATGGAAGCTGTCGATATCCAACTTAAGTTATTGATAGAAAAACATCAAACTGCAAACGATGAGCTTAAAAGTCAAAAGTATGAAATTTTGAAGAATGCAAAGCAGGAAGCCAAAGCTATCGTTTACAATGCCAATAAAATCATTGAAAAGGCAGTACGTGATATAAAAGAAACCAAAGCAGATAAGGAAGTAGTCAAAGAAATTAAAAGCGAAATCAAAGCATTTACCGGCAACTTAGAAAAAATAGTTCCACCACCATCTCCTGTTACGATTAAAAAGCAGTTGCCGACTACTGCCAAGATACAATTACACGATTTTGTGATTATCAGCGATACCAATACCGTAGGCGAAGTAACATCTATCAAAGACGATGAAATTATTGTTACGTTTAACTCTATTAATTTTAAAACTACCCTTGATAAAGTAAGTAAAACAAGCAATAGTCCGAAACAAATAAAAAACATGCAATCGCATACTGCTCGGACGGGCATTTATGAAGAAATAAGCGAAAAATCCATACATTTTACATCCCAACTCGATATACGTGGCAAGCGAGTGGATGAAGCCCTGAGTGAATTGGAACGTTATATTGATGATGCTGTTTTATTGCATATAGGCGAAGTGAAAATATTACACGGAAAAGGCAATGGTGTTTTGAGAAAAATTACTCGAGAGATGCTTTCTAAACATCAAAATATTGCAGACTTTTACGATGAAAAACTCGAATGGGGAGGCTACGGAATTACCGTCGTGAAATTGCGTTAACTCTTGAGGTGGTTAATGCATAAAGAATTCAAGTTCTAAGAACTAATTTCCTCATTTTACATCGAAGCAATTCGATAAGCTTATTAACAATAAATCAAAACGGCTTTCGTTTACTTATTGCAATCCCTTACGGATACTAAACATCTTCATATGATACTTCAAAAAGATATTTCATTACAACCTTATAATACTTTTGGTGTAGATGTTAACTGCCATCAACTGATTTGTATCGAAGACAATCAAGAAATAGAGTATCTTTTTCAGCAACATGTGTTCGACGAAACTTTTTTTGTTATCGGAGGAGGAAGTAATTTGCTTTTTACCAAAGATTTTGATGGTACTATCATTCATATGGCTACCCGTGGTATAGAGAAATTACAAGAAACGGAAACGAAAGTAGTAGTGAAAGTAGCAGCAGGGGAGAGTTGGGAAGATTTTGTGCGATTTTGTATCCGTAATGATTATTATGGCGTTGAGAATCTCGTGGGGGTTCCGGGTTTAGTTGGCAGCAGTGCAGTACAAAATATTGGTGCCTACGGAGTGGAAGTCAAAGATGTAATTCTTGCTGTAGAGGGAGTGTTTGTAAACAATGCTTCTCCTTTTGTGTTTCAAAATGCCGATTGCAAATTTTCGTACAGAAACTCTATTTTTAAAACCGAATTAAAAAATCAATGTTTGATTACTGCTGTGGTTTTTAAATTATCTAAAACAGAAAACTATTCTCTATCTTACTTTGCGCTAAAAGAAGAATTAAAGAGAAACACACTGCCACTATGCTTAGAAAACGTAGCACAATCGGTTCTCAATATACGTAACAGCAAACTTCCCGATGTACGGAAAATAGGCAGCGCCGGTAGTTTTTTTAAAAATCCTTTGGTATCCCAAGCGCACTTACAAGCTTTATTACTTGATTCCCCCAACTTAACTCATTATCCTGTTGATGGTAAACATGTGAAATTAGCTGCCGGACAATTAATTGAAATAGCGGGATGGAAAGGAGTGCGTAAGGGCAATGTAGGAGTATATCCGTATCAAGCTTTGGTCATTGTGAATTACGGCAATGCTTCCGGAGAAGAAATACTGCATTTTTCACAACAGATACAAGAAGATGTTTTTAAACGCTTTCAGCTGCATCTCGAAGCAGAAGTAAATATAATTGATTAATACATTATGAATATGATAGAAATTGTTTGTACCAACAAAGAAAATATCAGAAAAAAATATGCGATGGGAACGACTTTATCTTTTATAGCCGATGATCTGAACATTAACCTGCAATATCCCATATTGGCGGCAAAAGTCAACAACGAAGTTAAAAGCCTCCAATATGAAATATATAAAAGTAAAGTCATTACTTTTTTTGACGTATCTCATATTTCCGGATATGCCGTATATGAACGTTCCATGTATTTTTTACTCTACAAAGCGGTCAAAGATTTATATCCTCAGGAAGATATTATCATTAAATATTCGATAGTAGGAGGGAAGTATTGTAAATTTGAAAATCCTAATTTTGAAGTATCGGAAGCCGTTGTTACAGCAATTTTGACAAGAATGAAGGAATTGGTAGCAGCAGATATTCCATTTGTGCGTAAGCAGATGTTAAGCGATGAAGCTATCGCATTGTATGAACAAAAAGGCTTGATGGATAAGAAAGAATTGTTGAAGCATCGCAAGATTTTTTATACCTCTGTTTATTATTTGGATGATACTCCCAATTATTTTTTCGGATGTCTGGTGCCCTCAACGGCTTATCTTACCCTTTTTGATTTAATAAAATTTGAAAGCGGACTGCTTTTACGCATGCCTTCCCGTCATGAGCCTTCAAAGTTAATGAAGCTTAGGGAATCCCCTAAATTGTTTTCGGTTTTCAAAGAGCATAAAGCATGGAACGATATTTTAGAAATTCCCTATGCCGGTGCGTTGAATGAAGCCGTTAAAAAAGGTCGTTCTACAGAAATTTTATTGCTGGCAGAAGCTTTGCAAGAGAAAAAAATCTCCAGCATAGCCGATAATATTGCTGCACGGGAAAATGTAAAAATGGTTTTGTTAAGCGGTCCCTCAGCATCAGGAAAAACAACCATTTGTAAACGTATTTCCGTTCAATTAGGGGTGCTCGGTTTTAAACCTGTACAGATTTCTATGGATAATTATTTCGTTGAAAGAGAATTTACCCCCAGAGACAAATATGGGAATTTCGACTTCGAACATATTGATGCTATCGATTTGGATTTGTTTCATGAACAAATTGCCGATTTATTTGCAGGGAAAGAAATTAAAATTCCTACCTACGATTTTCATGAAGGAAAGAAAGTGTGGAAAGGAAATACGCTTCAATTGCATAAAAACTCTATCTTAGTTATCGAAGGAATTCATTGTTTGAATCCCTTACTAACACAAACTCTTGACCCGGAAGTGGTTTTTAAAGTCTTTGTTTCTGCTTTAACTTCTATTGCGATGGATAAGCAGAATCCGATACATTCCAACGACAATCGCTTAATACGTCGGATTGTTCGTGATTACCGCTATCGGGGATATTCGGCAACAGATTCTCTGTGTCGATGGGCGAGTGTGCGAAAAGGGGAAGAAAAATGGATATTCCCTTTTCAAGAAGAAGCCGATATGATGTTTAATTCTGCTATTCTTTGCGAATTGAGTATATTGAAGCCTTTTGCCATGCCCTTGTTAAATGAAGTAATGGAAATATCATCCGAATATACGGAAGCCATGCGTTTGAAAAAATTATTGAGTTATTTTATTGAGATTCCTGAAACTGACGTTCCGCATTCATCCATCCTACGTGAGTTCTTCGGAGGAAGTGTGTTTAGTTATAAATAGGTCATTATGCTATCAAAAAACGAATTAAAATTTTTACGTTCCTTACAACAGAAGAAATATCGCAAAGAATATCAACAGTTTCTGGTGGAGGGTACCAAATCCGTTAAAGAAGTTATCGAAAGCGATTTTGTCGTTAAAAAGGTTTTTGCCGGGCAAAAATGGATAGAAGCCCATCCAAACGAACTGCAGGTAGAAATCACACAGCTTACACCTACCGAATGCGAACAAATAAGTTCCTTACAAACACCTCCCGAAATTTTTGCTTTGGTAGAAATGAAATCCAATTTACTTCCCGCATTCCCCGAAAAGTTCTTAATGCTTGACGATATCAAGGATGCCGGCAACCTCGGAACCTTGATACGTACGGCTGATTGGTTTGGTATTGAAAGCCTTGTTTGTTCCGAACAGAGTGTTGAATTGTACAATCCCAAAACCATACAAGCCAGCATGGGCTCTTTTGCTCATGTGAAAGTTTTTTATACGGATTTGATAGATTTTATTTCTCATCTTCCTGAAGCCTATACAATTTATGGAGCCTTTTTGGATGGGAAAGAGCTCGGAAAAGTGAAATTCTCGGCAAAAAGTATCATTCTTGTCGGCAATGAATCCAAAGGGATTTCGGATGAATTATTGCCTTATGTAAGCGAGAAAATTTTCATAGCAGGACATGCCCATCATCCCATGGACTCACTCAATGTAGGAGCTGCCACAGCTATACTGTGCTATGAATTAATGAAATAATAAAGAATATTAGAAAACAATACCAGCCTTAACGCCCAAGAAAATATACCAATTCGGGGCATAAGTATTGGCAAAGTATTTATCTTGGGTACCTCCCGAATCCGTGGCAGGGTCATGATATTTTAACGCAGATTCTTGTGCCTTTGCAGAGAAGGTTAGAATAAGTGCATTGGAATGGCTGATGTTCGCTTTAATTCCCAAACCCGACTCCAGCATAATGCCCGATTTAGCACCATGAACTACATAGGTTTTGCTATTAATACCGTAAGCGGATACCGTTTTTGAATCTACACTCCAACGGCTGCCATAACCGATATTCAAATACAAATGAGGAGCAAAATCGCCCGACATCATATTAACACGTAAATCCAAATAGATAGGCACGAAAATATTTCTCGGCTTGGTCCAGTAATCAAACTCTACTCCTAATCCCAACATAAAATACGGTGAAAACTGATACCCCATAAATTGAGAAATGCCCACAATAGGAATTTTATTCGGTATATCTTTTGTGGTTTCATAATATGGATAATTCACTTTATAAATGCCATTTAAAAACACAGGACTTGTAATAAACGCAGGTCCGTATTCTTTTCTGCCGAAATTAGCTTGGGCGTTTGTGTCGATTGTAAATGTTGAAAATACAATAGTGAATAAAAGTATAGAAGAAATATATGTATGTTTCATTGCCAATAGTAAAAATTTCCGCAAAAATACAAATTTTTATAATAAGAAGCAGCTGTTTATTGAAAAAAGAAAAAAATAAGTAAAAAAGCTTGCATTATTTAACTGTAATTTTTATGATTATGGTGTTTATAATTTTAGTACTTTTGCAAAAGTTTTTATATAGAAATAATTGATGGGTAGAATTTTGGCTATTGATTACGGGCAAAAGCGTGTTGGCATTGCTGTAACAGATGAATTACAGATTATTGCCAATGGTTTGTGTACGGTTTCTGCCAAAGAAATTTTTACTTTTTTATCAACTTATATGGTAAAAGAAAAAGTAGATGTTTTTGTTGTCGGCGAAGCCAAACAAATGAACAATACCGCCTCTTCGGCAAGTAAATTTATTGAACCTTTTGTTAAAAAATTAAGAGAGCTATATCCAGATAAACAGATAGTAAGAATAGATGAACGTTTTACCTCGCAAATGGCATTTCAAACGATGATAGAGGCAGGCTTGCATAAAAAAGCCAGACAAAACAAAGCCTTGGTTGATACCATTAGTGCCACCATATTATTACAATCCTATTTAGAAAGTAAAGATATACAATTAAAATATTCTAAATAAGTATGATATTACCAATAACTGTATATGGAAATCCGGTATTAAAAAAAGCGGCAACGGAAATTCAGAAAGATTACCAGGGCTTGCAAGCATTAATAGCGAATATGTATGAAACCATGTATTATGCAAGAGGAGTAGGCTTAGCAGCTCCACAAGTGGATGTGTTGATAAAATTATTTATTGTTGATACTGCTCCTTTTACCGATAGTGAAGACTATGCTGATGAAAAACCATTGAAACAAGTGTTTATCAATGCTGAAATTCTCGAATATATGGGCGAAGATACTGTCTTCAACGAAGGCTGTTTAAGTGTACCAGATATCAATGAAAATGTGATTCGAAAATCAATAATCCGTGTGCGTTATCAGGATGAGAATTTCGAGGAACATACCGATGTTTTCGACGGAATAGCAGCTCGTGTTATTCAGCACGAATACGATCATACGATGGGAAAGACCTTTATCGATAGGATTTCCGGATTAAAAAAAACCTTGTTGAAAGGAAAATTAAACGATATTTCAAGCGGACGTAAATGTCCTTTTTATAAAGTTAAACAACATAAAAATTAATACTGATGTATACAATAAAAACACCTATTGTTATCCTATCATTGATGATTTTATTTTTTGCTTGCACCGAGTTGCGAAACAAACAACATAAAAAGATATTAATGTTGGAAAACACATTGCAAGACAGTTATGATACGCTTAAAATGGCGAAGTTGGTTGAATCGTATGATAAGTATGTAAATGATTTTCCGACCGATTCATTAGCGTCTGTTTATGTTTTTCGTGCGGCAGAAATAAACAGAGTATTGGGAAAAGGTACGGAAGCTTTATCCGATTATCATTTACTCATTAAGAAATATCCCGAAAGTGTGTATGTACCGGAAGCCTATTTCTTTATTGCTGTTGTGTATGAAAATGTGCTGTATGATTTTACAAAAGCCTCCGTTTCCTATCGTGAGTTTATGGATAAATTTCCGGAACATAGGCTCGTCAAAGATGCTAAACTCTCCTTGGAATACTTGGGGAAAAGTCCTGAAGAAATTATAAAGATGTTTGAAAGTCCTCAACCTGAAGATACTTTATAATTTTTGTAATGCAAATACATAACGACATAGGGGCACTGTCACACTATAAAAATGCCGTTGTTACCATAGGTTCCTTTGATGGAGTACATTTGGCACATCAACGGATACTGAAAAAATTAATAAGTGTAGCCAAAGAAATACAAGGAGTGTCGGTTATTATTTCTTTTTATCCTCATCCGCGCACGATTATCAATCCGGATTTTAAATTTCACATGATAAACACAGCGGAAGAACGCAATCAGCTTTTAGAGCAAGCAGGCGTGGATGTCTTACTAAACCTCCCGTTTACTCACGATTTTGCAGCCTTGTCATACCTTGATTTTATTCAGTTGCTGGTAAATCACATTCATCTACACAGCATTGTTTTAGGTTATAATCATAATTTCGGAAATAAGAGAGAGGGAAATACACAAAATTTGATAAAATTGTCAGAGAAGTATCATTTCAATGTGATAGAAGTTGAAAAACAAATTGTAGACTCTCAACCCATCAGTTCTACTCTTATCCGAAAAATGATGTACACAGGGAATATTGCCGAAGTGAATGCCTTGCTCGGCTATGCGTATTTCGCAGAAATTTGCATTCAGAAGGAAGTAGCCTACAATCAAAAGTTTGAATGTACACTTTGTCATTTATCGAAAATATTTCCTCAAAAAGGTGTTTTTAATGTACGCATTCAACAATATTATGCAAAAATATGTATTAATGAAAGTATGCTGACACTTACTTTTCAAGAAGAAGTGAAAGATATAATTGTAAAACAAAGGTATAATATTTATTTTATCTGATATGACTAAAAAAGATCCTTTTAATGCCATACGTCCTTATACAGATCAGGAGTTACCCTATGCCGTCAATAGAATGTTAATGAATCAGGGGTTTATTCAATCCTTGGCTAATTTTATAACCGATTCATCTTTACCTGCTACCGTAAAACGTATCCGAAAAATTACCAGCTGTCAACAAATGCAACAGGAGATTTTTGCTCCTATGATAAAAACTTTTATTCAGCGAAGTGTAGACCATTTAAGTTATGACGGCTTTCAGGATCTGGATGCCAATAAGTCTTATTTGTTTATTGCCAATCATCGCGATATTTTGTTGGATTCCGCAATCTTACAGCTTTATTTGTATTCTAAAGGATTACCTACTACCAAAATTGCCATTGGCGATAATTTATTGTCATCACCGATATTTACCGATATTGCAAAAATAAACAATATGTTTACCGTTATTCGGGCAAATACCCCCCGCACCATGTTGATTAATTCTACGTTGCTTTCCGAATATATCCGTCACAATATCTGCAAAGAAAAAAGTTCGGTTTGGATAGCACAACGTAACGGACGGACAAAAGACGGCTTGGATAAAACTCAACAAGGAGTGTTGAAAATGTTGTATTCCAGCGAGAGAATCAATGTGTTTCAAAGTTTAAAGAAATTAAATATCGTACCGGTAACCATTTCCTATGAGTTTGAACCTTGCGATAGGATGAAAGCCAGAGAATTGATATTGACAAAGAAGAATAAAATTTATATCAAAGAACATAACGAGGATTACCGTAGCATCACTACCGGAGTGTTTTCGTACAAAGGAAGTGTGCATTTGCAATTCGGGCAGCCGATTGATAAATTTTTTGATGAAAAATTAACATTCAATTCGGCAAACGATCAAATACAATATGTTACCAATCTAATCGATGAACAAATGTATAAAAATTATAAGCTGTTTCCCAATAATTATCTGGCTTATGATATGCAAAACAATACAACGCGTTTTCAGGACAAGTACACGGAAATAGAGAAACGTGAGTTTCTGAAACATTTAAATCGCCAGGCAAATATTGAAGATGTGAGCTTTGTGAAGATGAAACAAACCATTCTGGCTATCTATGCCAATCCTGTAAAAGCGTATCTAAGTCTTACCGAAAAAGATAAAACGATTTAATGACGAGTACCGCCCAATGAAAATATTGGATTTTTATATCATACGAAAGTTTTTAGTAACATTCTTTACTGCCATTAGTTTGATAATTATCATTGTGATAGTCGTTGATGTTTCTGAAAACATTCAGGATTTTTTAGATGGGAAAGCTCCTATTATGGAAATCATAACAGGCTACTATTTAAATTTCATTCCTTATTTTGTGAATTTATTAAGTCCTTTATTTACCTTTATTGCCGTTATCTTTTTCACTTCTAAGATGTCAGGAAATTCCGAAATAGTGGGTATGCTCAATGCGGGAATGAGTTTGTATCGCTTATTGGTTCCTTATTTAATATCTGCCGTAATTATAGGAATATTATCCTTTTATCTGAGTAATTTCTTAATTCCCACTACATCGAGGAATTTAATGGCTTTTAAAGAAAAATATGTTTCCCGTCAGGTGCGACCCAAACAATCGGATATTCATATTAAATTGACTACTGATACCTATGCGTATATACATTATTGGGACAATTTAAATTTAAAAGGTCATGATTTTTGGTATGAAAAGTTTGACAAAGATGGTGTTGCCTACAAAATTTCGGCACAGACCATATCGTGGGATTCTGTCGAAGCAAAATGGAGATTGTCAAATTATGTAAAACGATATATCTCCGGTATTAATGAAAAAGTGGAAACCGGATTGGCAATGGATACCGTTATCAATATGAAACCTTCCGATTTCGTATGGGTAAAAAATGGTGTTGATATTATGAATTATAAGGAAATCAGAACTTTTATTGCCGAAGAAAAAGCAAAAGGCTCCAGTATCGTTAAAGTTTATGAAGTGGAGAAACATCGACGGATTGCTTTTCCGTTTTCTACCATTATATTGACCGTTGTCGGGGTATGTGTTTCCAGTCGAAAGTCAAGACAAGGAATGGGCTTGCATTTATTGGTAGGATTGGCAATTTCTTTTTCTTTTATCATGCTGATGCAGGTATCGCAAGTGTTTGCCATTTCGGGCGGTGTCCCCATACAGTTGTCAATATGGGTGCCAAATATTTTATATTCCCTGCTTTGTGTGGGATTGCTGCTGACGACACCGAAGTAAAAACACTTGGTTTTTTTTCGTGCCGAAAAAAGTACAAGGTGAAAGTAAAAAGAGAAGATAGAATTGTAGGGACATAGCATTCTATGTCTCTTTTTTATTCCAATAGTTACTGTTATTGAAAGCAACAAAAGATATTAATAAAAGGATGTTTTTTGTTTTCGTAGGTTGTAAAAAGAATAATACATAATTATGCTCCAATGATTGGAAGCTTATCTGTCATTGTTAAGGTGGGCTCCTTAGCTTAATTACACAGTTATGTAATGCTTGGTGCATAGCCATCAAATGACGCTAAGGTGGGCTCCTTAACAACAGAACATAGCTATCTAATTGTTATCAGATACTTATCTATTTATTGGCCGATGCTTTTGCGTTTATAATTTACTAACTGTGAAAATCAAATTTCACGGCCTTACGCTCAGAATCTACTGAATTTCCTTGGACCATAATGATTCATAATTTCTCTCGTGATTTACTTTTTACTTTTACCTTGTCCCTTTTCCCTTGGTTAGTAAGTTTGTTGCAAGTGCTTCCCACGTTTATAAAAACGCCCTGCCTATCTTTTTTATCAGAGCATGCGTACTTGTTGAAAGGAGTCCTCATGCTCGTTGAAACGAGATTGCAATCTCGTTGGGTTGAGATTGCAATCTCGCTGAACTGAAATTGCAATCTCAGTTGAAGGAGTAAGGGAGGTCCTTTTAACCGCCTTGGGACGTCCGGCGTATGGACGTGGAAACTCATAAACACACATTCGATAATTAGGATTTCTATTGCCCGATAGAATCCTCTTGTTTACAAATGCTGCATACAACCTAATTCAGGCATTAACAATTCTTAATTCTAAATTCTTAATTCTAAATTTTCTCTCAACTCCGTAGGAGTTGCATATCTGTAGAAA
>ERZ1645192.1209-NODE-1209-length-21743-cov-6.012864_pt1 | contig 21743 bp, 21 predicted proteins | sample MGYA00575354_ERZ1645192 | MGnify/ENA primary metagenome ERZ1645192 (study PRJEB40844, sample SAMN11349763) | freshwater sediment metagenome | isolation source: river sediment | host: Sediment | place: India: Faizupur Khadar , New Delhi | collected 2017-02-21 ... | reverse complement strand
CAAGTGATCTTCTATTTTCCACCGAATTATATAGAAAAACAGGACATCTCACTGCCATGTATGACCGGTTCGGTTTTGCACTTGAAAGATATTTCCGAAGGAATTTATGATAATATATATACATTAAAAGGTATTTCAATAAACGCCGTAAATTTCGAACAGTCTCGGTACCGTTGTTATTAAAAATTGAACGTCTCAGTGGCATCAATATAGAAATAATATTTCGTATCTTGTTAATAAACATTAGCTTTTTTATACCGCGTCATTACAAGAGAATTTATAAGGCTGAAAATGGAAAAGACATTATTGATTTTCGTGTTTGCTTATCTGGCGGGTTCAATAAATTTCGCAATTATATTTTTTAGTCTGACCGGCAGGGGAGATCCGCGTCTGAGTTTCAGCGGCAACGCGGGAACAACGAATGTTTATCGCCAGGCTGGAATGACGTGGGCGATAGTTATTTTGCTTCTGGATCTTGGTAGGGCGTTGACCGTTGCGGCTGTTGCGATTTATTTCTTAGAACCTTCTTCGATTGCATGGGCTGGATTTTTTCTTGTCTTGGGAAACAGTTTCCCCTGCTTCCATGGATTTCGCGGCGGCAAAGGTGTGGCGAACTATTTGGGCTTTAGCATTCTTGTTGCTCCTTGGGCGGCTCTTGCCTCGGCTGTCATTTGGGTTGTGGTTTACTACGGGATGACCATGATTCCTTTTGTTGCCTCTTTCTTTATGGTTTTCACACTGGCTTTTGGACAGGCATTGTATCTGGAGTGGCAATTCAACGCGGTCGCAGGAGTTGTGGCCACGTTTCTACTGATTGTATTCAATCACAGAAAAAATATCATCAACAACAGGAAAAACTGTGAAAACGTAACATCCAATGCATCAAAATAATATGAGATGTGACCATTTATTGTTTCACTAAATCAAAAAAAACCAATCCACCTTTCTTCAACGTGTGATTCATCCGGAAATCAATCCTAAGAAATTTCACATATATTTTTACCATCATGCTTCTGAGATTGTTGAAAATAAACCAACGATTACATATTTTTTTTACCAGCAAACAAGGCAACGCCGTTAAAGTGAATAAATCCTCTAACATGACGATAGATTTAGGACAATAATTTACGAAATGATTTACTTTAAAACCGTATTGAGTAAAGATCTCTCTCCATTGATCGATGGGGTAGGCATGGTAATGTCTCCAAAAAGCATTATAAAAATTGCGATATCTTAACGAAAGTTTCGTCATGCCTAGTTTATTCAATAAAACATTGAATATGCTGTATCGCTCGAAAAATTCCGTGGGAACGGTGATATAAAAGTGTCCGTCCTTGGCTAAAAGTCTTTTAACTTCACGTAATACATTTTCAATATTTTGAATGTGCTCCAGCGTGCTGTTACTGAAAATAGTCTCAAAAGATTCGTACGTCTTTGGAATTTGCTCCGCGGAACACGATATTAAGTCTTTGTGCATGGCATATTTTTTTGCCCTTTCCAGCGCTTTGGGATTCAAATCAATTCCTGTATCAATGGGTTCGTCAAAAAGAACGTAAGAAAATATTCCATCGCCGCATCCAAGATCAAGAACCGGGTGGGTGAAGATTTGTTGGGATAATATTTCACATTCAAAACATCGTTCAATGGCGAGGGATAGGGGAGCTTCTTTCAAATAATTTAAAAGAAAATTATTTTTAAATTTCATTTTATTAATTTTCTAACTTCGTGACATATTCTGTCAATTTCTTCGCTTATTAATCCCGCATAAACTGGCAGAGAAATAACCTGATGGCTCAGGGATTCACAAACGGGCAATGAATGTTTGTCGTAAATATCAAGTAAACTGGAGGAGACGAATCCCGGTCTGGTTTCAATTCCCTTTGCTTTTAAGGCCTGAATCATGCTGTCTCGACCCTGGGGGAACGCTCCATGATTCAGTTTAACGGCAAATGCCCACCATACGGGATCAACCGCAGGCAATGCATGTTGCAATTCTACCCCTTCAATATTGGAAAAAAAATGACGATATTGTTCAAATATTCTTTTTCTTTCCCTGATGATCTTTTCCTTTTTTTCAAATTGCGCTAATCCTAAAGCCGCTTGGATATTCGTCAATCTGAAATTATATCCGGGAAGCTCATGACGATAGGACCCTCGTTCTTTCAATCCATGACTATGATATAATTTCATCATTTGATGAATGTTTTCATCATCGGTAGCAACCAATCCACCCTCGCCGGTCGTGATGGTTTTTATTGCCTGAAAGCTGAAACAATTTACATGCCCGAATGTTCCGCAATACTGATGGTTATATTTTGAAAATAATGCTTCCGCGCAGTCTTCTATGACAATCAAATTGTGACGTTCAGCAAGTTGCATGATCCCATCCATTTGACAGACATTGCCATACGTGTGAATAGGCACTAAAGCTTTTGTTTGGGGTGTAATCTTTTTTTCAAGCGAAGAAACAGACAAACACCACGAATGAGGATCCACTTCTGCAAAAACCGGTCTTAATTTCATTTGCACAGCGATGTTTGCTGAGGTCAGAAATGCGAAACCGGGAATGATAACTTCATCACCTTCCTTCAACCCAAGACTCAAATAGGCAAGATGGAGAGCCGTCGTTCCGCTGGACGTTAGCATGACATATTTTTTGTTCAAAAGGGTGGAGAAAGAGCTTTCCAGTTTATTCAGATATTCCCCGCTGGAAATCCATGAAGAATCAAGGGCATCCTGGATATACTCTTTTTCATTGCCCCAGAAGTGCGGTTTTGACCAGGGGATATAATTGTTTTTTTCCATGGCATCCTATATCATTTATTTTTAAAATCAGTTAATACCAATTTCATGGTTGCGTCAAAATATTGAAAAAAAGCTTTCAATAAATGTTTATTCCCGGTTCCTGCAAGTCTTTTTCCGTTTTCAGCTGGAAATTCCAGTATGTTTGCTTTCATCTGCTGTAAATGATACATTAATCGTATACAGTAATCCCCGTAGCCCCAAAATATTTTGTCGTAGTCAAGTCCTTCCAGAATATGTCGTTTTATTGAAAAATACCCATAAAGACTATCGGTAATTTTATTTTTTGTCATCATTCTGATCCAGATGTTAAAAACCCAGCTGCAGAAATATCTCCATTTTTCGTCCATTTTCCCGCCATCAATAAAACGCGAAGCGGAAACACAATCATAAAAATCCAGATTGTTGATCATCATCGGCAGGTAAAAGGGCTGATGATTGAAATCGCTGTCCATCACGATCAGGATATTGCCTTTTGCCTCCTCAATCCCGCGTCTTATGGATTTTGCCAGACTTCGGTCGGCTGTTCTCAAGATCGGCTTGACGAAAGGAAGATGCTTCTGCCGAATAAAGGTTATGGTGTCATCGGGACTATTATCATCCACAATAATAATTTCATGAGGAACAAAATTAAGTTGATCGTGAACAGCAGTGATCAGGGGCAGAATATTCCCCCTTTCATTGTAACAGGGCAAAATGACAGACACCAAATCTTCCTGTTTCATATTGAACATCCTTGGTTTTATTTTCTACCCGCAGGCACATTGCGATAAACATTCAATTTATGCTCCCGCAACAAGAGCAGTGAGCCACGAACCATGTCCGGGCGCTCAGCAAAATTAGCAAGTTCATCCGGCGTAGCAGTGTCTAATCGCAAGGCGATGTCGCGTAGTTGTTCAAAAAAAACTTTTTGTCTGGGTTGATTATTCCACACGGCGATCGATGTCAAAAGGAGTCCGGCAAATATCATTGAAAATCCCGCAATGATTGTTCCCTTCGTCAATATGCTTGCCGGTTGATGTTGAGCAAAAATAAATATGAATATCCATACAATCGATGCAACTCCATATAGGCTAACGCAGGTGTAACGGGATGCCATGCCAAAATCCAATCCGGTTGACTGAATGCCGAATCGTCCAATTGTCATGAATCCTAAATATAAAAATGTTTGTATGATTAAAAATAAAGGTAAAAATGTTCTTTCGTACATATGTGATGTGAAAAAGAGAATCAGCGCTACAGCGTAGAAAGTCACAGTAATGAATCCAATGGCAACCATGATGTTGAACGAAATATAATTGCAGGCGAAGAATGCGTCAATGCCAATAATGCTGGCGCCAAAAGAGGCAAGTATAAACTTCAAGGCGTCTACAGGGCGGACAAACACCTCAAATATTTCAGATTCGAGATATTGCGGCGACTGTACATAATCATTGTAATCTATTCTATAAATATAAAGAAACCCAATAATAGAAAGAAAAATAACGATCATCAGTGCACGATGCCAAAAATCTTTTGCCAGATGGAAGCGGCGAGTTATCAGATAACAAAGAAAAATAATACCCAATGTTGGGGCAAAAACAAAGACGAGTCGTCCGCCGAAGACCAAAACAGCAAGAGAAGGTAATATTAACGCAGCGGGCAAGTATTTGAGTTTGCCTTTCAACAGGAATAACTCAAGACTGATAAAACTCGCGACAATGAAAGGCATAGGATACTGAAAAGCGATGCTACCGCTGTTGATCAATGCTTCCCACTGAATAATATGAAAAATAATCAGTGTGATCATAAAATAAGATGCCGCTATGAATTCTGGAGAGAATTTCTGAATAAGACTTTTTCTGTATTCCCGGTAAATTAAAAGCGCAGAAGCCAAGATAAGGAATGGATTTAACAAGGTTATCATTTTCAAGTTCATAGAGAACCATTTTACGTCGGCAATATATATGAGAGCACCACCGAGTATTCTCATGCAATTAGTCGGTCGCCAGAGATCGGCAAATGTAAGAGTCCCTTTTAAATAGCTTTCGATGAATCCCCCTTTGATCAGGTACATGTCATCACGAATAATCAAGTCCGTGGCTGTTGTCCATACGTATAGAAATAGCATTGTAAAGGGAATCAATATGGATATGGATAAAATGACTTTAGTTTTCATCGTGAATCAAGAATTTATTATAAAAATAAAATTTTGCAATAATTCATGTTGCTGAATGTTTTTAAATTGAGATAAGAATTTATGGGTATTTGTCCGTTTATCGGCTTGACACAAAAATTGTTTTATGCCCGCTTTTTTAAAATGTTTTCTTATCGTTTTATAGGTTTCCAGAGCAGCCATATTGCTTTTTTTGCTGTTGATATCGGTAATCCATGAAAGCCATTCAGCATTTATTTTATTGCTTGATATTAGAGGGTTAATGTATAAAACAGTATCAGCAATATTTAATAAATTACCAAGAGATTTTAATGAATATAATACAATTTTGAGTTTATCCGAGAATTTAATTGAATGGAACATTGTTTTTCTAGCCGTCTTTGCGTCAGTAGTTCCTAAAACAAAACCGATTAATTTAGCGTCATTGTCCATCCATACAAATCCAAAAGTACTTTCCAATCCGGATAATATTTTGTAGTATTGATAGAGACCTTCTTCCCCTGTCTGTGCAATCGTTGAATACGGAATCATCCTGTAATGAAGACTGGCGATAGCAGACAAATGCAACTCGGCTTTATATTCTAAAATCATAATCAATCAAATCAATTTTTCTTTGACTATTTTGCAGATAAATCCATAATTCAACATATCCAGAATTTCATCGTCTGAAAATGTAATTTTAAATTCTTCTTCAAGTACGGCGATAAGATTCATATGTTTTAATGAATCCCAATTTTCAATTGTTTCCGGTGATGCACTATCATCTATCATGGATAAGTCTGTTTCAAAGACAATAGACATAATTTCTTTAATTCTGTTTTCCATCAATTTATTCTTATATAATCAATCTTTTTTGTTACGTATTGATCTGTTTCCAGTATATAATGTTTAAGATTATTTGCCTCACCTGTGAATGAAAATCCAATATTATTATAGAAATTTTCTACCTGTCGATTTTTGATTGTTCTCAAATATGTTGCCTTTATGTATGGTATTTCTTTGCTTCTGATGTGTTCAACAATAATATCAAATAATTTAAATTCAATCTTACGTCCTAGAATTCTACAACTCATTAGAAAAGTGTCAATTTCTGCTGTATCACTATTAAATTTTATGATCGATAATGCGGTAATGCCGCTGTCGCCGAATTTATCCTTGACGTCGATGGCAATCAGCAAATTATTATCGTCCGATAATAATCTGGTAATATCCGTATCCGTATATCTCTTTGTTGTTAAATTAAATTGATTTGTTTTCTGGGTAAGTTGTGCCATCCGTTGAACGATATTAAGATCGTTGACGTAAATATCAAGATTTATATTGAGACTCTCCAAATATTCATCAATGGATGAAAAATTTCCTTTTGCGTTTGATCGTAATACTCCTTCCCTATACATCTGTGTTCTAGCCGAATCTTCCTTGGTTTCGTGGGAAAAATAAAAGTATCGAAATGCCTTTCGTATTAATGAAGGATATTCATATTTGTTTTCGGGGACTTTAATAATTGTTGTTTCAGGCATCATGGTCTTAATGTAGTCAATTTCAAAATTAGAATCGTCAACATAAACGATACTATCTGTGCTGATATTCAGCTCCATGGCTATCTCTATCAAATTCGTTACTTTATCAACCCAGTTAACTTTTTTTATGGATAAATCTTTATTGGATAAAATCATATCGTGATGATGCATCAGCACCTGGTCAACATCTTCCGGATTGTTCTTGCTGCATAAACCGATGATGACACCTTTTTTGCTAAGTTCAAGAGCAAGATGCTGAACTTCGTGATAGGGTAGCCCATCTTTTTCATGAGCTGACATTTTTATGCCTTCAAATCCGTCTTCTCCTAAGATCCCGTTCCATAATGTGTTATCGCAATCAAATATCAAAGCTTTTTTTGTTTTTCCAACCGTTGAAAGCAATATAGGGGTAATATGTTCTACATAGTGTTTGTAAAATTCTATGGTATAAAGTGCCTTTGAAGAATAAAAACAACGCATATCGGTGGCAACTTTAATGGAAATGTCAGCCAGGATATTTTCCAAATTGATAAGATGAATGTTGCTGGAAATATTATTTCTCAGAGTTTCATTAAGAGCATTGCAAAGTAAATCGAAATTATTTTCTTTTGGAAATTGATAATTAAATATACGGGATGAAAATGTATTAAATATGACAATAGGTGTATGCTTTAATTGATCGATAACAAATTTAATTTCTTTGATTGTTTTAGCGGTTAATTCTTCAATCTCGTTTTTATCAAATACATTAATTTTGTAATATAAACCGTCAAGAATGTTAGCTGCTTCCCAGAATATAATAACAGCGTTGACACATGAAATATTTTCAGATTCCTGCATAATATTATCATAGTTGCATTGTGTTACCGATGCATTAATGCCGTTGCTGCGTAATGCGTATTCCATGATTTCATTTATTTGATGGCAAGTGATATTGGACAATATGGCAACTTTAAATTCATTACCATTTACGGATTTTCTGAGTTCGAAATTCTTTTTCAGTATGTCTGAATATTTTAAATGTATCATAATGAAACGCGATCTCTACAAACATTTATTTATAAAAAATGTAGTAACTCTGCAAAAAATAAGTTTTAACTCAAGCGGCGCTTTGTCTTCTCAATAGCGTCAAATTGAAAGCTATAAGAGCATATCGCGGAAGTGAGAAGAAATTCGGATGATGTATGGCAATCCTTAACATTCTTATAGGATTTAAATAGAAACGTCTGTAAGCGCTTTGAAAGACTCTCCGCAAATCATCGTTAGACATTGCCGAAATATTTATGTTGTTGAAATAGTTCACTTCATGTGGGTTAGTATCATTTCTTTTTTTGAGGGTTGATAGTGCCATTTCGGCAAGAACCGTTCCGGAAAAAGGTGTGGGATTATAAAAAAAGGCGCGGTGCAATGTGGAACGGGCGGCAAACTCTACTGTGTCGGATGCTTCCTTGTAGGTTTCAGTCGGAAATCCGATCATGAAGTAACCTGTCGAGAAAATTCCTTCCTTTACAGCGGCATTCATCGCAATAATGGCCTTGTCGATGTTCATGTTCTTACGAATCATTTTTTGTAATCGGGAACTGGATGTTTCAATGGCGAACATGGCTGACGCTGTTCCCGCTTGTTTAAAAAGAGACATATCTTCAGGTTCAAGAAGATCTGTGCGAAGGCCGTTCGGAAAATGTAATTTTACGTCACCTATCTTATCTCGAATACCGGTTAGAATTGCGTACATCCTTTCACGATCTAAATTGAAACAGTCATCAACGATCTCAAATTCTTTAAATCCATGTTGAAAATGGAGTTCCGCCATTTCCGCGAGAACTGATTCAGCCGACCTTTTTCGGAAAATTTTTCCCAATGTCTGATGGCAGTATATGCAATGGAAAGGACAACCCCTTGATGTTATGATCGTCATGTAAGGCCTTCGACCAACACCTGCATTTGAATACATTTTTTCGTAAATTTTATGATTCAGCAACTCCCATGCAGGAAACGGGAGTTGGTTGAGTTCCTCTTCGGTTAATTGCCGTCTGGAATTCACTTTAACATGACTGTCACACATGGAAGCTATTCCCGGTATAGATTCTGTTGAACGACCATTATTGATGGCATCAATAAGTTCAGGAAATGCCAATTCGCCCTCACCCATAACAACAAAGTTGGCCCCGAATATTTTTATTGCTTCGTCCGGATTGGCAGATGGCCAAGGCCCACCAAAAGTAACGGGAATGTGAGGGAGGATCTCACGGATGATCCCCATGATTGTTTTTGTCTGTTTAAGTTCAGTTGCAATGATACTGATACCTATGAAGTCAGGTTTCCAATCGTTTATTGTACGTCGAAGTATTTGGAGGTTTTTATAGTCGAGAGCACAATCATGAATCCTAGGTTCATGCCCTGCTTTTTTTAGTGCAGCGCCAATGTACATGAGTCCCAGCGGATGCGTTATCACACGAAAATCGGCATCGAAATATCTAGGCTTGATAAGAAGTATTTTTGACATTTAAAAATTGAAATCCTCATAATTCTTTAAAAAGATGCGTCATTGAAATTATTGTTGTTTATCAATTATTCGACGGATTGCTTTTTATGTATTTTAAGTTGCGCAGAGTATAAGTAATTCGGGTCTTGTATGTCAATGGTATATTTGGATGTGATGCAACGTATTCTTAAGAGATTCAATGCTTATTAAAAAAATAAAAAAGTATATGGGGTGGTTGCCATTAAACAACAAGCACTGAATCAATATGGCAATAATGAAAAAATATTATTTTAAAAACTTTGGATGATTAAGCTTTATTGGTTCTCATGGGTTCATCTTTTTCAAAACGCCCATGCTGTTCAAATCCTCAACGGTCACCGTGGGCGGCATTTCGTTATTTCTGATTTTCTTGACGACAAAATCGGCGACTTTCTGAGCTCTTCCCTTGGTCGTAAAGCCATCATTACCGGGTAGCGCCGGTATGTTGGGTTGGCGAACCAGTGTTTTGCCGTTGACAGCAATTTCATAGCCGAAGGTTTTATTGACAGAAGGAATTATCCTGGTTGTTATTTTGGCTTTTTCATACGGATTGCATTTCTCTTTTTGCAGGATATTTTCTTTTCTTGATTCTTTTTTTTCCGTGCTTTTCCCTACGGCAATAGCCCATTGAGAAAAACTGACTAAAACAAAATAAGTCAGAAGTAACGCAAAGAAGAAGTATAATTTAATTTTGTGCGTCATAATATGATTATTTATTTTCATCATGACATTAATAAAAAATGATTAAGATTGACAAATAAATTATCTGCTGTTCAATCTTTTGTTGAATTTGTCTTGCGTAAAGGTGTACTCCTGCGTTCCATAGGTTTCGACCGAGAAGGAAGCGCAGACACTCCCCATCCATGCGCATTCTGCAATAGTCCTGCCACGCACAAGGCCACTGAGCAAGCCGCCGCGATAGGAATCTCCCGCTCCTGTCGGGTCAACCACTTTTTTGACTTTATAGGCGGGTACGGAAATGTCGCTTTCTCGAGTGGAAATCTGTGATCCCGATTCACCCAGCGTTGTGATAATGATTTTGACCATGTCCAATAAGGCTTTCTTCTTCAGACCTGTTTTGCTCATAACCAGACTTAATTCGTAATCGTTAACAATCAGTATCCGGCATCCGTCAATGGCCTGAATCAGATCTTTTTTGTCCCACATGGGCAGAGATTGCCCGGGATCAAGAATATAATCTATGTCTCTTGCCTTGCAGGCGCGGGGAAAATCTACCATATCGTCGAAATTGCCGGGAGAAACAATAACGATGGTGTTTTTCGGATTTAATTTGTCGAAATCCAATGTCGCCTGATATTTCATAGCTCCCGGATTGAAACCGGTAATCTGGTTATCGGCACGATCCGTGGTGATATATGCCCCGGCGGTGAATTCGTCATCAATGATTTTAATGCCTTGCGTGGATATATTGTTTTTCTTAAGCCACGTGAAATATTTCTGATAATCATGTCCGATAGTCGCGCAGATTTGGGGGGTTTCACCCATCCGCTTGAGAGCGTAAGCGATATTGCCGGCCGTGCCGCCGTAATGTTCCTTCATACCATTTACCTGAAAGCAGACGTTAATCATGTGAGTTTTATCGGGTAGAATATGATCAGAGAAATGTCCGGGGAAATCCATAATTCTGTCATACGCCATGGAGCCTGAAACAATAATATCCATAAAAATCAACCTTTCCAATATGCTTAAAAGCATTGTTTGAAGTATCTAAGATATAAGGAATATCCGTTTGTGTGTCAACGGGATTTTGTGAACAACATATTCATATCTTTAAGTCTTTAACAAGCCTGGCTACCCACGATTTTATTAGCGATGGCACGCACGTTTGTCATTGCGGATTGAATATCAATCGTGATCAGCTTTCGATCTTTCATGACAATCCGTCCATTGATCATACTGGTTTTGACATCCGCGCCGCGTGCGGCATAGACGAGCTGAGAGTAATAGTTGTAAAGCGGAGTAAGGTGAGGCTGATTCATATCGATTAAAATGACATCAGCTTTTTTCCCGATTTCGATAGAACCGATCAATTTATCCAGTCCCAGTACTTTGGCCCCACCGATCGTGGCCATTTTGCAAACCGTTTCCGCATTCATGACGGTCGGATTAAGAGATGTTACTTTATGAACTTTGGCAGCCGTATCCATTTCCCGAAACATGTCCAGATCATTATTGCTTGCGCAACCGTCGGTGCCCAGACCGACGGTTAACCCTTTTTCCAGCATTGCGGGGACAGGGGCGACGCCGGCTGCCAGCTTCATGGAACTTTCCGGATTGTGCGAAACCATTACACCGCAATCGGCAAAGACGTTTATGTCTTCCGATGTCAGCCAGTTGCAGTGGACGGCAATGGTTCGATGGTCAAGCACTCCCAGATCAAGCAAATGACGCACCGGTTTTTTACCATAGCGATTGAGAATAATATCCGTCTCGTCTTTGTTTTCCAAAAGGTGAATCAAATACATGATGCCGGCATTACGTGCGGCATCTTTTACGCGGGTCAATGTTTCCGGAGAACAGGTATAAGGCGAATGACAAAAAAAGGCTGGTGTAATCAACGGGGCGCAGGGAAACCATCGTTCCACAAAACGATCTGCCGCTTTCATCATTTTTTTTGCTGCGTCGTTGTCCGGCATGACAAAATCTGCAAAACCCTGTGAGACAACGGCACGCATTCCTGCGTTGTCGAGTGCGTGAGCGACTTCGTCTTCAAAGAAATAGCCATCACAGAACGTCGTCGTTCCGGAAAGAATCATTTCCGCCATGGCCAGCGTTGCGCCATCGTAAACCATTTTCTTGCTGACGAAACGCCGTTCTGCAGGCCAGATATGCTTTGTCAGCCATTCCATGAGGGGAAGGTCATCGGCCATTCCCCGAAAGCAGATCATCGGCAGATGCGTGTGCGTGTTGACCAGACCGGGCATGACAATACAGCCGGAAGCATCTATCGTGTCCGTGGCTTTTAAGTCGCAGCTTTCTTTGTCCGTATTTTTTCCAAGAACAACTATGGTGCCTTCTTTAATACCGACAAAGCAATTGTCAATAATGTCCATTCCGGCGGACATGGTTAAAAGCGTTCCGCCGGTGATGATGATATCGAGCCTACTTTCCTGCATTTGCCTCAGCGGATAATGTCAGTGTGGCCGTTTTGCTTCCCGATAAATTGCAGGTCACGGTTACATCCAGTTTATCGCCTTTGGCTGCTTCCACCTTATAGGTGTAGGTAAAAGGTACATCTTTCGGTTGCGTGTCATAATTGGTTGTGCTGACAACCATGTTGTTTTTTTTGATTTCCACCGTTTTAATGTGGTGCATGCCAGAAAACAGAGATTTATGAGTTATTGTTACTGAAAGTGTTTGAGATCCTGTATCATATTTAATCGTTACATCCTTGGGGGCGTCGGCATAAGAAACTTGTGCAGAAAAACAAAGGATCGTTAAGGTAAGAAATAACACTGAAAAAATCAGCTTTGAATTTAAAATGGTTCTTTTCATGATAGACCTCCTGATCGTTTTATGGTTCACAGTTATTGAGATGAATAATAATATATTAGCTGCTTAAATAACAGCAAAAAATAAGTTGTTGAAAAGTTGCAGGCAATTAGATAATCTTAAACAAAATTATACAGATTAAAATTTATCTTAGCGATGAGGTATTTATGAGCGCATTACTCCTTGCCCGTCTTCAGTTTGCCTTTACGATATGTTTCCATTTTCTCTTCCCGGCCATGACTCTGGGAACAGCCTTGATTATCCTGATATCCGAGACTCTTTATCTGATTAAAAAAGACGAGACGTACAAAAAGATAACAGATTTTCTGGTCAGACTGCTGGGTCTGATTTTCGTGATCGGCGCAGCAACCGGCATTGTTATGGAATTTTCCTTTGGCACGAACTGGTCGGGGTACTCACGGGCGGTCGGTGACATTTTCGGGCCGATACTTGCTGCTGAAGGCGTCATCGCATTCTTTCTGGAATCGGTTTTTTTAGGAGTTCTTCTTTTCGGTCGCAACAAAGTCTCTCGTGGAGTTTACTGGCTGTCCGCTTTATTGGTATTTATCGGCGGCCATCTTTCCGCTTTCTGGATCGTGGTGGCCAATTCCTGGATGCAGACTCCCGCCGGTTACACCATCAACGAAGCCGGGAAAATCATTCTGGGAAATTTTTCTGATGCCGTTTTTAATCCGTCAACCATCGTCAGGTATGTTCACACCATCATCGCTTCGTGGGTGACGAGTGCCGTCATGCTGGCGGGCATTGCCGGATATTATGTCAGAAAGGGGCTGCACGGAGAAACGGCGAAAACAATGCTCAAAGTCGGCATCATTCTTTTTGCTCTCACACCGCTTTTGCAACTGGGAGCGGGGCATGCTCACGCGGTGAAGGTTATCAACTTACAGCCGGAAAAAGCCGCGGCGATGGAAGGACATTTTAATACGATCAATGGAGCTCCCATCTATGCTCTGGGGTATGTTGATGTCGAAAATCAGAAGACGTATGGAATCTACATTCCCAAAGGACTGAGCTTTCTCTACAACTTCGACTGGAACTCGGAAATAAAAGGATTAAACGATTATCCGAAAAAGGACTGGCCGCCGGTGAACTTTGTGTTTCAGGTTTACCACATCATGGTGGGAGCCGGTATGGCAATGATTGCTCTGGGATTACTGGGCGCTTATCTGTTGTGGCGAGGCAAACTTTATGAAAACAAATTCTACCTTTTCATTTTGCCTTTCCTGATACCGTTGCCACATATCGCTCATGAGACGGGATGGATAGCGGCGGAAGTCGGACGTCAGCCTTGGATAATCTATAAGTTGATGAGAACTTCCAACGCCGCGTCCGTGGTTGTCTCCGCAGGGGAAATAACATTAAGCCTGATCATGTTTTTTATAATTTATACGCTTCTGGCAGCCATGTTTATTAAAATATTTCTAAAGATTGTGCAAAAAGGTCCGGCAGCATGATGATGAACAGAAAAAGAAAAGAAATTATTCTGGAGGCATAAATGGACTATATACAGAATTATCAGACTCTCTGGTTTTTTCTTATTTTAATACTTCTTGCGGGTTATTCACTTCTGGATGGATTTGATCTGGGCATCGGAGCGCTTCTTCCTTTTCTGGGCAAGACCAAAGAAGAAAAGGATGTATTGATTAATTCCATCAGTCCGGTCTGGGACGGCAATGAAGTGTGGTTGATTACCGGTGGCGGCGCATTGTTTGCAGCCTTTCCGCACGCCTATGCGACAGCCTTTTCCGGATTCTATCTGGCCATGATGCTGGTTCTGTTCGCTCTGATTTTCCGGGCTGTCTCGATGGAATTTCGTGCCTATGATGATGTGAGAGCCGGCATTTGGGAAAAAGCTTTTGTCGCCGGCAGTGCTCTAGCAGCTTTATTGTTCGGTGTGGCACTGGGGAATGTCGTTTACGGCGTGCCGCTGGATAATAAAATGGAATTTACCGGAAACTTTTTCACGTTGCTTCGTCCAGTGCCGCTGATTTTCGGCATTACCGGTTTTACCGCTGTTTTGTTGCAGGGAGCAACCTATGCCGTGATGAAAACGGAAGGAGACTTGCAGCAGAGAGCTTTTCGAGCCGTCAATATCTTGACGGCGGTCAACTTCGTGACCGCACTTGTTTATTTCGGAACTATTGTTTTTACCTTTGATGATATTTTCACCAACTGGATGTTCTATCTGGCTGTTTTGTTCACATTGTTGTGGCTTTCGGCAATTTTCTTTTCCGTCAGACATAAAAATGATTCCGCTCCATTCTGGGAATCATCCTTTTCTTTTATCGGGCTCTGGCTCGTCGTGGCGGCGGTTCACTTTCCGAACCTGATTAAAGCCAGTAACGACCCGATGTTGAATATCACTATTTACAACAGTTCCACCAGCATGCAGACATTGAAGTTAATGAGCATCATCGCGCTGGTTGGAATGCCGATCGTCATCGCTTATACCATTTTTGTATATCGAATTTTTAAAGGCAAATCGAAATCGTCAGTTCATTATTAAACGAATCCGGTTGACGAAAGCCAATCGAATTGGTAATTGAATTTCAAAAGGGGTGGTTCGGCGGATGCCGGATCTGAGATGATACCCGTTGAACCTGCTCTGGATAATGCCAGCGAAGGGAAAGAGTATGTTACTGAGAAACCCTTCCCGGTATAACCAGTCGGGAGGGGTTAAATATTTTACGTAAATAATAAACAAGGAGTTGGCAGATAATGACGATAACGGCGGAAGAAATTTACAAATCAATAGAATTGATTCGTAGCCAGGCACCGGTTGTGCATAATATTACCAATTATGTGGTCATGAACAATACAGCCAACGCTCTTTTGGCGATTGGCGCGTCGCCGGTAATGGCACATGCTGAAGAAGAAATGGTGGACATGGTAAACATTGCGTCTACCTTAGTCATCAACATCGGTACATTGAGTAAAAAATGGGTAAAATCCATGTTTAAGGCCGCCGGTGCAGCGCGAAAAAGAGGCATCCCTGTCATTTTAGATCCGGTCGGAGCAGGCGCGACTTCATACCGGACAAAGACGGCAAGAGATTTAGTTGCCGCCGAACCGCCTACGATTATCCGGGGCAATGCTTCGGAAATCATGGCTTTACACGATGACCAATCCAGGACAAAGGGTGTGGACAGCGCTGCATCTTCAGATTGGGCTGTGGATACAGCACAAAAATTAAGCGAACGCCATGCATGTACCGTCTGCGTCAGCGGGGAAACCGATTATGTTGTTGGTACGGGAAAAATGATTAAAGTCAAAAATGGTCATCCGATGATGCCGAGAGTAACGGGATTGGGTTGTACGGCGTCTGTTTTATGCGGAGCTTTTGCAGCGGTTGACAAGGATGTGTTCAGGGCAACCGCATTCGCCATGGCGGTCATGGGGATTACCGGAGAGATGGCGGCCGAAAATGCTGCGGGACCGGGAAGTCTGCAAATTTATTTTCTGGATAATCTTTATCGCTTATCGCAGGATGATATAAAACGGCGATTAAAAATTGAGGATTAAGGATGCGCGGATTATATCTGGTGACCGATCGTGATTTATGCGGGAATAAATCATTGGAAGAAGTCGTTACAAGGGCTGTTAAAGGCGGAGCCGCTTATGTACAATTGCGTGAAAAAAACTTATCCACGCGTTTGTTTCTGGAGGAAGCCATCAGCATAAAGAAAATATTAAAGCCGTATAACATTCCCTTGATTATCAATGATCGTGTTGACGTGGCTATGGCTTGCAATGCGGAAGGTGTGCATATCGGTCAGGATGACATGCCCTATGAAACGGCGCGCAAACTTATGGGGCCTAAAGCAATCATCGGTCTTTCCGTGGAAACCTGGGACGATGTTGTCGCAAGTCAGACACTCGATGTAAGTTATATCGGCGTCAGTCCGGTTTTTGCCACGCCGACCAAAACGGACACAAAAAGCGCATGGGGTTTGGATGGCTTGGCCCGGATCAAATCTTACAGCAAGCATCCACTGGTTGCCATTGGCGGACTCCATGAGTCCAACATCAAAGACGTTATCATGGCCGGTGCCGAGTGTATCGCCGTTGTATCGGCCGTTTGCGCCGCATCCAATCCGGAACAGACATCACGTAAAATAAACAAAATCATCAATTCTGTTTTAAAATAAGTAAAAAAATATTCTGAGTGAATGCTGGTGTTTGAATAAATGCAAGAATAAACCGGACACGAAAGTCAATCGTTAAATTTTCCCTTCCAATTTCCTTTGAATGGACGTCAACGCTCTTTTTGCCGCATATTTGACTTCAGACGGATAAGACGAGAGACCCAGAAAAGATTTTGAATCGACAATCTCCGAAAGGGCTGAAATGGCCTTTGCTGAACCGATCGCTCCAAGAGCGTCACATATTTTTTCCTGGAGGGTTAGTTGTTCATTCTTGGAAGCAGAGGATTTATTCTTGAGCATATCCAAAAGAGGCGATACCGCTTCTGAACTTTTGATTTTGCCGAGCAGTTCAATGATATTGACCCTGAGATCGGAATCCACCTGCGTCAGAACGGAAATGAGGACAGCGCCTTTTTTATTGCCTCCGATAAGGCTGATGCTTTTCAATGCCTCATTGCGCACCCGTTTGTCATTATGGAGTAAGAAAGGCCTCAATATCTCCGAAGAATCTTCATTGCCAATACGGCCCAAAATATAAGCCATATTCCGTAAAAAATACCACGGAGCATCCGGTGTGATACTTTCTTGAACAGCCGGTATCGCCTTTTCTCCCATCTCTTGAATAATGTGAATAATGCGTATGCGTTCTTTGCTGTCTCTCGCATTTCTGATGGTACTGAGTAATTTTTTGACAACGAGATCGTCGCCAAACTCAATAAGAATTTGCAGCGCATCTGTTGATTTATTCTTTTCGCTGATGTTGATATCTTTAAAGAGCAAGTGAATATTGCCTTCTGAAGCCAGTTGATGGATGACCTCCGAAGATACTTTTCTCACGTCATCGTCTTTCTGTAGTTCCCCGGTGTGGATTTTACGTAAAACGGCAATAATGGAAGAAGCTTCCTTAAAAAGTCTGTGATTAATAAACCCTTGCGCAAGTTTCTGCACACTTTCAATGATTTTTTTGTAGTCAGGCGTGACCACGGTCTGAGCTTCAATCCAATCCGTGATCTGCTGCAGGGATGTCTTGATGAGGTCTCGTTGTTCTTCTGAGATAAACGATTCAATGCTTCCATCCATTTTCCCCAGCCGGCTTACAGCGTGAATCACATCCGCAATATTTTTAGATATCGGATCTTCAATCGATAAAATATCTGCTGCAACCGATTCATTGCTTTGAACTTTCTGTTTGCTTTCTTCCTGGTTTACATCATTCAGCGTATAGGTTTTCTTATCCGCCGAGATGTGGTTGATCTTGTTTTCTTTCATCAGCTTGGGTAATCCGCCACTAAAATGTACAGCTTTTGGATTTTTCGCCAACAGCTTGATGAACGTGAAAAGTTCCTCCCTAAGCAAACCTTTGTCAAAAGCAATGGATTGCAGACCGAAATCTTTCATCATATCCAATAACGATGATACATGAATACTGTTTTTTTCTTTGTCATCCAGAAGAATTCCACGCAGAAAAATTTGCCTGTCAATTTCGGCAAACACAAGAGAATTTTCTTGTCTGAGAAAGTCGAAAAGATGCATGTACAGCCTTTCAACGGAATTGGTAATGATGGAATTGTCCGGGTCATATAATTGCACGTTCTTGAGGGCCGTGTAAAAATTGAAAAGCACATCCATTGCTTTTATTTGTAAGTCGTTTCCTGCCATCACTCTCTTCCACATCAAAAATGATAAATTATTTTATCATTTTTCAGTTTATTTTTAAATCACCGAGCATGCCCGATTCACACTCTTTGGATACAATTTTTATTTTAAATATAACATCTTTTGGGATTGAACGCAAATGTCCAGTTTTGGCATCAACAAAAACCCATTCGGTTTCACCCTTAACCAGTAACGTCTTGTCATGAGATCGAACGATTCTATATTTTCTCAGGCATTGGAAGCGATTGAGATTGGATACCCAGGTTAAGACAATGATTTTTTCTCCGCCAAATGCCGGTCGAAGATATTTGAGATGGTGCATGCGTACCACCCACGTTGCTCCCGCGTCCAGGGTGGCTTTGTTACACTCCTGAACATCCATGTGGGAGACAGCCGCCTCCTGCATCCAACGCAGATACTCAATGTTGCTGACATGACCGTTCACGTCAATGGCGTGATCAGGAACCGTCAATCGATATTGGTAAATGTGGGTCATTTGCACCTTCTTTGATTGAAGAGGAATATTAAATTGACACAATATCTTTTTTTATGTCTATAATAAAAAAAATCATTTTGCAATAATCTGGATGATATAGGATATTATTTATTACGCATCCATAAACGGAACAGGCATCAAAGATCAGGAGGAATGTATGTCGGATAAAGACGATGTGGTGATTGTCAGCGGAGTTCGCACGCCTTTTAGTAAATTCGGTGGAGCCCTCAAAGAATTTCACAGCACCGATCTGGGAGTGATTGTCATCCGAGAAAGCCTTAAACGAGCCGGTCTCAGGGGTGAAGACGTGGATGAAGTCTATTACGGTATGTGCGATCAAGCGGAAGCCGCTCTTTTTGATAACGTGAACGCGCGACAGGCAATTCTGCGCGCAGGCCTTCCGAACCATTTAGTCTCGCTGACCATTGACCGGGCATGCTGTTCATCATTATGCGCGGTGCAGTTGGGACGACGGGCGATATTGCTTAATGAAGCGGACACCTGCATGGCCGTGGGAGCGGAAAATATGAGCAATACACCTCTTCTGATCAATGGACACCGCTGGGGGGCCGGGATGAAACCGCTTCTTATTCAGGATTATTTAAATCCTATCACCTACCGGGAATATACTCCGTTGGGCAAGGATGCCGGAGAAATCGCCCTGGAACATGGTATCTCTCGTGAAGAACAGGATGCCTGGGCACTGGGCTCGCATCAGAAATGGGCGGAAGCCAATCAAGCCGGACTGTTTAATGATGAACTTGTCGGTGTGGAACTGCCTTCTAAAAAAGGCGCTTCTGTCCTGTTCAGCAAAGATGAGCTTCCCCGGCCTGAGACGACCATGGAGGCACTGGCGAAATTAAAAACCATTTACGGCAGCCCCACAGTGACCGCCGGGAATGCTCCCGGTCTGGACGCAGGAGCGACTGCGGTTGTTATTATGCGCCGTGCCAAGGCTGAAAAGCTGGGTGTGAAGCCGTTGGCTACCGTTGTCGGGGTGGCAAGCGGCGCCGGTGAACCGCGCAGGATGGCTGAATTGCCGGCCAAAGTCATTGGTAAAGCGCTGGAACGAGTTCATCTTACCATTGACGATATGAAGATCGTCGAAATCAACGAAGCGTTTGCCGCCGTCACGTTGGTTTCCACCAAAATGCTGGCGGGAAACGACGAAACAAAATGGCGTGAACTGCTTAAAAAGACCAATCCCAACGGAGGGGCGATTGCCATCGGTCATCCGGTGGGCGCCAGCGGCGGGAGAATATTGATGACGATGATGTACGAACTTAAAAGACGTGGGGGTGGTTATGGTGTGTGCGGCATATGCGGCGGCCTGGCTCAGGGAGACGCAATCATCATTCGTGTTGCTTAGGAAAATGATGGAGGCATTGGACAAAATTTATCCCATCATGACCGTCAAGGAATGCAACGTCATTGAAATGATTAAGGGGAGGGCAATATGAAAAAGAATGAAAAAGGGATATCAACTTGGGTTGTGATTTCCATCATAGCATTGCTCATAGCCGCCGGTCTCTTATGGTCCAAATACTTTGCTGAGCCTACGGCTACGGTGATGATGCAAGGCGCGGACCAGGCAAAACCGGCGATGGAAAAAGCCCGCCAGACAAGTGATGCCGCAGATCGTGCGGTTAAAGCCGCAGAAGAAGCGACAAAAAAACTGAACGAGGGAGTGGAATAACAGAAAGAATAGTGATGTTGATCAGTGATTATCGATAGCCATTTTCGGTCATGAATACAATGAATCATCCACAAATCCCCTAGCCATTCCATGGAATATATAAAATATTTCTTGACAAATATTTTTAATTTCATTAAGAAATTGCAACATAAAGGACAGGTTTTTAACAATGGACAGAAAAAAGAAGGTTAACATTAATTTTTATGGTTATTGGTTTTATACCTATTTTACATCGGTCTGCCCGTTGTTGATGGAGGACTAGTTAAGGTCAAATAAACCAAAACAGCCATGGGTAGATCGAAATCGCCCGTGGCTTTTCTTTTTTTGAGGCCGGGGCGGCAAAGCGCTTCGGTTTTTTAATTTCAGGAGGAGGAAATATGATCATTATCATGAAGAGTCATGCCACGGAAAAACAAATTGAGGATGTGATTCAATGGATCGAGTCCGTCGGATATAAAGCACACCCTTCGGTAGGTGTGGAACGAACCATCATCGGCGCCGTCGGTGACAACAGGGGCAAGGATATTCTCAAATATGCGGAGTCCCTGCCGGGTGTCGAAAAAACGATGCCTATTTTAAAACCCTACAAACTGGCGAGCCGCGAATCGCATGAAGGCAATACGGAAGTTTACGTGGGTTCTGTCAAGATCGGTGGACCTCAGTTCGTCGTGATCGCCGGCCCTTGCGCCATCGAAAGCGAGGAGCAATTACTGGAATCCGCCTATGTTGCCAAAAAAGGGGGCGCACAGGTTCTGAGAGGCGGTGCCTATAAACCGCGCACGTCGCCGTACAGTTTCCAGGGTATGGAAGAAGAAGGATTGAAAGTTTTGAATGATGTAAGTTCCAAAACCAGCCTGCCGACGGTTACGGAAGTGGTCAACCCGGCGGACGTCGATATTGTGGAATCATATGCCGACATGCTGCAAATCGGTGCCCGCAATGTGCAGAATTTCGCTCTGCTGAAAAAAGTCGGCCATTCCAGGAAGCCGGTGCTTTTAAAAAGAGGCATGATGACAACAATTGAAGAATTGCTCATGTCGGCAGAATACATTCTGTCCGAAGGGAATCCCAACGTCATTCTTTGCGAGCGCGGTATCCGAACCTTTGAAACCGCGACAAGGAATACGCTGGATTTGAGCGCCGTTCCGGTATTGAAAGAGTTAACCCATCTGCCGGTGATCGTCGATCCCAGCCATGCGGCCGGTAACTGGAGAT
>ERZ1645192.1208-NODE-1208-length-21753-cov-8.075122_pt1 | contig 21753 bp, 21 predicted proteins | sample MGYA00575354_ERZ1645192 | MGnify/ENA primary metagenome ERZ1645192 (study PRJEB40844, sample SAMN11349763) | freshwater sediment metagenome | isolation source: river sediment | host: Sediment | place: India: Faizupur Khadar , New Delhi | collected 2017-02-21 ... | reverse complement strand
GACAAGGAAAAGATCCGCGACGCCGGCTTCGGCAACGGCCCCGTGGATGCGACGTTTACCGCGATCAGAAATATTACGAAAACCAATTATCCTTTATTGAAATATGCAGTGAACGCGATCACCGGCGGCAGCGACGCCATGGGCGAAGTAACCGTGCAGTTGAAATATAAGGAATATTCCGTCATGGGCCGCGGCGCCCATCCGGATGTAATCGTCGCCTCGGCGAAAGCTTACATCAACGCTCTTAACAGAATTGAATTTCTTAAGGAAAATGTCAAAAAGGTTAAAGTTGAATAAAGGCGGGAAATAAGATACACGTAACTACATTCTATACCAAGCTGCATTTCAAGCATCAGCTTCGGCAAGGAGGAGGCTTCCCGGCATGCGCCGGGCAAGCTGCTGCCAACAAAGTTAGGCAAAGAATGCGACTTGGTATAACAGCCAAGGAGAAAAGATGGGACACACAATCACGGAAAAAATATTAATGGCGCATACGGATCTGCAGGACATTTCCGCCGGCCAACTGATCAACGCCCGGGTGGATATCGCCCTCGGCAATGATATAACTGCGCCGATTGCAATAAAGGAATTCCGCCAGGCGGGAGGGAAAAAAGTCTTCGATAAAGATAAAGTTGCCCTCGTGCTGGACCATTTTACGCCGAACAAGGATATCAACTCGGCCATGCAGTGTAAATTTGTCCGCGAGTTTGCTCTGGAGCAGAATATTACCCACTTCTACGAAGGCGGTAAGGTGGGCATTGAACACGCCCTGCTGCCGGAGGCGGGCATTGTGCTGCCCGGTGATCTCGTCATCGGCGCGGACAGTCATACCTGCACTTACGGTGGCCTGGGAGCATTCGCCACTGGAGTCGGCAGCACCGATCTGGCGGCGGCAATGCTCACGGGAGAACTCTGGTTTAAAGTTCCCCCATCCATGAAATTTATTATCTCCGGATCTCTGCAAAAATGGGTTTCCGGCAAAGATTTGATTCTACATATAATCGGGCTCATCGGCGTAGACGGCGCTCTTTACAAGGCCATGGAATTTGCAGGTGAAACAATCAGTAAATTGCCGATGGCTGATCGTCTGGCCATGGCCAATATGGCTATTGAAGCGGGAGCCAAAAACGGCATCTTCCCGCCGGATGAAATCACCCGGGAATATGTGGAAAATAGAGCCAAACGGCCCTACACATTTTATGCTTCCGACCCGGATGCTGAGTACAGCGATGTGATCGAAATTGACGCCGGCCTTATTGAGCCGCAGGTGGCGTTTCCCCATTTGCCCTCCAACGTCAAGCCCATCAGCCGGGCAGGTAATGTTAAAATTGATCAATCTTTAATCGGCTCCTGCACCAACGGCCGCATCGAGGATTTACGAATCGCCGCAGAGATTTTAAAGGGTAGAAAGGCGGCGGCGGGAGTGCGGTTGATCGTAGTGCCCGCCACTCCGGCAATTTATCGGCAGGCATTGGAGGAGGGACTGCTGGAAACTTTCCTGGCTGCCGAAGCTGTCATCAGCCCGCCTTCCTGCGGAGCCTGTCTGGGCGGCCACATAGGTATTCTGGCGGAAGGGGAAAGAGCCATTGCGACAACAAATCGAAACTTCGTCGGCCGGATGGGTCATCCGAAAAGCGAAGTTTATCTCGCCAGTCCCGCAATTTGCGCCGCCTCAGCGGTTCTGGGAAGAATCGCCTCACCGGAGGAACTGATATAAATACATAGAATAAGGAAGGTTTTTGAAATATGATATATAAAGGCAGAGTCTGGAAATTTGGCGACAATATTGATACCGATGCAATCATTCCGGCGCGCTATTTGAATACATCGGACCCCAAAGAACTGGCGGCCCATTGCATGGAAGATGCGGATGCTGAATTTGTCAATAAAATCAAAGAAGGAGATATCATTCTGGGAGGCGAAAATTTTGGCTGCGGTTCATCCCGTGAACATGCCCCCATCGCCATCAAAGCGGCGGGCATTTCCTGCGTAATTGCCAAAAGTTTTGCCCGCATTTTCTATCGCAATGCTTTCAACATGGGCTTACCCATTTTTGAATCCGCCCAGTTGTGGGAGGAGGTTTCCGCCGGCGAAGAAATATCTCTGGACAGCGTCCGGGGTGAAATAACTGTTGCGGCCACAAAAAAAACATACACCATTAACCCCATCCCGCCTTTTATGGAGCGACTGATTGCGGACGGTGGCCTGATGAAGCATATTGCCCGCAGGTAACGGACAATAAGAAATAGTTATTTTAATAGAATATTTTTTCTGAGGACAGCATGGCTCAAAGAGGGAAAATTCTTGTCGTCGATGACGAAGTCTCGGTACGCGACTTGTTTCAAAGTTTTTTTACTGAAGAAGGGTATGATGTCCTGCCGGCCGAAGGAGGTCAGGATGCTCTTGTTACCCTCCAACTACAGGATATTGATGTCATTTTTATCGACTTGAAGCTTTTCGGCATGAACGGTATCGAACTTTGCCGCCAGATCCGTAAAACCAGGCCGGTATCAATTATTTATGCAATGACAGGCTGGTCGGCGCTGTTTGAAATAGGTGAGTGCCGCGAAGCCGGTTTTGACGATTATTTTGAAAAACCACTGGACATGGAAAAGCTCCTACTGCTGGTTGAACAGGCTTTTGAACGGCTGGAACGCTGGAAAAAACGCTACTGATCTTTATTCTTATTCCGGGTAAGGTAAATCATGCGTTCTGTTAATATCTACGAAAAAATATTAATTGACCCTCCCTATGAGAAGATTTATCATCGCCTCGGCTTCAAGAAAAAAACCACAGAAATTACAGAGCAACAACAGGCAGAAACAGACTTGCGAATTCGCGAAGCTCTCTCTTTCATTGAATTGAAAGGATGCAGCCGAAGATGCGCCATCAATAAAAATGACGGCGGCAGGGTAGTGATCGACGATCATCTGGTGTTCGAAAGTAAAAAACTGGCCGGATTTTTACGGGGATGCCGGGAGGCTCTACTGATGGGTGCAACCGCCGGCAGTAAGATTATGGAGGCGATCGCCGATCAAACAAAAAAAGGCGATCTTTCCAAAACTGTGGTCTATGATGCGACAGCCAGTGAGATGACTGATGCGGCGCTTACCTGGTTGATGGCTTATTATAACAATCAACTGCGGCGTGAAAGTAAAAAATTGCTGCCGCGAAGGTTTTCGGCGGGCTATGCCGACTTTAAACTGGAAAATCAAAAAACTATTTATCGTGAGCTGGAAATGCAGAAAATAGGTGTGGCTATAAATTCCAATTTCATTCTTCTGCCGGAAAAATCGGTTACGGCGATTACCGGAATCTGCGGATAGTATTTTAAATTTCTTTTGAGCAACGGTGATGAAGAAAACAGGCAAGAAAAAACAAATCAGTAAAAATGCTGAAAATACTGCCGAGCAGTTGACATTGCGTAAATCGAGCGCTCTTTTGCAGGAACTTTTACGCAACTTTCTCGATATTATAGCCGTTTTTGATAAAGACGGTGTTTTTCAATATATTTCCCCGTCTCTGACTTCCCTTACCGGTTATCGGGAAGCCGATTTCATAGGGGAAAGCGTCATCAAGTTTGTTCATCCCAACGATCACCAAGTTGTAAACAATAATTTTTCCAAGGTCTTAAGCGAAGACAACAAGGGTATCGCCAGCGAATTCCGCTTTCAAAAAGCGGACAATTCGTGGATTTATCTGGAGGCGCTGAGTAATAACTGCCTGAACAACCCGGCTATAAACGGCATCATCATGAACGCCCGCGATATTACAATGCGCAAACTTATGGAAGATCATCTGCGCCAGGCGCAAAAGATGCAGGCGATCGGAACTCTCGCCGGCGGTATCGCTCATGATTTCAATAATCTGCTCATGGGAATTCAAGGCTATATTTCCTTAATGCTCGCTTCCCGGGATGCCGGTGATCCTGATTTTGATAGATTGCGCAATATCCAATCTCTGGTGCAAAGCGGAGCCGATCTGGCGGACAATCTTCTCGGATTCGCCCGCGGCGGCCAGTATGAACTGAAGCCGACCGATTTAAATGAGCTGGTTTCCAGAACCGCCAACATATTTGGCCGCACAAAAAAAGAAATAAGAATTCACCATAAATATGAAGAGAACATCTGGCCGGTGGAAGTTGACCGCATCCAGATCGAACAGGTGCTGGTTAATCTTTTTGTGAATTCCTGGCAGGCTATGTCTAATGGCGGACATATCTTCGTAGAGACAAAAAATGTTTTTCTCAGCGATAAACATTTTCTGAGCGCTGATCTGCCAAAAGGTAATTATGTGCAAATTACTGTTACTGATACAGGCGCCGGTATGGATGAAGAAACATGCCGACGGGTCTTTGAGCCGTTCTTCACCACGAGAGAAAAGGGACGCGGGGTGGGGCTGGGGCTGGCCTCGGCATATGGCATAATTAAGGAACACGGCGGAACGATTAACGTGGCCAGCAAAGCAGGGCAGGGGACAACTTTCAATATTTACCTGCCCGTCTCAGACAAGAAGATAGTAAAAGACACGACTGTTGACGAAACAATTATTAAGGGCAGGGAAACAATACTACTTGTTGACGATGAGGAATCCATTGTTGATGTCTGCGGGGAAATTCTGGAAACCCTGGGATATAATGTTTTAAAAGCGGGGAATGGTCATGACGCCCTGAAAATATTTGCTGACAATAAAGATCTGATTGATTTGGTAATACTGGATATGATTATGCCCGGCTTAAGCGGCAATGAAACATTTGATGGATTAAAATTGATCAATCCACAGGTTAAAGTGCTGTTGTCCAGCGGCTATGTGACTGGTAACCAGGCGAAGATAATAATGGAAAAAGGCTGCCAGGCCTTTATCCAGAAACCGTTCCGGATGGAGGAATTTTCCCGGAAAATCAGAGAAGTTCTCGACAAAAAAGAGTAAATTCTTTCAAACTATTGAACCGGAGTATTTTTATGAGTAAAAGCGGTAAAATACACAGTCTGTTGAAGAAAGAAATCATTGTTCTGGATGGAGCCGCCGGTACCGAACTGCAGAAAAAGGGGATGCCGCCGGGAGTCTGCCCGGAGCTTTGGTGCCTGGAAAATCCCCGGATTACCCAAAATATTCACACCTCCTATGCACAGGCCGGGGCGCAAATAATTTACACTTGTACATTCGTAGCAAACCGCTTTAAGTTGGCGGAATACGGGGCCGGAGAAAATGTTTATGAAATCAACCGCGATCTGGCCCGGTTGGCCCGGCAGGCGGTGGGTAAAAAAATAATGGTTGCCGGTGATATCGGCCCCACAGGCTTATTCGTTGAACCGTTCGGTTCTCTCGGTTTTGAAGAAGCCGTCGCCGCCTACAAGGAACAGGTGCGTGGTCTGATTGACGGCGGCTGTGATCTGATCGTCATTGAAACGATGATCGATATTCAGGAAACCCGCGCGGCGCTCCTGGCGGTCAAAGAAACAACAGATATTTTTACAATCGTGTCGATGACTTATGAAAAAGACGGTCATACGCTCAGCGGCACCGATCCGGTCAGTGCGCTGATTACCCTGCAGTCTCTGGGCGCCGACGCCGTCGGCTGCAACTGCTCCACCGGCCCGGAAAAAATGCTGGAATTCATCTCCCTGATGAAACCACATGCCACCGTGCCTCTTCTAGCTAAACCCAACGCCGGAATGCCCCGGCTGGAAGAGGGCAACACTGTCTTTGACATGGAAGCCGATGATTTCGGCTCCTGGGGAATGAAGCTTGTAGAAGCCGGCGCCAACATGGTCGGCGGCTGTTGCGGAACGACCCCACTGCATATTGCAAAACTGGCCAAAACAGTTGCCGGAATGAAACCCCGGCCGCCGCTGCGCAAATCCATCGGCGCCCTCAGTTCCTCGCGGGGATCTTTGATCTTCGCAGAAAATGACCCTCTTTATATTGTAGGGGAAAGAATTAATCCCACCGGTAAAAAGGCATTGCAGCATGAACTGCTGGAAGGGAAAACATCGATTATTCGCCAAATGGCGATGGCGCAGGAAAAACAGGGGGCGCATCTGCTGGACGTCAATGTGGGCCAGCCCGGAATTGACGAAGTCGGAACGATCCGGTCAACAATCGGCCTGCTGACCACGGCGACAAAACTGCCGCTGGTTGTAGATTCTTCCAAAGTGGAAACAATTGAAGCGGCGCTGCGAATTTATCCCGGCAGAATGCTGATCAACTCTATTTCCGGCGAGAAGGAAAAAATGGCCAGACTGCTGCCGCTCGCGGCTAAATACGGCGCGATGTTCATTCTTCTGCCGCTCGTTGACGGCGAAATTCCGCGCACAGCGGAAAAGCGGCGGGCTGTCATTAAAAATATTTACAGCCAGGCCCGGAAATTCGGTTTTACAAAAGATGATTTCCTCGTCGATTGTCTTGTCATGGCGGTGGCATCCGATTCCCAGGCGGCTCGGGAGACTCTAAACACGCTGCGCTGGTGTACGGAGACTTTCCACAGCAGAACAATTTTCGGCTTATCCAATGTTTCCTTTGGCATGCCGGGACGCACCTGGCTCAACGCCGCTTTTCTGGCCATGGCGCAATTGAACGGGCTGACGGCGGCCATCGCCAATCCGGAAAGCGCCGAATTCATGAATGTCAAAAAGGCCGGGGATGCGCTGACGGCAAAGGAGAAGGGCACTCTGAAATTTATCGAGCATTTTTCCGACCAACAGAGCGTGCCGTCCGGGAGGAAGGAAGGCGCAAGTCTTGCGCCGCAGGAAAAGATAGCTGCCGCCGTCAGCGAAGGCGACCGGGAAAATATCCTCTCCCTGATCGCAGCGGTGCTGACTTCCGGAATTTCCGCCGCGGAACTTGTCGACAAGGTTATGATTCCGGCAATAGTCCGGGTCGGCAATTTATACGAAAAGAAGATTTATTTTCTGCCGCAGCTCATGGCTTCGGCGGAAACGATGAAGAAGGCTCTGGATTATCTGGAGCCGTATTTAAAGAAAGATGCGGCGGGCGGCAAGGGCAAGATATTGATGGCCACAGTTAAAGGGGATATTCACGATATCGGCAAGAACATCGTCGCGCTGCTTTTGCGCAATTACGGCTACACTGTTATCGACCTGGGCAAGGATGTACCCGCCGAGGAGATCGTCAGGGCCGCCCAAAAAGAGAGCCCCGATGTCATCGGCCTTTCGGCATTGATGACGACAACTATGGTTAAGATGAAAGAAGTTGTTGACACGGCCCGAGCCCGGGGAATAAAGACACCCTTTATTCTGGGCGGCGCCGTAGTTACTCAGGCCTACGCCGCATCCATCGGCGCGGCTTTCGCCCGCGATGGTGTGGAAGCAATAAAAGTTGTAGAAAAATTGATAAAAAGATAATAATTAATGAAGATGAATTAAGCTTTATGAGGCTGGAGGATAAGCAGAATGACTATTGATGAGATGAAAGAAAGACTGGGAGAAATAATACTGGAGAAGTCTTTCAAGTATAGCGACGATCCGCCGTTTACGCTGGCTTCGGGACGCCAGAGCAATTATTATTTCAACTGCAAGCCGACAACTCTTGATCCGGAAGGAATGAATCTGATCGGCGCGATTGTTTTCGATATGGTTAAGGACAGCAGCATCACTGCCGCCGGCGGTCTCACGCTGGGGGCGGATCCCATCGCCAATGCCCTTGCCGTCATATCCTATCAGAAAGGAAAACCGATTAAGTCTTTTATTGTCCGGAAGGATGTGAAGGATCACGGAACGAAAAGCGCCATCGAAGGCAGTGTTAAAGCAGGCGAAACGGTTCTCATTATTGATGATGTCATAACGACCGGCGGCTCGACTATTACGGCCATCGAGCAGGCCCGCCAGGCCGGTTTAATTGTTGATCGGGTCATTACATTGATTGACCGGGAAGAAGGCGGCCGGGAAAATATTCAAAAACATGTCGAAAATATTCAGTCCGTTTTAACCCGCACGGAAATCATGGCCATTCGCGCCAGGAAAATGAACAGCGGGACGGAAAAATGAAAAGCTGCATCATTTTTCTTTTTGTAGTTATGTTCTCGTCTTGTGTCTGGGTTCAAGAGATTTTGGCCAACCCCGGCATTATTCCCGTGGCGAAATTTAATTCATCGACAATGTCCGGTGGAATTCCCCAAGGCTGGAAACTGGAGAAAAAAACCGGACGTCCCCTGATGAATCTCGAAAAAGCCGGAAATTCTTTTTATCTGCGTTTAATTTCCAAGGGAGACTCCTCTTTCGGCATACGCAAAGAAGCAAGGGTCGATATTAAGAAATTCCCCATCCTCAACTGGCGCTGGATGGTTGCCAAACTGCCCAGGGGCGGTGATGTGCGCAAACCCGCTACAGACGATCAGGCCGTACAGGTTTATGTCGCTTTTAAAGAGTCGGGCCCGATGGGTTTGAATACACCCGTAATCGGCTATATCTGGGATAACGACGCCCCCAAGGGCTGGAGCGGCAGAAGCCCGCAAATCGGCGGTGGAAAACTCAGGTATATTGTTTTAAGAAACAAAACGGATCGCACCGGCAAGTGGTACACGGAAAAACGCAACATTTATGAAGATTATAAAAGACTTTTTGCCGATGTCAACGGCGGCGAACCGCAGGGGAAAACTACGGGGCTGCAAATATACATCAACTCGCAACGGACAAAAAGCCCGGCGGAAAGCATGATTGGCGACATATATTTCAGCGATTAAGCGCAAAGCAGCATCCGGTGTTTTTTACGTGGTCGTCAGCGGTTGAACGGCGGCGTTCCATATGCCGCTGTCCAATATAAACGGTAAGGTTGAGATCATTAAACTTGCATTGCAGATCATTAATGCGCCTGGTTATTTTGCTGTTTTGCCCGTTCATTCTGGCCGCCAATTTGTCGGGATGCTGTACGGTTAACCGCAATTATGTTCATCAAGAAGCTGAAGCTCAACTGGAAAAAGCAAAAGCAATACAAGGCAGCATCAACGTGATTTTGTTGCCGGGCTGTGCCGATAGTCCCGCAGAGCAGGATACTCTTTTCAGTTGCCTCAAGCTGTCGCGGGACGTCGACCCGGAAACGGTAAAACTGCCGGCCGATGAAAAACTTTATCTTGGCCATGTCGCCGAATTTATTTTACGCGCCCTGAAGCACTATCAACTGCAGGAGTGTTTTAAGGATTTCTATGGCTGCCGCATTATTTTGAAATTCCGCAAGTTGACTCCTCAGGAGATGCGCTCCAGAAAATTTACCGATTACTCCTTCTTTACCGTCGGTGCGGCGGGAACAGTGGCCAGCGTCGTGACCATGCTTCCCTTAAATGGAATTTTGTTTCTGGCGGACGGGGTGAAGACGGAAATTGACCGGCAGGATTTTGCAGAGCGCGTCGCCAGGATGGGGCTTCCGCCGCCGAAAAAAGGTCTCGTCGCTCTGAAACTGGAGGAGGCCGGCCGAACACTTTTATATGTCAAAGACAAGATTGAAGAGGAACTGACGGGGCATGCCGGCGCCAGAATTACATTCGCTGATAAAGTTGCCAGTTATCTGGTTGAAGAGTGCATTATGGAAAAAGTTTCTCCTGAAGAAATTGATCTTTACCGGCAGCGGATTGCAAATTTCAAAAAAATCTGACAGGAATTTGTCTTTGCTGTATAGGCAAAAGCTGCTGCCCGGATCTTTTTAACCAATTAACAGCATGAACGACTTAAAAATGTGAGGAGAGCAAAAAAGATGTCCGATCAATTAAAATGTCCCCCGCCGACTTTGCGCGCCGGTGATGTACTGCATGGTTTTAAAATATTACGAGTGGAAACATTGCCGGGGGTAAGGATTACGGCCTATGAAATTGAGCATGAAAAAACCGGGGCCAGGGTCCTGCATCTGCACAGCGCTGATCGCGAAAATTTGTATGCGATCGGTTTTCGCACCCCACCGGCAGATTCTACAGGATTGCCCCATATTTTAGAGCACTCCGTTCTGGCCGGTTCCGAAAAATATCCGCTCAAGGATGTTTTCAAGGAATTGATGCGTTCCACTCTCCAAACATTCATCAATGCCTTTACCTATCCCGATAAAACCGTCTATCCGGTGGCCAGCCAGATCAAAAGCGATTTCTTTAATCTCGCCCGCGTTTATACCGATCTGGTGCTGCATCCGCGCCTGCTGAAAGAGACATTTTCCCAGGAAGGCCATCATCTTGAATTTACGGCGCCGGATGATCTGACCAGTCATCTTACCATCTCCGGCATCGTTTATAATGAAATGAAGGGGGCGTATTCTTCACCTGATTCGCTCATGTATAAAGCGATACAGGAGAACTTATACCCCCAGAGCGTTTATGCTTTTGATTCCGGCGGCGATCCCGATGTTATCCCGACCCTCACTTATGATGAGTTCTGTAAATTTCATCGAGCTTATTATTCTCCTTCCAACGCCCGTTTTTTTATTTATGGAGACATTCCGACTGCCGAACACCTGGCATTTCTGGAAGAAATGCTGGCGGGATTTGAACGTGTAGAAGTAAATTCCGCCATAATAAGCCAGGAGCGTTTCGCCCGTCCGCGAACTGTCCGCAGCACTTATCCGGTGGAAAAAAATGAATCTCTTACCCGGAAATCTTCGGTGAATCTGGCCTGGATGCTGTCGAAAAACACGGATTACGAAAATTCACTTATCCTGGAAATTATTTCCGGGCTGCTGGTCGGCAACCCGGCCAGTCCCCTGCGCAAAGCCCTGATCGATTCAGGGCTCGGCGAGGATTTAACGCCGGTCAGCGGAATTGAAAGTGATTTGAAGCAACTCTTGTTTGCGGTCGGCCTGAGAAATGTCGACAGCACCGACGCTCCACAGATTGAAAAACTGATCCTCGCCGCGCTCGAAAACATAGTTTCCACCGGCTATGACACTGATTTGATCGAAGGAATCCTTCATCAAATCGAATTTCACGGCAAAGAAATCGTTCGGGGAGCATATCCTTATGGTATCGCCCTGATGGGCAACGTGTTTCAATCCTGGCTTTATGACGGCGACCCCCTGATCGGGCTCGATTTCCCGGCGATTATCGAAAAGATTCGCCGGCTCTGGGCTGCCGATCCGCAATTATTTCAGCAAATGACCAAATCCTGGCTGCTGGATAATCCGCACAGAATTCTGGCGATTATGGAGCCCGATCCCGAGTTCAGCGAAAAGAAAGAAAAAGCCCACCGGGAGAAGATGGCTAATCTTAAAGCCTCGTTTACCCAGGCCCAACTGGCCGCAATCAACGAACAGGCGAAGGCATTGAAAAAATTTCAGGCGGAGCCCGACTCCCCTGAGGCAGCGGCCGCCATTCCTAAGTTAAACCTTTCCGATATTCCCCGCGCCGTGGAAACAATTCCGTCGCAAAATACGTTTATCGGAGAAGCGCCGGCACTGGAGCACGATATTTTTACCAACGGCATTGTTTATTTTGATCTGGTTTTTGATATTTCCCATATCCCTGAGGAACTCCAGCAGTATCTGCCGTTCTTGGGCAAAATCCTCTCCGGCATGGGCGCCGCCGGTTATTCCTACGATGAAATGGCCAAACGCATCGCCCTGAAAATGGGAGGCTTGAGTTATGATCTCACATCCGGTCTTTCTGCCGACGCCGGCGCCTGCTGGCAGAAATTGATTCTTTCCGGCGCCGCGCTGTATCGCAATCTGCCGGATGCATTGGATATTGTCAGCGACATTCTTTGTGCGGGCGATCTGGAAAATGAAGACAGAATGTATGATTTAATTACAGAGCGCAAAAACAATCTGCAATCGGCAATCGTCCCCTCGGGCCATATCTTTGCCCGCCGGGCGGCCGGAGCGGCGCTCACCTTACCGGCGTACCGCGACGAGCAGTGGCACGGGCGTACGCAACTGCGTTTTATCCAGCAGGCAGCCCGCAGCTTCTCTTCGACCAAACAGGAACTGGCCGAAAAACTGGCGCAGTTAAAAGCTGTGATTTTCAGCCGGGACAACCTGACCATCAATATTACGTCCGAAACCGCAGGTCTGAAACTGGCGAAGGATAACATCGGCGGACTATTGAGCAAGCTGCCGGCAAAGGCGGACAAACAAAAGCAGGCGCTGCCTTTGCTGCCTCCGGTGCGGGCGGGAATAGCCGTGCCGACGCAAGTGTCGTACGTCGCCCGCGTAATGAAAGCGCCGGCATACGTCGATCCTGCCGCAGCCCTGCTGATGGTCGCGGCCAGGGAATTGTCCAACAGTTATCTCTACAAGCACATCCGGGTTCAGGGCGGAGCTTACGGTGGGATGTCATCTTATGAGCCGTCGCTCGGCCTCTTTTCTTTTCTTTCCTATCGCGACCCGCACCTGGCGCAAACGCTTCAGGTGTTCCAGGACGCGGAGGACTTCTTTGCCCGCAATGAAATTTCCGCAGAGGACATGGAAAAAGCCGTCATCAGCACGATCGGCATGCTTGATCGGCCTATGGATCCGGCCAGCCGCGGCCACGCCGCCCTGATGCGCAGCATAGCGGGAATTACCGACGAAATGCGCCAGGAATTCCGGGATAAAATATTAGCGGCAACGCCGCAGAAGCTGAAAGAAGCATTGAGCGAATATTTCCCCCGGGCGTCAAAATCGGCCGCCACGGCGGTTTATTCAGCGGTGGAAAAGATCAACGAAGCCAACAAGAGTTTGGAAGCTCAACTGGTGTTAGAACATATTTTTGAGGATTAGATGAGCGGAGAAATTATGGCCAACGATATAAATGATAAAAATAAAGATGGAATGCAGCACATTAATTGTTTTTTCTGCGAACATTTTTATATTACCCACAACCAGCGGTATCCTTACGGCTGCCGCATTATCGGTTTTAAATCCGCCCGGATGCCCTCGGTGGATGTTTTTCTTAATTCCGACATGGAATGCGGCCTTTTCTCACAAAAAGAAATAAAGCCCGATCACGATCATTGAATCGCCAAAAGGTGGTTAATTGTGAAAACGGCCATGTATTCCAATTCCAAATCAATGATGATACCGCGGCGGCAACCACCCCCTACCCCCGCCAGCGGGGGACAGAGGCGACGAGGCGTATAATGCATACGTTGAGGAAGCCGACGACGACGCCAACAAAGGGAGCGCTTGATTTGGAAATGGAATTATGTCAAAATTTATTGAAGGTGTTTATTATTGCATGGGACTGATCAACTTATTACTCAGGGATCCGGTATCGTTTCTAATATTGACGGTGCTTTTATTGTATTCCGTGATTTTTCATGAACTGGCTCACGGCTGGGTTGCCTATAAAATGGGCGATCAGACAGCCAAATGGATGGGACGTCTGACCCTCAACCCGATCAAGCATCTGGATCCCATCGGCAGCCTGATGCTGCTGATTTTCGGCTTCGGCTGGGCCAAGCCTGTTCCCGTCAACCTGGAAAATATTCCCGACCGCCGCAAAGGTCTGATTTTTGTTTCCTCGGCGGGCATCGTCACCAACATTATCTGCGCTTTTATAGCTCTTCTGCTCTATAAGATTATTGAACCGCCGCAAACCAGTATGATGGAGCAAATTTTGTATATCTTCGCCCGCATCAATATTATGCTGGCCGCATTCAATCTGATACCGATACCGCCGCTCGACGGCTCGAAAATTTTAATGGGTTTTACGTCGGAGTCTGTGCGCCGCTTTCTTCTGCAGATAGAACCATTCGGCTTCTTTATCATTATTGGTCTGCTCTACATCGGTGCGCTCAACCCGGTGATCAACTTGCTGCAGTACCTGATTCTTTTTATCATTTCTCTGTTTTTACTTGGTTAAATAACCGGCGGGGCGAAATAGCTCGCCTCGATATTGCCGGCGCGGTCATTTTTCAAGGCCAGGGGCAGAAAATCCAGAATATCACTGGCCGTAATGCCGTCGGCTCCTTTTGCTGCGGCGGCCAGGTCGCCGGCGTAGCCGTGCAGGAAAACCCCCTTGCGCGTCGCCTCTTCCGGCTCCAGCCCCATGCCGAACATGGCGGCAATGCAGCCGGTCAGCACATCGCCGGAACCGGCGGTGGCCATGCCGGGATTACCGCTCAAATTTACATAAACACTGCCGTTCGGCCGGCCGATCAAGGAATGGGCGCCTTTTAACACAATGATCGAATTAAGTTTTTTTGCAGCCTCCTGTAAAATTGTTATCTTATGGGCGTTGATCTCCGCAACGGGTTTTTTGGTCAGCCTGGCCATTTCCCCCATATGAGGTGTCAGAATTGTCGGCGCCTTCCGGGACGGCAGGAGAGAATTATTCTCGGCAATTGCCGTAAGACCGTCGCCGTCGATTAAAATGGGGATTTCTATGGACGCACAAAGCTCCCGCACCAGCTTCACTGTTTCGCTGTTCAGCGATAAACCGGGGCCGATGACGACCATGTCAACCCCGGCGGCCGCATCCAGTAACTGCTGTTTGTTATCCAGCGCAATACTTCCGGCGGCTGTTTCTTTCTGCGGCAGATAAACAATCTCTCTCCCCTTGGCCGCCAGTTTGCCGACGATTGACTGCGGAGCCGCCAGCCGCGCATAGCCGCCGCCGGACTTCAAGCAGGACATCGCCGCATAATAAGGAGCGCCGTAGTAATTGGCGGCGCCGGCAATAAAAAGAATGTCGCCCATTGAACCTTTGTGCGCGTCCGCCGGCCTTGGCGGCAGTTCAATATGACTGTTTGTTTCCACCCTTAGTTCCCGGGCGCAATAAAAGGAGGGAGGAAAAGAAATGTGCGTAACAAAAATTTTTCCGCAGAGCTCATAACCGGGATAAAGCAAATTGCCGATTTTCGGCAGACCGAAGGTTGCCGTGTAATTCGCTTTGACCGCCGTTCCCATAACTTCGCCGGTATTGCCGTTAACCCCGGAAGGAATATCCAGGGATAATACTTTTTGCGAACTTTTATTGATGAGGTCGATAACATCGGCGGCCAGACCTTTTACCTCCCGATCAAGCCCCGTGCCGAAGATGGCATCGATAATCATGTCGCAATGCGCCACCTTTTTGCGCGCGTCCGCCGCCGTCTCGAGGCTGACGACTTCAATGGGCAATTTGGAGATAATATCCAGATTTGTTTTGGCGGCGCCGCGGTATTTTTTGCTGTCGCCGGTCAGATATACCCTGGCCGACCCGCCGTTGGAATGAATCAAACGGGCGACAGCAAGGCCGTCGCCGCCGTTGTTGCCCACGCCGCAAAAGATGACAAAATTTTTGCCCCGGATGCCGAATTCTTTCTGCAATAGATGGATTGCCGCCAGTGCTGCATTTTCCATCAGTATTTCCTCGCTGATTCCCAGCTCTTTCATGGCCCGCTGATCCATCAGGCGCATTTCTTCAACATTTGCCAGTTTCATATGTAACTCCTTTTGTTCTTTTGCATTCACCAGGCGGCTCTTTCAACGGCGCTGTTTCATTTGCCCTGGAAACCGGTGTGGCATTGTCAATTAAATTGATCCGGTAAAAATGTTTTTCTTTTCAGGCTACTTATAGTACATTTACCGCGTCTTTTTGCCAACAACATTTTTCCCAGGAGTGATTATGCCGGAAATGTCCCGACTCATTCAACAACGCGTCTCCTGCCGGACTTATGCGGACACACCCGTGGAAGAAAAACTCCTGCACAAAATTGAGAGCCTCATAACTGCAGAGCACACAGGACCATTCGGCAACAAACCTCAATTTCAATTAATTCATTTAGATATGGCCGATCCGGGGAAATGGAAGAATCTCGGCACCTACGGTGTGATTAAGAACGCCAGGCTTTTCCTGGCCGGAAAAGTAACAAAGGGCTTTAAAGCGGTTGAAGATTACGGCTATTGCATGGAAAGTTTAATACTGAAGTCAACTGCACTCGGGCTGGGAACCTGCTGGCTGGCGGGCACTTTCAGCGCCGGTGGTTTTGCCCGGGCGGTCAATCTGCAGAAAAATGAACTCCTTCCGGCAATCAGCCCTATCGGTTATCCGGCTCACCGGAAATCTTTAACCGAAAAGATATTCCGTCTGACCGCCCGGTCCGATCGCCGCAAGCCCTGGCCGTTGATTTTCTTTGCCGGAAATTTTTCCACACCTTTATCTCCCCGGCAGGCCGGAAAATATTCCGAAGCTCTCGAAAACATCCGTCTTGCCCCGTCAGCCTGCAACAGGCAGCCCTGGCGCATTTTATTGGACGAAGGCGGGAATGCTTTTCATTTTTACCTGCAGCGGGCGTTCGGCTACAAATTACGAAACGTCTACATCCAGGATCTGGACATGGGCATCGCCATGAATCATTTCGAACTCACACTGCACGAATTGAAAATCAGCGGCCACTGGATAATCAAAGAAAATGCCCCCCCTGTTAATTCTCTCGATTATATAGTGAGCTGGCAGGAAAACACTGATTACTGCAGCTAATTTTTTCACATCCGGCTTTAAACTTTTGTTGCCGCCGCTCATTTTCGTAATTAAAAATCCAGCCGGATTTTTTGATGCGTTGACAGCAGGATATGGATTGCTAAATTTTTGATATAATAATGTTTTTATTAAGAAATTGAATGATGTTGGCGAACTCTTAATTAAAACAAGAAAGGCGATCCGTATTGTTGTTGTGGGTGGGTTCAAATGTCGAAGGAGGAAAATGAATACCGGAAAATGAAAAAAACATTGAAGAAAAGCCCCTTAGTATGAGAAAATGAAAAATATTTTTGATAAAAAGGGTTTTATTAATTTTCAAAAGATGTCGGCACAGCAGGAGCCATAGAATTTGGGTGGAAGTTATCCCGCGAGGTATTCCCTCAACAATTTATGGATTACATCAATTCTTAAACAGCTAAAATGAAAGGAGGGCTTCAAAATGTTTGCACCAAAAAGTATTCTCGTTCCCACGGATTTTTCGGGTTATTCGGACAAAGCGTTGAAGGAAGCAGTGGATATCGCGGTACAGAACAAGTCGAAAATTTATCTCCTTCATGTCATTGATGAAATAGCCCAATGCTCGGTGGACTATTGCCTTGACACTGCAGTAGTTGCGCAGCTCGAGGAGCAGAGCAGGAAATTTGCCGAAGAAAAACTGCAGAAAGAAGTGGCGGCGATAGGTGCGTCGAAAGATATCGAAATTGTTTTCGATATCAGGAAGGGCGATGCCGCCGAAGTTATCGTGGCCGAGCAGAAAGATAAAGGAATCGACCTGATAGTTATCGCTTCGCATGGTAAAAAGGGAATTCTTACCCGCCTGGGCAGTGTTTCCGAAAGAGTCTTAAGAGAAGCCAAAGGTCCTGTCATGCTGGTAAAGTAAGCGCGTCATTGGTGCAGAATTTACAGGGCAGCCATATTTCATGTGGCTGCCTTTTTTATGTTCGGGAACCGCTTTGAAGATGAGGACGACCAACAGCGTAATACGTTGCGTTGACACAAAAGACCGCTGTGGTTATTTTATTTTCTAATGTGGTGTAAATATTTGTTTATTTATTGAAAAATGTTTTTTACAATTAAAAAATAGTTCATAAAATGGATAGAAGGAGGATTGCCATGTATTTATTTACTGCGAGTGAAGTAGTAGAGTTAGCCGAACGCATACACGAGAATGGGGCAAATTTTTACCGCTATGCCATCCAGCTTGTAAAGGATCAGGAAGCAAAAGAGTTGTTTGCCGAACTGGCCGCAGAAGAGGAAAAATATGAGAAAACCCTGGATAAGATTTTTGCCGATCTGGAGAAATCCATACCGGAGGAAACGTATGTCGGCGAGTATGCGCAATATCTTCGCAATTACATAGATAATAATATTGTTTTTACCCAGGAGGCCGTTAACAAGGATCTGGCGGAAGTCAAGGATGCCTGTTCAGCCCTTGCGCTGGCGGCTAAGCGTGAACTCGATTCCATCTCCTTTTATGAAAGCATCAAACGCCTGGTGCCGAAGGATCAGCATGAGGCTATTGACGGCCTCATTGACAAAGAAAGGGAGCATTACGTTCAACTGACCAATATGAGACAGTGCAAGCTGTAAATATGATCAGAAAAAAACAGTTTACCTTCCGGAGGGGGTAAACTGTTTTTTTTACTTTCTTTAATTATGCGGCAGTTCATCGAAAATGTTTAAAGCGCTGCGGAGTTTTCACTTAAGATTGGAAACAGATCCGGTTTGTCGGTGTTTTTTTCCGTTTGTTCCGCTGCGGTTTTGTTGATGTCGTTTTGGTTCAATTCCGGAGATGAAGCGAAGTAAACATCCACCAGGAGAAAAGCATCGGCGACAACCGGTTTCCAAAAATCCTTTTTGTCCCATTCCTGCGTTAATGGAGCCAGCATTTTTTGGGCGTAGGGAACTTCCGCTTCCATAGTTATCAGGTAATCTCCGATACCGTTAAAAAATTCATTTTCCACTTTTAAGATTTTTTTGCTCTTAAAAATATTCATCTTATCGGAATTTTTAGCAATATTTGATAAAAAATAGATTTTAAACCAGGATGGGGTGGAGTGGGATAATTCATAGATTATATAAGTTGCTATTTTTATCTTAAGATTTATTCTTTCCTCATCTTCTGTTTTCATCCGGGCGACGAATGACTTTCTTGCTTCTTCAAAATAATCCGTCAATAATTTCCCCGATTCGTTCTTGGCTTTCATTTTGTTACCTCAACGTTTTTATAATTTAATTACGTTTTCTTTCTGCCGGTTAAGGCTCCAGCGTCTGTTGGTGATGGGCCGGATAAATTTTCCAGACATTGGTAAAATTTTCCTGTGCGCTGCCTTTACAAGAAAATTATTGCCCACGGGAAGATACTTTTTATGTCTATTTAATTATTAGCATTTCTCATACCAAATATTTAAAAAGCATATTCATAAACTGCACAGCTTTTACTCAACAGTGCAGAAATCTGTTTCTCATTGACGTGTAGATTATTTTTTCTTATAATCTAACTCCATTTCAAAAGGGTCACTCTCATCAATGAAAAAACGGGCGATTCCGTAGCAACGAAGACGGACAACAAGCCCCGTTTGGAAAGCGAGGTCGATAATGGTCAAAAAGATCGTTTCCATCGCGTGTTTATTGGTGTTGATGTCAGCCTGCGCTCCCGTCATTTCGCAGAAAACCATGGGCACCGTAGACAAAAACATCTCCTTTATGGCGCTTCGTCAGAATCCCGATGCCTTTAAAGGCAAAGTCGTATTGCTCGGCGGACAAATCATTGCGACGACCGTCAAGGCCGACGATACCTGGATCGAGATTCTGGAAAAGCCGCTGAACTACTGGCAGAAACCAGCGGATGCAGACCAGTCGTCGGGCCGGTTTCTCGTTCGCTTTCCGGGTTTTCTCGATCCCGCCATCTATGCGACCGGCAGAAAATTGACGGTTGTGGGACAGGTTGACGGCAAGGTTGTCCGGCCGCTCAAAGAGGTCAATTATACTTATCCTCTGCTTACGGCCAAAGAGCACTACCTCTGGAAACCTGAAGACGCTTACAGCACTCCGCGATTCGGCATCGGCATTGGTGTCGGCGGCGGGAGCCACGGCGCCGGAGGCGGTGCAGGTGTGGAGATTTTCCAATGAAACCAATATTTTTGATTTCGTTGCTGTTAATATTCATCGTTTCCTGCGCACCTTTTTCGCCGCAGGTCTTGCAGGAGGCAAAAAAGGAAATCACCTTCAGCGAGGTTCTCCAATCCCCGGAAAAGCTGCAAGGAGAAGCCGTTATCTGGGGTGGTGTTATTATTGAGACCATCACAAGATCCGACGACACCCAGATTGTGGTCAGGCAGACGGAGCTTGATTTTCAGAAACGCCCCAAGGAACTGGACAAATCGGCAGGCCGGTTTCTCATTCGGTACCGGGGATTTCTCGACCCTTCCATTTACAGCAAGGATCGTGAAATAACGGTTGCCGGAACTATTGCCGGTAAAGAGGAACGGCCGATCGGCGAGCGCCGCTACATCTATCCGGTTGTCGAATCAAAGGAACTTCGTCTCTGGGAAAAGAGGGAAAAGCTGCCGTACTACTATGATCCCTGGTACTATGATCCATTTTTCTATCCGTGGCGTCCCTATCCGTGGTACCGCTATCCTTACTGGTGGTAAAATAAGCTGGAAGCAGCGCCTTTTCCCTCTTGCCGGCAATCGGTAGATCAGTAGACTATGGCGACGATTGCCCCGGTGATCAGAGTAGCGAGCGTGCCGGAAATGATCGATTTGATGCCCAGGGAAATAATTTCGCCGCGGCGTTCCGGCGCCATACTGCCCATGCCGCCGATCATAATCCCCAGGCTGCCGAGGTTGGCAAATCCGCACAAAGCGTACATCATGATGAGCCTGCTGCGCGGACTCAATGCCTCGGGTGGAATTTTGGCCATGTCAAGGTAGGCGATCATTTCATTGAGGACGGTCTTGGTGCCCATCAGGGAGCCGGCCGTCTGAGCCTCATGCCAGGGAATGCCGATGAGCCATACCACGGGAGCCATGATGCAGCCGAGAATTCCCTGTAAGCTGACCGGTTTGCCCCCAAGGTTGGGCAGCAAACCCAACAGAGCGTTGGCCAGAGCCACGAGAGCCACCAGCACTATCAGCATGGCGATAATGTTAATGAGCAGGTAAATACCCTGTGTCGTGCCTGTCGCGATGGCGTCCATGGAACTGGTCGCGGCCTGCGGAGGGGTGATTCTGCCGTTGGTTATTTTTCCCGTCTCCGGCACCATCACTTTGGCGATCATTATCGCTGCGGGGATACTGATGATGGACACAACGAAAATGTGGCCCATGGCATCCGGAATTGCCGTCTTCAGCACCGATGCGTAAAGCACCATCACCGTTCCCGCTATACCGGCCATGCCGCAACTCATGGTGACGAAAAGTTCGCTTCTGGTCATCTCCTTCAAATAGGGTCGAATAAAGAGAGGCGCTTCAACCATGCCGAGGAAAATATTGGCCGCCGCGCTCAGCCCCACCGCGCCGCCGACTCGCAGGGTCTTTTGAAAAAACCACGAAAAAGCCCGGACAATAACCGGCAGGATGCGCCAGTAAAAGAGCAGCGATGAAAGGGCGCTGATTACAAGAACGACAGGCAATGATTGCAGGCCGAAAATATAGCTCGCTCCCGGCGCTTTTTCATCAAATGGAAGCTCACCGCCGCCCAGATAGCCAAAGACGAAGGTTGTCCCCGCTCTTGTTGATTCTTCCAGCAATCCCACAGCCGTATTGAGAATGCCGAAGATATGGCGAAAAAAGGGAATCCGGAGCATGACAACCGCCAACAGGATTGTCACCGCAAGGCCAAGGGCGGCCTCGACCGGTTTCACGCTGCGGCGATTCTCGCTGATAAGCCATGCAAAAAGGATGAGAACAACGATGCCGAATATAGGTTGTGCAATAGCCATAACCGCTTCCCGTCGGATGATTGATTGCCAGGAACTTTCTTTTGAGGAAAAAAGCATAGGATCAGCTTCTCCGGATGTCAAGAAAATCGTGCCTGGATTCCTCCCGGCTTGCGGCCCGCCGGCCGGACATCTATCTTCTGCTTTTCCTCCAATCCTTGTTTTTCAAAATGTTAATTTTATGCTAAATTGTATCTGCACCAGGTAATGATTGAATTTGCAGAATTCTAACTTGACATGCGGTACAAGTATTGGCAGGCGTTGATGCTCATGTATCTTTCACAAGAGGGGGGTAAATGATTATGCAAAAAACAGATCAAAACCAGGATTCCGAGCCGTTTTTCAATATGGGCAAAGGCCTTCGCAAAGAAAAAATAATAAGATGAAAAATATTCTGATAACCGGTGCTACCGGTCAGATCGGCTCCGAATTGACG
>ERZ1645192.1206-NODE-1206-length-21762-cov-10.985350_pt1 | contig 21762 bp, 13 predicted proteins | sample MGYA00575354_ERZ1645192 | MGnify/ENA primary metagenome ERZ1645192 (study PRJEB40844, sample SAMN11349763) | freshwater sediment metagenome | isolation source: river sediment | host: Sediment | place: India: Faizupur Khadar , New Delhi | collected 2017-02-21 ... | reverse complement strand
TCTGCCTCGATCCGGGCCTTCTCCTCGGCCAGGCGGGCTTGCTCAGCCTCCAGGGTTTCTATTTTCGATATCATCTCCCCGGGATACTTTTCAGCGGGAATAAGATTCTGAGCTTCTGTGAATGCATTTCTCGCCGGCCCGTAATTCTGATTTTTGAATTCCTGGTCTCCAGTGGCGACGGCGGTTTCATAAGCTTTCCGGGTTTCATTTTGCCGGGCGATGATCCCCCTGATTTCCTCAATTCTCTGAATGGGATAGGATTCGCGTGGTTTTATTTCCAGGGCGGCCCTGAATTTTCCTACGGCTTCGATCAGAAGGTTTTCCCCCGCCAGGCGGTCTGCTTCTTTGATGGTTGACTGGTATTGCTCTTCCCGGAGGGCCTGTTCTGACTGAAGACGGGCCTGTTCTTCAGCTTCTGCGCGGGCTTTCTCTTCAGCCAGTCGCAGTTTTTCGGCCTCGGCCGCCTGCCGGGCAGCCAGCTCCTCTGCCGCTTTCTGAGCTGCTATCCGGTCTTTCTCTTGAGCCAGACGTTCCAACTCCTCTTCGATGGCATCAATTTTCTCGAGCATCTGGGCGGGATAGGGTTCATTGCTAAGGGCCTTCTGGGCATCTTCAAAAGCTCTGCGGGACTGGCGGTAGTTTTGTTGTCTGAAGGCCTTATCTCCGGTGGCCACGGCTGCATCATAAGTTTTGCGTGCAGCCGCCAGTTCAGCCAGGATGGTTTCTGCTTCGGTGATTCTGGTAGTAGGATACACCTCTCCGGATTTTATTTTCAGGGCATCTTTGTAGCCGGTGATGGCTTGCTGGTATTCCTGGCGGGTAAAAGCCTGGTCGGCATTTGCGACGGCTGAGGTGTATTGTTGTTCTTTGTCAGCTTCGAGGCGCGCCAGCCGCTCGGCTTCCTGCCGGGCCTTTTCAGCTTCCTGCCGGGCTTTTTCTGCCTCGGCAGCTTTCCGCTCTGCCTCCAGTTGGGCCAACCGCTCTGCCTCCAAGCGGGCTTTTTCATCGGCCAGGCGGGTCTGCTCTTCCAGGGCTATTGCCTTGTCTATGGCGCTGAGTTGCCCGTTGGCATAGGCATCTCCGGGTTTGACAAAAAGTGCCTGCGTATAATTCTCCCTGGCTCCCGGCCAGCTTTTCACTCCGAAAAGCCGGTCAGCCTCCCTGATAAAACCGTTGTACTTCTCGGCATTCTGCCGGTCCAGTTCGGCCTGTAATCCCAGGATAGCGATCAGATCGTTGATTTCGGCCATCCGGTCTTTGGGATATTGTTCACTGGGGAAGATCCGGCTGGCTGATTTGTAATCCCCCAGGGAGGCAATATAATCCCCCTTATCGAATTCTGATCCGGCCTTTTTGAGCAGTTCGTCATACTCCTTTTTTAGTTCCGCCAGTTCCGCAGCGGAAAGCTTCCTGAGCAGGCCGGCCTCCCGGCTTACATTCTGGCTTTGCCAAATGGCCTGATCGATCAGTCTTTTGATCTGGGGATTGTTGTAATAGATCTCCGGAATGAAATTGTCGACCGAAGGAGAGTAGAAGATTTTCATGATGGCATTCTCCGAGAAGGTCCGGTCCACCCCTTTGATTTCGGTGAAGAGGTTGACATCCACAGGGAAAGGGGGGAATTTGCGGTCGCGGCGGAGTACTTCCGCCGGAACCTGGGTGCTGATCACTATTTTTTGAGGAAAGTTCTCTTCCCGCTGAAAAATAAGGACATAATCGTTGTTGAATTCAAAGCGGAGGTCGAATCGGCCATCGGGCAGCACCTGGTAATCCTTCATCGGCTGTCCGTTACGGGTCATGCGGATGATGGCCCCGTTCACATTCCCCTGTTCCGTGGTGATTTTGCCGGTCAGGTAAAGACCCCCGGGCTCCTGCTGGCCTGCGGTCAGCAAAGGCCACCAAAGAAAGAGCAGGAAGATCCGGGTAAACATTATCAATAATTGCTTCATTTTTTCTGTCGTGTCAAGAAAAAACGCAAAATAAGGGAAATAATTATCAGGTTGTTTTTTTTAGGTTTCTGGTTCCATAATTTATCGGGCCGCAGAAGAGAATCTCGGATTATTTGTGTTAGTTTGGGAGTATATAGGTTTCTGTTTCGAACAAAAAGGTTTCAGCAGCATGAGTAAAGCAGCGGATGAGCGGAAGATCACCCTTATGGAGGCCCTGGTGCCTTTGGTCATCCTGATTGGGTTGCTGGCTGCCAATGTCTTTCTTTTTGAAGACACGTTGGCGGGGTCGAACCAGATGGCCCTGCTGCTGGCGGCCGCGGTGGCCTCGCTGCTGGCCTACAGGGCAGGGATCAGTTGGCGGAAGCTGTTGAAGAAGATGACAGGGACCATCCACTCGGCCATGCCTGCGATCCTGATTCTGCTGATCATAGGTGCCCTGGCGGGGACATGGATGATCAGCGGGGTGGTGCCTGCGATGATTTATTATGGGCTGGAGATCATCTCTCCGCGGCTTTTTCTCTTTACAGCAGTGGTCGTGGGGTCTATCGTGAGTGTGGCCACGGGCAGCAGCTGGTCCACGGTGGCCACAATCGGGGTGGCGTTGCTGGGTATCGGGAAGGCCATTGGGATCAATGAGGCGGTGGTGGCCGGGGCCATCATCAGCGGGGCCTATTTCGGCGACAAGATGTCTCCCCTGAGCGATACCACCAACCTGGCGCCGGCCATGGCCGGAACCGATGTCTTTACGCATGTGAGATACATGATCTATACCACCACACCATCGATGGTGCTGACCCTGCTGATCTTTCTGTTTATCGGCTTCACCTACGATTTTGGGGGTGCCGGAGTAGATGTGGAAGGGGTTCAGACGACCATCCGGGAGACCTTTAACATCAACCTGTGGCTTTTTATTGTTCCTGTTTTTCTGCTGACCATCATCATGCTGAAGGTGCCCCCCTTGCCTGCGCTGCTGGCGGGAGCGCTGGCAGGGGCCCTGTTTGCCGTTGTTTTCCAACCGCATATCATTCAGGAGGTAGCCGGTACCACCGGCAGCTATCTCCAGGCCAGTTATGTCACCACGATGCAGGCGATGTTCGGAAAGGTCTCCCTCTCTACAACGGATGAGAGTGTCAACGAGTTGCTGAGCACAACCGGTATGCGGGGCATGCTTGATACCATCTGGCTGATCCTCTCGGCCATGATTTTCGGAGGGGCCATGGAAGCTGCCGGTTTCCTCCACCGCATCATCAGTCCGGTCGTCCGCTATGCCAACAAAACCGCCTCCCTGGTCGCTTCTACGGTAGGTACCTGCATTTTCTTCAATTTCACCGCCTCTGACCAGTATATCTCCATTGTGATACCCGGAAGGATGTATCGCAAAGCCTATGAGGAGATGGGGCTCAAGCCGGAAGTGCTCAGCCGTACCCTGGAAGATGCGGGAACCATGACCTCGGTGCTGATACCCTGGAACACCTGCGGGGCGACCCAGTCACGCGTACTGGGCGTGGCCACCCTCGATTACCTCCCTTACTGTTTCTTTAACCTCATCAGCCCGGTGATGTCCATCCTCTTCGCCCTCTTCAACATTAAAATCAGAAGGCTGGCCAAAGGGACGCATACGGCTTAGTGCAAAACAAAAGGACAAAGATCGGGACGGTTTACTTCAATAACTTTTTCAGTCCCTCCCCGATTTTGTTGACCGACTTCCGGAGTTCCTCCCTGGTGGCATTGCCCACCTCTTTTTGAATCATCTTCCGGGCATCGGTAAGGTCGACTTTGACTTCGGGATTGTTAACCGGTCCTTTGATATTTATGCCGACCGGAATGATCTGGATATTTTTCTGACCGGGCAGGAAACCCAGTGTGTTTTCGATATTCTGGCTCAGGGCGTCGCGGTTGACCATAAAGCTGATATCCATATCGATCAGGTTGTTGGCGTTGAGTCTTCCCGTGAAGGTGGCTTCCTGGCCTGATATTTTGGTTTTAAAAGGCTTCAGCAGCAGGTTCCCGTTTTCAATGGTAAAGCTGGCTGCGAAATCGTCGATCTTCAGGTCGCGCAGTTTCTCCTCGTTGAGGACGCTCTTCACCTTGTTGAAGACAGGGGAGTTGATGACCTGCACATTCATGGAGTTGAACAGTCCGGTGCCGTTAAGGCTTTCCATCACCAGCCCCATGTTTTCATCGAGGAGCCCATTCAGGCGCAGGCTGGTGCTAAACCGTCCCTTGCTCTGGGCGGCAATGGGCAGGTAACTCCTGACGAGCCGGAGCGACTGGAAGGCAGTGGGGATATCAAAACCGACCAGGTCCAGGGCAAGATTGACCTCCGGTTTTTTGGAAGGGCTGTTTTTGTAGGTGCCGGCCAGTTTCATCTCCCCGTCGAAGAGGTTCATGGAGACCCCATTGAGGTCGAGTTTCCCATCGCTGATAATCACCTGTCCCTTTATGTTGTTGATGGTGAGTTTGTCATACAGGGCCTTGCGGATATCGGTCATCAGGGAGAGGTTGATCCGTTGGGGGACTTCAAAGGGTTCCGGGGCCACCTTCAGGGTATCGCTTTTCGCGGGTTTGGCTTTTGTCGCCTTTTCTGCAGCGGCTGTTCCGGGTTCTTGGCTCAGGGCCATCAACTCGTTGAGGTTGAGGTAGTCAGCGTCAAGGGTGATGTTTCCGTGGAGGGTCTCCTGTGCGAAAAGATAGGGGTAGTAATCGGTCACGAACCCGGCCACCGACAGGTCGCTCTGTCCGATTTTCATCTCCATGTGCTGGAGGTTGACTTTTTCAGGGGCAAAATCCATCCTTCCTGCCGAGACCATGACCGGCCGGGAGAGCTGGTTGCTGGCCAGTGTGAAGCCGGAGAGTTCTACCGATCCGTTGGTTTTGATCTGTTCGTACTGTTTGTTCTCGATGGCGGCCATATTGCCTGCCACGTCTAAGTCGATGTTGAGGAGTCCCGCTACCTGTACGCTATCCATGGGAATAGCATCGCGCAGGTGGTCGAAGTTGACCTTGCCGGTGAGGCTTCCGTCGAAGCGTATGTTATCGAAGAGGTCGCTCAGGTGGAGTGAGAGGTTAAGGGGGTTGTTCCTCACCTCGGCGTGGACGCCGGAAAGGTCAAGGGCGGTGAGGTCAAAGCTGCCCTGGGGTTTGACGATGGAGAAGGTGCCGTTGATATTACGGATCTCCTCGGGCAGCCCGGCATAGCGCACCTGGCCGTTGCTGATCCTGAAGTTCAGGTCAAGGGCTGGGTACTCCTCTTCATAGTAGAGACCTTTAAAGCTGCCCTTTAGTTCGGCATTGCCCTCGGCTTTCAGATCCTTGAGGTAATGTTCATAACCGGGGGGAACCAGGGTGAGGTAGTCGGCGAACGCCGAAGCTTTGGCGGCGAAAGCCAGGTCAAAGAAGAGGGAGTCACCGGGCATGGCAAAAGTGCCGCTCAAACCAACAGGCAGGTCGTTGACCAGCAGTTCGCTCTCATTGAAGGCAAATTGCCAGGTGTCAAGTTGAATATCCAGCAGCGATTGGAGTTCCAGCCTGACCTGTGAAATGTAAGTGGCCGAGTCGTAGGTCAGGTTGAGACTTCCGGCCGATCCTTCTGCTTTCAACCGGGTGTTGCTGCCGTACATATTCCCTTTGAACAGCAGTTGCAGATCGCTGAAGTCCAGTTGCAGGGGGAGGGTCACGTCGGTATAGCTGACCGCTCCCTTGTTGATGAGTATTTTATTCAGTTCCAATCCGAAGGTGCCTTCTTTTTTTCCCGGGGCAGTCACGGTGCCGGGTTTTTCCTCCGGAAGGATATCCCAGTTGGCCTGTTCTGCGGCGTTCACCTTCAGGTGGAGTTCGGGTTGGTCGAGGATAAGTTCCTGAATGGTGAGGTTACCGGGACTCATCAGGTCGAAGAGACCGAATTTGGTGGAGAGGGAGGAGATCCGCAGAAGGGTATCTCCGGAAAAGGTCTCCTTGCCGGTCACCAGTACATCGGTCAGGGTGAGACTCGCCCTGGGAAAACTCCTGATCAGGGAGAGGCGGAAGCCGTCGAAGCCGACGTTAACCTTCAGGTTGTTGCTGATGGTGCTTTTTGTTTTTTCAAGCAGGGTGTCGCGGAACAGCACCGGCACCAGTATGAGCGTGCCCAATAGAACCGCAAAAATGATTCCTGCAATGACGATCCCTTTTTTCACTTGTATTATTGTTTATTAATGACTTGCTCTTCAGTTGTATATCGATGTGAAGCCCGTTTATGCGCTTCACGCCCGTGGAATTGGCTCCGAGTTGCTACGCCGAACTCCGTTTCGCATGGGGCAAATATACATGTCCTTTTGTGGTCGGAGCACCATGCGACTTTCATACTCTTTTATCTTCTTCCAGAATCAGATGACGCAGCAGTTGCAGGGCGGTTTGTGACGTCCTGAGGATATTTCTCTCCCTGTCATTTCCGAAAACGTATTTTTCGCAGAAAAATTTTGTAGGGCCGGTGACGGCGATCCAAACGGTACCCACGGGTTTTTCAGGAGATCCGCCGTCGGGGCCGGCGATGCCGGTCGTGGCGATGGCGAAGTCGGCTTTCAGGTTATTTTTAACGCCGGTGGCCATTTCGAGGGCGGTATCGTGGCTCACTGCCCCGAATTGGCCGAGGGTGGCCGGGGTGACGCCGAGCAGGGCAGTTTTCAGGTCGTTGGCGTAGGCGGTAACGCCCCCGCGGTACCAGGCTGAGCATCCCGGGGTTTGGGTGATCAGATGGGAGAGGTAGCCCCCGGTGCAGCTTTCGGCCACCGCCAGGGTGTCTCCCCTGGCGAGGAGTAGCCGTCCGGCGGCCAAGGCCAGGGTGTCGTCGTCAAAGCCGAAGATGCTCTCCCCGATCAGGGGCTGCAGGGCTTCGATCTGGTCGTTGACTTCTTTCCGGAGGCGTTCCCTGTCGTTACCCCGGGCGGTGAGGCGGAGCCTGACGGCCATCGGACTGGGGAGGTAAGCCAGGCTGATATGGGAGGGCAGGGTGGTTTCCCAGGCTTCCAGTTTTTCGGCCAGTACCGATTCTGGAATCCCCTGGGTGAGCACCGTGCGGTGCCATATAGCGCCGGTGTTGTTCTGTGCGGTGAGGCGGGGCAGCACCTCCTGCGTCATGATGGCCTCCATTTCGAAGGGGACGCCCGGCATGGAGATGATGATCACCCCTTCTTTTTCGAACCACATGCCAGGGGCGGTGCCCAACGGGTTGGTCAGCACGGTACAGGCGGCCGGCACCTGGGCCTGGTCGCGGTTCAGCCGGTTCATGGGAATTCCTCTTTTCAGGAACCTTTCGCTGATCTGGTCAAAGGTGGGCTGGTGAAACAGCAGTTCCGTGCCGAAGAAATCGCAGAGTGCCTTTTTGGTGATGTCATCCCGCGTGGGCCCCAGTCCGCCCGTGATCAGCACCACTCCTGCCCGGGCGACTGCCGTGGCCAGGGCTTCGAGGATCTCCCCGTGGCGGTCCCCAATAGAGGTATGGCGAACGACTTCTACTCCGGCCAGGGTGAGCTGTTGCCCCATCCAAGCCGCGTTGGTGTTGACGATCTGTCCGATAAGGATCTCGTCGCCTATGGTGATGATTTCAGCTTTCACTTGCATAATTGTTAGTTAATAAATTGTTCTTCAGTTATATACAGGAGTGAGGCCTATGCTAGCTCTTCACGCCCGTGGAAGTCGCATGGAGCAAATATACATGTCCTTATGTGATCGAAGCACCATGCGACTTTCATAATGCCGCATGTTTTTGGAGGTTTTCCACTCTTTGTAAAAGGGTGGGATGGGAATAGTTGAAGAAGACATACCAGGGGTGAGGGGTCATGTTGGAGAGGTTGTGGACCGACAGTTTTTTCAGGGCTGCGATGAGGTCGGGGGCCATGCCGTGGGAAGCGGCGTAATTGTCGGCTTCGAACTCGTGTTTCCGGGAGAGGGAATGGGTGAACAGGGAGGTGATCAGGCTGAGCGGCGAGAAGAGGATACCGAAGGCCACCACGCCGGAATGGAAGGAGGGGGCATCGATGCCCAGGGCCTGGGCGAGGAGCCGGCTGCCTGCCACCTGTGAAAAAAGAAAGAGCATGATCCCCGAATGCAGGAAGCCGGCCATCATTCCGGTCAGCAGGTGCTTCTTCCGGTAATGGCCCATTTCGTGCGCCAGGACTGCCACGATTTCCGGAGTGGTCATTTCCCGGATTAGGGTATCGTAGAGTACAATCCTCTTGCGGGGGCCCATCCCGGTGAAATAGGCGTTGGCTTTGGCCGATCTTTTGGAACCGTCGATCTGGTAGATCTGGCTGAGGCTGAACCCGGTTTTCCGGGCAAAATCTTCTATGGCTGACCGGAGTTCCCCTTCGGGCAGAGGCGTCTGTTTATTGAAAAGGGGGACGATCAGGCTGCTGTAGAAAAGGGTGATCAGCAGTGAAACGAGGATCATCACGCCCCAGGCCAGCAGCCAGAACCACCGGCCTGTCTGGTTGTAAATGAAGATGATCAGGGCCAGGAGGCTACCGCCCAGGATAACCGCCAGGGCGACGGATTTCAACTGGTCGCTGATAAAGGTTTTTAGGGTGGTTTTGTTGAACCCGAATTGTTCTTCGATGACGAAGGTGTCATAGAGGGTGAAGGGGAGGTTCAGGAGGCCGGAAGCCAGCATGAGGATGCCAAAAAAGAGGAGGGAGTGGAGGAGGGGATGGCTGGTCAGGGATGCGGCCAGGTGGTCGGCCAGGGCGAAGCCGTAAAAGAGCAGCATGGCCAGCAGGAGCAGGAAGCTGAACCATGAGGTCACGCGGCCGAAGCGGTAGTTGGCCTGCTGGTACTCCTGTTGCCTGGCATACTCCTTTCCGTCGAAGAGGTCACGCAGGAGCAGAGGCAGCGGCTGCCGGGAGCTGCGGTGGTTGAGGCGCTCAAGCCATTGGTCAAAGATAAAACCTGCCACCAGAATGGCCGGCAAAAGGTAAAAAATTGGCGTCACCCTTCCTTCACAGGCGGGGATCAGTGTCAGCGGGATTTCCATCATTTCTGGGTCCTCATCCATCAGGGGTTCTCTTCACTCAGCAGTAACCATCACCCATTTTTTCCATCATTTCATGAGGGAGACAGGCCGGTTGGCGGGGGTCACTCCGAAGTTTTTCTGAGGGGCAGGGCCCATTTCCAGTTCGAGGAGGCCGCCGTTTATAATATCGGCATGGGTGATATAGCTTTTCTCATAAGGTTTACCGTTGAGCCGCGCCGACTGGATATAGATATTCTCCTTTGAGTTGCCGATCGCGCGAAGGGTGAACGTTTTGCCCGTGGGCAGCCGCAGGGAGGCCTCCTCGTGGAGGGGACTTCCCAGAACATAAACCCCATTGGCAGGGTTGACGGGGTAGAAGCCGAGCGATGAGAAGAGATACCAGGCCGACATCTGTCCGCAGTCCTCATTGCCGCAGAGCCCGTCGGGGCGGTCGGTGTAAAGATGGTCGAGGATATACCTCACCTTTTCGGCGGTTTTCCATTGCTGGCCGGCGAAGGCATAGAGGTAGACGGTATGGTGGCTGGGTTCGTTTCCGTGGGCATACTGACCGATGAGTCCGGAAATGTCGGGTGAGGCGCCCGCGTTGAGTTCACTGGGGACCAGGAAAAGGGAGTCGAGGCGGCGGGCGAAGATCTCTTCCCCTCCCAGGAGGGCTATGAGTCCTTCCGGATCCTGGGGGACCATCCAAAGGTATTGCCAGGCATTCCCCTCGGTATAATTGCCTTGCTCATGCAGGGTGTAAACGGGGTGGAAGGGCTGGCTCCAGGTGCCGTCGTAGTTTTTCCCGCGGAAGAAGCCGACCTGGGGATCATAATAGTGGTGGTAGTAGCGGGCCCGTTCCGAGAAAAGGGCATAATCTTCATGCTTCCCCAGGGCTTGGGCCATGGCGGCGATCGCCCAATCGTCGACGGCATATTCGAGCCCCTTGGAGACCGATTCACGGGTAGAGTCGGCAGCCACCCACCCCTTTTCATTGAGGTATTTCAGTCCATCCCCGTCGTCGGAGAGGGCCGTGGTTTTCATGGCCTGAAAGGCTTTCCCGGCATCGAAGCCTCTGATCCCCTTCAAATAAGCATCGGCGATCACAGGGATGGAGTGGTTCCCCACCATGGTGCCCGTTTCATTGCCCATCAGGTGCCATACCGGCAGACTGCCTTGCTGGTCATAAATGGCCAGCATGGCGTTGACCATATCACTCACCCGGTCGGGGTGGGTCAGGGTATAGAAGGGGTGGGCCGCCCGGTAGGTATCCCAGAGGGAGAAAATGGAGTAGTTCTGGAACCCGGCAGCGGGATAGACCTCCTTGTCGGTCCCCCGGTAGTCGCCATTGGCGTCATTGAAGAGCGAGGGGTGGATCATCACATGGTAGAGGGCGGTGTAAAAGGTGCGCAGGTCGGCGGTGTCGCTGGTGGTCACCGTCACGGCCGAGAGTTCGTGGTTCCATCGCTCCAGGGCCTCCGCGGCAGTGCGGTCGAAATCCCAGTGGGGGATCTCCGCTTCTATATTGGCCAGGCCGTTTTCTTCGGAAACAGGAGAGATCCCGGCCTTCAGGAGAATCGGCTGGCTGACGGGAGGATAGAAGGTGAGGACCGCCTTGAGGGCCTGCGTGGTGTCACCATCCCTGATTTCACGCAATTCACGGTCGTAGAACTGCCACTGGTCGGGTTCTTCGGAGAGTTTCATTCCGAAGAAAAAACGCTGGTCGGCGGCCCATCCGCCCGAATGACGGTAGCCACTCCAGGTGGCCTCTCCGGTTTTACGGAGGTGGGTGGCCATAGCCCTGTCCCAACCGATGCCCATCCGCAGGTCGACGATGATCCGGGCAGTATCCTCTTCCGGAAAGGTATAGCGGTGAAAACCCACCCGCTCTGAAGCCGTCACTTCGGCGGTGATGCCCCAGGTATCGAGATGGACACTGTAATAGCCGGGCCGGGCGGTTTCTCCCTCATGGGTGTACCGGGAAGCATACCCGGAGGAGATATCCTCCTGCGTGCCGGGAAGAAGACGGACCCCTCCCGTATAGGGCATAAGATGCAGGTCGCCCAGATCCCCGATGCCGGTACCGCTCAGATGGGTATGCGAGAAACCTGTCAGGATGGAGTCGGAGTAGTGGTATCCCGAACACCAGTCCCACCCCTTGACAAAATTGACGGGACCGGCCTGCACTGCTCCGAAGGGTACATTCGCCCCCACAAAAACATGCCCGTGATAGTCGGTGCCGATATAGGGGTCTACAAAGGTGGCCGGCTTGAACTCCACGACTTTCTCCTGCCTGCACCCCATCGAAAAAAATACCAGGGCCGCCAGGAGCAGAACCACTGAAACACTCTTATTCTCCATGATTGATTTATTTGCGGATCAAAAGTACAAAAAAAAAATACCGGCCTTAACCGGTATTCATTCTGCTTCACTGCTGATCATTCAGTGTGCATTATGCCTTTGTGCTCCACTGCGCCCTTTTTGTTGGCCTTCCGGGCGAAGCAGAGCAGGGATTCCCTACATTGCGGGAGATTTGAGCCCTATTTGGTCTGCAATAAAAGGGTGTTGATGTTGTCGACGAACATCTTTTTGGTGTCTTCCTTCGTACGGGCAATCCCGGCCATCATGGTGGGCTTGCCCGACCGGGGAATGTACAGGAACGCCGGAATGCTGCGTACCCCAAAGACTGCGGCCAGCTCCTGTTCCTTCTGGGTATCGATCTTATAGACGTCGATCTTGCCGGCAAATTCATGCGATACCTCCTCCAGAATGGGGGATGCAATCTTACAGGGACCGCACCAGTCGGCATAAAAGTCAATGATGGCCGGCTTATTCCCGAGAAATACCCATTCCTTGGGAGATTTTTCATAATTCCAGACCATTTTCAGGAAATCAGCCTTGGTAAGCAATTGAGTGCCCCCTTTGGCCTCCTGCTGATCATCATTCATCCCCTCAGGGATCCCCATTTCAATCCCGGCGTCTGCCATCGGCCCTTCACTGGCCACTCCGGCTGCTGCTGATGCCCCTTCTCCTGTTACCCCTGCTGATGCCCTCCCCTCTGAAAGGGTACTGCCAGCTTCAAGTCCGCTTCCCGCTGCAGCCGCGGCTCCTGCTTCTGAACCCACGGCCACCTCAGTGACTGCAGCTTTGTGACCTTCATCCGTTCGGGCCTTTCCATTGCCACACGACGCCGCCATCAGGGCCGCAGTGGTTAAAATCAATCCAAATCTTGTCATCATTTTCATGCGCTTATCTTTTTTTCATTGATCCACTTCTTTTACAAAAATAGGATTTTCCGGCCTTCCTCCACTCCGGCGCCCTCCAAGCCTTTCTGTAAAATTACATGCAAATATATATATTAATGTATATAAAACCTGAATTCAGGCAGATTGTTCAGGTGGGGGAGGGGTGAATTTTTTTTAAAAAGACGCAACGGTGGGGGAGGTATTTGCATCATAATTGAGAAAAACATATAAAAGCCATGAGAAAGATTTTATTAGGGATGTTGGTTATCAGCAGTTTGGTGCTGACGTCATGTTTGGATGAAACGGAGGATTACTCCCTGGACAAGGTTTGGATCAGTCTTGGGATGGTAGAAGATGCGGGATCAGGATCGGTCGTTTTACGGCTGGATGACGGCTCCCTGTTGTATCCGGTAGCGGGGGAGCGATGGGCTTCCTTACCGGATGCGGGGACGAGGCTACTGGTCAATTACACGATTATTGGGGACAAGCTGGTGAATGAGACTTCAAAGGAGTACTACATCAGGCTCAATTCGTGGCGGGAGGTGTTAAAGAAGGGGATCATCGATCTGACGCCTGCCATTGAGGACAGTATTGGAAATGATCCTGTGGTTGTGGAGGATATCTGGATCAGTAAGAACCAGTTGCTGAACATGGAGTTGAAGTATTACGGCCGGAACAAGGTCCATTTCATCAATCTGGTGAAGGAGCCGGGGCCTCTTACGGGGAGCAGTGAGCCCGTCGAACTGGAATTCAGGCACAATGACAACGGCGACGAACCGGCTTATTCCATGGAAGCCCTGGTATCCTTTGATTTGTCGGCCTTGAAGATCGCAGGAAAGGATTCTGTCAGGTTCAAAGTGAAGTGGGTGGATTACCAGGATATCGAACATATTTTTAACGGAGTTTACAAGTATTGATCTATTGGGTACCGGCCGCAGGATGGCTGGTACGGTCACTGACGCACAGGCTGCCGGTTTACAGCCTGTGCCAGCCGCCGGAGATAAGGGTGCAGTTGCCGATCCTGCCCCTTCCGGCGGCTTTTTTTTGGTCCTGGTCTGGGTATTGTCAATGGAATAGCTTTATTTTGGGAGCATAACCCGATTAATGAATATTCACCCTATGAACAAATGGTTTTCAATCATGCTGGTCCTGGTCATGCCCATGGCTTGCAAGCAAAAAGGGGCTCAGCCCGAAGCCTCCGCCGAAGGGGGTAACTATGTTCCTGAGACGCCCGTGGTGGCCTCTCCCGTGATGACGCCTGAGGTGCTGTGGAGTTTCGGCAGGGTGGGCGATGCTGTGGTTTCGCCCGATGGAAAAATGGCGGCCTGGACGGTGACCTGGTTCAATATTCCGGAAGACAACTCCTACCGGGATATTTATGTGGCCGACCTCACAGCGGGGCAGACGAAGCGGATTACCGACACCCGTGAGCGGGAATCCTCCCTCCAGTGGCGCCCCGACGGACAGAAACTGGCTTTTCTCTCTTCCGCTTCCGGAAGCAGCCAGGTATGGGAAATCAATCCCGACGGTTCCGGGAAGAGAATGATTACTTCCGGAGAAAAGGATGTGCAGGGTTTTCTTTACAGTCCCGATGGTGCTGCCATTTGTCTGGTCCGGAGTGTAAAACTCGACCAGGACATCCATGATCTCTTTCCCGACTTACCCAAGGCCAATGCCCGATTGGAAAATGACCTGATGTACCGGCACTGGGACAGCTGGCATGACTATACCTATAATCATCTTTTTGTGGCGGGTTATTCCGATGGCCAGGTGTCGGAGGAGAAAGACATTATGGAGGGGGAGCGGTTTGATGCCCCCACCAAGCCCTATGGCGGAACGGAGGAGATCGCCTGGAGCCCCGATGGGAAAAAACTGGCCTACACCTGCAAGAAGCTGACTGGCAAGGCTTATTCCCTCTCTACCAATACCGATATTTATCTTTATGATACCGCCAGCGGGAGCACCACCAATCTGACGGAGGGGATGCCGGGTTATGACCGCAATCCCCGGTTTTCACCCGATGGTCGCTGGATGGCCTGGGAGAGCATGGCCCGCGATGGCTATGAGGCTGACAAAATCAGGCTTTTCATTGCTGACCTCTCCACGGGTGAGAAAAAAGATTACTCCTCCGCCTTTGACAACAATGCGGAGCAGTTGGTCTGGAGTAACGATGGAACGCGTGTTTACTTCATCAGCTGTGTGGAGGCCACAGCCCAGCTCTTCGCCCTGAACCTGGCCAGCGGGGAGATCACGGGTCTGACCCATGGCATCCATGATTACGGCCATCCGGTGCCGGCGGGTGAGCAACTCCTGGTTACCAAAAACTCTATGTCGCAGCCTGCTGAACTCTATCTTGTCGATCCTGTCACCGGAACAGACCAGCCTCTGACCACTGTCAACAAGGGGATCCTCGACCAGCTCACTTTTGGGAAGGTGGAGAAAAGAATGGTGACCACCACCGACAACAAGCAGATGCTGACCTGGGTCATTTATCCTCCCGGTTTTGATGCTTCCAAAAAATATCCTGCATTGCTCTATTGCCAGGGGGGGCCGCAGAGCACTGTCAGTCAGTTCTGGTCCTACCGCTGGAATTTCCAGATGATGGCCGCCAACGGGTATATCGTGGTGGCTCCGAACCGCCGGGGGGTTCCCGGTTTCGGCCAGGAGTGGAACGAACAGATCAGTGGCGACTATGGCGGTCAGAACATCAGTGATTTGCTGGCAGCCATCGATGATGTGGCCCAGGAGCCTTATGTCGACAAGGAACGGCTGGGCGCCGTGGGCGCCAGTTACGGCGGTTTCGCCGTCAACTACCTCGCCGGTCACCACAATGGCCGTTTCAAGGCCTTCATCTCCCATTGCGGCATCTTTAACTTTGAACAGCAGTATGTCACCACCGAGGAGATGTGGTTTGAGAATTGGGATGTGAAGGGCCCTTACTGGGACTCCTCCAATGCCGCAGCACAGCGCTCCTACTCCTTCTCTCCCCACCGGTTTGTGCAGAACTGGGATACCCCTCTTCTGGTCATCCATGGGGGAAATGACTTCAGAATTCCCTATACCCAGGGCATGGGGGCTTTCAATGCCGCCGTACTCCGTGATATCCCTGCTCAGTTTCTCTTCTTCCCGGAAGAAACCCATTGGGTTTTGAAACCCCAGAATGGTATTCTCTGGCAGCGGGTTTTTTCCATGTGGCTCGACAAATGGCTGAAGCCGTGAAGGGGTGCAGGCTTTCAACCTGTGGCTCGACCAATGGTTGAAGCCTTATGAGGTGGCAGGCTTTCATCCTGTAGATCGACCAATTGCCGAAACCTTATGAGGCGGCAGGGATTCCCTCACCACCCTGATCTTTCATCAGTACTGCAAAAACCGGGTCTACCCCGGTTTTTGCATTTCCTGCCGGAGATAACTCAGTAAGGCATGAAGAGAAGAAAAGGTTAAGGGGGTTTCTCCGGAATGAAGCAGCCACCTCAGGTGGTTAGGGTCCTCCTCTCCGGTGATGGTGATGGAGAGGGGGGGCAGGGGGAGGTTCTCTTCGGTCACGACGGAGAAGCCGAGCCGCGTCAGGGCCCGTGAAGTCCAGATCAGGGCATCGCCCTGGCCTTTGACCTGGGCGGTACCTGCCGGCTCTGTTTTCAGGTAGAAGTCACCCCCGGTTTTATCGAAGCCGATCTGGGGATGGGTGAAGAGGTGACTGAGCCAACCCTGCAGGACGGCATCTTCCGGGGCACCCTGGGTGCAGCCGGCGGGGGTGAGCATCCAGAATTTGTCGGCTTCCCGGAGGGCGATGTTCAGGTCGTGGGTGGAGAGCAGGATGGTTTTCCCCTCCGTGCGGGCCAGTTGGCGCAGGAGCTGGAAAATCTCATATTTGGCGCTCACATCGAGGAAAGCGGTGGGTTCGTCGAGGAGGATAAAGGGGGTATTCTGGGCCAGAGCCCTGGCAATCAGGGCGCGCTGCCGTTCTCCGTCGCTCAGGGTGATCACTTCCCTGCGGGCGAAATCTGATAACCCGGTTTTGCGGATGGAGGTGCTGACCATCTGGAGGTCTTCCTCCCGGAGGCGTCCCAGCCAGCCGGTATAGGGGAACCTCCCGTAAGCTACAAGGTCGGCCACCCTCATGTTGGGGAGGCGCAGGTTTTCCGTAGAGACATAACTGATGAGCCGGGCCAGTTCTGCGGGAGTATAACTGCCCACAGGCTTTCCCATCCAGCGGACACTCCCCTTCAGCGGGGGGATGAACCCGGTCAGGGTCTTCAGCAAGGTGCTTTTCCCGGAGCCGTTGGGTCCGATCAGGGCGACCAGTTCGCCCCGTTCCGCAGTAAAGGAGATCTCTTTCCTGATGAAGCCGGAATCGCCACCTGCCGGGAGATAGCCTATGCTGAGCCTGTCGGCTTCCAGAAGAGGAGCAGGGGTACTGGTGATCATAGGGTGGCGAATTTCCGGTTCCTGATGATCATCCAGATGACGATGGGGATCCCCAGCAGGGCGGTCACCGAGTTGATAGGGAGGGTAGCCTGGAGGCCGGGGAGCTGGGCGATGATATCACTCAGCAGCATGGCGTTGGCGCCCAGGAGAAGGGTGGCCGGGAGCAATACCCGGTGATCGGAGGTGCGGAAGAGGACCCTGGCCAGGTGGGGTACGGCAATACCGACGAATCCAATGGGGCCGCAGAAAGCGGTCACGGTACCGGCCAGAATGCTGGCGCTGAGGAAGATCCAGAGCCTGCTCCTGAAAATGGGAACACCCAGGGAGCGGGCATAGGTCTCACCCAGCAGGAAGGCGTTGAGGTCCTTCATTTTGGCCAGGGCCAGCAGAATGCCGGCGACAATGGCCGGAACCACTACGGTCAGCTGTTCCGTGGTGATGCTCCCCAGACTGCCCATCGTCCAAACAATAAACGCCTTGAGCATCGATTCGCTGCTGAAATACTGGAGAATGGAGACCACAGCGCCGGCGGCGCTGGAGAAGAGCATCCCCAGGATCAGCACGGTCATGTTGTCATTGACCCGGGAGGAGACGAAGAGCACCAGGAGCAGGACGGCGAAGGCGCCGGCCCAGGCGACCACGGCCAGGGGCCAGCTTCCGGAAAGGGTGACCCCCAGGGTCATCAGGGGTGCGAAGCCCAGGGCGAAGAGGGCCACCGCCAGGCTGGCCCCTGCACTGATGCCCAAAACATAAGGCCCGGCAAGTGGGTTGCGGAAGATGGTCTGCATCTGCAGGCCGCTGACCGACAGGGCAGTGCCCGCCACTACGGCAGTGATGGCCTTGGGTAACCTGAAATCCAGAACGATGGTTTTTACCGTTTCAATGGCCCTGGAGGGGTGGATAAGGGCCTGCAACACCTCTGCGGCAGGAAGCAGTACCGACCCCGACAGGATATCTGCAATAAAGAAGAGCCCCAGCAACACTGCCAGGAGAACAAAGAGTCCTCTTTCTCTTTGACGGTCCAAGATAGGGTTGATGGGGGTCACCTGATTTCTACGTAATAGTTAAAGGGTTGCTCCGGTAATACTCCGGGATGTAAAACCCGGATCAGGTCCTCCAGGACCAGGTCGGGAAAGACGGTTCCGCTTTCCCAGAAATCGTTGCCTCCGCCGGGGGTGGCCCGTTTGTTATTGTTAAAGATCCGGGCGCCGGAGAAGGCGGGCAGCTTTTGGAGCCGTGGGTCGGCGGCAGCCATTTCCGCCCGGGAGGAGACATTCCCGGTGTTGATCCAAACGGAAGCCCTGGCAGAGAGGGTGACGGCTTCTTCCATGCTGATGGTGATGCTCTCGCGGGAGGAGTTCTCCGGTGCAACGAGCTGGCCCCCGGCATCGCTGATCAGCCGGGCCATATAGGAGTGCCCCCCGGGAATCCACCAGGTATCACGGTAAGGAAGACCTGTGAGCACACCGGGTTTGTCGCTAACCCCGGCCACCTTGTCCGCCAGAGAACGGTAGTGCGCTTCGGTTTTTCTGAAGAGGGAATCGGCTTTGGCCCCGCGCCCCACGAAGGCCGCCATGAACCTGATCCATTCGGCCTTGCCCAGTGGCGTCGCTTCCAGGTATTCGGCATTGACCACCGCCGGAATCCCCAGATCCCTGAATTTACCCAGGAATCCTGCAATCTCACTGTCGACGCCGTAAACCATCACCACCCCGGGCTGTTGCCTGATGATCTCCTCGTAATTGAGGTTCTGTCCATATCCCACGTCGGTGGTCTTGCCTTCTGTCAACCGCTGCTGAAGTGCCGGGGATGAAATGTACTGGCTGCCCGAAACCCCGCTGATTCTGCCGGTTTCTCCCAGGGCTTCGAGAAATGCAATATGGGAGGTACTCATGCAGATCATCCGCTCTACTGGGGTGCGGATCACCGTCTTCCCATGGAGATGCGCCGGAAGCGCTTGCCCTTTGGGAACCAGAAAATACTCCATCTCTACATTCCTGGCCTGGCCCCACGGATTGGTGACGGTTACCCGGATGCAACTGTCTGACTCCTCCAGGGAAAAGCCCCTGGCATAGCGGTTCCCCGGGGGTAATTCCGCCTGCCGCGAAGGATGATCACATGCAAATGCCACAAGCAACAGGAGCCAAAGAAAGGACGGGAACCTGGACATAAAGCTTATGGACGGGTTAACACTATTTTATGACGCGTGAACCCCGTACCGGTTTTGACCCTGACCACATAAATCCCGGGGGAGTGGCCCGCCAGGGAGAGGTCGACCTGGTTCACCGCGGTGTTGATGCCCCGCAGGGGCAGCTGTTGTCCTGTCACACTGAAGAGGGAGACCATCTCCGGAGTTAAAGGTTCTTTGGTTTGGACCCTGATCCTGGATGTGGCAGGATTGGGGTATACCCATACGGGGTCCTGTTGGGGGCTGGGAGTGGAGTCCTGGATCCCCACATTACAGGCGATGATTTCCATGGCCGGTGCGGCCGGGGTCCCCGCCGGGTAGAGGTCGGGAAAGGCCCGCCAGGTGCCGTTTTTCAGCAGGAACAGACTGTTTTGCCCTGAGGTGCGGCCCGACTGGTACAGGGCAAGGGTATCTCCTGCGGCGATGGCTTCCAGCGCAAGGGAAACCAGAAACGTGTCACCCGGTTCAATGGGCTGCTCCAGATGTACCAGGTTCATGGCATCAGAAACCAGGTTCTTGAGGGGGATTCTGGTCTCACTCCCCACCGGAGAAACCGTGTTCCGGTATAGGTTGTAAAATCTGACCGCGACGGAACTGTTCTGGTTGAGGGCTTTCAGTTTGCCGATGCCAAGAGAGACGTCGCGGATGCTCTCCTTTCCAGGGATAGAGAATCGGTTAGCTACTTCCGTGATTCCGGCATTGTTGGTGCCGGTCCAGTAGCCTCCGGGCAGGTTGTCATTGCCCCGCAGGAGCAGCAACTCGTGGGTATCGCCCTCTTTCAGGGGGGTAAAAGCCTGGCAGAGGTTATCTCCTTCGTTGAACTGCCGGCCCTGGAGCGACAAGGTGCCGGTTTGGGCCGGATCGAGCCAGCATTTGAGCTGGCGGCTGCTGTCGGGCCTGGCCGCCCAGGCCAGGTCGAAACGGACATAGTAGTCGTTGACGGGATTAGAACAGGAGGCAGCCCCTCCCGAGAGGGTGCCGGTAACCTGTTGGTGCCGGTTGAAGAGAGGACCTCCCGAAGAGCCTATCTCAGTGGTCCCAACGTCCCAGCGCAGGACCTTCCAGAAGCTGTTCCTGGAAAACTGGGAGAGGAAGGAGGAGACCATCGGGGAGTGATGGTCCAGGGCAATTTTTTTAATATCGCCCTGGGGATGATGGATGGAGGCGGTGGTGTCTGTCTGCCGCGGTTCCCGGTTCCATCCGGCATAATAGGGCCGGAAGGCTGGGGGCGGGGGAGTGGTGAGTTCTACCAGGGTGAAATCCAGACTGTCGAGGGTAGCCCGGAGGGTACTCCCCGATAGAGAATGGGTGACATCGCCGTCGAGGGGCCCACAATAGGGACTCTCGTAATTGAAGAGAAAAAGAGAACCTGCCGCTTTCTGGGAGGTGCTGATACAATGGTTGGCGGTGAGAATGTAGGGTTTGTGATCGCCAGCCGTGTTGTTGACCAGGGTACCGGTGCAGAGGTCCCTGCCCTGAATCATGATCCGGCAGACACTGTTCTGTACCTCCCTCCAGCGGTCCGCCCCGCTGCAATAGATGTCGAGGTTGCAAGCCTCCGCGGTCACCCCCATGGGGCGCCGCTCGTCGATATATTTAAGAATTCCCAGGAAATCATGGTTCACGGCGCTGATGACAAAGGGGGTCGTACTGGTCTCCTGCGGGGGACATTCGTACTGCAGGGTGATCTCATCACCCGGAAGGGGTGATAGGGCGAAAATACCATCAGGTGGATTGTTGTCAGAGGTATAGGCCCCCAGAATCTGATCCTGCTCCGGGGTATAGAGAAAGAGCCTGGAACGGGAGGGGAGCCTGAAGTCCCTGAAAAGGAGATTCAGGGAGTAGGCGCCCGTGGAACGGATGGTAAGCTGCCAGATCTTCCAGCCATCGGCCGAACCCATCCATAGGCCGTGGGTGGCCGGGGAATAGTTCACCTCAAACGCATGGGCAAAACGGAGCGGCTTGAGGATTCCCTGCTCCTCGTGAGGCTCTTGTTCTGCCAGGCTTTGCCATTGCAACCTCTCATTGCTGACTTCAGGCATGAGGAGCAGGGGCCTGACCGCACTCTTCAGCGGCAGGGGAACCCTGGGAGTGCCCCCTTGCGAAAGCTGTGCTTCCACCTGGCCTCCTCCCAAAAGGAATAATACGATTAAGCTATGGAGCAGTCTCTTCATGCAGTTTCTGATTCATCATTAACGACAACCGCCGGGGCAGTCTGCTGCTTGTGGCGCATGAGGCAGCCTGCACAGGGGCCTGGTCATCGGTTTTGAATATGGATGGATGCATGCCAAATTCATTCCAAATGTATAATTTTTCTACGAACACAAAGCCTCTCCTAGCTCATTGCCGGCAGGGGAGAAGGATTCGCGGGGGCATAAAAAAAAGGGGTTTCTTGCGAAACCCCTCATATCCGGCATTAAAGCCGCTTATCTTTCGGTTTGGCCCTGAAGGGCCAGAGATCATCTTAATATTTGTTGTAACCACCACGGTCACCACCGCGTTCGCCACCACGGCTACCGCCGCCGAAGCCACCACGGTCACCGCCACCATAGCCACCGCCACGGTTGCCACCGCCATAGCCACCGCCACCACGGTTGCCACCACCAAAACCACCACGGCTGCCACCACGGTCACCGCCACCGTAGGGTTTCCTTTCCGGACGATCTTCACGGGGCTTGGCAACAGAGACATTGATGGTTTTTCCATCGTATTCAGCCTGGTTGAGCTCTTCAATAGCCTTGCGGCCTTCTTCGTCATTGGCCATTTCAACAAAACCGAAACCTCTCGATTTTCCTGAAAATTTGTCTGTGATCACTTTTGCTGAAGAAACTTCGCCGTATTCTTCAAATAATTCCCTTAAATCGTTGTCATTGACATCGAAACTTAAATTTGAAATGTAAATGTTCATTTAAACTAAAAAATTGATAAATTAATTAAGTGGCGTTGAGGTTGAAAACAGTTAGGCGTGAT
>ERZ1645192.1201-NODE-1201-length-21811-cov-6.391754_pt1 | contig 21811 bp, 18 predicted proteins | sample MGYA00575354_ERZ1645192 | MGnify/ENA primary metagenome ERZ1645192 (study PRJEB40844, sample SAMN11349763) | freshwater sediment metagenome | isolation source: river sediment | host: Sediment | place: India: Faizupur Khadar , New Delhi | collected 2017-02-21 ... | reverse complement strand
GGGTAAGAGAGAGAAAACGCCGCCTGGTTTCGCTGCTGGAAGAGTTGAACATCGCCCATTTAGCTAAAAGCAAAGCCTATACTTTAAGCGGCGGGGAAAGAAGGCGTTTAGAGATCACCCGGGCCCTGGTGACTAACCCGTCTTTTATTCTTTTGGATGAGCCGTTTAGCGGGATCGATCCGATCGTGGTTAACGAAGCGCAGGAGATTATTAAGGAATTAAAGGCCAAGGGCTTAGGCATTTTGTTGACCGACCATAATGTCCGCGAAACGCTTTCGATCACCGACCGGGCCTATTTGATTTCCGAGGGGTCGATTTTGATTTCAGGCTCCGCGCATGATTTAATCAACCACCCGCAGGCGCGCCAGGTTTATCTGGGGGAAAAATTCAGGATGTAAGTGAGGCGATGGGCCCAGCTTCTGCCGGTGTTTATTGCCGGCGCGACAAGCATTATAACCAGGCGGATAATTATTTAAGAAAGGGATCAAATGAAGACCGAAGTAAAAAAGTTAGATAGCACGAAACGTGAAATTCATGTCTGCGTCACCGGAGAATTGGTGAAAAATAAATTTGAAGCGATCTTTGCCCAATTGGCCAAAGAGGCTAAGGTACCGGGTTTCCGCCCGGGCAAGGCCCCGCGGGATGTTTTAGAGAAGCATTATGCCTCAAGCGTGCATGAACAGGTGCTCAAAGAATTAGTCCCTGATGTCTATAATCAGGCGGTGGCAGACCAGAAACTGGATGTCATCGAGCTGCCCCAGATTACCGATGTCAAACTTGACCGCGCTAATCTTTCTTTTAAAGCGACGGTCGAGGTCAGCCCGGAAATCCCGGTCAAGAATTACAAGGGTCAGGTGATTAAATACAAAACTATCTCTGTCTCCAGCGATGAAATAAAGCGGCAGATCGATTCGGTCAAAGAGTCGCGGAAAGCCGAAAATCTGGATGATAAATTCAGCCGCTCCTTAGGCTATCCTAATTTAGCGGAGTTTGAAAAAGCGGTCGAAAGGCAAATTTTTGTTTCCAAGGAAAACCAGGAGCGCCAGCGGATCGAAAACGAACTGATCGAAAATATCTCTAAGGGGCTGGATTTTAAATTACCGCCGGGCCTGGTTGAGCGCCAGACCCAGGATATGCTTAGGCAAACCAAAATTGATCTGGCGATGAAAGGGGTAAGCCGGGAGGTTATCGAAGCGCAGGAAAAGATGCTTTTGGAGAAGATCCAGCCGGAGGCGAACAAACAGGTCAAAATATATTTAATTCTGTCGCAGATCGCTAAAATTGAGAATATCGCAATTGACGACCAGATGCCGCGTAAGGTAATGGAGTTTTTGCTGCAAGAAGCGGATTGGCAGTTGGCCGCTTAAAATTAAGGGAGGGGTAATCATGGAGAAGAAAAATCAGATCTTGGTTCCGATGGTTATCGAGCAGACCCCGCGGGGGTTTGAGCGTGCTTATGATATTTATTCGCGTCTTTTAAAAGACCGGATTTTATTTATCGGCACGCCAATCGACGATTATGTCGCTAATTTGATCATCGCCCAGCTGCTCTTTTTGCAGATGGAGGATAAGGACAAAGACATTAATGTCTATATCAATTCTCCCGGAGGCTCGGTCACCGCCGGTTTGGCCATTTATGATACGATGCAGTTCATTAAGTGCGATGTGGCGACTTATTGCGTAGGCCAGGCAGCCAGTATGGGCGCGGTCCTCTTGTCCGCCGGGACCCGGGGCAAGAGATTTGTGTTGCCCAATTCCCGGGTGATGATCCATCAGCCCTGGGGCGGGGTGCAGGGGGCAGCGGCAGACATCTCGATCCAGGCCAAAGAAATTTTAAAAGCGCGTGACCGGATCAATGAGATACTCGCGCAGCATACTAAACAGCCGCTGGAGAAGATCCAAAAAGATACCGACCGTGACTATTTTATGTCGGCCCAAGAGGCCAAAGATTACGGTTTGGTCGATGAGGTGATTGTCCCGGACGGGAAAAAGAAATAATTCTTAACAGATTAATAGGCAGTGAAAATAAAATTTAGGAAAGGGGAAATTGAGCATGAAAAAAGATTATTTATTGACACCGGGCCCTACGCCTTTGCCTCCGCAAGTCAGCCTGGCAATGGCTAAGCCGATTATTCACCATCGCACGCCGCAATTCCAGGAGATCCTCAAAGAGGCCAGCGCAGGCTTAAAATGGGTTTTTCAAACCGTAAATGACGTTTTTATTATTTCTTCTTCCGGCACCGGAGCGATGGAGGCAGCGGTAGTCAATTTACTTTCTGCTGGGGACACTGCCTTGACTGTGCAGGGCGGTAAGTTCGGGGAAAGATGGACTGAACTTTGCCAAGCTTACGGGATCAAAGCCGAGGTCCTTGATGTCGAGTGGGGCAAAGCCGTGAGTCCCGATGAGATCAAAAAACGGCTCAAAAATAATCCGCAGATTAAGGCGGTATTTGCTACGCTTTGCGAAACTTCGACCGGGGTCGATAATGATATCCAGGCGATTGCTGCGGTGGTCAAAGAAACGCCGGCGGTTTTGGTGGTAGACGCGATCAGTGGTTTAGGCGCCGTAGATCTTAAGCCTGATGCCTGGGGGGTAGATGTGGTCGTCGCCGGTTCGCAGAAAGGTTTAATGCTGCCGCCGGGCCTGGGTTTTATCGCGGTCAGCCCCAAAGCCTGGAAGCTAATAGAGGCTTCTAAAACCGGAAGGTATTATCTGGATTTAAGGAAAGCAAAAAAGGCTCTTGATAAGACCGATACCCCGTTTACTTCATCGATTACTCTGATCATCGCTTTGAATGAAGCGCTCAAAATGATGCAGCAGGATGGGTTGGAAAATATTTTTAAGCGGCATAAAGTTATGGCGCAGGCTACGCGCGCGGCGGTTAAGGCTTTGGGCCTGGATTTGTTTGCTCCGACCGCGGCCAGCGACGGGGTAACGGCGGCTTGCGTCCCGGCGGGCATTGACGGAGAAAAGCTGGTAAAAACCATGCGCGATACTTACGGGGTAACGATCGCCGGAGGGCAGGCCGAGCTTAAAGGGAAGGTGATCCGGATCGCCCATATGGGCTTTATCACCGAATCCGACATTATTATGGGAATCACTTGCTTAGAAAAAGTGCTCACGCAGATGGGTTATAAATTCACTTTGGGCGCCGGGGTTAAAGCCGCCGAAGAGGTATTTCTAAAATAATCGATAGAGGAGAGCCAGATGATCAAAGTATTAGTCAGCGACGCTTTAAGCCAGGAAGGGCTTAAGATTTTTAATGATTCGCAGGAGCTTACCGTCGATGTCAAGACAGAGCTTAAGCCGGAAGCTTTAAAGGAAATCATTAAGGACTATGACGCTTTGGTAGTGCGCAGTGCGACTAAAGTCAATAAGGATATTATTCAGGCGGCAGCTAAATTAAAAGTGATCGGCCGGGCCGGGGTAGGTTTGGATAACGTGGATCTTGAGGCTGCGACTGCTAAAGGCATCATTGTGATGAATACCCCTGCCGGCAACACCATTTCTACCGCCGAGCATACCTTCAGCATGATCCTGGCTTTATCCCGCAACATAGCGCAGGCCAATGCCTCGATGAAAAAAGGAGAGTGGAAACGCTCCAAGTTTATGGGCGTAGAGCTGTACGGTAAAGTTTTAGGGATCGTGGGTTTCGGCCGCATCGGTTCGGAGGTGGCTAAACGCGCGCTTTCCTTCGGAATGAGAGTCTTGGCCTTCGATCCTTTTCTTTCAGCCCAGGTCGCGGAAGGCTTAGGCGTAGAAAGCGCGGAGTTAAATAAGGTGCTCAAAGAGGCGGATTATATTACCGTGCATACGCCCCTGACCGATGAAACCAGGCATATGATCTCGGATCAGGCATTCGCCATGATGAAAAAAGGGGTGCGTCTGATCAATTGTGCCCGCGGCGGGATCATCGATGAAGCTGCTTTGATCAAAGCCGTCAAGGAAGGCAAAGTGGCCGGGGCGGCCTTGGACGTTTTTGAAAATGAGCCGCTGGCGCCTGAGAGCGAATTGTCAAAGCTGGATAACGTGGTCATTACTCCGCATTTAGGGGCTTCTACCGAGGAAGCGCAGATCAATGTGGCGATCGAGGTGGCAGAGATTGTCCGCGACGCGCTCCTGGGCCGGGGTATCCGTAATGCCGCTAATTATCCGTGTTTGGAAGCGGAGGTCTGCAAGATCCTCAACCCCTACATTAATCTGGGTGAGAAATTAGGGATGTTTGCCGCCCAGCTGGTAGAGGGAAGGTTTGAAGAGTTGGTGATTAATTATTCCGGTCAGATCACCAAATACGATCTTAGCCCGCTGACCATGGCCTTGGCCAAAGGGCTGCTTACTCCGATCTTGAAGGAAACGGTTAATTTCGTGAACGGGGTTTCCTTGCTTAAAGAGAGAGGGATAAAATTACGCGAGTCCAAATCCGCCCAGGAAGGCGAGTTTGTTAATCTTATTCAGCTGGAGATCAAGACCGATAAGGAAACCAAGTCGATCTGCGGAACATTATCTAGCAATAAACAGCCCAGGATCGTCAAGATCGATGATTATTATCTGGAGCTTTATCCGGTGGGGGAAATGATCTTTATCCGTAACTGGGATAAGCCGGGATTGATCGGCAGCCTGGGGACGTTTTTAGGGAAGAACGGGATTAATATTGCCGCCATGACCTTTGGCCGGGATAAGCCGGGCGGCAAAGCGATCAGCGTGTTGAATGTCGATAGTGTGGTGAGCCCGCAAATCCAGGATAAACTGCGGGAGCTGGAGAATATACTTACGGTCAAAAGCATCCGGACGTGAGAAAAGTAAGGATCATTGGCTGGTTTTGCGCTTTGACGGTTTTGCTGTTTGGGCCCCTGCTGGCGCAAGAAGTGGAAATTGTCTTTAGCGGCCAGACCCACGGCATGCTTTATCCTTGTAATTGCCCGGTCCGCCAGGACGGGGGGGTCAGCCGGCGGGCAACCCTGATCAAAAAGTTAAGAAAGAAGAATCCCGAGCTCTTGCTCCTTGATTGCGGCAATTTTACCGCCGGCGGCCAATTTGACGAATACACGCAGAATAGCCGTCTGGATATGGCCCGCTCTGAGGTTAATTACCGGGCCTTAGAGTTAATGCGCTATGATGCCGTAGGGGTGGGCGCGGATGAATTTAATTTCGGGCGGGATTTTTTCTTAAAATCCGCTAAAAAATCTAACCCTGTCTACTTAAGCGCTAATTTAGGGTCATCCCAGGTATTGCCTTATTTGCTTAAAACTCGCGCGGGGGTAAAGATCGCTTTAATCGGCCTGACCGCGCTCAGCGCAAATCAAAAGTCGGAAGGCTTGAATATTGCCGCCTGGGAGATTGCCGGGCATCTGGTCGAGCGCTTGAGAAAAGAAGGCGCACAGGTTGTCATTGTTTTAAGCACCCTGGGCGAAAAAGAAGATTTAAAACTGCTTGCTACGATTAAAGGCATTGATCTGGTTTTTGTCGGGGACAGGCCTTTAAAACAGGATTTACTGGAGAAGGTCGGGGAGGCTTATTTAGTCCGGCCGGCCTGGCAGGGGCGCAAACTGGGTAAGCTGGTCCTTAAGATACAAAATGACCGATTGCTTGATTGTCAGGCCCAGGATTTTGACCTTACGGATGACTTAAAAAACGATCCCCAGATCCAGGCCATCCTGCCGGAATGTTTTTGCGACCATAATTGTCAGCGCCCGGGGTTAACCGGGGTTTGCCGTAATCCGGGAACATTTAATGCGGATTGCTCTTTTAAAGAGGCGACAGAGATAAATCTTACGGTGATCGGGGTCAGGGATTGTCTGACCTGCGATACGCAAGGCCTGATCGATACGCTTAAAAAAAGGTTTTTGGGTTTAAAGGTTACCTATCTTGAGTACCCGGATCTCCAGGCTAAAGAAATGATCGATGATCTAGAGATCCGGATGCTGCCGGCGTATATTTTGCCCAAGTCCCTGGAGCAGGAAAGTAATTTTTCCCAGATTAAAAACGATTTACGCCAGGTAAAAGATTTTTACGTTTTTAAACCCCGGGTCAGCGGTGTTTCTTATTTTTTGGGCCAAACATCTGTGCCCGGTAAGCTGGATGTTTTCTTCAGTCTCTTTGATAAAAATGCCGGAGATTTGCTAACGGCATTGAGGGAATTTAGGCCGGCTCTGCATTTTCTGGTTTTCGAAAAATCCGATGGTTTTGCCTCGCAAAACGGCTTGCCTGAGACGGAGGAATGTTTAAGGGCGGTTTGCGTGGAAAAACACTGCCCGCAAGAATACTGGGATTATTTGAGCTGCCGGGTTAAAAATATCCGTAGCTCATACTGGGAGGATTGCTTAAGTCCCGGCGAAGTTATAAGGGTTAAAAACTGCGCCCGCAGCCAGGAAGGGGCGGATTTACTCAAAGCCAACCTTGAGTTGGTAAAGCGCTTAGAGATCGCTTCGGGGCCAAGCTATTTAATGGAGAACCAGGAGATCTTTGCTTCGCGCGGGGTCCCGCAAAAAGAGCTCAAGGCGATCTTTAAGAAAAAGAAAATTCAGATGCATCAATAATAAGGAAGGAATTATTAAGCCCCTCTTGAAAAACATAAAAGAGAGGAGAAGGTTGAGGTGATTATGAAAAATAAGCCAAGGATTTATTTACTGGATGTGACTAACCGTGACGGTGTGCAAACTTCGCGGATCTGCCTGTCCAAACTGCAAAAAACCATGATTAACTGGTATCTGGACCGGATGGGGGTTTTTCAGTCGGAGTTCGGGTTTCCGCTCACCCGCCATGAAACTAATTATCTGAACGCGAACCTTGAATTAGTCAAGGCCGGCGGGCTGCCTAATATCCGTTTAAGCGGATGGTTACGGGCAACCAAGGAGGATGTGAAGAACGCTTTTAAGCTTGTGCCGGGATTAAAATACTTGAACCTTTCGATCTCTACCAGCGACCAGATGATTTTGCATAAATTTAAAGGCAAGCTCGATCATCAATCGGTGATCCGGGAGATGCAGGAGGCGGTAGAAGAGGCTAAAAAGGCAAAAGCGGCTTGTATCGGCGTGAATGCCGAAGATGCTTCCCGGACTAACCTCGATTACCTGGTGGAATTCGCCCTGAAAGCTAAAGCGGCCGGGGCAGACCGTATCCGCTATTGCGACACCTTAGGCTGCGATACGCCTTTTAGTATTTATGACCGGATTCACCTCTTGGCCAGTAAGGTCGGGCTGCCGGTGGAGGTGCACTGCCATAATGACTTAGGCTTAGTGGTGGCTAATTCTATCGCCGGGGCCAAAGCCGCCAGCGACGCGGGAGTCGATTCTTTTATCAACACTTGCGTTAACGGAATGGGGGAGCGTGCGGGTAATGCCGATTTGGTTTCGGTGATCCTGGCGATTAAATACGGCCAGAGTATGGGTGATTATTGCCTGGATGAGAAGATTGACCTGAAGTTGGCCTGGAAGATCTGTAAATATGCTTCTTATGCTTTTGGCGTGCCGATTCCGATCAACCAGCCGGGGGTCGGGGCCAATGCCTTTGCCCATGAATCCGGGATCCATGCCGACGGGGCCTTAAAGGACCGGCGCAATTACGAACTTTATGATTATGAAGAACTGGGCCGCGGGGAGCCGGAGATCATCGAGACGGGGCGCAAGATCACTGCCGGGGAATACTCCGGGATCAAGGGCTTTAGGAATGTTTATGAGAAGCTGGAGGTGGCTTTTAAGGATGATGCCGAGGCAACCAGGATCTTAGAGCTGGTCAGGTATGCCAATGTGCATAATCAAAAGCCGCTGGTTGATGATGAGTTAAGCTTTATCGCTAAATATCCCGATATCGCGCATAAGATATTTACCATGACACCGTAGAATAATCAAATTACTGTCGACGATAGTCGATAGGTAAAAGCGAAAGCATATGAACCCCGCCCTTCCTGATAAACATTCTAGGAGGGGTCGGGGAGAATATAAGAATAGGAAGGAAGGGCGGGGTGAATATAGTATTAGTAGGCATGCAGTGGGGGGATGAGGGTAAGGGTAAAGTCATCGACATCCTTTCGCAGAAGGTAGATTATATCGTGCGTTATCAGGGCGGTAATAATGCCGGCCACACGGTGGTGGTGGGCCAACGGCAGTATATTTTTCATCTTATTCCGTCGGGAATATTGCATCCGGGTAAAGTCTGCTGTATCGGCAATGGGGTGGTGATCGATCCGGGGGTGTTATTGGCAGAGTTAGCTGACCTGCGCAAAAACGGGATCGATTTTAAGCGGCGGTTCAAGATCTCCGCGCTGGCCCACGTGATCATGCCGTATCATAAAAACCTTGATAGTTTGCGGGAAACCAAAAGAAAGAATAAGATCGGCACTACGGGCAGGGGGATCGGGCCATGTTATGCCGATAAGATCAACCGTTGCGGGATAAGGGTGACGGACCTGTTAAACCCCGCGGTATTTAAAGAAAAGCTGCGGGATAACCTCAAAGAGAAGAACGAGATCTTTAAAAAAGTATATCAGCATCCGGGTTTTAGCTTTAAGGATATTTATAGCCAATATTTAAACTTTGGCAAATTATTCTCGCCGTACGTTTGCAATACTGCCGCTCTTTTGAATCAAGCCATCCTGGATAAGAAAGACATACTCCTGGAAGGCGCGCAAGGAACATTTTTGGATATCGATTTTGGCACCTATCCTTTTGTCACCTCTTCTTCGACGATCTCCGGCGGCGCTTGTATCGGCGCGGGTATTTCGCCCGATAAGATCGATAAAGTAATCGGGGTTTGCAAAGCTTATACCACTCGGGTTGGCGAAGGGCCGTTCCCGACTGAATTTGGCGTTTCTTTTTCCCAGTTGATGCGGGATAGGGGCAATGAATTCGGGGCCACTACCGGCAGGCCCCGGCGCTGCGGGTGGTTCGATGCCTTGCTGGCTAAAGAATCGGTGATGCTTAACGGTATCAGCGAAACGGCGATCATGAAGATGGATGTGTTAGACGGCCTTAAAGAGGTGAAGATCTGCACCGCTTATAAATATAAAGGTAAGGTTTTTAAAGAATTTCCTTCGGATTTCGAGGTCCTGAATAAAGCCGTGCCGGTTTATAAGACCATGACGGGTTGGCCCACGCAGGATAAAAAGCCCAAGTCTTTTAAGCAGTTACATCCTCATGCCCGCGATTATCTCTTGGCCCTGCAGGACATTTTGGGAGCTAAAATTACCATGGTTTCCGTAGGCAGCTCCCGGCAAGAGAGCATTTTTGTCTAAGTGGTTGAGGACAAAACACTTGACTAGTAAATAGGGTTATGATATAGTTAAATTTCCATGTAAGTAAAAGGAGAGAAAAATGGCAAAAAAATTACTTAAATCCGCTTTAGTTTTATTTATAATTTCAAGCCTGGCAGGCTGCACCTTTATTTTTCAGGTCGGAAAACGTTCCGATGCGCAGAAGATCAAGGAGCTAAGCGACCAGCTTGAAGAGCTATCCCGGGCTAAAGGTTTATTAGAGCAGAAGCTGGGTCAAGAGATCTCCGATAAGCAGATCAAGCTGCAGATGATGGAAAAAGGTCTGGTCATCACCGTGGTAGGAGACCTGGTTTTTGATTCCGGCAAAGCCAAGATCAGGCCGGAAGCCTATGATCTGTTGAATAAGGTCGCCTCGGTATTAAAGGATAATATGGCCCAATTTAATGTCGGTATCGAAGGGCATACCGATAATGTTCCGATCACCAAAAGCGGTTGGAAATCCAACTGGGAACTTTCTACCGCCAGGGCTTTAAGCGTATTGCACTACTTGGCTACTGATCAGGGGATCGCCCCGGAACGCTTATCGGCGATTGGTTATGGCGAATATCGTCCGGTAGCTTCTAATGAAACCAAAGAAGGGCGTAAACAGAACCGCCGGGTAGAGATCGTGATCCTGCCTAATATTACTAAAGTTAAGGGTGATTCTGCGGGTTCCAGCGTCAATGAATTAAAAGAGCCCCAGGAGAACCTAAAATAAATTTCGTATTCATAATGAACGAAACTTTGAAAAACCGGACCCTGGTGGGTTTAGCCGTATTATCGGCCGTTCTTTTTTTTGGTTTTTTTAGTTCTTGCAGCAGCGCCCGGCATCAAAAAGCCTCCCGGGATAAGGAGTTAGCGGCGCGCCTGGCCCTTGAGGAGAGGTCAGCTAAATTTATCCAGGAAAGGTCCATGCTGGAAGAGAAGGCTAAAGCCAAAGAAGCTGAAGCCGCAGAGTTAAAAGCTGCTCTTGAAGTATCCCAGAAAGCCTTAAGCCAGAGTCAACAGGTCAACCAAAGCCTCAAAGAAGAACTGGGGAAGATGACTAAGCTTAACGAGTCCCTGGAGGAACAGTTGAGGCAAGCTTTAGCCGATGGAAAGAAGCCTAAAAAATGAAATAAGGAGGTATTGGGCATAAGCGGATGAATTAGTTTTATGTTTTAGGGGAGAGGATCCCCTTTTTTATTGGAGAAAGGGGCAAGGCGATGAAAATACTAAAAAAAACAAAAGAGGCATTGATTAAAACTATCTCTAAAGCCAGGGCAAAGATCAAGCTGAGATTACCCAAAAAATCTCCGCCGCCTAGGCAACGGGTTGCTCAAGAGGCTAAAGAAGCCCCTTCATTTTATGAGACGGCGATTTCCAATACTAAATTTTCGCATGCTCAAGAAGGTTATTTTACCCCGTTACGCGCGCAAGATCTTCCGCATACCTATGACCATGACCGGATCATTTTGCAGGTCCGTGATCCGCGCTGGCTGCATACTTACTGGGAAATGCGCGAACAAACAGTCCAAAGTTTTAAAGGCAGCTTGGGCGAAAATTTCTACCGCGCCAAAAAGGTTTTAAGGGTTTATGATGTAACCAACGTTATTTTTAACGGCGCTAATGCTAACCGGTTTTTCGATATCCAGATCAATGATTTCGCCAATAGCTGGTATATCGATACTAATGGCCCGGGCCGGGCTTGGTGCGTGGATCTGGGGTTGATGCTGCCCGATGGAAGATTTATTACGCTGTTGCGTTCGAATGTCGTCCAAACCCCCTTAGATGGTCCATCTTGGGTGACCGACGAAGAATGGATGATCCCGGATGAGATGTTTGCCCGGCTCTACGGTATGGGTTTTGGTTTGGGCAAGAGCTCTCCGGTGGGCGGGGCTTGGCAAGAGCGGATCAAACAGGGTTTATTCAGCTCCGGTTTATCCAGCAGCCCGGTTAAAAAAGAGGTTAAAGAGCGCAGCTTCTGGATGAAAGTAGATTGCGAATTGATCGTTTACGGAGCCACGGAGCCTGATGCCAAAGTAACCGTGCAGGGGGTGCCGATCAAACTGCGCCCGGACGGCACTTTTACCTTGCGTTATTATTTGCCTGATGGTAAACAGTTCATTCCGGTGAAAGCTGTTTCTGCGGATGCAATTGATGAGCGGACAATTACTCCCATCGTAACCAGAGAAACCAAATAATCCCATGCATAAAGGATACCTTTGCTTAGTCTTACACGGCCATCTGCCGTTCGTGCGCCATCCGGAGCATGAAAACTTCCTGGAGGAGGATTGGCTTTATGAGGCGATTACCGAAACCTACGTGCCTCTGTTGTCTGTTTTTCAGGGGTTAGTGGATGATGGAATCGATTTCCGGATCACCATGACCTTGAGCCCGACTTTGGTTTCGATGCTTTCGGATGCGCTGCTTGAGGAGCGCTATTTAAGGCATATCAATAAGCTGGTCGAGCTGGCAGGAAAAGAGATCGAAAGGACCAAGTGGCAGCCGGAGTTTTCCAGTCTGGCGCAGATGTATCACCGAAGATTTACGCACGCGCGGGAAACCTTTCAAAGATATAACTCGAATTTAGTCCTGGCTTTCAAAAAATTCCAGGACCTGGGTAAATTAGAGATCATTACCTGCGGGGCGACGCACGGTTTTTTCCCTTTAATGGACGTCTGCCGTCCTTCGGTGCGGGCGCAGGTGAAAGTTGCGGCCGACCACTATGAAGCAAATTTCGGCCGAAGGCCGCGGGGAATCTGGCTGCCGGAATGCGGTTATTGCCCCGGGCATGATGAAATACTTAAAGAAGCCGGGATCCGTTATTTTTTCACCGATTCTCACGGGGTGCTGCATGGCACACCGCGCCCCAAGTATGGAGTGTTCGCGCCGGTTTATTGCAAGGGGTCCGGGGTAGCGGCTTTTGGCCGGGACCTGGAATCTTCCAAGCAGGTTTGGAGCTCGATCGAAGGCTATCCCGGCGACTACAATTACCGCGAATTTTACCGGGATATCGGCTTTGATCTGGAATTCGATTACATTAAACCCTATATCCACCCGGACGGGGTCAGGATCAATACCGGCATCAAGTATTACCGGATAACAGGCAATACCAACCATAAAGAGCCTTATGTAGCAGAGTGGGCCAAAGAAAAGGCTGCCGAACATGCGGGTAATTTTATGTTTAACCGCCAGAAACAGGCCGGATACCTTAATGATTTAATGGGTAAGGCGCCGATCATCGTTTCTCCTTATGATGCCGAATTATTCGGCCACTGGTGGTATGAGGGTCCGCTGTGGCTGGATTTTCTGTTCAGAAAGATTGCCTGCGACCAGGATGAGATCAGTCTGATCACGCCGGCAGAATATTTAGACCGTAATCCGCGCAATCAGGTTGTAACGCCTTCTTTTTCCAGTTGGGGGTATAAGGGTTATTCGGAGATGTGGTTGCAGGGGAGCAATGACTGGATCTACCGTCACTTGCATCTTGCTTCTAGCCGCATGACGGAACTGGCCCGGAATAATCCGCAGGCGAACGGGTTAAAGCGGCGGGCACTGAATCAAGCTTTACGCGAGTTGTTATTAGCGCAAAGCTCCGATTGGGGGTTCATCTTGGGCACCGGTACGCATACCAGCTATGCTATTCGCCGGACCAAAGACCATCTTTTAAGGTTCACCCGGCTTTATGAAGATATTAACGCCAATAATATCGACGGTAATTGGCTGGCCGATATCGAATATAAAGACAATCTCTTCCCGGATATAGATTATCAGGTTCATCAGTAGCATGCAGGATAATCCTAAAGTTCCTTTGCACATAGCTTTTATTATGGATGGTAACGGCCGCTGGGCCAAGGCCAGGGGCCTGGGCCGTACTGCCGGGCATCGCGAAGGAATTAAAAAAGTAAAAGAAATTATCCGGGAGGCGTTTGGCCTGGGCGTAAGGATCGTAACTTTTTTTGCTTTTTCTACGGAAAACTGGAGCCGGCCTAAGAGCGAGATCGCGGTTTTAATGCATTACCTGGATAATTTTCTGGACCGCGAGATCGAGCAGTTAGCTAAAAACAATGTGCGGTTTACGGTAATCGGCCGCTCAGATCCGATCCCTAAGCGCCTGCAGTTGAAGATCAAGAAGGCCCAGGAGAAAACCAGCGGGAATACAGGATTAAGGGTCGTTCTGGCGTTAAATTACGGCGGCCGGCAGGAGATTCTCGATGCTGCTAAAGGTCTGGCCCGGGATGTTTTAAAAGGCCGGGTGGCTCTGGATGAGCTCGATGTTCAGGGATTTAGCCGTTACCTTTATACTGCCGGGATTCCGGATCCGGACCTGCTGATCCGGACGAGTAATGAGGTGCGGATCAGCAATTTTTTGCTCTGGCAGATGTCTTACACGGAGTTTTATTTTTCGCCTAAATACTGGCCGGATTTCGGGATCGAGGCCTTAAAAGAGGCGATCCGGGAATATCAGCGCCGGGAGCGGCGCTTTGGGGGGGTATGATGTTATTACAGAGGATTATCAGTTCGACGATCTTGATCGGCGTAATCATCGGGGTGATTTTTTCGGAATGGCTCTGCGCCCTGGCGGTAGTCGGTTTTATTATCGCCGGGCTGTATGAGTATTTTACGATGCTGGCTAAAAAGGGGATTAAAATCTATAAATATTTCGGGATCGGGATGGGGGCGATTATCCCGCTTTCGATTATGTTTAGGTTTGAGCCGACCAAGAGCTGGGAATTACTTTTTATTATTCTGGCTTTATTCTTTTTGATTTTGATGCAATTTAAGCGCCGGGAGAGTTCCGGAGTTATCGTCGATATCTCGACTACGCTTTTCGGTATTCTGTATGTTTCCTGGTTTTTTAGTTTCTTGATTAAAATCAGGTATCTGGATGGCGGTTTAGGCTACCTGGGTGCCTTGCTGCTTATCACCAAGGGCGGGGATATCGGCGCGTACCTCATCGGTTCTAAATGGGGGAAAACGCCGCTGATTCCGCGGATCAGTCCGAAGAAGACGGTCGAGGGTGCTTTGGGCGGTCTGATTTTCAGCGTATTGGGCGGCTTGGTATTTAAGCCGGCGTTGCCTTTTAGTTATGGGCAGTTAGTAGTTATATCAGCCGGCTTAGGGATCCTAGGCCAGTTAGGTGATTTATCCGAATCCCTGCTTAAACGCGATTGTCAGGTTAAGGATTCCGGGAATATTTTCCCGGCGATGGGCGGGTTTTTGGATGCCATCGATAGCTTGTTATTTACCGCTCCGGTTTTCTATTTTATTTTAGCCCGGTTATAAAATTAATCCAGCCCTTCTTAGGCTGGTAAATAATAGGGAGAAAGAAGGGCTGGGTGAAGAATATCGCGGTTTTAGGTTCAACCGGTTCGATCGGCCAGAATACGCTTGCGGTGATCAGGAGCTTGCCCGGCCAGTTTAGGGCCGTTGCCTTAAGCGTCCAGTCGGACACCGTGCTTTTAAAAAAACAGATCCGTGAATTTAAGCCCCGGATGGTTTGTGTCGCTGACCCCCAGCGCGCATTAAAATTAAAAAAAGAATTCGGGGGTTTGGTTAAAGTTTTCTGCGGCCAGGTAGGCTTAGGCCAGATGGTTAAGGATCGGCAGATCGACCAGGTGATGGTGGCGATTACCGGCGCCGCAGCGCTGCCGCCGTTAATCAGCGCTATTACGGCCGGCAAAGAGATTGCGCTGGCAAATAAAGAGGCGTTGGTCATCTCCGGGCAGCTGTTGATGGGTTTAGCCAGGAAGCACCATGTTCTGATCCGGCCGGTTGACAGCGAACAGTCGGCGATTTGGCAGGGGTTGGGCGGCTATTGCGCCAAGCATGTCCGGTGCGTGTATCTGACTGCTTCCGGCGGCCCTTTATGGAAGCTGCCGGCCAAAAGTTTTAAACGGGTCAGCCGGGAGAGGATTCTTAAACATCCCCGGTGGAAGATGGGCAAAAAGATCACGGTTGATTCCGCTACCCTGATGAATAAAGGCCTGGAGCTTCTAGAAGCGATGTTTTTGTTCGATTTGAGTTTCAGGCAGATCAAGGTCCTGATTCATCCCGAGGCCCTGGTGCATTCGATGGTGGAATTTAACGACGGGATAACCCTGGCCCAGATTTCCGCTACGGATATGCGGGTGCCGATCCAGTACGCATTGTCTTATCCGCAGCGTTTTACCGGTCCGGTCCGGGGCATTGATTTTTACTCCTGGCCTCAACTGCATTTTGCCAAGCCTGACCTGGATAAATTTCCCTGTTTGGGTTTAGCTTACCAGGCAGCCAAGAGTTTAGGGACCCTGCCGGCGGTTTTAAACGCCGCTAATGAAATAGCCGTTGAAGGATTTTTGCAAGGCAAGGTTAGTTTTATCAAGATACCAAGTATTGTAGAGAAACTGATGCGCCGGCATCGCATAATCTCTAACCCGGGTTTTTCTCAAGTCATGGCCGCGGATAACTGGGCTAGGTTGGAGGCTAAGTGTTTGACCGGTGTAGTTTAAGCTAAAAAATAATGATAGCTATCTTTATCTTTATCCTGATTTTGAGCTTATTGATCCTGGTGCATGAGTGCGGTCATTTTTTCGCCGCGCGCCTGCATGGTGTGCGGGTCGAACAATTCTCCCTGGGATTTGGGCCCGCGGTATTTAAGCGCAAGCGCGGGGATACCGAATATAAAATTAACCTTATTCCTTTGGGAGGGTACGTTAAGATGGCCGGGGATAGCCGCTTAGAATACCGGGGCCAGCCGGATGAATATTTCTCCCAACCGATCGCTAAACGCTTTGCGATTATTTTTTGCGGGCCGCTTTTGAATTACCTGTTAGGATTTTTGTTTTTTTGGCTGATTTTATTTACCGGGTATCCGAGCCTTACCTCCAAGGTCGGAGGCTTAATCGATGATTACGGGGCAAAAGCTGCCGGCTTAGAGGTCGGTGATAACATTATCGAGGTTGACGGCCGGCGGGTCGAGCTTTGGGATGAGCTGCAGCAGGCCATCCGCGCCCGGAAAAATCCTGCTAGCGTGGAAGTTAAAGTTTTACGTTCAGAGCAAGAGTTGCGTTTCACGGTAGGAATTAAAGATAAAATCCTGGATGATCAATTGGGGCAGCAGAAAGCTTTAGGGATCATCGGGGTTTCTCCTTTCGATGAAATTGTAGAAACCCGGCACGGTTTTTGGGCCTCGGCATATTTGGGGGTCAAAAAGACCCTGGAGCTAACGGCAATGACTTATACCGGTTTATGGCGCCTGGTAACCGGGCAGATGTCGATGCGCGATTCGATGACCGGCCCTCTGGGGATATTTTTTATCACCTCCAAAGCCGCTAAATTGGGGATTGTTTCTTTGCTGCATCTTCTGGCGGTTTTAAGCGTAAGTCTGGCGATTTTTAACCTCCTGCCGCTGCCGGTCCTGGACGGCGGGCATATATTTTTATTAGGCCTGGAAAAAATCAGGAAACGCGCGCTGGGGGTCAAGGCCGAGGAGTTGATTAACAATATCGGGGTTTCCCTGATGGTGGCCTTGGCGTTGGTAGTTACCTATAATGATATTATCCGGCTTTACACAGAGAAATTCAGCAAGGTCATCAAATAAAGGGTATGGAGATTAAGAGAAGAAAATCCAGCGTGGTTAAAGTCGGCCGCTGCCTGATCGGAGGGGGGTATCCGGTAGCGATCCAGTCGATGGCCAAGACCAAAACCGCCAATATCGAGTCAACGGTTGATCAGATCAACCGTTTGGAGGAGGCCGGCTGTCAGATCGTGCGCTTGGCGATCAAAGACCCAGATGATGCCGCGGCGCTAAAGAAAATCAAGCCGCAGGTAAGATTGCCGCTGGTAGCGGATATCCATTTTTCTTATAAATTAGCGCTTAAGTCGATTGAGAATGGCGCGGACAAGATCAGGCTTAATCCCGGCAACATCGATAAGCCAGCAGAGATTCGGGCGGTGGTGGGTGCCTTAAAGGCGGCGCGAATCCCTTTGCGCATCGGGTTAAACAGCGGTTCAGTCAAGGATCTGGGGCACCGTAAATCTGCGATGACCGACCGGCTGGTTGCTTCATGCCTTAAGTATGTCCGCCAGATCGAGAGGTTAAAATTTAGTGATATTGTGCTCTCACTTAAAGCCAACAATGTCCTGGATACTATCGAGGCATACAGAAAAGTAGCCAGGGTTTGCAGTTATCCTTTGCATTTGGGGGTCACGGCTACCGGTTCGAGTTTTAACGGGATCATTAAGTCCAGTGTTGCTTTGGGGTCTTTACTACTTGAGGGTATTGGTGATACAATGAGGGTATCGCTGACTGCCGATCCGTTAGAGGAGGTTAAGGCAGCCAAGGGTATCCTTGAGTCATTGGGTTTATCCGCGCCGGGCGTGCAGGTGATTAGCTGCCCGACCTGCGGACGCTGCGAATTAGACTTGGTCGGGATCGTCAAAGACTTGGAGGCTAGATTAGGGAGGGAAGAATACCGGCAGTTTAGCCCGGCGTTAAAAGTAGCGGTGATGGGCTGCGTCGTCAACGGCCCCGGAGAAGCCAAAGAGGCGGATTTAGGGATTGCCTTTGGTAAGCAAAGCGGCATTTTATTTTTAAACGGCAAGCCGGTCAAAAAAATTCCGGCCAGGGCTTGTGTTCCAACTTTATTGCGGGAAATTAATTCAAGGAGAAAATATGCCTCAACCAACATTAAAGGGAAGAGTACGCGAAGAATTCTTAAATAAGTACTCAGGCGTTTTATTTAAATGCGCTGGCAATAAAACCGAGGTAGCCTCGGTGGTTAGGAATATCTTAGAGAGCATTCTTAGCCAGCCCCGCAGCCCGCTTAAAGACTTAGACCGCGAGAATATTATTAATGAACTGGTGGATGAATTTGCCGGTTTAGGCCCGATCGAACAATTAATGATGGATCCGGATGTGACCGAGATCATGATTAACGGGACGCATAATGTTTATGTCGAGAAGTTCGGCAAAAAAATATTGACCAATATGCGTTTTGACAGTGACCAGCAGTTAATGTACGTGATCCAAAAGATCCTTTCGCCGACCCGCCGCCGGGTAGATGAATCAGTGCCCTATACGGATATCTGCCTGCAGGACGGCTCACGCGTCAATATCATTATTCCGCCCCTGGCCCTGGACGGGCCCACGATCACCATCCGCAAATTCTTAAGGGTGATTACCCGGGCCGAGGATTTAATTAAGCTGGGGACTCTGGATCAAAGAATGGCGGATTTCTTGATCGCCTGCATTAAAGGCAAGGCGAACATGATCTTTGCCGGCGCTACCGGAAGCGGTAAAACAACTACGGTAGGCGTGCTTTCCGGCTACATCGGGGATGATGAAAGAACGATCACGATCGAAGATACGGCAGAGCTGCATTTGGCCCAGCCGCATGTAGTCAGGCTAGAGACCAAGCCGCCGAATATCGAAGGCAAGGGTGAAATTACGATCCGGGACCTGTTCCGTAATACCCTGCGTATGCGTCCGCAGCGGATTATCTTAGGGGAGATCAGAAGCGCAGAGGCCTTGGATATGCTCCAAGCCATGTGCTCGGGCCACAGCGGCGCATTGTCGGTCATTCACGCCGATACCCCGCAGGATGTTTTAAACCGTCTGGAGACCATGATCTTAATGTCGGGGATCCCGATCGGCTTGGAGGCGATCCACCGGCAGATTACTTCATCCCTGCATTTAATTATCCAGCAGGACCAGCTGGTAGACGGCGGGCGTAAAATAACCCACGTGACCCAGGTTAACGGCATGAAAAACGGTTTGCCTAATTTGGAAGATATTTTTTATTATGATATCGAGAATGTCGACCGGGAGGGCAGGGTGCACGGGCGCTTTAAGGCCACCGGCGTCATCCCGGCCTTTTATCCGATTTTTGCCAAAAGAGGGATCAGTTTAGATAAAGAAATTTTTAATAAGGATTAGCATGCTTTGGAGTAAAACGTTTATCCCTACTTTAAAAGAAGTGCCCCGGGAGGCTGAATCACTGGGGCATCAGTTATTGCTGCGGGGTGGATTCGTGCGGATGCTCATGGCCGGAGCCTATACCTATCTGCCTTTAGGTCTGCGCGTTTTAGAGCGTATCCAGGGGATCATCCGCCAGGAGATGAATGCCGCCGGGGCCAGCGAATTATTATTGCCGGCTTTACATCCTTTGGATCTTTGGCAAAAGACCGGCCGGGACCAGGATTTGGGAGAGGTGATGTTTAAATTCAAAGACCGCCGGGAGAGAAACCTGGCCTTGGGTCCGACCCATGAAGAGGTCATCACCGACCTGGTCAAAAATAATATTTCTAGTTATCGTCAGCTGCCGCTGGTTTTATACCAGATCCAAACCAAATTCCGGGATGAGATCCGGCCGCGCTTTGGCTTGATCCGGGCTTGCGAATTCATTATGAAGGATGCCTATAGTTTCGATCAGGATGAAGCGGGCTTGGATAAAAATTACCAGTTGATGTTCGAGGCTTACCAGAGGATCTTGAACCGCTGCGGCTTAAAATATTTAATTACCGAAGCGGATTCCGGGGTCATGGGCGGCAAGGTTTCGCATGAATTTATGGTCGAGGCGCCTTTAGGCGAGGATGCGGTCTACTTCTGTCCGCAGTGCAAAACGGCTAAAGCGGCCAAAACGGATTTGCCGCGCTGCCAGGCCTGCAACCTTGGAATGCAGCTGGCCAATACGATCGAGGTCGGGCATATTTTTAAATTAGGAACCAAATACAGCCAGGCGCTGGGGGCTTTATTTTCGGATCGTCTGGGAAAACTTACTCCCGTCGTGATGGGCTGTTATGGTATCGGGGTATCGCGTTTAGTTTCGGCAATTATCGAGCAGAACAATGACTCCGCCGGCGTGATCTGGCCCCGGGCGGTGGCTCCTTTTGAAGTGATTATCCTGCCCCTGGAAATAAATAATCCCGGGCTGATGCAATTGGCTTTTGATCTGTACCGGGAGCTTAAAAACCAGGGAGTAGAGGTATTGCTCGATGACCGCGATGAACGGGCCGGGGTCAAGTTTAAGGACGCTGACTTGATCGGCATTCCGTTTAGTATCGTGGTAGGCAAAAAGGCCTTAGAAGATAATAAACTGGAATTAAGGCGGCGTAAAGATAAAGTCGCGCAATTCCTGGTCAAAGAAGAGATCTTGAAAAATATTGTTAATTCCAAAGCGTAATTTTCTTAAGGAGGAATAAAAGAGCCCAGATGGATACCCAATTGCAGGCGATCCGCGATGAGGTTTTAGTTCGTCTTAACGACAAAAACGGGGAATTCCAGGCTAATTTCCGGGAAGGGCATACGGATTTTAAGCATGCGGTAGAGCTTATTTTTAAGGCGGTGTTGAAAAAAAACCGGGTCGCGCTTAAGCGCAGCGAAGAGGAGGAGGTGCTGGCCGCGATCATTTCGCATTTCGCGGGTTTTGGCCCCCTGGAAAAGTTATTAAATGACCCGGAAGTAACCGAGATTATGATCAACGGGCCGCACCAGATCTTTATCGAGCGTAATGGCAATATTGAACCGACCCAGATCAACTTTACCAGCGAAGAGCAGCTGCTGCATTTAGTTGACCGGATCATCGCGCCGTTGGGCAGAAGGTTGTCGGAGTTTGAGCCATTCGTCGACGCCCGGCTTAAAGACGGTTCCCGGGTTAATATCGTGCGCAGCCCGGTTTCCCGGATCGGGCCGGTTTTGACCATCCGGAAATTTTCTTACCGGGTCCTGCATATGGAAGACCTGATTAAGTCCGCCAGCATCTCACTGCAAGCCGCAGAGTTTTTAAAAGCCTGCGTGGTCTCCCGTTTAAATATTTTGATCACCGGCGGCGCGGGGACCGGCAAGACCACCCTGCTTAACGCCCTGATCGATTTTATCCCGGAGCAGGAAAGGTTGATCACAATCGAAGACACGCGGGAATTGATCATTACCCGCAAACATACGGTGCCGATGGAGACCCGGCTGGTGAATGTTGAAGGCAAGGGGGAAATCAGCATCCGGGACCTGTTCCGTAATGCCCTGCATATGCGCCCGGACAGGATCATTGCCGGCGAGGTCAGGGGCGAAGAGGTTTTGGATATGATCCAGGCGATGAATTCCGGGCATGAAGGCTCGATGACTACTTTACATGCCAGCTCTCCTTTGGAGGCATTAGACCGTTTAGAGATCCTGGCTTTGATGGGCAGCAATAATATGTCTAGCGAAGTAGCCCGCCGGCAGATCATCGGGGCGGTAGACCTGGTAGTGCACCTGACCCGTTTTGCGGATGGCCGCCGGAGGATCACGCAAATCAGCGAAGTGGCAAAGGGCAAGGAATATACGGTGTCGGATATCTTTCTTTTTGATGAACCTACAAGAGGAATTGATGTGGGAGCCAAATATGAGATATATCTTTTGTTAAATGAGCTAAAAGAGCTTGGTAAATCTATTATTATGGTTTCTTCAGATATGCCTGAATTAATCAGTATGTCTGACCGTATATTAGTGATGTCTGAAGGTATAATGACAGGAGAAATTTCTAAAGAAGAAGAATTTAATCAAAACCTTTCGCAATTTAAAAATATTTGTGCGCTGTCTCTGAGTATGATATTTTCTATTT
>ERZ1645192.1200-NODE-1200-length-21821-cov-8.818478_pt1 | contig 21821 bp, 17 predicted proteins | sample MGYA00575354_ERZ1645192 | MGnify/ENA primary metagenome ERZ1645192 (study PRJEB40844, sample SAMN11349763) | freshwater sediment metagenome | isolation source: river sediment | host: Sediment | place: India: Faizupur Khadar , New Delhi | collected 2017-02-21 ... | reverse complement strand
CAGGAATTTTCATTGACATCTTTTCAAACGGATGTATACTACCATTGAATTTTATTGCCGATAACGGCATTTATTTTAAATGAGGTTGTTCATGGAAATACAAAGAGACATCTACCTGCAAGCGCTCATCAACAGAATGAACAACGGTATGATCAAGGTCATTACCGGTATGAGAAGGTGTGGAAAGTCATATCTCGTATTTCACCTATTTTATGACTATCTCATCTCTATTGGTATTCCTGACGATCATATCATCCAGTTAGCCCTCGATATTCCTGAGAACAGGGAATATCGAGATGCCTACAAAATCTACGAGTATGTCCTTTCAAGAATCAAAGACAAGAATGAACCCTATGTTGTCCTACTCGATGAAGTTCAATATGCGATTACGGCAGAAGAAATCAAGCAACCGGATAAACCTATTGCTTTGTATGATGTCCTGAATGGGCTCCTCCACAAAGGGAATATAGACACCTATGTAACCGGGAGCAATTCCAAATTTTTATCGCATGATGTTATGACAGAGTTCCGGGGACGAGGTGATGAGGTCCAACTCCATCCTTTGACGTTCAGCGAATTCATGCAGGTCTATCGTGGAGACAGACACCAAGGATGGTCGGATTACTTGATGTATGGAGGCTTGCCTTTAGTTTGCACCATGCAAAATGCTGATCAAAAAGTCACATATCTGACCAATTTGTTTGAAGAAACATATCTGAAGGATATCATCAACCGCTATCAATTACAGAAAAATGTTGAGCTTGGAGACCTTATAACAATCCTTGCTTCAAGCATTGGGTCTTTGACAAATGCTTATAGAATTGAAGCGACATTTAAAAGTGTTGCCCGCTCAAAAATCAGCATCAATACCATCTATCAATACATCCAATACCTGAAAGAAGCATTCATTATCAACGAAGCAAATCGTTACGATGTTAAGGGAAGACATTATATCGGTACTCCCATGAAGTACTACTTTGAGGATGTAGGCTTGCGAAATGCAAGGCTTGGTTTCAGACAGGTCGAAGAAAACCACATCATGGAAAATGTCATCTATAATGAATTGAGGGTTCGAGGATTCTCTGTTGATGTCGGAGTCGTAGAGACACGAGTGAAAGATGCTGAAGGAGTAGAAACAAGAAAACAACTGGAAGTGGATTTTGTAGCGAATCTAGGGAGCAAGAGATATTATATTCAATCCGCCTTCTCTCTCGGTACGAAAGAAAAAATCATGCAGGAACAACGTAGCCTTATGAATATTCCAGATTCATTCAAAAAGATACTTGTAGTTAATCATGAATCCAATCCCTGGCACACGCAGGAGGGAACCTTGGTCATTGGGGTTCAACAATTCCTTTTAGAGCCTAATAGTCTGGAATTGTGAAACTTTTTTATCACTGAAAATAATTGCCGCTTTCGGCAGGAATTTTCAGTGTCTATCTGAAACGAAGGCATTCCACAGCGCATCATCAGGCGGAGCTGCCGTGATGGTGATTTGTTGTTTTTTCACCGGATGGGTGAAGGAAATGGAGCGCGCATGCAGGCAGATGCCGCCATCGGGATTGGACCGGGCGGCTCCATACTTGAGATCTCCCTTGATGTGCAGACCGATGGCTGCAAACTGCGCCCTGATCTGGTGATGACGTCCGGTATGCAGATTCACTTCCACAAGGAAGTAGTTCTTGGAGGCTGCAATCATCTGGTAATCGAGTTTGGCAAGCTTGCCGCCATTTTTCTCCACCGAGAGCGCCACACTCTTGTTTGTCTTGGTATCGCGAACGATATAGTGGACCAACGTACCTTCGGTTTGGTTGGGCATACGATCTACAATCGCCCAGTAGGTCTTCTTCACCGAACTGCCCTTGAACAGCTCATTGAGACGGATCAAGGCCTTCTCGGTCTTGGCATAGACAACGATGCCGCTGGTGGGGCGGTCCAAACGATGGGGGATGCCCAGATACACGTTGCCCTGCTTGGCGTAAGTCACCCTCAGGTACTCCTTGACCTGATCGGCCAACGTTTCGTCCCCGGTTGCATCCCCTTGCACCAACTCACCGCACAGCTTGTTGATGATGATCAGATGATTATCCTCATAGAGAATCCTATCCTTGACAGCCATCATTCCTCCTGATTCTCATCATCGAACAGGGTAGGCTCCGCAGTATTGGCATGCACCACTTCCTTCACCGATCTCAGTTTCAAGGAAGCGACTTCCTTCACAGAAATCCTCACCCCGTTCGCCTTCACGCTCTTCACCAGGTAATCGGAGAAATAGAACTTCTCCTCAAGAATCCTCAGGCCCGGCTTGGGTTTGTACGTGAGCGTCAGCTCGGCGTTTTCATAGGTGCTGAGCTTGACCAGTTTGAAGTTGCCTTCAGGCAGCAAGGGATAAACCTTTTTCAATTGGTAACTGACAATCTGGCAACGCTTGAGGAAGAGATACTTGTACGTTTTCTCCTGATAGATGACCGAGAACACAAGCTTTGCAAGCTCACTCTTGTCTGCATATCCGCAGTAGAGCAGCCCCTTGCCGACAAATTCCTTCTCTGGTGCATCGATGACCTGATAGGTCCCGTCCTTGCGGATAATGAGGACACGGTCGAAGGTGCTCACCTCCAAAAGGGTGTTGCCCTGCTTGACCGCGTAGCCGAGGTAGCCGTTGGCAGGGTCGTACTTGACCGCCAAGTTGCGCTCGGCCACCTCCTTGACATCAACCAACTCAAACGTCTTGATTGTGGTCTTTCGCTGATGTTCCTTGATACCGAGCATCGTCTTCAGCTCGGCAATATAGGCGAGGGCGTAGCCGACCAAGTCGGCAAGCTTGCGCTCGATCTCGGCAAGACTTGCGTTGATCTGGTCAATGTCCTCCCTGTTCTTCTCAATATCGAAAAGGCTGATGCGTCTGATGGGAATCTTCAATAGTCGTTCAACATCCTCAAGCACCACCTCCCTGAGCAGCTGCTCCTTGAAAGGCTTGAAACCGGTGATGACAGCATTGTTCACATCCTCGGCGCTCTTCTTCTGCTCGATTCGCTTGTAGATGCGCTCTTCGATGAAAATGCGCTCAAGGGTCCTGGCATGCAGCTTGTCCAGCAGATGGCCTTTCTCCAACTCAAGCTCAGCCTTCAGCACCACCACCAGATGACGGGCATGCCAATCCAGGATCTCATGGATTCCCATGATGGTCGGGACATTGTCCCGGATCACCAGCGGGTTGATGGAAAGCTTTGTCTCGCAATCCGTGTAGGCATACAGGGCGTCGACAATCTCCTGGGCGTAGGTATTGCGGGCCAGATTGATCTCGATGTTCACCTTTTCTGCGGTATAGTCGTTGATCGAGCTGATCTTCAACTTGCCCTTCTTGGCAGCTTCCTCCACCGAGCGAATCATCGCCTCGCTGGTCGTACCATAGGGAAGCTCCTCAATGATAATGCGCTTCGGATCGGAGGTGTTCAGCTTGGCGCGAACGGAAACCGAACCCTTGCCATCACGGTAATCCTCAACGTCAACGATACCCCCGCCGAGGAAATCAGGATACAATTGATAGCTCTCCCCCTTCAAGGAGGCTGCCATTGCATCAAGTACTTCCAAGGGGTTGTGGGGAAGAATGTAGGTGCTCATCCCTACGGCGATACCGCTGACGCCCTGGATCAGGACGACGGGAATCTTGGCCGGGAAGGTCACCGGCTCCTTGTTTCTTCCGTCATAGGAGTCAACAAATTCAGTCAGCTCCGGGTTGTACAATACCTTTTTTGCAAAGGGAAGCAAGCGGCACTCGATGTACCTTGCAGCCGCGGCACTGTCACCGGTAAGCGTATTGCCGAAGTTGCCCTGCCTTTCAATGAACAGGTCGCAGTTTGCCAGGTTGACCAAGGCCTCATAGATTGATGAGTCCCCATGCGGGTGATAGCGCATCGCCCAACCCACAACGTTTGCAACCTTGTGAAATTTGCCGTCATCCATCTCAAACAGGGTGTGGATGATGCGCCTCTGTACCGGCTTGAATCCATCGACAAGGTCGGGTATGGCCCGCTCCTTAATGACATAGCTGGCATATTCAAGAAAGTTTTGTTTGAAAATTGAGTGTGCCTGGGTCATTAGATTAGGTTCTCCATGATGAATTCGCGCCTATCGGGAGTATTGCTGCCCATATAGAACTCCATGGTCTTATGCATCTCATTCATCCCGGCGATCGAGACGGGAATGAGGCGCATATCCTCACCGATGAATTGGCCGAACTCCTTGGGGTCGATTTCCCCGAGGCCCTTGAAGCGGGTCACCTCGCTGTTCTTGATTTGCGCAATGGCATCATCGCGCTGGCGCTCGCTGTAGCAGTACACCGTCTGGTTCTTGTTGCGCACCCGAAAAAGCGGGGTTTCCAGAATGTAGAGTCGGCCCGCCAAAACCAAATCTTCAAAGTACGTCAAAAAGTATGTCATCAGCAGATTGCGGATATGAAAGCCATCGGTATCGGCATCGGTTGCGATGATGACCTTGCCGTACCTGAGCCCCTCCACCCCGTTCTCAATGCCCAAGGCGACCATCATGTTGTACAGCTCGGCATTCTTGTAGATTTCCGTCTTCTTCTTGCCGTAGACATTCACAATCTTGCCCCTGAGGCTGAACACCGCCTGGGTCATAACATCACGCGTCTTGGTGATGGTCCCCGAAGCACTATCGCCCTCGGTCAGGAAGATCATGGATTGTTCACACTCCTCCTGATGGGTGGTACTTTGGCCTAGATGGTACTTGCAATCCTTGAGCTTGGGAATATTCAACGAAACCTTCTTCGCCGACTCCCTCGCCCCCTTCTTTACCTCATTGAGCTCCTTGCGCAGTGCCTCGTTGTTGATGATCTTCTGATATATCTTCTGGGCATCCTCGGCATTCTTGAGCAGGAAGTCTACGATGGCGTCCCGCACCTCGTTCACGATCCAGGTACGGATTTCGGTATTGGAGAGCTTGTTCTTCGTCTGTGACTCGAACACCGGTTCCTTCACCTTCACCGCAACGGCTCCCACAACCCCCTCGCGGACGTCCTGGGGCGCCCAATTCTTCTTAAAGTGTTCGTTGATGCCCTTGAGAATTCCCTCCTTGAAGGCGCTCTGATGCGTCCCCCCATCGGTGGTATGCTGGCCGTTCACATACGAAAAATAGTTTTCTCCGTAAGAACCCGCCACATGGGTAAGCGAGAACTCCAGCTGCTTCGCCTGATAATGGATGATGGTGTAGAGGTTTTCACTCCCCACTTCTTTTTCCAACAGGTCGAGCAAGCCGTGAGCCGACTTGTAAATCTTATTGTTGTAGTCGAGCGTGAGACCGGTGTTCAGATAGGCATAACTCCACAACCTGGAGATGATGAAGTCTTCGTTGTAGGCATAGTCGCCGAACAATTCGGGATCGGGGACGAAGGACACCTCGGTACCGTCGGCTTCCTTGGTAGACCCGGTCTCCTCGTTCACCAGGATTCCCTGGGAGAAGGTGGCACTGTGGAAGGTTCCGTCCCTGAAGCTTGTGACCATGAAATGGGACGAAAGTGCATTCACAGCCTTGGTTCCCACCCCGTTCAAGCCGACGGAAAACTGAAATACATCGTCGCTGTATTTTGCACCGGTGTTGATGATCGAAACACACTCGACCACCTTGCCAAGCGGTATGCCGCGGCCGTAGTCGCGCACCCGCACTTCGCACTCCTTGCGACGGATGACAACCTTATTGCCAAAGCCCATGATGAATTCATCGATGCTGTTGTCCACCACCTCCTTGAGCAGGATGTAGATGCCGTCATCGACATGCGTACCATTTCCCAACCGCCCGATATACATGCCTGGACGCTTTCGTATATGCTCCAGCGCACTAAGCGTTTGGATTTTTGATTCATCATAAGTAGTCTTTGCCATATCTCGCGATTATAGCAGAATTCAGCAATGATGGCAAAATAGTCTCACATTTCTCCCTTGCGCTGGAGAACCCGCTCCAGTACCCTGAACGTATGGATACAATACTTATACTGTATATAACATTGGCACTGCTCCATCTAAGTCTGAGAGCGGAAGGTTTGAATCGCCTCGGCTCATTGGTCAAGGTTCTTTTGATGCCGACGCTCATGGTGTACGTACTGAAAAACGGTGCACAGCCTTTCTTGCTTATCTCATTGTCGTTTGCAACGTTGGGCGATTACTTTCTCACCGACAGCTCCAGAAAACCTTACTTCATCCTGGGTATGGTCAGCTTCGCATTAGCCCACCTGCTCTATTCCGCTCATCTGTTGCTGCGTCCGCTCCAATGGCCCCGCCTTTTGATCGGGGCGCTGCTGATGCTCATCCCCATGACCTATCTTCTGCTGCTTCTTAAAACATCCCCCGTCAAACTGCGATATGCCCTGTACGGTCTCAACCTGTTCATCATGACAGCCTTGTGCTTTGGCAGTGGTTCACCTCTTGCATCGCTTGGAGCCTTGGCTTTCATCATCTCCGACGGTATGATTGGCATGGAGGCTTTGCATCGGCGCCGATTCAGCGTCATCACCGAGATGGCCGTCTACATTCTGGCCCAACTGTTGTTGGTGCTGGGTTTTGTGAATTTGTAGGAGAACGCATGCACGAAAAGAAAGTATCGCTGCCCTATGCGCACAAGAAGAAAGAAGGGCTTGCAGCAGGAAGCCTCATCTACGTCGGAGACACCCAGCCCCAACAGACATCCATCCGCACACACATCTACCATGCAGGATCGTATCGGGTGGAGCAAGGATACACACGTGCTGACAAACAGCATGTCCTGTGGGTGGAAATCACCGGGCTGGAAGATATCCAGGCCATCGTACAGATTGCCAAAGAGTTCCAGATTGCCAATCTCAGTCTTGAGGATGTGTTTTCCACCGACCAGCGTTTGAAACTGGATCAGTACGATTCCTACCTTTCGGTAACCTTGAGAATCCTGGCTCATCAAGGGACACAGGAGCAGCAGCTCACCCTCTTTTTAGGCGATGGGTGGGTGCTCTCGATTGCAGAGTACAACCACCAGAGCTTCGATGCGGTAATCCGTCAGCTGTCCTCGGCAACCAAACTGCAGGGTACCGGTTCCAGCGCCCTGCTGCACGCACTCATCGACCGGGTGGTCGACCAGTATCTGGTCGAGGCCGATGAGCTGGAATTGAAAACCGAGAATCTGGAGGAGCTGGTCATTACCAATCCCCAAGAAACATCCGCTTCGGTCATCCATCAGCAAAAGACTGATATTCTTACGTTGAGAAGAATGACAAACCCGCTGAGGGAAATCCTTACCACCCTCATACGGACGGAAAATCCATTTCTGGACCGAAATACGACGTTTTTACTACGGGACGTCTACGACCACGCCCTCTGGCTTGCCGAGGAGTGTGATATGATGCGTGAGACGGTGTCGGGTATCATGGAAGTCTACCTCTCAAGCCTCGATATAAAGATGAACGCCATCATGAAGGTGTTGACCATCATCTCAACCATATTCATCCCGCTCACATTCTTGACCGGCTTATATGGCATGAACTTCTCCTATATGCCGCTGACAGATGCGTATTGGGGTTTCTTTGCAATCCTGGTCTGCTGTATTTTGGTTGTCTGCGGCATGGCCATCTATTTCAGGAGAAAAAAATGGTGGTGACAAACACGCTCAAACATACGGACATGGAGGATCTCCTTCCTGTTTTCAATGAAGCTTTCAGCGATTACGATATACCGATTTCCATGACAGCTGAGGCGTTCGCCTCCCATTTGGAAAGTCTCTCCTACAGCAAGGATGACTCGGTTGGCTTGTTCGAAAAACGACGGCTGGTAGGCTTTTTGCTGATCGGCCGTCGAGGCAGCGTCGCCTACGACGCAGGAACCGGCATCATCCCTTCCTATCGGGGAAGGGGTCTCTCACACACACTCATCGATGCTGCAGCCGCCCATCTTGCTGCAAGAGGCTGCACCACCTTCGTCCTGGAAGTCCTCGATACCAATACCAAGGCAAAGAACCTCTATCAAAGCCATGGATTTGCCATCAGGCGCAACTTGTTGTGCTTTTCAGCCAAGCAAGACGAACTTGTTGGGCAGTCCGATCTTTTGCTGGAGCCCCACGAGGATGGATACCGCGTCCCATCATGCTATGAAAGCAGCTACCAGAACAATGACCAGTCGGTTGCGGAGGGGTTGTATACGTGTTCCGACATCGTCGAAAAGGGAACAAGAAAAGGAGTCGCCTGGTACCACCATACCCGTGGTTCGATAGCCCAAATCAACATAGAGCCTCAGTATAGAGATGAAAACTTTATGAAAGAGGCTATCATTTCCTGTGCCAGAGCGTGTACTACGCAAACAGTGCGCATTCTCAATGTCGATGAGGCGGACACGGTAGTCATCAACGCCCTGCAAGCTGCAGGTTTCACCAAATTCACCACGCAAAGTGAAATGGTTCTCATCCTTGAAGAGCAGAAACAATGAGCACATACTCCATTTCAGTCATGAAAAAAGAGCAGGAAGCCGAGACAAGAGAGCTCATGCAGCGATGCTTTGACAAAAGTCTTGCCTCGATCTTCTTTCTTCATCCCGACACCACGCTGGTCGTCATCCATGAAGACAGGATCGTTGCCGGTTTGAATCTCGATGTCTACCAGGTAAACAAGCAGGTGAAAATGGGATATCTGGGATGGCTTTACACCGATAAGGAACACCGGGGCAAGGGTCTTGCAGGCAAGCTCCTGTCCGAAGCTCTGGTCTTCCTTAGGAGCTTGGGCTGCACCGATGTTGCGGGGTGCGTGGAGGGGGACAATCCAGCATCCTTCAAGCAACTTGAAAACAAGGGTTTTTCCCGTCTCTCGCTGCTTGGCCAGGTAAGGCGCTTTCGCTTCGGGCTTTTCCGGGTTTGGAAGCATGCCTCCCGATTCTTCGATATGGGATACTTTTTTTGGCATTTGAGCCTCGACGATACCCGTACGCAATCCTATCCGGAAAACCTCAAAGCCTTTCTGTTGGGAGTTGTTGCAAACACCCTGCTGTTCATCCCGGTCCTCTTTGGCTGGAACCTGGTCTCTCTTCTCAACTTCTCCTGGATGCAGTTCTCCCACGAGACCGGATCGCTCCTCTTCGCACTCCCCCTGGTGAGTTTGCTCGTACGCACCCTGCCTTCCCTTGTGTTTGCACACATACAGAAAATACGGCTCGTCTACAGACAGTGGGATACTGCGTATTTCACAGCCCTTCTGCTGCCGCTTCTCGTGGGTCTGCCGTTCCCTGTACCCGGAAACCTCTATATACAAGGAAGCAACTGGTCATTGAAAACCCATGCAAAAGACCTAGCGCGCATGAGCCTGATCTCAAATACCTCGCTCGCTTTGCTCTTCATCCTGCTTCCCAATCCCTATACGTTGTTCCTGTTGACGCTTGATACGTTTTTTTTCTTCTATCCATTCTGTGGATTCAACTCCTCACGTATCAAACGGGAAGGTTGGAATTACCGCCTCTTCAGTTATGTTCTTACCCTTGCCTGCTACGCATTTCTCTTGGTATACTGATTGCATTATGGATGACCCGTTACCTAGTAAAGGGTGTTCAGGCGAACACTCGTTTTTTTCGTTTGTGGCCGGGAGGTGTACATGCAAGTACAACTGACCGCCATCGTTATTCTGCTGTTGTTCTCTGCTGTCTTCTCAGCAACGGAAACAGCCTATACCTCCCTCTCATTCGTGCAGCTCAAGACCTTGGAGAACCGCAAGAAGCGCTCAAGCAGGCTTGCCTACAAGCTCAGCCAGAACCGCGATGCCCTGCTTACAACAGTACTTGTCGGCAACAATGTGGTGAACATCTCCGTCTCCGCCTTGGTGACCACCTTCGCCATTGAATATTTCTCAAGCCAGGCGGTAGGCTATGCCACCGGCATCCTTACGCTGGTGATCCTGATCTTCGGTGAGATAACCCCCAAACAGCTTGCACTGACGCACAATATGAAGATAGCCGTCTTCATGGCCTATCCGATTCGATTCTTCTCCATCGTTCTGTTCCCCGTCGTGTGGCTGCTCAGACAATTCTCCTCCTTGATCACCCGCCTGTTCGCCTCCCATACCGAGCCGGCCATCACGACCGAGGGGGTGATGCACATGGTGGATGCCGCCGAGAATGAAGGGTTGGTGGACCAATACGAATCCGATTTGATGCAGAGGGCCATCCACTTCAGTGAAACCCAGGTCCGCACCATCATGACCCACCGCACCAATGTGTTTTGCATCAGTGACGAGCTGACAATCCGTGACGCCTTCCCTTCCATCGTGAAGTCGGGCTTCAGTCGTGTTCCAGTCTTCCACGGCAGCGCCGAGAATATCATAGGGATTGTGCTGGTCCGTGACATCCTGCGGGCCCAACTGGAGAAGCGGATGGACAAGAGCATCTCCACCATTCTCAGGAAGCCTATCTTTGTGCCGGAGCAGATGCACCTTGACGATGTCTTCTTCCTGTTCAAGAAGGACAAGTTGCAACAAGCCATCGTGCTGGATGAATACGGCGGTTTCAGCGGAGTGGTCACGATGGAAGATGTGGCTGAGCAACTGTTCGGCGAGCTCTATGACGAGCACGAGCGAAGGTTCCCCGACCGAATCGTCGAGCGTGAGCAGATGCCTGGAACCTTCCTGGTCATGGCGGACACACCGTTCCAGCAGTTTGTCGATGAACTGGATCTTTCGGCCGACTGTCAGAAGCAGAGGACTTCCACGGTTGCCGCCTATGTATTGGAGTTGACCGGAGACATCCCCCAGGAGGGGGAAGTCGTCCAGTCTCCTTTAGGAACCTTTCGCATCATTTCCATGAAGGGAAACAGGATGGAGGCAGTGGAATTTTCTCCGACCATCGATGATGGAACCCTTCTGTAGCGTTGACTGAAGCGTGATGCGAAGGTATGATGGCTCCCATGAGCAAATATCCCTTCCATGAAATAGAGACGAAATGGCAACGGTACTGGGACGAGCATCAGAGTTTTGCCGTCACCGAGGATCCAAGCATCCCCAAGGACAAGCGGATGTATGTCCTGGATATGTTCCCGTATCCTTCCGGGGCTGGACTGCATGTCGGCCATCCTGAAGGATATACCGCCACCGATATCTACTGCAGATTCCTCAGGATGAACGGATACAACGTCCTCCATCCGATGGGCTTCGATTCTTTCGGCCTGCCGGCGGAGAACTATGCCATCAAGACCGGCACCCATCCACGGACGACCACCGAAAAAAATATCGAGAACTTCCGCAAACAGATCAAGAGCCTGGGCTTCAGCTACGACTGGAATCGTGAGATTTCCACCCACAGAAGCGATTATTACCGCTGGACCCAGTGGATATTCATCCAGCTCTTCAACAAGGGGCTTGCCTATGAGTCACACACCCCGATCAACTGGTGCGAGGCATGCAAAACCGGCTTGGCCAACGAGGAAGTGAAGGAAGGGAAGTGCGAACGGTGCGGAACCACGGTGGTTCGCAAGAACATCCGCCAGTGGGTGCTGAAGATCACCGAATACGCAGACAAGCTGCTTGCCGACCTGGACAGCGTGGACTGGCCGGAGTCGGTGAAGCTCATGCAGCGCAACTGGATCGGCCGCAGTGAAGGTGCCTCCGTCTCCTTCAAGGTCGATGGGATGGACGCCCAGCTGGAAGTGTACACCACCCGTGCCGATACGCTCTTCGGGGCAACGTACATGGTCGTCGCTCCTGAGCACCCGTTGGTTGCCCAACTGACCAAGGCTGAGCAGAAAGAGGCCGTTGAGGCATATCTTGAGTCAAGCGCACGCAAGAGCGATCTTGAGAGAACCGATCTTGCCAAAGAAAAGACCGGTGTCTTCAGCGGCAGCTATGCGATCAACCCGGTAAACGGCAAGCGCATTCCCATTTGGGTTGCCGACTATGTCTTGATCAGTTACGGTACCGGCGCAATTATGGCGGTTCCCGCCCACGATACCCGCGACTGGGAGTTCGCCAAGAAGTTCGGCCTGCCCATCGTCGAGGTACTCAAGAGCGAAGTCGACGTACAGAAGCAGGCTTGGACCGAGGATGGAGTGCATGTGAACAGCGACTTCCTCGACGGTCTGAACAAGGAAGATGCCATCAAGACAATGCTCGATTGGCTTGAGGAGCACAAGCTTGGTTCGAAAGCGGTCAATTACAAGCTTCGCGACTGGATATTCAGCCGACAGCGCTACTGGGGCGAGCCCATCCCCCTGGTGCACTGTCCCACCTGCGGCACGGTTGCCGTTCCCGAGGACCAGTTGCCGCTGCTGCTTCCCGAGGTGACCAGCTATGAGCCCAGCGGTACCGGTGAAAGTCCGTTGGCAAAAATTGAGGAGTGGGTCAATTGCTCCTGCCCGGTTTGCGGGGGAAAAGCAAAACGGGAGACCAATACCATGCCCCAGTGGGCGGGTTCCTGCTGGTACTACCTGCGCTATCTCGACCCAAAGAATGACAAGCAGTTTGTTTCAGCCGAGAAGGAAGCATACTGGATGCCCGTCGACCTCTATGTCGGAGGCGCCGAGCACGCAGTGCTCCACCTGCTGTACGCCCGTTTCTGGCACAAGGTTCTCTTCGACCTCGGCCTGGTTTCCACCTCCGAGCCCTTCAAGCGATTGGTCAACCAGGGCATGATCACCAGCTATGCGTTCCAACGCAAGGACAAGAGCCTGGTCCCCACCGATATGGTCGAGGAGAAAGAGACCAATGTCTTTGTCGAGAAAGCAACCGGAGAGATCCTTGAGCGGGTCATCGCGAAAATGTCCAAGAGCTTGAAGAACGTCATCAATCCCGATGAGATCATCAGCGAGTACGGCGCCGACTCGATGCGCATGTATGAGATGTTCATGGGGCCGCTTGAAGTTTCCAAGCCTTGGGCTACGACCGGTTTGGTCGGTGTATATCGTTTCCTCGACCGCATCTACAGGCTCTTTGAGGAGCGGACCATCACCGATGAACAGCCTTCGGATGAGTTGAACAGGACGCTGCACAAGACAATCAAGAAGGTGACCTATGATACCAATACCCTGAACTTCAATACGGCGATCAGCCAGATGATGGTATTGGTCAACGAGCTGTACAAGGTCGAAACCCTGCCCAGGGTGGTGGCCGAGACTTTGGTCAAGCTGCTCGGCCCGTACGTTCCCCACCTTGCTGAAGAGCTGTGGGAGCGCCTTGGCCATAGTGGAGGTCTCTCAACCGTAGCATGGCCGCAGTTTGTTGAGGAGTTGACGGTCGACAACCAGATTGAGATGGTCTTCCAGGTCAATGGAAAGGTTCGTTCCAAGGTGATGGTTTCCAAAGGACTTGGCAAGGATGAAGTCCTGGCAATGGCAAAGAAGGACGAGAAGCTTGCGAGCTGGCTCGAGGGCAGGACGATTGTCAAGGAGATTGTCGTTGCCGACAAGCTGGTGAATATCGTTGTAAAATAACGAATCATGCATCACCACGCGAGAGGGAGCTCACGCGTGGTTTTTTTCTGTTCATTTCTCCAATACCAGATTCAACCTGAGCGTGCTGCTGTACTGCTGTGCATCACCCTTGAAAGGCTTGATCAAACGCGCCCAGAGCCGGCCGATGGAAACCTCTTCGTGCAGGGCTCCCTGTACATAATAGAGAAAAGGTTCGGAGCGCTCGAAATCCAATCCATTCTCCGATACCAACTGGTACATGACCATTTCCAACGGACTGGACAAGGGGGTGTGTTCAATATACACCCTGCCAAAGCCCGGGTGCTTGGCAACCAAGGAAACATCGCAAATCGGGATAAGAAGGGAAGCATCCAAAGTATTGAAAGGAAGGGGTTCTATGACAATGACCACATCGGTTGAAGGAGTCTGAAGGGAGATTGCCGCTCGAAGATCAGAGGGAACCAAAAGACACAACAAACACAAAAGAAAACCGCAATAGGCTGCCTTGCATAGCTGAATCCGCCTCCATGTCCTTGATATATGTTCCATACGCTCTTAGTACAGTATCTTAGGTAAAAAACCTGTGTCAAGTGTTTACCTATACGCTCAAAGCAATTCCTTGAAGAAATCATAATCACCAGAGAGTTATTTGTAAAGACAATCAAATTACATATACTATTTGTTTCTTGTATAGTGAAATAATATGGTATCTTCAAAACACCATTCTTATGACACAGCAAAGCCTAGCCGAGCACCTTTGCCAGACCACCCTTGCTTGTCTCCCGATAGAGGGATGGAAGTGCTTGCCCTGTTTCCATCATGACTTCGATGACACTGTCAAAGCTTACCTTGTGACGGCCGTCACCAAGCAGGGCATAGGAACAGTGGTCGAGCGAGCGCATGGCCGCCAAGGCATTGCGTTCTATGCAGGGAATCTGGACCAGACCCCGCATCGGATCGCAGGTAAGCCCCAGATGATGCTCAAGGCCCATCTCCGCCGCATACTCGATCTGATGGATGCTGCCTCCCAGAAGATGGGTGGCGGCAGCACCAGCCATTGCGCAGGCGACACCGATCTCACCCTGGCACCCCACCTCGGCACCGCTGATCGATCCATTGGTCTTCACTACATTGCCGATGATACCGGCGGTGAGGAGAGCCCTGAGGATTTTCACCTTGGGCAGCTTGTACTGCTTTGCCAAAAAGTAAAGGACCCCGGGGAGAACCCCGCAACTTCCACAGGTGGGTGCGGTGACGATCAAGCCGCCCCCGGCGTTCTCTTCGCTCACAGCCAAGGCATAGCTGAGAGCCAAAGCGGTACTCCCGAGCGGGCCGGAAAACTCGGTTGCCTTGGAGTTGTACTGGCTTGCCTTGCGTGCCAGCTTGAGTCCGCCGGGAAGAACGCCCTCGGCATCCAAACCGCGTTCAACGGCACTGCTCATGACATTCCAGACTTCCTCCATGTAGGTGAGAATTTGTGGACCCTCCCATTGGACGGCGAACTCCCACAGCTGAAGTCCTTCCTCGGAACAATATTCGAGTATCTGCTTCATCCTGGAATACTCTTTGGGATAAACACGCTTGGAAGCCTCTTCCTCGACCCCTTCAATAATGATCTTCCCGCCGCCCACACTATAGTAGGTCTGCTCATAGGTCACATTTCCTTGTGCATCATAGGAGCGGATGGACAAGGCATTGGGATGAAAGGGCTTCTCGATATCGGGATACCAAACGATCTCAACTTCGCTGCCCTCCTTGGCAAAGACCTCCCGCAGAGCCTTGTCGGTCAGGTGGCCTTTTCCCGTGGCGGCAAGGCTGCCGTACAAATCCGCCTCATACCGTGCCTGATGAGGATGCAATGAAAGAAAATGAGCCCCCGCAGAGCGCGGTCCCATGGTATGACTGCTGGAGGGGCCATAGCCGATCCGGAAAAGTTCGCGAAGGGATTCCATAGCCGAACTCTATCGGTTTATCCATAAAAAGGGAAGGTGTTTTCTACCAGAGGGGGGCTTTGGAAAGCGAGGTGGAGAAGGTGCCCTCAACCAGGTCCGCGTAGAGAGTCAGGCAAAGCTGCATCTCCTGATTCCACCAACGCTCGGCAAGTCCTTCAGCTTCCACCTCGATGGCATCGTTCCAGAGAAAATAGAAGGATCGCTGGTCGCTTCTTTCGTTGATCCAGTACCCTGCAGGAAGATCGGCAAGCGTGATTGCGAGCTTAGGCAGAAGAATCAAGCTCTCTTGGTCCACAGTACCATTGAGCAGGTCAACCAAGAATTTCGAGGTGTCCAACAGAGCAACATCACAGGCCATTGCGACCAATGCCTCGCCATTGAGATTCTCTATTGCCTGGGCATTGTGGGGGTAGGCATCCAAGAGGAGACTGGCAAGCCGTCCCTGCTTCTGGTCCAGGACGATCGGCGTCCTGCACCCCGGATAGAAAAATCCTCCATAGGGAAACAGGCTTGAGAGAGGATAGGCGCAGAAAACAGTGAGCCGATCCCGCCTGACGGCGATGGTCGCCTTCGTTGTCCCGCCTTCCAAGTGCACATGCTTTAGATCCCCTGAGGCGTCATAATAGACGAGGGTATGCCACAGCGGACGATGGCTGACTTTCTTCCAAGGATGCTCTTCGGTGATGACAATCTCCACCTGCCTCTCAGAGAGAGGGTTGAACTCACAACTGATGCAAAGAGCCAGAAGAGCAAAGCATACAAACCATTTCACACCACCTTAGGTGCAAAGACCGCCTTCCTGCTTCAACTGCTGCCGGTAATCATCCCTGAATTGTTCAAACAACGTTCTCACCCCTTCACTTTGGTAATCGGCATAGGTCCACTTCAAGCCATGGAACGCGTGGTTTTCATAGTGCAGCGTCACTTCGGCGTATATGCCGTCACTGAGGGGGATGCGATGACTGCGATTCTTCGTGGTGGCGAGAATGAGATTCTCCAGACACAGCAATCCCGGGTCGAGATTCACCTCTCGCTTTGCATCCACCCGATACAGATCCTCCAGTTCATTGGTCTCACGCTTGATTGCGGAGAGCCGTGCCGGGTCGACCAATGTCTTGAACTGCAGGTAACAGCGATACGGCTTCGATCCCATCTCCCGATCGTAATAATCAGTATAGGTAAAGAGTGTGAGGGCACTTTGGTTCAAAACAGGGCCGTAATGGGTTTCAAGACGAGAAACAACCGGCTCGAGGAGAGCCGGATCTTTTACCAACACCCCCATTATCAAGGACCTGGGGGTGAACGAAAGCAGCCGTCCCATCCTACAAGTTTGAGGTGAACGTCCCCAGAACCCGTACCGAAAGACAGAGCTCCGACAGTTCAGCCAACGCAACATCGAAGGCACCGCTTTCCCCGAGTTCGGTCTCGACGAAGAACGAATACTCCCAAGGCTTTCCGGGTATCGGACGGCTCTCCAGCTTCTTCATGTTCAGGCCATGCTTGGTCAAGACCAACAAGGCGGAAAACAGGGAGCCTGGACGATCGGGAACAGTGAACCGCAGTGAGGCGCGGTTTACGGCCGAAGTCGACCGGAAGACTGCGCTGCGCTCCTCACGGCAGATGATATAGAAGCGGGTATAGTTGCGGGGATTGCTTTCAATGCCTTCCGCCAGGATCTCCATTCCGTACACCTTTGCAGCCGGAGCTCCGGCGATGGCGGCCTTGGTGGGATCCTTTGCCTCCTTGACATAGGCTACCGCACCGGCGGTATCGAAGAAGGGGATGGCCTGGGCATGGGACATTTCATGCTGCAGATACTCGGTACACTGTGCCAATCCTTGCGGATGGGAGTAGATCTCCCTGATATTCTCCTTCTTTGAACCAGGAAGTCCGATGAGATTGTGGATAATCCTGATCTGCTGTTCCCCCACCACCTGGATGGCCTGATGCCGGTCAAGCAAATCCAGATTCTCATAGATGGTGCCGCCAAGCGTGTTTTCCAAAGGAATCATGCCATAGGCGGCCCTGCCCTGCAGTACCGCCTCGAACACATCGGGGAAGGACTTGCAAGGAAGGACATCGGTGGACTCGCCAAACGCCCTGCGGATGGCGAGCTCGCTGTACGCTCCACGCTCTCCTTGGAAGGCAACAACCAACTGATCGGTTGCAACTGAAGGCCCCTTGCCCAGGCTGAGGGTTTCAGGCAGAATGCGAGGGATGCGCTCCAAGGATTTGCCGACAACCGCACTGAGAGCCTGCAGGTCGCGCATCAGTTTCTCAAACTGGGAGGGATACAGGGACTGGGGACCGTCGCTGAGTGCTTTTTCAGGATTATCATGCACCTCGACGATCAAGCCGGAGGCTCCGCCGGCGATCAAGGCAAGACTCATCGGGCTTACCATATCCCTCAGGCCCGTTGCATGGCTGGGATCCCCGATGACCGGAAGATGGGTCATTTTTTGTACAACGGGTATGGCCGATACATCCAGGGTGTTGCGGGTGGCCCGCTCATAGGTGCGGATGCCGCGTTCGCACAATACAACCTGGTCGGTTCCACTGGCCATCAGGTATTCGGCTGCCATCAGCCACTCCTCGATCGTGGCGCAAAGGCCCCGTTTGAGCAGTACCGGCATGCCGGTCTTCCCGACCGCCTTGAGCAGTTCAAAATTCTGCATGTTCCTTGCACCAATCTGGAACATGTCGATGTACTTGGTCATCATGGGAGCATCGGAAGGATTGACGATTTCTGTGGTAACCGGCATGCCGTACTTCTCCCCCGCTTCCTTGAGGTACTTCAAACCCTCTTCCCCCAACCCTTGGAAGGCATAGGGACTGGTTCGGGGCTTGAAGGCACCGCCGCGAAGAATCACGGCTCCTGCTTCCCGAACCGAGGCGGCGATGCTCATGATCTGCTGTCGCGACTCGACCGCGCAGGGACCGGCAATGATTGCAATACGATTTCCGCCGATCTTCACCTTGCCGACGGTAACAATGGTATCCTCTTTTTTCAACTCACGCGAAGCAAGTTTATACGGTTTGCTGATGGGTACGACACTGGCCACTCCCTCAAGCAACTCAACTTCACGAATATCGAGGGTGCTCCGGCCGACTGCACCGAAGACAGTCTCTTCCTGCCCAATGATTTCCTTGACGGTGTAGCCTTTTCCCATCAGAAAGGACCTGATCGACTCTTTCTGCAGTTCGCTGATTTGTTTTTTCAGTACGATTATCATGAAAATACGCTAGAGCGTAACCATAAAAAGGTCAAGGGAGCGTTGCTTTTTTTGCTCTGGCATGGTAGGTGATTGCACATGGATGAACACTATTGGGATGACCTGTTTGCACAATTCAGAGAAGCCATCGAGAAGGAGGGGCAACTACTGCCCTCGGTCTCGATTATCGCCGAGCGGGAGAACGACCCATTCCACGTGCTGATCGCAACCCTCATCTCACTCAGAACCAAGGATGAGGTCACCCTTGCAGCGAGCCAACGGCTCTTTGCCCTGGCCGGCGATCCCTATGCCATGGCCGGCCTCTCCGAAGAGGCCATCGAGCAGGCCATCCATCCTGCCGGGTTCTATAAAACAAAGGCAAGAAACATCCGCCTGATTTCAGAAATCCTGATAGCACAGTACAATGGCAGGGTACCCGACACACGGGAGCAGCTGCTTGCACTGCCTGGGGTGGGGATAAAGACCGCGAATCTCACCTTGAATCTAGGGTATCAGATTGATGCAATTTGTGTGGACTGTCATGTACACCAGATTGCCAACCGCCTGGGCTGGGTCGAGACAAAAACACCCGAGCAGACCGAAATTGCCTTGCAGCATGTCATGCCCAGGCGTTTCTGGATACCGCTGAATGAACTCTTGGTACGCTTCGGCCAGCTGATCTGCACACCGGTCAGCCCTTTCTGCAGCAAATGCCCACAGGCCGAACGCTGTCCCAAAATCGGTGTAGTGCGCAGCCGCTAATAACAGGAGCGAACGACGCTTGCAACCGACTCCGCCTTGCCAAGCGTGTAGAAATGCACAGACGGTGCTCCATGGGCAAGCAGGTCCTTCGTCTGAAGCGTGCACCAATGCACCCCGATCTCATGAATCTCAGCAAGCTTGGTGGCCTTGGTCAGCTGCTCGACCAACTCGGAGGGGAAATCGACATGGAAGGTTTGGGGAATGGTGGCCAAATCCCGTTTGCTTCCAATTGGTTTGAGTCCCGGGATGATGGGAACGGTAATGCCGGCCTTTCTGCAGGCATCGACGAACCGGTAATACACCGCATTATCGAAAAACATCTGGGTCACAATATAGTGGGCTCCTGAGTCCACCTTGTGCTTGAGCATTTCAATATCTCGTTCAAGGTTTGGTGCTTCGGCATGCTTTTCGGGATAGCCTGCAACTCCTATACAGAAATGGGTCTTCCGGGCATTTTGCAAATTCTGGTCCAAGTACCTGCCCATATTCAAGTCATTGATCTGGCTTACCAACTCGCTGGAATGCTCATACCCTCCCTTGACCGGGACAAACCGCTTCTCCCCGTTTGGCGGATCTCCACGAAGGGCAAGCACGTTCTCAATCCCCAGGAAGTTCAGTTCAACCAAGGCATCCTCAAGCTGATCTTGGTCCATGCCCCCGCAGATCAGGTGGGCCACCACCGGGATGTTGAAAGTATACTGGATCAAGGCGGAGAGGGCGATGGTTCCCGGTCTCTTCCTGACAGTCCTGCGTTCCAAAAGACCATCAGGGCGTTCAAGGTAGACCACCTCCTGCTGATGGTTGGTGACATTGATGTACGCAGGCTCGAACTGGGAGAGCTGGCGCACAGTTTCCAACAGCGTCTGGGCATCACCACCCTTGAGGGGAGGTACCAGTTCGAAGGTAAACAGGGGGCGCTTGGCCTGTCGGAGTATGTCGATTACTTGCATGGCCTCAGTATTCCATACCACCAAGCAGTGTGGCAAGCGCCTCGATCGTTACCCCTTTTCTCTTTGCATAGAGGGCTTTTTGCTCTTCACTGACCTGTTGCACGCCAAAGTAACGAAGATACTCCCCGCCGATGAGCATTCCACACACCGATGAGGGAGGATCCATGGCAAAGCTTTCTGTCAGTCGAACCTGGATGTTGGCTGTCGCATCCAGCAGGGAGAACAACGTTTGTTTCTCGCTGTGATCACTCCAGGACGGGTAACCGGGAGCCGGTCGGATGAAAGAGAGGTCGTCCTCCGTCCACAACTGCTGCAGCTGAATCTGGGCCTGCTCCGCCAACACCTCGGCTAGCCGGTCGGCCAGCAGTTTGAGAGAGAGCAACTGCATGGTCTTTCCCTCAACTTCCAATCGCTTCAGATACCGGTCCAGGGTGAGGGAGGAAGTGGCGATAAACAGACCCACCGTATCATCGGGTGCAATATAGTCTGCGAGACACAAACCGCTTTGCTCATCGCGGAGGAAGTAGAAGCAGGCATCACCTACCTTGACCTGCAAGCGGTCGCTGGAAGCGGGAAACAAGCCGTAGACGATTTTACATCCTGCTTCGAAGAGGCTGATGATTTCAGGCTCGCCAAGCAGGGCTTTCCCTTCGGCAATGAGGTTCTTCCCCTCCTGGCTGTCATATGGCACCTTCCAGGCCGAGCAGTACATGCGCCAATTGATGCCGGATGCCAAATCCTTCAGGCTGAAGTCGGTTTTAGTGAATACGCCGTAGACCTTGGCTTTGGTGCCCTGCTGCTTCTGGCCTCTCTTGAGCAGGGCCTCTGCGTAGAAGGATTGGCTCTGTTTTGGCCCCCGATGCTCTTCCCTCAGTTGCTGATAGACAGCTTGTACAGTACGTTTATAGGCTTTCCCATCCGGGCCTACCACCTGTTTTGCGGCCAAGGCCATGGCCGATGCATCCTTGGTTTGAATTACCGCCTCGGAGTAGAGGACGGAGAGCTTGACCGCCGTATGCAGTTCACTGGTGGTCGCACCCCCAACAAATATGGGAATGGAGGAACCCTTCTCTTCAAACAGCTTGATGACATTCTCCATCTCCTTCAGAGAAGGTGTGATCAGGGCGCTCAGCCCGACCAAGTCTGCCTTGTGACTTACGGCAGCTTCCCAGATGACCTGGGGAGGAACCATCACCCCGAGGTCGATCACAATGAAGCCATTGCAGCGAAGAATCAGATTGACGATGTTCTTGCCGATATCATGCACATCGCCCTTGACAGTGGCCATCACGGCAACCGGCCGTTTTTGACTGCTTGAATCAAGAGCATTCTGTTGCAAATATTCAGCTATCCTCGGTTGGAGGATATCAACAGCTAGTTTCATTGTGCGTGCACTTCGTACTACCTGGGGGAGGAACAGCTTGCCCAGCCCGAAGAGCCGGCCTACTTCCTTCATGCCGTCCATCAGAGGCCCTTCCACCAACGAAAGGGGATTCTCGCCCTCAAGCTCCTGCAGGTCCTGCTCCAAGTAT
>ERZ1645192.1199-NODE-1199-length-21830-cov-6.382365_pt1 | contig 21830 bp, 17 predicted proteins | sample MGYA00575354_ERZ1645192 | MGnify/ENA primary metagenome ERZ1645192 (study PRJEB40844, sample SAMN11349763) | freshwater sediment metagenome | isolation source: river sediment | host: Sediment | place: India: Faizupur Khadar , New Delhi | collected 2017-02-21 ... | reverse complement strand
ACGAATTTCGCGCGTTGTTGCGCGACGCCTCGCTACTGCGCCTGCGGTCGGATGTGCCGGTGGGAGCTTACCTGAGCGGCGGGCTCGACTCCTCCACCATTGCGGCGCTGGTTCGCGAGTCGGGGGTGGGCCACCTGGATACCTTTTCCATTTCCTTTTCTGATCCGCACTTTGACGAGAGCGTTTACCAGAAGCAAATGGCAACGTTGCTCGGCACCGAGCACCAGGTGGTTCATGCCACCTACGAGGACATCGGGGAAGCCTTTCCCGAGGTGGTCTGGCACACCGAAGCTCCATTGCTGCGCACGGCGCCGGCCCCGATGTTCCTGCTGTCAAAACTCGTGCGGGATCAAAAGTACAAAGTCGTGCTGACCGGCGAAGGCGCGGACGAGTTCCTGGCCGGCTATGACATTTTCAAAGAGGCAAAGATCCGCAGATTTTGGGCGGACCAACCGAAATCGAAGTTCAGATCCCTGCCGCTCAAGCGAATTTATCCGGACATCCAGGCTTTTCGCGAAACCAATATCGCGTATCTCTCGGCGTTCTTTGGCCGGGGTCTCACGGACACGCATTCGAGGTCTTACTCGCATTTCCTGCGTTGGCAAAACGGCCAGCGTCTTTGCAGGTTCCTTGCAGATCAGCCCGGAGCAAATACCGCTGTTTCCGAGCCGCGCTACCCGGACGCCTTCAATGCCTGGGGAGACCTGCAGCGCGCGCAGTTCCTCGAGATTTCTATCTTCCTGTCGCAGTACCTGCTTTCCTCGCAAGGCGACCGCGTGGCCATGGCGCATTCCGTCGAGGGACGCTATCCGTTTCTGGACGAGCGAGTGATCCGGTTTTGCAACCGTCTTCCTGCGCGGTTCAAGCTGCGCGCGTTGAAAGACAAGTTCCTCCTGCGCCGGGCGGCGGAAGGACTGCTGCCAAGAACGATTTCAGCCAGGCCCAAGCGCCCCTACCGCGCGCCCATCCGCAAGTGCTTCTTCAACGATTCTCAAAGTGCGTATGTGAACGAAGTGTTATCATCGAGTGCCCTGAGCGAGGCAGGTCTATTCAAACCGGCTGCGGTCGAGCAGTTGGTCCGCAAGGCGCGCGAGGGAAGCACCCTGGGCGAAACAGACGAGATGGGGCTCGTCGGAATAATCTCCTCGCAGCTCCTCTATCATCAATTCGTCAGGAACCACAGGCCGTCCAGGCCAATAGGCAATCGGGACAACGTGAAGTTCGTCCGGCAGGCGCAGGAATGACTCCCGCGGCGTTCCTGTTTCTCCATTCTGTCACCTTGCCATCCCGCGCAAAATGAGAAGTGCCGGTTCGGAAAAGCTTTGAATGGACGCCGCTGTCTGTGAAATAGTAACGTTAATCAGTTCGCCGTAATCAAGAAACATCGGAAGGTGCTTATGGAAAACAAGAACATGATCGTGTTGGCGTTTCTCGCGACCGGAATGTTGCTGCCTTTGTGCGGTCTGGGCCAGAACCAGCCCGCTCCCTCCGCAAACCCGGGAGTTATCTTTGAGCCTGCCGTCACAAATCGCGAGCCGTCCATCGCCACTGGGCAGGATTGGCGGACACTCAACCCGGCAATGCCACAGCCTCCCGAGCCCGGGCCCGCCCGCGGCGCGGCGGGACCGACCATGGGGCCGGCATTGGCGGGCACGAGCCAGCTTGGCGGCGGGGCTCCGCCCCCAGCCGCTCCCGAGCCCCTCGACACACCTTTGCGCTGGGGCAAGCTCAGCCTGCACCCGCACGCCGCTTACGCCGTTTCCTACGCCGAGGGGCTGAACGGGCGCCTCGGCCAGGAGGCTGACAGTTGGATTCACGAATTCATGCCCGGCATGATGGTGCGCCTGGGAGATCGTTGGAGCCTTGATTACACGCCGATCCTGCGCTGGTACTCGAATGACGATTTTACCGACGGTGTGGATCATCGTGTGTCTTTTCGCGGTGGCGCCGAATACCGCGATTGGCAATTCTCTGTTGCGCAGGGTTTCGCGCGAACCCGCGACCCCCTGATCGAGACAGGCCGGGAAACCGAGCAGGACACATATTCAACAACGATCCGCGCCGCCCGGCCGCTGAACAGCTCCCTTTCGATCGACCTGGGGGTCGGTCAGGATCTGCGGTTCATTCGCGGAGACAGCGAGGGCGAAGCGCTTAGTGACACCAAGACGTGGTCCACAATGAACTGGCTCGATTACCAATACATTGAGCGGCTTTCCTTCGGTGTCGGAGCGGGCTTTGCATACGACAGCGTGGAGACCGGCTCGGACATGACATCCGAGCAGGTGCAGGCTCGCACACGCTGGGCTCCGGGCTCAAAGCTGAGTTTGACGGCATCCGCTGGGGTTGACATACGGCAATTTGTGGACTCGGACGAGGCGGATTCTGTCTCGCCGATCTTCTCGGTTGGGGCAGGTTATGTCTTGACCGACACAACGACTCTCTCCCTGAGCGCAAGCAGGACCGTCACGCCGTCCTACTACGATGACACTCTCTCCGAAGGCACCATCTTCAGCGCCGGCCTGGTTCAGCGGTTACTGGGGCGGTTTTACCTGAATGTCACCGGCGGCTACGCCCTGCGGGATTACTCGGGCACAACCGGAACGAGCGCCGCCACTGGTGACCAGGAAACGGTTTCCTTCAACGCAAGCCTGGGCACAGCCTTCCTCACGCGCGGCTACATCTCAGTGTTCTACAACAAGTCCTGGAACGACTCCGACTCGGCAACCTACGACCTCGATCCGCAGACGGTTGGACTTCAGATCTCCTACAGTTATTAACCCGGCACAGGAATCCCTTCCATGACTGGATCAAAAATGTCCCATCCCGCATTTTCACCGGACCTCTTGCAAATCGATTGTGCCGCCGAGACGGCGCGCATTTGTGATTTCATGGTGCAGACCGTGCTGCGCAACTTTCGAAAAAAAGGGGTCGTCGTTGCCCTGTCGGGCGGCATTGACAGCAGCGTGGTCGGCGCGCTGGCGGTGCGGGCCTTCGGAAAGGAACGCGTTTTTGGGCTGCTCATGCCGGAGCGTGATTCCTCTGCGGATACACTGTCGCTGAGCCGGGGCGTCGCTGAGCACCTTGGCATTCGCTTCGAGCTCGAGGACATCTCGGGGATGCTCGATGCCGCCGGATGTTACAAGCGCCGGGACGACGCAATCCGCAGAGTCGCTCCCGAATACACATCCGAGTGCCGCTCCAAAATATCACTGCCATCCGTTACGGATTCCAATGAATACCGGCTTTTTTCAGTAGTGATTCGTTTTCCGGATGGTAGCCAGGTCACGCGCAAGCTCGATTTGCAGGCCTATCTGGGGGTCGTAGCCGCCACCAATTTCAAACAGCGCTGCCGCAAGATGCTGGAATACTACCACGCGGACCGCCTCAACTACGCCGTCAGCGGCACGCCGAACAAGCTCGAGTATGACCAGGGGTTCTTTGTGAAGCTCGGCGACGGCGCCGCGGACATCAAGCCGATCGCGCACCTGTACAAGACCCAGGTTTATGCCATGGCGCGGCACCTGGGCTTGCCTGCCGAAATCTGCAATCGCACGCCAACGACGGACACCTACTCATTGCCGCAGACGCAGGAAGAGTTCTACTTTTCACTGCCTTACGACAAGATGGACTTGGTGTTGTTGGGCAAAGAGGACGGCTATCCTGCCGAAGAAATCGGGCGCGCGATTGGACTTTCTGCCGAACAGGTTGAGCGCGTCTTCCGTGATATTGAAGCAAAGCGCCGCATGGCCTCTTACCTTCATTCACCACCGATTTTGCTCGATGGCCGCCCCGCTCATTCCACGGCGGCCCCGCGATAACTCTTTCAGAACGGTCAACACTTCGGATCATCTCTATGTACCTCCTTATCGGAGCGGATACTCCGCTCGGTCAGGCATTCTGTCTCGAACTGACGCGCCGCAGGACATCCTTTTTGCCTGTGAGTCTTGCCGATCACAATCTTGCGGATCTGCATGCGGCCTACGAACTGCTGCGGAAGTCCAGGCCATCTTTCGTCATCAATGCGAGCGGCCCGGGTTTTGTCGCCCCGGCGGCGCCGGGTGAAGAGCAAAAGCAGGCGATCCTATACTCTCGCGTGCTGGTGCCCCAGTCTATCGCGCAGGTGTGCAAAATGCGCAATGTGCCGTGGCTGCACGCGTCTTCAGGCAGAATCTTTCAGGGGGCAAAGGTGCTCCAGCAACAGGGGTGGATCACGGAGTTGGACCTCGAACGCCCATGGGTCGCGCGGCTGATCGAATCACAGCCCGATCGCATCTGTGGTTTCGCTGAAACCGACGAACCGAATCATTCGTTCCTGTGCCCGCCATGTGATTTCGACAGCGGGGCAGTCGCTTTGGGCGAGCAGGCGACTCACGATGTCGGAAACAGTTACGTCTGTCGCCACGGCATGCTTCTCGACAACCGCCATCGGCTCATCGAACTTCCCGGGCCGCCCGTTGATGATGAAAGCGCGCGGAGCGGCTCCGTGTCCTGTTATGTGTCGGCCAGCTATGTGAGCGATTACGTCGCCGCCTGCCTGGAGCTCAGGAAGCGGCGGGCTCCATACGGAGCTTACCACGTCATTAACCCCGGCATTTTAAACCTGAACCGCGGCGCAAACGTGCGTGGCGTTGTGGCATGCGAGGAGCAACCAGCGCCCATCCGAAGCTTCATCCTGGACGATGCAAAATTGCGCGCAACGGGTATTGTCATGAGGCGGATAGGCCCCGGCGGGGTGCTCATGACCGGCAAACCGGCGTTGGGCACTGAACCCGCCTTTGAACATTCCTTCGACTCGCACGTCGGCGATGGAGATGTGGGCGAGGAATTGGAAATGTCCGCAACGTCTCGGGCACGACTTTCATGATACCCGCCCCAACAGAACAGGAACCACCTGGAGAGGTCGCGGCAAAAACCCCGGCCCCGGTCGATTCTGACGCGTCGGTCCGGCCGCCGCTTTCGATGCTGATTGCGTGCGTGCTGCTGCTGGTTTGTTTCGGCAGGACGTTGCTGGACCTGGTCCGATTCGCATGGAACAGCAACGTCTATTCCCACATCCTTCTCATGCCGTTCATCACCGGCTATCTCCTCTTCAGGACGCGCACGGTTTGGACATTTTCCCGCAAAGCCCGGTTCTGGCCTGCGGCCGCCCCGTTCCTGACCGGCGCCCTGCTGGCGATGGGCTACATATCGAGCGCAAACAGCGGATGGATTGCATCCGCAGAGGATCGGTTGGCACTCCTTTCGCTCTCTGCCGTCTGTTACTTTTGGAGCATTGCGGCCGCGTATCTTCCGGCTGGTGAACTGAGGCGGGCTGCGTTTCCGCTGGCCCTGCTGGTGTTCCTGGCGCCGTTTCCGACGGCGGTGTTAAACGGCATCGAAGTTTTTCTCCAGAGACAGTCGGCGGAGGTTGCAAACCTGTTGTTTCTTGTCTCGGGTCTGCCGTATTTGCGGGACGACCTGGTTTTCCAACTGCCGGGGATCACCCTGCAGGTTGCGCCCGAGTGCAGCGGCGTGCGTTCCACTCTTGCGCTCTTTATTACAAGCCTCGTCGGTGGCTACATTCTTCTGCGTGCCCCGTTGAGGCGTGGTATCCTCGCTGCTGCGGTTGTGCCCCTGGCGCTCCTCAGGAACGGCTTCAGAATCTTTGTGATCGGCCAGTTGTGCGTGCAGATCGGCCCGGAGATGATTCACTCGCCGATTCATCACCATGGTGGACCTTTGTTTTTTGCGCTCTCTCTTATACCATTCCTTTTGCTGTTGCTGTGGCTCAAGTTTTCAGAGCGACGCCATAATCCCGACCCGGAGGGACAAGGGTCCGAATTGGAGGGGGCGGCATCAGCCGGGAAGGAAAGAGCAGAGTGATGTACAAGATGTTGACGAGAAACTTTGTTGTGACGGTCTTTGTGGCGCTCGCCACGATGCTGCTGGTGGCCGGATGTTCCGGGGAATCGAGAAGCAAGCGCTACCTGGCGCGGGCGGATGCGGACTATAAGGCCGGGCTTTATGATCGCGCCGAGGTCGAATACATAGCCGCCCTGCGGGCCCAACCTTCCAGCGCTCCTGCTGCCGCGGGGTTGGGATTTGTCTATTTCGAGCAGGGCAAGGTGCCCCAAGCCTACGGCGCGCTGACACGGGCGCTCGAGTTGGACGGAGCGAATACCGAGGCGCGGCTGAAGCTTGCGATTGTCTGCCACTCCATCGGGCAACTCCAGAAGGGCAGGGAGCACGCGCTCAAGATTCTTGAATCCAAGCCGGGCTACGGCGAGGCTTTGATGGTGCTTGTGGACTGCTCCACCACCCCCGGCGATCTGGCTCAATGCAAGGAGTTGATAGACAAGGTGTCTGCCGCCGAGCGCAAGACTATGACGTTTCACATGGCGCAGGCGGGCTTGCTGTTCAAACAGAAGGATTTCGTCGGCGCCGAGTCCGAGATCATGCAGGCCAGCACTATCGAGCCGAATTCGCAGCGTCCCTACTATGCCCTGTATTCCCTGTATGCCGCTCAGAAGCAGCAGGAAAAGGCCGCTGCCGCGCTTCAAAAGGCCGCGGAGGTTGCCCCGGTCCGTTCCGTAGAGCGCTTGCGTTACGCACAATACAAGCTGCAATCCGGCCAGTTCGGAGAAGCGAAGCGGATTGTCACCGAGATGACGCAAAAGGCGCCGGATTTCATCCCTGCGTGGGTGTTTCTCGCTCGCACCGCCTTTCAGGAGCGCAACCTCGATCAGTGCTCAAGCCTGGTCACCAATATACTCAACAGGGACCCCTCGAACTATGAGGCATACGGCTTGAACGCGGAGATACTGCTTCTGCGCGGCGATATTACCAATGCCCTGCGACATTTTGAGTGGATCGTCCAGCAATACGGAACCAATACCCAACACTTCTACAACCTGGCGCGAGCGCAGGTTCAAAACGGACAGGAAAACCAGGCGATCGCTTCGCTGGACCGGGCAATCCTGGCCTATAGCAACAACATCCCAGCCGTCCTGCTGCAATCCAGCCTGTTTCTCAGGCAGGGCAGTTTTGACCGTGTCGCCGTGACCCTGAGAAGTCTTGCCGCCCGCACTTCCACCCTGGACAAAATGGAGCAGGCCCAACTGCCGCATGTCCTTTCCTTGCTGGCCCGGGCCCAGGCCGGGATGAAGAATTATGCCGATGCCGCCGCCACCTACCAGGCCATGCCCAAAACTTTCCCCGGCCTGCCCGAGGTGCATCTCGAGGCCGCGGCGGGTCTGGCAGCACTGAGCAGGAAAGAAGAGGCAAGACGAGCCTACACCGACTACGTTCAACTCTCCACAAACTCCACCGGACTCGTGGTGGCCGGGAGGGGTCTCGCCTTGCTAAACGATTTGCCGGGCGCGCGCGAGGCGCTGCAAAAAGCCAGGTCTCTTTCGCTTGACTATATGCCGGCTCTCGAAGGGATGATTCAACTCGATCTGCGGGAGAAGAAGTACGATGCCGCTATTGCCCAGGCGCAGCAGGAAATTCAGCGGGACAAATCCGCGGGAACGCCATGGCTTCTGCTCGGCGGCGTTTACATCGAAAGAGCGCTCGACAAGGCGCGGGCTGCCGGCGTCGCAAAGGAGGAGGAACACCCTCTTGCAACCCCTGCCGTGCAGCAGGATGTGAATCTCGCGGAGGAAGCCTTGCTCAAGGCGACAAATCTTGAGCCCGGGCTGAACTCCGCTTACCGGCTTCTTGCGAGGCTCTACGTTTCCTCCAACAAACAGAAGGAGGCGCTGCAGGAATTGGAAGCCTTTGTGGCCAGAACCAACGATGTCACCGCTTATGTGCAGATGGCGCTGATCCATTCACAGGCAAAGGAACACAAGACCGCGGCGGAGATTTACGAAAAGGCGCTCGAATTCGCTCCTCGATCGGTGGAGATCCTCAACAACCTGGCGGTGATCTATTCGGATTACATCCCGCGTTACGATCGCGCGGCGGAGCTGGCCAGGCGAGCTCGCCGCATTGCCATGGATTCTCCCGCTGTTGCCGACACCATGGGGTGGGTTCTCCATAAACAAGGAGATTACTCGCAAGCCTTGCCGCTTCTCGAGTATGCCGCAAAGACCTTGTCACTCGAGCCCGAGGTGCAGTTTCACCTGGGTATGACCTACTACATGCTCGGTTATGAGTCGTCGGCCAGGGTGGCTTTGGAAAGCGCCGCTGCTTCCGAGGATATGCCCTTCAAACAACAGGCTGCTGCCCGCCTCGCCGTGTTGGCGCTCGATCCTTCCACAGGCAGCAGGGCGGTAAATCGCGCAGCGCTTGAAAAGCGGCTCGCCGAACAGCCGGGCGATGTAATCGCCCTTTCCCGACTGGCCACCATTCTTGAAAAAGAGGGCTCCTACACCCAGGCTGTCGAAAAGCACCGGGAGATTCTCAAGTGGTCTCCGAAAAACGTTCCGGCACTGTTAAACACAGCCAGGATCTGCGCGGATTATTTAAACGACACGGAGAAGGCCATGTCGTTCGCACGACTCGCGCGCAACAATGCGCCAGAGGATCCCGGGATCGCCCACCTGATGGGCCGCCTGGCCTTGCGCAGTCAAAACTGGTCCTGGGCAGCCGACCTGCTCGCCGAGGCGGTCCGCAAGCTTCCGGAGGATCCTGCTGTTGACTACGACTTCGCATGGGCAAACTATTTTCTGGGCAAATTGCCGGAAGCCGAATCACGCCTGAAGCTCGCGCTTGAACACCAGGGATTTCGAGAGGCAGGCGAGGCACGGCTATTCCTGAAGTTTCTCGAGGCGCATGGCACGCCGGCAGCGGCAGAGAAACTCTCGGGGGAAGCCGCCCGGAAGTTGGAATCCGAGAAGGATCCTTACTTGCCGGCTCTCATGGTCACCGCCTTGGCTGAAGAGCATCGGGGCGCTTATGCCAAAGCTGCCGACCAATACCAATTGATCACAAAACAGTGGCCCCTGTTCAGTCCAGCCGTGCGCAACCTTGCGCTGATCTCTTTCGAGCACCTCAAAGACAACAAAACCGCATACGATCTCGCGCAAAAGGCCCGGGCGGCTTATCCGAATGACGCCCGACTGGCCAGGTCCCTCGGGATTCTCTGCCTGGAGAGGGGTGAACACTCGAGGGCCGTGCAGTTGCTGATTCAGGCATCCCAGGGCCGCGCGGACGACGCCGAGCTGTTTTACTACCTGGGTGTTGCGCAGAAGGCCAGCCGGGCAAACAAAGCAGCCAGGGAATCATTTGAGAAAGCTTTGAGTCTGAAGCTGAACGAGGACCTGGCTGCCAAAGCCGCCCGGGAGCTGGCAAACCTGGAGAATTAGACCGCCCAACAGAATTGGGGGCGGCGCGATCAGGAAAGAAAGCAACCCGGCACGGTTTTATCAGGAAAAGGTTCGAAGGCGTCGGCGCCTTCGGGCCTTTTTTCACAATCTCTCTTCCGTCCAGCAGCAGTGGCTCCAATACCGGGATGCCGCTCGACCGCGCCGAGCCAGTGAATCGGATGATCACTTGTTGCGGTTATGGGGTTCGGATCAGCCTGGCGACGAAGGCGCCGTCTGTGCCGTCAATGAACGGGAGCAGAGTCCGTTCATGGTCGAGCCGGAACTCTGGGTGAGTTGAGAGAAATCGGGCGACCACGCTGCCGTTTTCCTCCGGCTCGAGGCTGCACGTGCTGTAAACAAGGATTCCTCCCGGCTTGACCATGGCTGCTCCGGCGGCCAAAAGCTCCAATTGTCCCGAGCACAGCCTCTCAATCTCTTCAGGCCTGATCCTCCATCGCAGCTCGACCCGTCGGCGCATGACTCCCGTGTTCGAGCACGGTGCATCGATCAGGATGCGGTCAAAGCTGTCGGTTTTTGCATCAGCGGCAAGATCGAGTTCGGCATTCTGGATTCCCAATCTGGTGCAGTTCTCGCTCAGAATGTTCAGCCGTTGATGGTTTAATTCCCGGCCGACGAGTTGTCCTTGTCCCTGGAGTTGCTGCGCGATGGCTGTGAACTTCCCGCCCGGGGCCGCGCACATGTCGAGGACGCTGTGCCCGGGGCGCGCATCCAGGTGGCGCACTGCCAGCAGAGTGCTGGGATCCTGGACGTAGAAGAATCCTTGCTGGAAACTGGGCAACCGGTGCAGGGCAGGGTGACGCTTCAGCCGGAAGACCAGGTTTTCATCGAGCCAATCGGTCCTGGAGAAATCGTATTCCACATCCTCCTGGCGCCATTGTTCAAGCAGTTTCCCGGCGTCTGTCTTCAGTGTATTGACCCGCGCAAAAACCTCCGGCGGGGTGTTATTCCACTCGAGCAATCGAAGTGTCTGCTCTGCGCCCCATCGCTCAGTCCAACGCCGCACCAGCCACTCAGGATGGGAGAAGGCCGTCCAGGGCTCCGCGCTCTTCAGGACGTCGAGGGCCCCTTTGGTCGCATCCCGCTCCCGCAGGTAACCGCGCAGCACGGCATTCACAAAGCCCGCTTGCGGTCCGAAGCCGCGTCGTTTGGCCAGTTCCACCGTTTCGTTCACGGCAGCGTGTCCGGGAATGCGGTCGGTCCAGAAAATCTGGTAAAGTCCCAGCCTGAGAAGCGTGCGGAGGGCGGGCTTCTGGTTGCGCCCGGGCGTCTTGCGGGCGATGAGCCAATCCAGGGCGGATTCGTTGCGGACAACGCCATAAACGAGCTCCTGGCATAGTCCGCGATCCTTGGAATTGAGGGTTTCGGATGCCAGCGCGCGCTCGAGGATGTCCTCGATGTATTCCGCCGGTGGACGATGGGTTAGCACATCGGCCGCAATTTCTCTTGGATTTTGACTGCTCAAGACCTTTAATGATCGCATGCGCCCGGGTGGACGCTAGCGCAAAACAACTTATGAGAGAAGAATTCGAAAAACTGGCGGCTGCCGGCAAGCTGGACCGCCGTTACATCGATGTCCTGGTGGTCCTGACCGACCACGGGTATTGCACGCACCGAAGCTGGGGTTTTGGCCGTATTACAGCGGTGGATACTGTTTTTGCCCAGTTCACGATTGATTTTGACAACAAGCCCGGGCACCGGATGGATCTGGCGTTTGCGGCCGAGTCTCTCAAGCCCATTTCGAAGGATCACATATTGGCTCGGAAAGCCGCCGATCCCGAATCTCTCCGGCGCATAGCCGCAACGGACCATCTTGAACTGGTGAAGCTGGTTCTCAACAGCTTCGGCGGAAAAGCCACAGCCGACCAGATCCAGCAGGTGCTGGTGCCGGACATCATCCGTGACGATTGGAAGAAGTGGTGGGAAGCCGCGCGCCGGGAAATGAAAAAGAGCGGCCATTTCCAGGTGCCGCTCAAGAAGAGCGAGCCGATTATTTACCAGGCCCGGGAAGTCATGCTGCAGGACAGGCTGCTCGAAGAGTTCCGGACGGCGAAGGGGCTGAAGGCCAAGGTGGCTGTCACGAATGAAATTCTCAAGAACCTCCCTGACTTTACCGATCACGCCGCTGCGGCCATGGAAATCATCAATGCCCTGAATGTGGAAATTCCAAGCTACCAGCGAACACAGCCGGCTGTGGCCCTGGAAGCTGTCTTTGCCCGGGACGATCTTCGCGCAGCCGCCTCAGGGCCGGTCTGTCCCGATGAACTCGGCGCGGCCGCCATTTGGTCTTTCGATGTTAAGCTCGGCGCAATGCTCGAGCAAATGCCTTCCGGGAAGCATCGTCGGACTCTCGAGTCTTTCAAAGAGGCGCATCCTGAGGACTGGTTCCAGATTCTGCTTAGTCACATCAACACCGTTCCGGCGCGGCAGTGCAAGGAATTCGCGGGGGTGCTTATTCATGAGGGCAAGTTTGGCGAGCTCAAAGAGACAGTCGCGCGGCTGATCAGCCAGCACACCGCCAGCAGCGAACTCCTGCTCTGGCTGGGCAAGGACCGAAACGATTCATACGCGGACATCCTTGGCCCGGAGGTGTTCCGGGCTATGCTCACGGCTATCGAGCGTGATCAGTTTAACGAGCGGAAGTCCAACCGCCTTCGTGATTTCATCCTCGATGACCAGGAGCTTCTTGTCGAGTTGATCGGGTCGGCTGATCTCGACGTGATTAAAGATCTTACGCGCGCGCTGCAACTCTCACCGTCGTTTGACGACATGGACAAGCGTTCCCTGCTCGCGCGCATTGTGAAGAGCTATCCGGCGATCCAGGCGCTGATATCGGGTGAGACAACGAGGCAGGAAGCCGGGTTGGTGGTCTCCTGGGAGAGCCTAGAGCGCAGAAAGGATGAGTATAAAGAACTCGTCGAAAAGAAAATACCCGCTAACTCGCGTGAGATCGCCATCGCCCGCAGCTACGGGGATCTTCGTGAAAACCATGAGTACAAGGCGGCCAAGGAAATGCAGAAGCTGCTCATGAAGCGCAAAGCCGAGCTGGAATCCCAGTTGGTTCGCGCCCGCGGCACGGATTTCATGAACGTGCGGACAGATATCGTGAGCATCGGAACAGTGGTTTCCGCCACGGATCTCGAGTCAGGCCAAGCGGAGAAGTTTACGATTCTTGGCGCATGGGACACCGAACCCGAAAGCGGCATCATCAGTTACCTGACACCCGTTGCACAGGCGCTGATTGGCAGCAAAATCGGAAACGAGGTGGAGTTTGAGGTCCAAGGCGTCCGCCACCATCACAGGATTGAATCCATCGGGGCCTACAGGGCCGCGGAAGCTCCGTCGTCGATGGTCGCTCCCGTGTCGGAGCAGCAGCAGGCTCCTCCGGCGCAACCCGAACAACGCGCGGAGTTCTAAGGCCGCGCTGGGGCAGGCTTTCCGTCGCGGCTTACCGGCCCTCGACCAGCCACTTCAATATCGCTTTTTGGGCGTGCAGTCGGTTTTCCGCCTGGTCAAAAATGGTCTGGGCGTGTTCCTCGAATGTCCTCTCGTCAATTTCCATGCCACGATAGGCGGGCAGACAATGCATCACAAGCGCCCCGGGATTTGCCTTTTTAACAAGGTCCGAGTTGATCTGGTAACCCTTCAGTTTTTCGGAGCGCGCGGCGGATTCCGCCTCTTTGCCCATCGAGATCCAGACGTCTGTGTAGAGAGCATCCGCACCCCGGGCCGCTGAGGCGATGTCCTCGGTGCAAACCACTTTTCCGCCGGCTTTGCGCAGCAGCTCGCGGCTTGGCTGAAATTCCGCCGGGGCCGCAACACTCAGCTCGAACCCGAGCTTGTTGGCGGCGAAGATCCACGAAACCGCCACGTTGCAGGCGCCATCGCCGATAAAAGCGATTTTCCTGCCTTTGATCGGCCCGCGCTTTTCCTGGAAGGTGAAAACATCCGCCAGGATCTGGCATGGATGCTCGTCGTCCGTAAGTGCATTGATGGTGGGAATGCCGGACAGGCGCGCGAACTCTTCGACATCCGCCTGCGCATAGGTGCGGAAAATCGCGCCATGAACCATCCGTCCCATCACACGCGCCGTATCTTTGACTGGTTCACCGCGGCCGAGCTGAATCTCGCTCGCGGGCATGAAAACCACGTTGCCGCCCAGTTCACGGATCCCGACCTCGAAGGACAGGCGTGTGCGCGTGGACGCTTTGGAGAAAAGCATGGCCCAGACCTGGCTCTTAAGCGGCAGGACCGAGTGCCTGCCGCGTTCTTGTTTCATTCTGGCCGACTCGGACAGAATGTTATCCATGTCATTTGGAGCCAGCGACTCAATGCTTAGTAGATGTCTCATGGTAAAGAAGAGTCCTCTCGTATCAGGCAAGGTCTGCCACAACGGTCCGAATGATGTTGAGGGCTTCGTCCGCTTCGCTCTTTTTAAGGTTCAACGGCGGGAGCAGGCGCAAGACGTTTGCGCCCGCCGGCACCAGCAGGAGCCCTGCGGATTGGAGCAGGTTGGTCGCGCGAAGCGACTGGTTCTTTGAAGGATCGCCCGGAAGCTTCTTGATATCCGGAGCCAATTCGATGCCGAGCATGAACCCGAGTCCGCGAACGTTGCGAACAACGTCCCGGTGCTGCGCCGCCAGGGCTTCCAGTTGGGCTTTCAGGTAATCACCCGTCTGCCGGACGTTTTCCTCCAGGCGCTCGTTTTGGGCCGTCTCGAGGACTTTGAGCGCCACCGCGCAGGCCAGCGGAGTGCCGCCAAAGGTCGTGCCGTGCGTGCCCGCGCCGAGCAGGTCCGCGTACGGCTGCCGCACCCAAAACGCGCCCATCGGGAATCCGCCTCCGAGCGCTTTTGCCATCGAAATGCCATCAGGCAGGAAACCGGTCGCACCTGAATTCTCAAGAATTCGTTGAAAGCTTTGAAACCTTCCGCTGCGGAAGTGCCCGCATTGCACCGCGTCCATGAGCAGCAGGAGTTTTTTTTCATCGCACAGGCGGCGCAATCCCAGCAGGTATTCGGGGGTGGCTGGCGTTACGCCGCCTTCACCCTGGATGCCTTCGATGAGGATGGCGGCGGTAGCCGGAGAGATGGCCCGTTCCATGGCTTCGAGATCGTTGTAGGGCGCCTGGCGGAAACCGGGCATCACTGGCTCGAAGCCTTTCCGAACCTTGTCCTGTCCCGTGGCCGCGATTCCGGCGAGGGTGCGTCCGTGAAAGGAGTTGATCGTGGTGAGGATCTCGAAGCGGCCCTCGTCATGGCCGAACTTTCGGGCCAGTTTGTAGAGTCCTTCGTTTGCCTCGGCGCCGCTATTGGCAAAAAACACCTTGCCGGGCGCAATCAAGCGGACCAGTTCTTCGGCGAGTCTGCCCTGAGGTTCGTGGTAATAGAGGTTGGAGGTGTGGACCAGCTTTTGGGACTGTGCCAGCAGGGCCTGAGTGATCGCGGGGTGCGCGTGGCCTAGAGAATTCACCGCAATGCCGCCTCCAAGGTCCATGTATCGTTTGCCGGCCACGTCATACACATACGCGCCGGAACCGTGGCTGAGAACGAGGTCAAACCGGCCGTAGCTGGGCACCACGTATTTCTGAAACAGTGCCTGGATCTGTGCGGCCTTCGTTGTCTCAATCGTCGGCGAGGCTGAATCGGTGCTTTTCATTCTTCTCTTGGAAACAAGGCTGGCATCCTAGCGCGAAACACAGCCGAGGCAAAAACATTTTCACCCATGCATCTGGAGCATTTCGCGAACATCAATAGCTTTCATACCTGCGGCGCGGATGGCTTGCATGCCGAAATCCGTGTCTTCATAGGCCCAGCAGGATTCCGGCGCCACTCCGATGCGCCGCGCCGCCTCGAGGAAAATGTCCGGAGCGGGCTTCTGGTTTGCAACGTCCTCCGAGGTTACGATCGCATCGAAGAGGGAGAGGATATTCAGGTGCCGGAGAACGTGCTCGATGACTCGATGGCTTCCGCCCGAGGCTACTGCGAGCGGTATGGTTCCATGGTATTTGCGAGCGATGCTCAGCACCGGTCCGATCGGTTGCACCTGGGGTATCAGGGGCAGGTATTCCACTTCTTTTTCATGCGCGACGGCCTGCAGGTCCAAAGGAATCCCCTGCTCATCGCTGATCGTTTTGACAATATCTCTCGATGGAATGCCTCCAAGGGAGTAGAAGCGGTCCCATGTGAGGCTGAACCGATGCCGGGTCGCAATCGCCTGCCATGCTTTATAGTGCAGGGGCATGGTGTCGGCCAGCGTCCCGTCGCAGTCGAAAATAATGCCACTGGGCTCGCGGAGACCGTTTTTGCAGGGATGAGACCTTTCGCAGGATGTCGTTCGAGTCATTGTCATTGGAAACCTGGTTTCAGAGCTTCAGCGCCGCGAATTTTTCCTCGAGATCGTTGGCCATGAGAGGCTCGATGACGGGGTCGAGATCGCCCTCCATCGTGGCGGGTAGATTGTACAGCGTGAGCTCGATGCGGTGGTCCGTCAGGCGATTCTGGGGAAAATTGTACGTGCGAATGCGTTCGTTGCGTTCGCCGGTGCCCACTTGGCGTTTGCGCTGAGCCGCGTATTTTGCCTCCTCTTCGGCCACCTTCTTTTCCAACAGCCTGGAGCGCAGCACCGTTAGCGCGCGGGCCTTGTTCTTCTGCTGGGAACGCTGGTCCGCGCACCGCACAATCAGGCCCGAGGGCTTGTGAATGATTTGCACCGCCGAGTCTGTGGTGTTCACGCCCTGGCCGCCGGGGCCGGACGCGCGGCAGACGGTGATCTCCAGGTCCTCCGGTTTGATGTCGATATCCACCTCTTCAGCTTCCGGCAGCACGGCTACCGTGCAGGTGCTGGTGTGGATGCGTCCCTGGGCCTCGGTGGCGGGCACTCTTTGGACGCGATGCACCCCGCTTTCGTACTTAAGGCGCTTGTAAACATCGGTGCCTGTGATTTGAAAAATGATTTCCCGAAACCCGCCAAGGTCGGATGGGCTCGAGTCGAGATCCTCGTGTTTCCAGCCCTGCGCCTCGGCATAGCGGGTGTACATCCTGTAGAGATCCGCGGCAAACAGCGCGGATTCCTGGCCTCCGGCGCCCGCCCGAATTTCGAAAATGGTATTGCGCGAATCCGAGGGGTCCGGCGGCACAATGCCGAACTGGACAATCTGTGCAAGACGGATCTCGTCCGCCTCCAGGCGGGTGATTTCCTCGGCGGCCATCTGGGCGAGCTCGGACCCGGCAGGTTCGGCTGAGAGCAGCTTCCGGTTCTCCGCAAGATCCGCCAGCGTCTTCAAATAATTCCGGCCGTGTGCAACCAGATCCTTAAGCCGGGCATACTCACGCGACAGGTCCTGCGCGCGTTGCGGGTTGTCGAACGCTTTCGGGTCGCTCAGGGCGGCTTCGACTTCTGAGAAGCGCCGGGCGAACTTTTCTATGTGAGGACGGAGGTCCACAAATCAGGAGAAGATGTCAGCCGGGCAAAAAAGCAATCCGCCCGGAAAGCGCGTGGGCGCTCGGGCGGATTGGGTGAAATCCGGTGTTAACGTTTCTTCTTTTTGAGAGATGCGGCAGCGGCCTGCGCGGCCTGGGTCTTGGCCATGCGCTGCTGGAACTTGTCCACGCGCCCGGCGGTGTCCACAAACTTCTGCTGGCCTGTGTAAAAGGGATGGCAGGAATTGCAAATGCCGACGATGATGACCGGCTTGGTGGACCGGGTCTTGATCACGTTGCCGCATGCGCAACGGATCTCGGAATCCACATATTTCGGATGTATGTCTGCTTTCATAAAGAACAGGCCGAACACAATATCATTGCTGCGATTAAAGACAAGATGATTGCTGAGTTTTTTTGGTCGCCCTTGGCTGCCCGTTTTTCGGGCCTGATAACCCTACTTGACCCCCACGACCAGGGGCGCGAGTCCCTGGATGCGCGCCTCCAATCGGTCGCCCGAGTGAATCGGGCCGATCCCGCTGGGCGTGCCGGTAAGAATAATGTCGCCGGGCAGCAGGGTGATGTTGGTGGAAATGAAGCTCACCAGCTTAAAACAGTTAAAAATGAGCTGCCCTGTATGGGAGTTTTGGCGTAGTTGGCCGTTCTGGAACAGTTGGATGGACAGATCGTGCGGATCTATCTTGGTTTCCACGTAAGGCCCCAGGGGGGTGAAGGTGTCGAAGGACTTGGCCCGCGCCCATTGGCTCTCAGCCGCTTGAATGGTGCGATCGGTTATATCCATGGCAGTGGTGAATCCGAAGATATAACGCGCTGCCGCAGCAGGAGTTACGTTCCGGATTCTCCGGCCTATTACAATGCACAATTCCGCTTCGTAGTCTGTGCGATGATTCGGAAATGGTATCTCGACCTTGGCGCCGTCTGGGATGAGGGATGTGGGGGCTTTGAACCAGATTAAAGGCTCTTTCGGCAGTGGCTTGCCCGTCTCTCGCGCGTGGTCGGCATAGTTGATGCCGACGGCGATCACCTTGGACGGGGCAACAGGCGTGAGCGTCCGAACGCCCTTGAGGGACATCGGCTTCTTTTCGAATGAAGGCGAGCCAAAGACATCTCCCCGTACGGGGAAGATTTCGCCATCAACAACTTTGGCGAAAAAAATGCGGTCGCCCTTCTGAAACCGGCCAATAGCAGCCATAGAACGGTAGAGGTGTAGCAAAAGCGGGATAACAAAATCAAGGATAATGGTGGGGATAATGCCGGGTTGCCCTGAGCCTTGCCTGACGCCAGGCCTTTTGTGGACGCCGCATCTGTCGTTGCGGTCTCAGGCCGCTCGCGCAACAATAGTGGCAAGATGGTTAAGCGACATACCCGGGTTTTGACGCTGTTGGCTTTTGGCCTCGCGTGCCAGCGCCTGACCGCGCTTTCCGGAGCCGAAGCGACCGGTTTCAGTCCCGCGGTGCAGGCGTGGCTTGATGCACAGACAAATGTGACGACCTGGGCGGCGGATTTTGTGCAGACTCGTTATTTAAAGACTCTCAAGCAGCCATTGACCTCGACCGGCCAGGTATGGTTCGCTGCGCCCGGGATGTTCCGGTGGGAACTGGGCAAACCGGTCCAGAGCATTGCGATCCGCGCAACCAACGAGGTTGTGCTGCTCTACCCGAGACTCAAACGCGCCGAAAAGTACGCGTTGGACGAAAACCGGAAAGGGCCCTGGCGCGAGGCTTTGGCGTTGCTCGAAGCCGGGTTCCCGCAGGATCGCGAGCAACTTGAGAAGCAATTCGAGATTCTTTCGCAGGACACCATAGGCCCGGCGCTACATATCCATCTTCGACCAAAGGCCGCCTCCGCTCGCGCTTTGATGTCGCAAATCACTATTGCAGTGAATATCGAGCAGCAGCAATTGCTTTCAACCGAGTTGACCTTTGCGGACGGTTCGCGCATGCGCAACGATTTCAGTCGGCAGGAGCTCAATCCGCTTGCGGATCCGGAGGTGTTTTCCGCCGCCGTGCCTGCGGGATACACAGTGTCCGAACCGCTAAAAAATCGACGCTGACAGCGCATGAATCCTTCTCTCGAGACCGCCCTGCAGGCGCTTCCGCACGGACGCGAGTTCCGTTTCATTGACCGGCTCATCGCGTTGGTTCCGGGCAGGAGCGGGACCGGCGAATACGTGGTGCGGGGTGATGAGACTTTTCTGCGAGGTCATTTTCCCGGCGCGCCTTTGTTTCCCGGTGTGCTCCTGGTGGAGGCGGGGGCCCAACTGGCCGGCGCCGTGGCGCAATCTGACACGAGTGTTCCCGCGATTCAGGGCCTGAAGCTGGCGGGGATCAAGTCCGCCAGGTTTTATAGCAGCGCCGTTCCCGGGGCGCTGATTCGTGTGGAGGCGCTGGTGACAGCGCGTCTGGGGGGTGTCGTGCAGGCCGAGACATCGGCTTATGTGGGGGAGGCGCAGCTAATGTCCGCTGTGGTGACCCTGGCCGGGGCGGCGTAAACTGCCGGAGACTCTCGTCAGCTCGTCCCCAGCTTAAAGAACCACGGTTGCCAGGCCGAAGTAGAACAGCAGCGTGCAAATGTCCGTTATGGCCAGGGTGAGCGGACCGGCGGCGATTTTCGGATCCCACTTCAACCAATGCAGCAGCGCAGGCACGGCCAGGCCGAAGAAGCATGCCGAGCACAGCGAGAGGAAGATGCTTCCGCCAATGACCAGCGCGGCCGGCTCGAAGCCGCGCCACACCGATGCTGCAAAGGTTACGGTGCAGCCGCAGGCCAAGCCGAGCAGGATGGCGACTCCCGACTCTTTCTTTAGTCCGTTGAGGAACCAGCGGAGGCTTAACCTGGCCGAGCGGAGTCCCTGCACGGTAATTGCCATGGATTGCATCGCCACGCTTTCCCCCAGGGCCAGCACAAGCGTGAGGAAAAAAGTAAGGATAAGCGCCCGGGCGATTGTTTGTTCGAAGACGCCGGCCAGCAGAGCGCACATGATGCCGCTGATCAGCGTAGAAATCAGCCACGGGAACCTGAGCCGGAAAGCCTGGAAGGGGGATGCCGTCCGGACTTGCGAAACGTGAAAGCCCAGCGCTTCGAACAATTCGTCCGTCTGCTCCTTCTCGGCAAGGTCCAGCACTTCCTGTGTGAAGAGGCTCACATCGACAATTCCGAGAACGCGACGATCTTTACTGATCACGGGAAAAGCCAGGAACCGGTGCATCACAAAGGCTTCGCAGGCATCCAGGATGGTGGCTGTCTCAGGGAGGCTGACCACCTTCGGGATCATCACCTGAGAAAGCCGCGCGTCCAGGGGTGCAGTTAACAACCTTCGAGTCGGCAAAACACCGGAGAGCCGATCCCGCTCATCCAGGACGTAAAAATATACCACTTTTTCTCCCACGCCCTGCTGGCGGATGGCGTCAAGCGCCTCCCGGACGGTGGCTTCAAGGCGGAGTTTTGGGAAGTCCGTGCGGGCCAGAGGGAGTACGGGCTCGTCCAAATGTTCCTTTGCCTGTGGAACCGGGACCGGTGGCATCGTGTTGTTGAGGTTTTACATCCTGTCTTTGGACGGCGGCTTCGGGACGGCTGCCGCGTCCGTTTCTTCCCGTGGATCGTCCACGGGCTTCGGCTTGAAGAGCACAACGACGTTCCCCACCCGGGTGACCAGGTGGCTCGATGTCTTTAGCGCCATTTCGACCGCCAGTTCCTTCTTCTGTTCCTTAAACTCGTCGAATTTGACTTTGACCAGTTCGCAATGCTTGAGCGTTTCGTTCAGGCCCGCGATAAAGCGCGGGCTCAAGCCGTCCTTGCCGACTTTGACACCGGCCTTCATCCGCTGGGCCCGGGCCTTGAGCGACCGGATGACCGGATTGCTGAGAGCTTCCATGCCGGGAATGTAGCCGCTGAGCACCAAAAAACGAAGGACGGTTTTTGGGGCACTCAAAGTCATTCTTGCGGGAAAGGCGGAACCAAGGATACTTCGAGACGTGAACTTCATCATCAGCGCTTTGTGTGTCCTGTATCTGGCAGTCGGGTGTTCCGGGGCGGGCGCCGCGCCCGCGGCGCAGGAATCTGCAGTTCCGGCCCGGTTCAAAAACGTGCCACCTACGGGTGGAAGGCTTGATGCGGACAACGGGTATCGCGGGATCTGGTATTACAACCAGGTGGTGAAGAACGAGTATAAGTACAAGTATTCCGGCGGTTTTGCCACCTATCCGTATCAGCATGTGCCCATCGCCGTTTATTGCAAGAAGCCGGACAAGACGTTTTTCGTTTATGGCGGCACCACTGCGCGGGCGGCGGGTGATAAACAGGAACTGCTCCACATGGTTTCCTTATTCGATCACAAGACCGGCAACGTCCCGCGCCCGCGCGTGCTGCTGAACAAGAAGACCGATGACGCGCACGACAATCCGACTCTCCAGGTGGATGATCGAGGGCACCTGTGGATTTTTTCGTCCGCGCACGGCACGGGGCGGCCTTCGTACATCCATCGCAGTGTGAAGCCATACTCGATTGACGAATTCGAGAGGGTGCTGGTGACCAACTTTTCCTACACGCAACCGTGGTATGTGCCCGGGCGGGGTTTCCTGTTCCTCCACACGCGGTATGGCGGGGGTAAGCCTGCGGGAATTCCGGCGGCGCGCTGCCTTTTCTACATGGTCAGCAAGGACGGTTGGAGCTGGAGCAATCCGCAAATGCTTGCCGGGATCGAGCAGGGTGATTACCAGGTAAGCTGGGGCAGGGGCTCCAAAGTGGCCACAGCTTTCGATTTTCATCCGCAACCCAACGGCCTGAACGCAAGGGCGAACATCTACTATGCCGAAACGCGCGATCTCGGGCGAACGTGGCGAAATGTGGCCGGCGATCGGCTGCGCCTGCCGCTGGTGGCAACGAACAATCCCGCCCTGGCCTATGATTCACGCCCCGAGTCAAAACTCGTTTACCTGATGGACGTGGACTTTGACGCGAAGGGGCGGCCTGTGATTCTTTTCCTGACCAGCAAAGGATTCGAGCCCGGGCCTGAAAACGGTCCGCGCGAATGGCAGACATTGCGCTGGACGGGATCGGAATGGGTGCGGCGTCCGCTGACC